>Ga0302316_10001122_pt1 | contig 22011 bp, 8 predicted proteins | sample III_Palsa_N3_2_FD_200456 | JGI IMG/M metagenome (GOLD analysis project Ga0302316, IMG submission 200456) | Peat permafrost microbial communities from Stordalen Mire near Abisko, Sweden - III_Palsa_N3_2 | ecosystem: Environmental > Terrestrial > Soil > Palsa > Peat permafrost | place: Sweden...
ATTGTAGAACCAGACGTCGCGCTGGTTGTGCAGTGATCGTTTATTCCAAAGGTAGTCTGTGCATCGCCGGCGATGTAGGCCAGATAGCCCGTTGCAGCATTCAACTCGGCGATTACGGTGTGGCTGCCATAGTCACCGATGTAGACGTTGCCATGCGAGTCGAGGCCAAGCCCTTGAATTCTGTCAAACTCGACCGCGCTCGATGTGGCCAGGGCACCGTTTCCGCTCGCAGAGGTGCCGCTGACATTTGTCCCACCGCCGGCAATCGTATAGATATCCCCGGCAACCAATGTTGCCGGGCAGTTCGAGATGGAACTATTTTCCAAGCAGATCAGGTTGGACAGGGAATTGTTCGTACCGCCCGCATAAATGACGCGTACGGTCGAAGGTACGCTGGTAGATCCGACGCTGTTGTCTCCAATGTAGACATTGCCACTGCCGTCCACGGCAATGCCTTCCGGCATATCGAGTTCCGCCGAGGTAGCGGCGATGCCGGAAGCCGGTGCGCCTGCCAAAGCTGTACATCCGGAGGAAGTGCAGGTTCCTCCGGCGATGGTGTGTATGAATCCCGGCCCATAGGAACCGGTAGTGGTGTCGGGGCCGTTGATCATACGCACCGCATTGCTTGTAAGGTCAGCGATGTAGAGATTGTCATTGGCGTCGACCGCGATGCCTTCTGGAGCATGTATCTTGCCGGTAGGACTTGCCAGAACACCATCCACATATCCGCCACCGTCTCCAACGATTTGGTAGATATATCCCACCTGAGGAGCGGTTACGGTGGGATTCTCCAGGGTGACCAACTGAGCCGCGAGGCTGGTAGCGTTCGCAATGACGACATAGGCGATCGAGTTACCTTTATCGATCACAAAGACGTTTCCCGCACTATCAACCGCGGCACCATAAGCGCCTTTGTTATACGACTGGGTCGCAGGGCAGCCACTTCCGTCGGAGGTTAATGCGGCTGTGCCGGAGCTCCCACCATTACAGTAGTAAGTTGAGCCCGATATGGTAATCGCTGCAGTGAGACCGCCAGCTAACGCATAGACATCGCCCGCAACCAGCGATGTTAGAGTGGTCTGCGTTGCGTTGGCTGCCAAAATCATCGCGGTGGCAGGATTGACCACGCCGTTCACTGTGGTTGCGCCCGCATAGATCACGCGTAGGTAACCGTGTCCCTCGTCCCCGAAGTAAACATTCCCCCAACTATCTGTAGCCGCGCCCCAGGGAGTATCGACTGCTACCTGATTGGCCGTGCATCCGTCGCCGTAGCTGGCATTGCCTGTGGTTTTCAAGCCCGTCGTGCAAGAAGTCGACGGCGTCGAAGAAGAGCTCGTCCCACCGGAAGTGATTACGCCAGCACCGACGCTGATGTAAGGCACTTGAACGAGAGCCGGTACCTGGGCAATCGCTGAAGAGCCGGCAAGTACAAGCGTAGACATTGCCACGACAAACATTGAACGGAGCGAGGAAAAATTCTTCATGAGGTTCCCAATATCCCTGACTGACAGCATTTGCACTTCTGCGGCTGGGGGCAGCCGTGTCGATTACACGCACATCCGTTGATCGAAGACGATATTCCACACAGAGAACGTGGACTTTTGCGAAACAGCCCGCGGGAACGATCGAAAATGACTATCCGGTTGCTGGCAAATACTAAGGAGCCGTGGGCTAAGTTGTCAAGCAGGTTATTGCGATTGTAAGCTGCTCGGAATTGGTTGAGGGTTCGTGTTCCGAGCTCATTGCACGTTCACCACAATTGTCACGGTGTGACTTAGAGTCCCGGCAATCGTTGAGGTGGTAGCGGTGATGGTTGCTGTCTGCTGGCCTGCCGGAGGCGTTTGCGAACCACCGCTACTGATGCTGGCAGTAGTGCCTCCGCAGCCGAGCAGGGCAACGCTAGCCAGTGCTGTCAGACCGGCCCTGCGCCGTCCGCGCTTTCTACGGAAACCCGCCAAGGCGAAAATGGGTGCCAGCAGTAGCCAAATGGCAGGGATGGCCGCAAGTGTGGCTGCAACGGTCAGATTGACGGTTGCGGTGGATGCGATAGAACCGCTCAGAGTAACCGTGCCAGAATTGCAGGAAATATAGGTGGGCAGGTCGCTGCAGGTGTAAGTGACAGTCCCCGCAAGTCCGCCAAGACCTGTGAAAGTAAGCGCGGAGCTACCACTGCCACCGGGCGCAATCGTGAGCGACGCTGGGCTGGCAGTGACACTGAAGTCCTGTACCTGCACGGTCACCGGCGCTGACGTGGAACTGACGTCGTTACCGGACGGTGTGTACGAGGCGGTAAGGCTATGGCTTCCGGCGGCCAGTGTCGTATTGTAGGTGGCGGTTCCGTTGCCGTTCAGGGTTATGGTATTTAGGGTCGTCGTGCCGTCGAGGAACGTCACATTGCCGCTGGGTGTGCCGCTGCCGGAGGTTACCGTCGCCGTAAGCTGAACGGTCTGGCCGGCGTTAAGGGTGAGCGAGGATGGTGTCAAGACGGTGGTCGTTGTTACGTCGATCGTCACCGCGGTAGAGGAGGATGTTGATGTCTGATAGCTGCCGTTGCCCTGGTAAGCTGCGACGATGGTGTCCACACCTGGACTCAGGGTGCTGACGGTGAGTGAGGCCACGCCGCCGGAATCAAGCGTTGCAGTACCGATCGAGGTGGTTCCGTTGAGAAAATTCACCGAGCCCGTAGGAGTCCCGCCTCCGGTAGACGTTACAGTCGCGGTAAGCGTCACCGGCGAGCCCACGGAGGTTTGCGTGGGCGAAGCCGCAAGCTGTGTCATAGACGAAAGCGAACTCACGGTAACCGTAAACACGTGTGTGCTGACGGTGGCGTAGTTGGAGTCACCCGAGTAGACAGCAGTGTAGTTATGTACACCCGCAGTTTCGCTTGGGAGCGTTAGCGTCAACAGATCCGTTGTGCCGCTCAGCGTCATAACACCGACACTGGTTGTCCCGTCGTAGAAGGTGACGTTGCCGGTCGGCTCGGTTGGCGCGAACGTTGTGGGGGACTCAACTACCGGCTCGAAAATTGCGGTGAGAGTCAGGGGCTGTGCGGCTGTAAGCTGCTGCGCGCTGCCAAAAAACTCAGGAGGAGCAAGCAGCGGAAAATTGGTGCTGTTGCAGGCATAGGGTGCTTCGGTCGGATTGGTAACGCTGTTGGTGACTGTGACATTATTTGCAGAGCTTGATGTCACGGGCAGATTTACAGGCCCTGGCCCAAACGTGATATCGGCATTCGAAGCCGACAAATCGCGGGAAGGCAGGGTAGGGCTGAAGTTCACGTTGTCCAGCGTTAGACCCAATGGATAGGTTGTGCTGTAGCCTTCCAGCAGGACGCTGCCTGCTGTCAGTACGGTGACGTTCGAAAGTGTAATGTTCTGGAACTGTGGGTAATCCGTGCCGGTGGAGCTGGAGTAGAACGGATTGAACTGAATCGGGTCTGCGACGTTCTGCATGCAGACCTGTTTGTAAGTGACGCCATCCACCAGTCCGCCATCGCTCGATTCGGCTTTGATGCGGATGCCGGTATCGGAACCATTGGTTGGGTCTCCGTCGATATTCAGGTCCTGCACCAGCACGTTGGTAGCGCCGCCGCTGGTCTGGCTGCCGATCGACATGCCATGTCCAACATAAAAATGATTATGAAGGATGCTGACATTGGAGACCGTGCCGCCGGTAATAGCGGTGCCGCCGGGTTTCAATGCGATATTGTCATCACCGTCGCCGATATAGGACTCAGTGACCGTCACGTTCTGCGCCGGCCCAGGATCGATACCGTCAGTGTTGCGTGCTGTGCCCGGGGCGATGATTTTGACATCCCACACCGTGAGCCCGTCGCCCGCATAGTTCACATGGAAGAACGGTGAGTTCTGCAGGGTGATTTTGTAGAGAGTGAAGTCGTTGGCGTCAATGTTTACCAGACGCGGGTTGTTCTGGTTCAGGTTAGCAGTCTGCGCCTGGGTGGACAGTTGCCACCAGGTAGTGTTCGCTGGAGCGCCAGGCCCGATCAGTGTCTGGCCGCCACGCCCATCGATCACGCCATAACCCATGATCGCCGCATTGTTAGCTTTTACAGAGATAAGCGGATTGCAGCCGCTGGAGTAGGACGCAACTGTACCGCACTCGTTGGCGACAGCATCGTAGTCCCGCGGATTCCGCGACCCATAGACCGTAACGCCTGCGTCGACCAACAGCGTGACTCCGGGGGGAATGGAGATGGGCTGGATCAAAAATGCATTGTCACCACCCGTCCCCATGGCCAGCTCGACGGCCTCGCCGGAAGTGCAGGCGTTGAGTGCCTGCTGGACACGCGAGGTGTCAAACAGCATTTCGTCCACTGAGGGAAGTAGGTTGCCAGTCTGTTGAAGCTCCGCGGACAAGGTAGAGCAAACTGAAGGGAAAGACGGCTCCGTGACCGTGCGGGTGTCCTGGGCGGCCATTAGCCGGGTTAATGGAAAAATGGCCGAAAAGATCAGAAAAACAAAGGTCGAAGTGCGGTAATGAGATGTGGGCAATGGGGTTCCCAGGACGGAAATGGATGAGAATTTTAGTGCGCGCCATCGTCTCATGTTGGAGGAAGACCTGACAAGCAATTTCACAATGCTGTCAGACGGCAATGCGGTAAATTGAGGTGTAGTATGAGACCGAGAGCCAGCCTGGGCTTCCTACAGTGCGTGGCCTGAAAGGCTGATCTACGTTGCTCAAAACCCGGCAGGTCCATAGTTTTGCAGTCGTTGCCTCCATATTTGGAGGCTGTACGGCGATCGCACAGTCGCCCTCTTCGCAAATTCCGACATTGACGGTAACGGCGCGCCTTGTCGTGCTAGATATCGTCGTGACGGACAAGGCCGGTAATATTGTGCCCGGCCTTGCTGCGAAGGACTTCACGATTTACGAAGACAAGACTCCACAGACAATCCGCTCGTTTGAAGGACCACAGCAGCATGTTTTGCTGCCCGGCGTAAGCATCGATTCCACCGCCGATTTGGCGAAGGCGCCGAACACGCCAGTCACCGTGCTGGTGCTCGATGAGCTGAACACGCGCTACACAGATATGTCGTTTGCGCGCCAAGCGCTGGAGAAATACCTCAAAGCGCAGCCTGCCGTTCTTACCCAGCCGACAACGCTGCTGGTTGTCAACAATACAAAGTTCGAGGTGCTCCACGACTACACGCTCGATCGCCAGGCATTGCTCACCGTATTGGATAAGCATTTCCCGGAGTACCCGTGGCGACTGATGAACAGCGGCAAAGGCGGCCCGGGAGCAGCAGAACGTTTAGCGATGTCTCTTGGATCGCTGGAGCAGGTAGCTGAAGCTACTTCCGGACATCCAGGGCGTAAGAATCTCGTCTGGGTTGGCCCTGGTTTTCCGGCGATCAATACGAACGAGTCCACTAACAAAGAGGCTGCAGTCATTCAGCAGGCCATCAAGCATGTGACCGATGTGATGCGCGATTCCCGGATCACGCTCTCTACGATTGATCCGACAATTGCTTCTTCGGGTACGGTTTTGATTGAAACTCCCGATGATCTCGATGCAGCGGAAAATGAAAACGGCAGCGATCCGTTTGCCGGAGACGTGAACTTTCAACTTCTGGCACCGGCCACCGGTGGCCGCGTGTATGCTTCGCGTAACGATGTGGACGCTGAAATAGGGCAGAGCATCCGCGACGGCGGCAACTACTACACGATCAGCTACTCTCCAACAAACCACAACGATGCCGCTCAGCCATACCGCCGTATCAGTGTGAAGATGAATGTGCCCGGACTGACCGCCACGACGCGTAATGGCTATTACGTAGACACCTCTACGCCACCGCCAACGACGGCTGCGGACGTGAAGCAGGCGGTTAATAAAATAGCCTTCGATCTCGGTAGCGCGGCCAACAGCACGATGGCTTATACCGGGCTGTTGGTATCGGCACGCCGTTTGCCTGGTACTCCCTCTACGTTTGGTATCAACGTCGATGCTCATGCACTTAGCTTTGCGCAAAAGGCCGACGGAAGCTCACAGGCGGAAGTGACGGTGATGGTGGCCAGCTTCAACCGGAATAACAAAATGATCGCGCATCAGATTCAGGAGATGACCGCACGCCAACGGCCCGACACAGATCCTTCGCCGACTGCCGACTTCCATATCCAGGCAGCCATTCCCGGGGGAACAACCCGTATGCGCGTCATTGTGCGCGATGCCGTGACAGGCAAGATGGGAACTGCCGATCTTGCTCCTTCGGCATTCAACGAAAAATAAACCATGCGAATAGCCATTGCTGTTTACGAGCGAAGACTATCGCAGCATCAGCGTGGGTTTCAGCATTGAGGCCGCAAGCGCGTTTTGAGAAACAACGAGCATTGGTGGCATCGGACGATCCAGTTGTGCCGTAACAGGCGTCGCGGCCAGGACGTTCAGCGTAAGGGTAATCGTCTGCGTGATGTTGTTCGGCCCGGTCATCGTTACGGTTACCGTGCTCGTCCCAGCAGGCGTAGGCAGGGCGGCAGTCTGTGTGGCGTTTGAGGCGCACCCCGAGAGCGCACCGAAGCCGGCTAGCAATGCTAAGGTAAGCACCAACATCGAGATTCGCTTATCTTTGCGTTTGAACAGTCCGAGGCCGAATAGCAGGGCAGGGAAGAATACTGCGGCAGACAGGATGCGTGCGCCGTTGTTGCCCATCAGCGGACGCATCTGCGATTGCAGTGCTAGTGGAGGAACGTTGGTGGTGATAGTCAACGTTGTGCAAACGGCTGTGGCTGAAGAAGGCGTGCAATCGGTTGACGGACTGAGTGTAGGCAGGGACACCGTCGTTGGGAAAAATCCGCATGTGGTGTTTGCGGGCAAGCCGGTGCAGGCGAACGATACAGTTCCCGTGATGCCGCCAGCCGGCAACAAATTGAGAACTGTCTGCACAGTTCCACCCTGGGGAACACTGAGAGTGGTTGGCGACGCAGTTGCCGTAAAGCCTGCGGGAATGGGATTGACGACCAAGGACTGTGTTGACGAGCTGGAGCTTGCATAGTTCGAGTTTGTGACGCCCTGATACGTTGCGATAAATGAATAGGTCGCAACCGGCAGTGCGCTTGTTGTATAGCTCGCCTGGCCTTGCGCATTCAGCGTTGCGGTATTCAGAACCGTAGTACCGTACATGAATGTCACCGTTCCAGTGGGAATGCCGGTAGTAAGCGATGTAACCTGCGAGGTAAAGGTGACAGGCTGGCCCTGAATTTGTGTGGTGGGCGAAATCGTTAGCGTTGTTGTGGTCCCAGCCTGAGAAACCGGTACGGTGATGCTGCTGTTGGATGTTGCATAAGTTCCGTCACCGCTATAGATCGCCTCGATGACGTGGCCGGTGCTGCTCACTGTGAGCGAGATGGTGAGAGTAGCGGTGTCACTGCTGCTCAGCGGCACGGATTGAGGCTGTGGTGTTCCGTCGATAGAGAAGGTCACGCTGCCGGTTGGTGTTCCACTGCCACTGGTCGGCGCTACCGTAGCGGTAAACGTTGCAGACTGCCCGTATGAGACCGATCCGGTCGGAGAGGTTTGCACCAGTGTCAGCTTTGTGGTGGCCAACTGTACACCCGCGCCGGTCAACCGGAGCGTGGCCGTGGACTGATTGACCGCGTTGCCATTAACGGTGATGTTATCGGTGAAGCTGCCGGTGGCGGCAGGATCGAACGTCGCAGTGAGCGTGCAGTTGGCGCTTTTGGCAATGCCTGAACCGCTGCAAGCCGTCGATGCTGAAGCACTGATCGAGAAATCGCTGGTGTTGCCGGTAGCGGTATAAGGGGGCGAGTTGGTGAAGGTCAGCGCTGCGTTCCCGGTATCGCTGAAGGTCGCTGTCTGTGCTGGCGTGACGACGGTAATGTTGTCATTTCCAAACGCGAGCGTACCGAGGTTGCGATTGTCTTCCACCACGCGACTGTTTCCCGTGTCGCTGACGTAGACATCTCCTGCTGAATCGATAGCGAGTCCGCTCGGCGATTTGAACTGAAGTTGGCTCGCGTTGCCGGTTCCGCCTGCTGAGCCGGCCGTTCCGCCCTGGCCTGCCAATGTGGAGATATTGCCGCTGGTCGAGGCGATCAGACGCACGGCGGAGTTGCCGGTGTCGGCAATATAAAGATCGCCGGCAGCATCTTCTGTTACAGCAGTGGGGCCATTCAGGGACGCGGCCGTTGCTAGTCCTCCATCACCGCCGAAAGCGGACTGGCCGTTGCCGGCCACTTTGGTAACAAGGCCGGTGCCCAGACTGATTGCACGGATCAGGTTATCTCCGGTGTCGGCGACGAAGAGGTTGCCGCTGCCATCCATAGTCAGGCCGGAGGGGCCGCTGAAGGCAGCCTGCGTCGCCACGCAGCCGTCGCCGTAAGGCGTATCCGTTGGAGCCGAGCAGATGGTGGTTCCCGTTTTCAGGCCGGCGTACAGGTTGATGCTTCCAGTCCTGGGATCGACGCTCCTGATCAGGTTATTGCCCGTATCGGCAATGTAGAGATTGTCATAGCTGTCGGTTGCCAGGCCTGAGGGGGCTTGGAGCGTTGCCTGCGTTGCTGGGCAGCCGTCACCTTCGGAGTCAATATAGCCGAACAACGCGGTGGATGCGGAGCAGACTGTGCCTCCACCCGCATAGGTGCTGATATCTCCGGTAACGGGATCTACCGCGCGAATCACGTTATTACCGGTGTCCGCGATGTAAACCCTGCCGTTCGGACTCACCGCTACTGCGGAAGGAGCATTGAGAGTTGCTGCTGTTGCCAACCCACCGTTGCCACCAGAACCGGCGGTTCCTGTACCAGCGAAGATGGTCTGAGTCTGTGTTGTAGCAGCGATCTTGACCACACGGTTGTTGCCCGTATCCGCTATATAAAGATTGCCGGCAGCATCGAATGCCGAACCCTTTGCTCCAGAAAGTCCCGAGCCCACAAGGCTTGTGGCTCCAGGATCGAACGAGCCGAGAGCACCGTTGCCCGTTCCAACCAGAGGGAAGGAATTATGCGATTTGGTGCTTTGGATGGCCAGCGGGGCTGCGCGCAGGCCTGGATCAACAGGATTGAATGAGACTTGTACCGTGCAGTTGGTGGTGGTATCGCTGTTGGTAGTGCAGGAAGGGGAAGCGGCAACGATCGCGAAGTCGTTGAGGCTGGAGCCGACTGTAATGCCCGTCGGAGTAGTGACGCCCCCGGCAGGGAGATCGTTGACGGAGAAGTGTAGAGAGAGCGTTTGCGCTGCGCTCTGTCCGACTGTCGCAGCAGAGAAGCTCAAATTCGTTGAAACTTCGCGAATGCGGTCATCGGCCGGATCGGTGATGTAAAGGTTGTTATTTCCATCGAGCGCCATGCCCAGCGCGCTGTTCCCGCCTTGATAGAAGACCGACTGGGTTGCAGGGCATCCGTCGCCGAGCGTGTTGGAGCTGTTGGCGCACACCGGGAATCCAGTAGCTGTTCCTGCATAGTCAAACTCACCGGCGATGATGGAAAGAGTCTGTGCCGCAGCATCATAGAAATAAATGACACTTTCGCCGGAGTCCGAAAAGTAAAGGTTGCCGTAGGCATCGATGTCGATCTTCGTGGGGCTGCCTAACGGGGTTGTAGTTGCCGTTTGCGGTCCCGTCGGAGCGGTTGTCGGCGGAGTCCCTCCATTACCAATGATGGTATTGATCTGACTGCTGCTGGTCACCTGACCATTGATGGCGGTAACCTTACGGATACGCTTGTTATTGAAGTCCACGATATAGGCGTTATTGGCGCTGTCGAAGACGATGTCGGTAGGTTCGTTCAGCTCGGCACCCGAGGCTGGGCCGCCGTCGCCGGCAAACCCGCCCGGTGCGGCACTGGTGCCGTTGGAATCGGAGCCGACCACGGTCGTGATTATGCCCGTGGAAGCATTAATTTCACGAATGACATTGTTGCCGGTGTCGCAGATCCAGATGTTGCCGGTATTGTCGACGCGCACACCACGTGGTTCGTCCACGTCCGCGATCTTGGCAGGCCCGCCGTCGCCACTGTAGCTTTTCACGCCATGGCTTTTGTCGGCGCCGGGGCCCGCAACCACGCTCATGATGCCGGTCAGCTTGTTCACCACGTGGACCTGACTGCCACCATAGTCGGCGATATAAAGATTCCCGGCCTTGTCGAGCGCAATACCGCGCGGCTCGTCGAGGGTGGTTTGCGTAGCCGCAATGCAGCCGTCGCCGGCATCGTCCGTCGTAGAGGGATTGCAAACTGCGCTGGCGCCGCCGGCAACCGTTGTGATTATGCCGGTGGCTGCATTGATCTCGCGAACCACATTGTTCCCGGTGTCGGCGATATACACGTTGCCCTGGGCATCGACGGCCATAGCGCGCAGATCATTCGAAAGCTCGGCGGCGGTTGCCGGTCCGCCATTACCCGTCAAGCCGCTGCTTCCGTTTCCAGCGATCGTGTTGATCGTGTAGGGAATCACGATGGGTGGTGTCTGAGCGGCGCAGGGAAGGACTCCAGCGAAGGCGCAGAACAATACGCCAGCTACCGCGGCGCAGGCCGCACGAGAAAACTTTTGCAGATCGGAAGGCAAGTAGAAAGCCGTTTTCATTTTCACTTCATCTCGGGACATCGGAGTTTTAGGTACATTTCGTGCGATGGAAAAAGCTCCAGACACACCTTACCGGCACCGCTAGTCCGCCTGTCAGCGGACTGTCCTTTGCGGTCTTACCACATCGCTACCAAAAGGACGCACAATCGTAGCACAGGAAAACCAGCAAGGGTCAAACATTGCAATACACCCATGATTTCAATGCATTTTCCTTTCGAGTATAAAAAGGCCTCCACGAGAATCTGCTTGACAGGTATGGCCTCCGCTGTGGATACTTTGCGGGCGGATAGCGTTGATCATTTGGTGTCACAGCAAACTTCAGCCTTGGGGCTGAGTGCATGCAAGACCTTGTACAGCGCAAGAATCCCTGAGGGTAGTGATGCTGAATCGTTTACTTTTGCCAGAGATCTGCGTGCGGCGCAACGCTGCTGTAGCACAAAAAAACACCGTGCTATGGATTTCCCGTCTTGCATTCCATGCATTTGCAATTTGCCTGCTGCTGATGCTGTGCGTCGGCTATCAGGCTTTCGGTCAGGGCCAGAATGCTGGCACGGTTACGGGAAATGTCACTGACTCGCAGCAGGCAGTGATCCCTGGCGCCCAGGTTACGCTGACCTCGTCTAGCCGGGGCTTTTCTCGTACAGCGCAGGCGAATGCGCAGGGAGAATTTGTCTTCAACCAGGTCCCAGTAGGCGAGTATTCGCTGACGGCAGTCTCAGCCGGATTTGCAGATTTTAAAGCCACCAACATTGTCGTCGATGCCAACATGTCGGCGCATATCAGCGCGATTATGCAGGTCGGCAACGTCTCTTCCCAGGTCACGGTGGAAGGCAGTGGCAGTACCATCGATACGTCCTCGTCGACGATCGGAGTGTTGATCGACAACAAATTGGTGCAGAGCCTCCCGGTAGACGGAGGAAACGTGGTCGCACTAGCCGGCCTTTTGCCCGGCGTTACGAATGTGAACGCGCCAACGACATTTACAGGAGAGCGTTCTGGCCCAACCTTCAGCGTTTCCGGCTCGCGCAATACTCAAAACCTGATGCTGTTGGACGGTTCGATGTGGAGCAATTTGTTCTACAACACCGGCCTCAACTACCCGCCGCGTCAGGGCCTTCAGGAAGTAAGTGTGCTGTTGAATAACTTCAAGGCTCAGTACGGTCGTAACTCCGGCAGCATCTTCAACGTGGTTACTGCGTCTGGCACCAGCCAGTTTCACGGAAAACTCTGGGAGTATGCGGAAAACAACGCCTTCGATGCCAGTGATGGCGTAACTGATTCGAACCCCAAGCTGATCTCGAATCAATTTGGCGCAACAATGGGCGGTCCGATTCTTAAGGACAAGCTGTTCTTTTTTGCAACATTCCAAAATATCCGTATTGCGCAAACCGCTATTGGTTTGGCCGATGTGCAATCTTATGCCCAGCGCGGACTCAGTCCTCAGGGCACTCCACTTCCTTGTAGTGCTACCGGCGCATTTGTCGGTCAGAATTGCGCAAGTTTTCTCGCTGACGCCAACAACAAGACAAATTACCTGAAGAACCCCATCTATAACGGTTCGGCTTTTGCAAGTATTGCTCAAAGCGATCTAAATCAGGCGTACTTGGTTGCCGGCGGCACTGGAACCTCTCCCTGTTTGACGGAGCTACAGCAGGCCTACAACGTCTATGGCGAATATCTGCCAAATTCTGAGCTTCCCAGTGTCTGCTTCAATCCGGTCATTCTGAATGTCCTTAATAAATATGTTCCTCTGCCGTCGACAACAGCGAGCGAGCCTTCGGTTCCAACCAATACCTATGCTCCCTACCCTCGCAGTGAGTACGATGGTCTGTTTCGTGTGGATTACTCGCGTGGCAAGCACAATATCGATGCCAGGTACTATATTTCGGACAACGCTGATCTCAGCGGCAAGGGCGTAAGCAGCAGCACAGGCGAGGGGCTGGCGGCCTACGAGATCATGGCCAATAGCGGTCTAAACGTTTTCGGCAATATCGGCGATAGCTGGACCGTTACGCCTAACCTGGTGAACGTTTTGCGGTTGGGATATAAGCGCTATGTCAACATCAATACACCCACAGATCCTACGACCTTGGGCACACTGGGTGGTCAGCTTCAGCAGCTCGGTATACCGACCCTGCCCCAATTCAACTTCAACACTTATAGCGCTGGTGCTAACAGCGAGGCCTATACGGACGTTGTTAATGAGGATATTGAGGGCGATGATAACCTGACGTGGGTCCACGGCAACCACAATATGCAATTTGGTGGTTCTTATCTACGTCTGCAATACCTGAACCGGGCGCAGTTCCCGGGTGTATTGCAGTACAGCACAACGTTTACCGGCGATGTATTCGCCGACAGTCTTGCCGGTCTTCTGAACACTCTTGAGGTTGCGAACACCGAGAACCAGGCTGGTATTGAACACGAGTTATTTTTCTATGCCCAGGACGACTGGCGCGCAACGCCGCGGCTTACTGTAAACCTTGGCGTGCGCTATGAGCTTCCTTTTGTCTGGGTCGAGCCAGACAAAGCCAGCAACACGTTTATCCCTGGCTATCAATCCAAAGTATTTCCGCAGGCTCCAGCGGGTTTAGCGTTTGTAGGTGACCCCGGAGTTCCACGCGGTCTCATCAACGATGACCTTGATGGACTCGCACCGCGTCTCGGCTTCGCTTATAACCTGAACGGCAGCGGAAAAACGGTAATGCGTGGCGGCTTTGGAGTCTTCTTCGATGTCTTGAATGCTAATGTGATCGGCGTAGGCGAGCCATTTTATGATCGGTTCAACTACGCGACCCCAAGCGGCGGAACATCGAATCCTTTGTACGGTCTTGCTCCGGTGCCGCTGACATACAATCCAAGTAATCCCCAGTTTGTCACTCCTTTCTCCCTGTACTTCCCTGACAAGAACTTCAAAACTCCGTATGTGATGGCGATGAACTATGGCTTCGTGCAGACTCTGAGCCGGAGCGCGACAGTGGAAGTTGATTATGTCGGCAAACTGGGTCGTCACCTGACCATGCCCTACGACCAGAATCCTTCAATCTACGATTGCAGTGGGGCCTATTTTCTAGCGAATCCATCGGTATATTGCACGGGTGCAACAGATACCCCAGCCTCCTATGCGGCTCGGTCTAAGTATCAGGGCTACAACTATGGCGGTCAGGGCTTAGTGGACTTCGCCAGCATAGCGACCTCGAGTTACAACGGCTTGCAAGTGATGTACAACCAGCGGGCAACGCACACTCTGACTGTTGTCGCGACGTACACTTATTCGCGCTCGCTGGATATGGATACCAACGGCCAAACTCAAAATAACGTAGTTCCGAACGTCTTCAACCCCAAGAGCGAATATGGGCCTTCCGATTACAACGTGACCCACAACGTAACTGGCGGATGGGTCTATTACCTGCCCAACTTGACGAAAGGCATTTCCTGGGAGCGGTCCATCGTGAACAACTGGCAATTCAATGGCACCGCGCAGGTGCGCACTGGACTGCCCTTCAACATGACTTTGAACAACGATCCGTCGCTGAGTGATGAGCCAAATCAGCGGCCGGTTCTGTTGCCTGGCGCCAACCCTTACCTGCCCAACAACCGTTCGAAGTTTGCCAAGGAAACCGAATACTTCAATACGCAGGCATTCGGTTATCCAGTTACTGGGACCTTCAGCACTCTGACTCGGAACAAGTTCGTTGGCCCCGGCTATCTTCTCGTGAATCTGACTGCTGGAAGAACATTCCCGCTTGGTTTCCGCGACGGTACGAGTCTCGCCTTCCGTGTGGATGCCTTCAACGCTTTCAACATAACGAATCTAGCTAATCCTCTTGCCCAATTCTCTTGTTCCACAACTACCGCGCTGACTCCGTGTACGACTCCCATCGCCGGAAAAGATTTTGGGGAGATCCAGACCACGTATGGTGCCAACGCTGCACTCACGTCGAATGGTCGTAAACTTCAGCTTTCTCTTACGTTGAATTACTAGCTGGTATGGATCGTCAGTAGATCATTTCATCGCTCGCTATTCTCAATCATGAAACAGCGAGCGTTTTCTTTTCATTGTGTCGAGGAGCACTTAACGAGCGATAACGTGGACATCGCCGGAAAGATCAAACCCTGCACTGGGAAATCCAATCGCCCCACTGGTCCCAAATCCAAGACGAAACCATGATGTTGAAAGATCTTGCCAGAACATTCCGTTTGGGGCTTGTGGCTTAGAATACTTGCCATGCGAGCACATTTAGTGAAGTTCTATATCGGATTGGTATTGGTTCTGTTTCCAGTTGGATTGATTAGGGCGCAAACATCTTCTGCGCCTGCGTCCCTGACCGCGCGAGTGAAGGCAATCGCGGCGCAGCACCACGGCGATGTCGCTTTGTTTGCTGAAAATCTGAAGACGCATGAGACGGTAGCTTTATCGCCGGACATGCCGGTGCAGACCGCTTCAGTGATCAAGCTGGCGATTCTGTATGAGGCTTTGGAGCAGGTGCGCGAAGGGAAGGCGCATTTCGAAGACAAGATAACATTGACGGCTGCGGATCAGGTGCCGGGATCCGGTGTGCTGCTGATGTTCGATGCACCACTTTCACTGACGCTGAAAGATGTGTTGACGATGATGGTTGTAATGAGCGATAACAGCGCCTCAAACTTGGCGATGGATCACCTCGGTATAGAGAATATCAACCGACGGATTGCCATGCTGGGATTGAAAGATACCTACCTTTACAAGAAGGTGTTTCAGCCAGTTCCGGCTGGTGTGACGATGCCAGCGGATCAGAAGAAGTTTGGTCTGGGGAAGACGACTGCGCGGGAGATGGCATCCTTGATGACGAAGTTTGCTACCTGCGAGCTCGCGGAGCCGGGTGCGGTGGCACGAGATGGGGATGCGGCGCTGTGCGGCGTTGCGCTGAAGATGCTGCACTGGCAGTTCTACCGGAGTGCAGTACCGAGGTATCTCGATGGTTTGCCCGGAGCCACGGGCGATTCGATTGCGAACAAGACGGGATCGCTTAATGCGGTGCGCAACGATGTGGCGGCAATTTCAACGAAGAACGGACTCGTCGTGATTTCGTGCTTCACGTATAACAACAAGGATCAGTCGTGGGGAGCCGACCAGGAAGGTGAATTGACGATAGCGAAGATTGCTCGGGAGATCATTTCAAGTTGGAGTCCGGACGGGTTGAGCGCTTGGTCTGCAAATGTGAAAGGCGTAGCGTCACCGGGAGCCGCCCATTGATTTGTGAGCAATTGCGGTTTGCCTAATAATAGGCAGTCTCAGACGGAATATTACGATTCAGCCTGATACCACCGATAGCCATGTTTTTGTTCTTGATCGGCGTCTTTGAGGCGGTCGACAACCTGCTTCCGCCGCAGGTTGCCGACGCCCGCCGTGATGAGATCAATCAGTGCAATCGGGGCGACGTAGCTGGCAGCGAACGACAGGCTATTGATCGGCACAATTACGAGTTCATTTGAGAAACGTGCCAGGGGAGAAAGCACGGAATCGGTAATGCCGATGCAGTATGCGCCGTTTTCTCTCGCTTTCTGAATCCCTTCAATCGTCATGCGGAGTCCTCGGCGAAAGCTGATACCAACAACAACATCGTTTTCACCGGTAGAACGGACGAGGTGGGTCGCACGACCTGGATTGACGGCCGCAATCACCGGGAGCCCCGCGATGGTCAGGTGATATTCCATATACTCGACAAGCGCAGAAGCCATGTCTCCGCCAAGTAGAAGAACTCGCTCCGCTTCATGAATACGTATGGCGATGTTCAAGACCTGGTGCAGATCGACGTGGTCCATAACGAACTCGAGATTCTCCTGGATTTGTTTCCTCGAGCCTTTTAGATACTTCGGTGTCTGCATCGTGTTTCCAGCCGCCTGCATGCTGTCCAGGATCGTGGCGCTGGTGACGGATAGATCATGCAGATAGTGTTGGAAGCTCTTATAACTTTCGAACCCTAGACTCTGCACGATACGAACGATCGTTGCAGGCGCAGTTGCCAGGCGATGTGCCATGTCGCGCACATTCAGGAGCACGAACTCGCGTGGGCTTTCTAAAACGGGTCTTATAATCTGTTGCCGTTTTTCGCTCAACTCGTTCAACCGGAGTTCCGAGCTGGCATGAAATTTCGGGTTCTTGGGGTCTTTTCTGATCGGCATAGGACAGCGTTCCTCGCAAAATATGGCCGAGATACACGGATTGGTGACCAATTTCAGCTGCAATCAAGGGCAAAGCGAAGCAGCGAAATCTCCAATCTAAAAGCGCATCAGGGAAGCAGCGAAATGGTGCCTTGAAGATCTGAATGGCGTAAATCAACGGTACATTATTTTGAGAAACAATCGTACCGTTCGAACCAAAGAATCCATCCTTGCGGATGCTCGTCAGGTCGATAGTGGGTGCTGCACCGGTCACAACAGGGCAGTCCTGAACGGGTTTCCGCAGCCGGTGTTGTCTTTTCCCGGTAAAACTCATGCGTGTTCTTGTTTGAAAACACACGTAATGAGCCCATGAATCAAGGATGTCGCGATCTCGCAATACCAGAATCTTCTTGACACTGCGTTGGGGTTAGATTAACGTCGCATTATTCTGAAAAGTTTGTACCGAGTGAAACAAATGCTTCATTTCTCGGTCACTTCATTGAATCGTTGAGCTTACGCGAATCACTACGGTATTTGCGTGAGCACTTTTTAGATTCGATTTGGCGCGGTAAGAACACGGACAAAGCAAGTACAGTTCCGTCAACGTGTCGCAGTTCTTGGATTCAATTAGGAGACTACATTTATGTTGATGAAGTGTCGCCGTTTCGCCTTCCATGTAACAGTGTTGACGGTATTAGCCATTTCCTGCGGTATGGCAGCCTGGGCACAAACAGTGACAGGTTCGATTCGCGGAACCATTGTGGACCAGAGCGGCGCAGTTGTTCCCGACGCAAAGGTTATAGCGCGCGAAGTTAACACTGGCGTCGTCACAACGACAACAACGGATCGCAGCGGCACCTATAACTTCCAGTCACTGCGCATCGGCACCTATGTGGTTTCGGGCAGCAAGGCCGGTTTCAGCATTACAAAGAACCGCCCTTTCTCGCTCGAAATTGACCAGATCGCAAAAATTGATATCAAGCTGCAGGTCGGCGAAGTAACTGCGACCGTTGACGTTGCCGCCGATTCTGGTTCCATTCTTCAAACGGAAGACGCGTCCCTCGGCACCACCATTACCTCGAACACACTCGAGAGCATGCCCCTTCCTGGCCAGAACTTCTCCGCAGCAACGGTGTTCGTCCCCGGCGCAGTCCTGCCAACCTACGGTTCGTTGGGCAGCACGCAGGGTACAGAGCGTGACACATCCTTTGCCTCGTCGACGCAGCCGTCCTTCAACGGCAACCGTATGCAGACAAACAACTACATTTTCGACGGTACGGACATCAATGAGCCGTTGCAGAACACTATCGCCTATAACCCCGCTCCTGAAGCTCTCGGCCAGATGCGTGTGATCACCGGTAACCCCGATGCTGAATACGGCAACGTGAACGGCGGTGAAATTCTCGCTGTCACCAAGGCCGGAACCAACAAGTTCCATGGCAGCCTCTACGCGTTCTACGAGAATCAGGACGGCACTGCAAACACCTGGAGCAACGACTACAACAATATTGCCAAGGGCGTCTTCCACCAGAACCTGTTCGGCGGAACCATCGGCGGTCCTGTGTTCAGGAACAAACTGTTCTTCTTCGCGGACTATGAGGGCTTTCGTCAAACCTCGGCCGGAACCAGCGTCATCTCGCTGCCTTCGCGCAGAATGCGCACGGGTGATTTCTCCGAGTTCTTAGGCGCACCGAACGAATTTGGTCAGTCCATTCCTGTGGCACAATACATCCAGCTCTACAAGACTACCAGCGGCACCACAGCGGCCACTCCGTATGTGAACAATCAGCTTCCTATCAACAACCCAGTTGCTCAGTTTGTGTTCGCGAACCCAAGCTTCTATCCTCTACCGAACCGTCCCAGCACCAACGTCAACTCGCCTGATACCAACAACTATGGCGGGTACAACAAGTCTGCCGTCGTAAACAACCAGGGCGACATCCGCGTCGACTATGTGGTCTCTCCGAAAGACAACATGTGGGCGCGCTTCACACATGGTGGTTCGTACGATACGCCCATTGTGTCCGTCCTTGCCTTCGAATTCCCGGGTGGTGATGACTATCCTTTCTGGAACGGCGTCCTGAACGAGGTACACACCTTTGGCCCGAACCTGCAGAACGAGATTCGTGGCGGCTACTCGCGCATCCGTAATCTCAGTGGCATTCCGTCCGATCCGTTTGGCAATTTCCCTGCCGGTAGCGATACGAAAGTTGGCTATCCCTATGCCAGCCCGTACCCCGGCTTCACGGAATCGAACATCTCCAGCGCTGAAAAGAACATAGGCACTTTGGGTGTCGTGCAGAATACCATTGACAACATCTTCGACTATGGCGACACAGTGACCTGGCTGCATGGCAAGCACATCGTCAAGGGTGGCGTACAGATCCTGCGCTACCAGGAGAACTACTACTACGCCAGCAACAACGGCAACATGGGTCAGTTTGCTTACAACGGTGAATTCACCAGGGCAAACGGTTCGAACGGCTACGGCTTTGCGGACTTCGTCATCGATGCTTCCGAACTCCAGGCCGTGTCCGGTACGGCTGGACGTGATGGTCAACGCCAGTATCGTATGGCGTACTTCGGCGAAGACGAGTGGAAGCTAACGCCGAAACTCACGCTCAACATCGGCCTGCGTTATGGCTATGACCAACCGATGTATGAAGTCAACAACAAAGAAGTCAACGTTGACGTCAAGAACCCGCAGAACTGCCCCAACTGCCTGCTCTTTGCCGGCAAGAACGGTGCCAGCAACGCTCTGTACAACGCCTACCATACGCAATTCATGCCGCGTGTCTCGTTTGCCTATCAGATGAACCCGCAGATGGTCATCCGTGGCGGCTACGGCATTACGGACGACTTTGAAGGCATGGGCGCTGCGCAGCGTCTCACGCAGAACCCTCCATACATCCCTCAGTATTCGTACAGCAGCACGGCACCTTCGGCGGCGAGTGGTGGAACACCCATTCATGTCAGCCAGGGCTTCAACGTCGGCGGGCTTACTCCTGGCGCTTCAAACAAGTATGAGGCCTGGGACCCCAACATCAAACCCGAACTGATTCAGCAGTACAACCTGACCCTCCAGACACTCATGGGGCCTAACTTCACATTCCAGATTGGCTATGTCGGGAATGTCGCACAGCATCTCGTCGTTCCTGAACCGTACAACCAGCAAACGATTCCGGGGTCGGCCAATACGGCGACTCAGCCGTTCGCCGGTCTTGTTGGCACCGGTGGCCAGGTCTACTTGACATTGGCTGAAGGCTACTCGAACTATAACGCTATGCAGATCCAACTGCGCCAGCGCCAGTGGCACGGCCTGGAGTACACCTTCAACTACACCTTCGCGAAGAACATGACCAACAACCCTGGCTACTTCGGTACCGGTGGCGTCGACGGTCCAGGCACCTACCCGCAGAACATCTACAATCCGCATGGCGATTACGGTGTAGCGGCCTTCGATACCCGTAACGCAGCCAACTTCGTCGGCACGTATGCTCTTCCGTTCGGACACGGACGTGATTACGGTAACCACGTCAACCGCTTCGTTGATTGGGCCATTGGCGGCTGGAAGGTGTCCACGGAGGCCGTTCTATACTCCGGCTTCCCGATCACCATCGGCGCTTCCAACAACTCGCAATCGAACAACGGTGGTGGCGCACGTGCTAATCAGTACCACCAGCTGCACATAGTCAACCGTTCGCTGGCGCATTGGTTTGGTACCGGGGCGGATGTACTGCCCTGTCAAGCAACCACGGCCCCCGCGTCAGGCGGTCCTCCGGTGAACACGAACGGCGCTGCCTGCGCATATGGCGCTGAGCTCACCGCTTCGTTCGGAACTGCGCACGTAGGCACCGAGCGGGCACCGGGATATCGCGTCGTCGATTCCTCGATGTTCAAGCAGTTCCGCACGTATAAGGAGCAGTACATCCAGATCCGCATCGATGCGTTCAATGTGGGCAACATTGCTTCTTACGCGGCCCCGGGTTCAACGGCTTCCACGTTGTCGACCTTCGGCCAGATCACCTCAACCCTGTCTCCGGCACGTCAGCTCCAGTACTCACTGAAGTACGCGTTCTAACGTCTGGTTCATCTCGACAACGGCGTCCGCTTCGGCGGACGCCGTTTTTGTATGAAGATTTGCGGATCGAGTGAGCTTATCGCTACTCTGTTGCCGTGGTGGATACGCAGCGAAAGCCGATATTCGAGGTCGAGCTATCCGGTGTGTTCGATGTACGGGCAGCGACGCGATAGCGGTTGCAATAAGACTTGTGGCACAAAAAAGAGCCACCTTTCATGACGCGGCCGGTGCCTACCGGTGGCCCTTGCGGATTGTTAGGATCAGCGGTGCGGTGGAAGTCAGTGTCGAACCAGTCGGCACACCACTCCCAGGTGTTTCCTGTGATTGAAAAGAGGCCAAAGTTGTTGGGAGGGAATGCGTCTACCGGTGAGGTGCCGGCGTAGCCGTCGTCGGCTGTGTCGACTCGGGGGAACTCGCCTTGCCAGATGTTGCAGCGGTGTTCTCCGTTGGGGCGAAGTTTGTCGCCCCAGGGGTAGAGTTTCTGCTCCAGGCCGCCGCGGGCGGCGTACTCCCATTCGGCCTCGGTGGGGAGGCGTTTGCCGCACCAGTCGGCGAAGGCTGTGGCATCTTGCCAGGAGATGTGGACGACTGGATGGTTTCCGCGGTTCCTGAGGGTTGTGCCGGGACCTTCGGGCTCATTCCAGCGGGCGCCTGGGACCTTGCACCACCATGGAGCGGACGCGACCGTGTCTTCGACGAGATCGCGGAATCTTGCGGGAGGAATCAGTCCCCAGAAGACGAAGGACCAGCCGAACCGTTCGGCTTCGGTTCGGTATCCAGTGGCTTCGATGAACTTCTGGAAACGATCGTTTGTGACAGAGTCGCGGTCGATCGAGAAGGCATCGAGAGTGACGGTGCGGACTGGGCCTTCGCCGTCGTCAGGAAAGCTCTCGGGTGAATCGGTGCCCATTAGAAATGATCCGCCGGGTAGTGAGATCATTGGAACATCGAGTTCCTGGGCGGCTTGTGTGGCATTGGGTGTGGGAGGGACTGAGCTTGATAGTGGGGTCTGAGGCGATGAAGGGGTGCAGCAGGATTTCGGCTTGAGGCTGGCCTGAGTTGGCTGGCATTGATCCATGGTCCTCCATGCTAAACGCTGCTTCCGATGCTTGTCGCGTCGTGTTCTTGGCAAGGAGGAGCGATTCACGATAGGCTGCGAAGCGGTACGATCATGACAATGCAACGGTCGCCTGATAACCGCTTCCGGAATGTGGAGAAATCTTGAATATCC
>Ga0302316_10001141_pt1 | contig 21741 bp, 16 predicted proteins | sample III_Palsa_N3_2_FD_200456 | JGI IMG/M metagenome (GOLD analysis project Ga0302316, IMG submission 200456) | Peat permafrost microbial communities from Stordalen Mire near Abisko, Sweden - III_Palsa_N3_2 | ecosystem: Environmental > Terrestrial > Soil > Palsa > Peat permafrost | place: Sweden...
ACGCCGCGCTGACTTTGAACTCGGGAGAAAATGTACGGCGTTGCTTCATCTGACACCTCATCATGGCGACTATTTTCGCCTAAAGAGATGTCCGGGGGCATTAGACCACTACAGATGTCCAGTTTATGGAAATGGTCAGATTTGAGTCGGAAGCCGACGTCAATGATCTAAGTGGGTCTTAAGAATGAGATTGACATTGACGCCCAGCAGACCAGGAACATCTCTAGACAGCATGACTTGGGAGTCATCGGACGGCAAACCTTCGCCAACGCGAGCCCACCACCACGTCACCGTCGCTCCGCCAGCTCCCGGGGAATGCCTGGGAGGCGAGCCTAACCTCGGAAGAGCTGATAGTGCAGACTCCATCGCAGCGCCATCAAGGTCAGGAGCGTAGATACCGCAACCGAAGACATGCAACGAACCGTTGGTCACATCATTTGATGTAAGCATTATCGATGCACCACCTTGGGAAGGAATAAGCCAGTTCTTCTGCCTCATGACCTGGCCGCCAGGCATCGGAATACTGCGATCAACAACGACTTTGTAGCGGCCCTCAGATGCGCGATGGTCGAGCGTGGCAAAATCTGACGTCATGCCCAGACAATAGCTGTTGAAGACCGCGGCGCTTGCACTGGCCCTGTCGTTCCCCACTGCCCAGCATGGAAATGACAGCGCGAACAACGCAAGCAGAGGTAGCATTGCAACGGTAAGATTTGTCGTTTCTCTTCGACTGTTAGCGCTGGAAGCAAATCGGTTGGCAGGATGGTAAGGGCTCATAGACTGTCTACTTTTAATATGGACATGGCGGAAGGGTGCGTGATCTGTGCGCAAAGCGAATTGTTTGATCTTCCGCGTTCACTCTGAAAAGTAGTGGTGCTTGGAGACGACTCGACCTTCAGCCGAGTAGCCAACTGCCCAAGTACTTAGAAAGTACTCATAGCGAACTTCGGTGACGCAACTGCCGTCGTTCCTTCCCAGATAATGGCCGTTATCACCCCACCAAAGATTGTCTCCACAGCGCAGGACCTTATCGGGTTCACCCATGAACGAATTTACGAAGGCTTCGGACTCCTCCCAACGAATTTCCTCAAACTTTTGGCCAGCACGGGCATCCAGTATGCCGTAGAAGATAAAGACCGACCCGCCTATCGCTGCCGCTACGATAGGTGCCAGCAGAGTCGCAATGACTATTTGAAATATTGGCTTCAAGGCGGCCCCGTACCAAATTCACTTAGCAACCGAGTCTGACTACGTCGAGCGACTTATTGGTGGCAAAAGTATGTCCGCAACAGGTCGGAAGCGAACGCCGCACGTACTGCACTATCCCTTGCCATCTCGGGGAGGCAGTCCTCTTAGCCAAACAGTGAACCCTGATGCCCACAAGGCGTCCGGCCCTATTGACCTGAAAGCCGATGGCGTCTTCGCAATGCCTGCGGTCCAGCCGGCCCTCAGTTACAAACATTCTGGCGCTGGGTGCTCCCACCGTTCGACATCATTTATTGCCAAGGCATGCATGGCTCCTAGCAAGGCAATGGTTCTTGGCCAACTGGGGGAAATAATCGGGACCTATCTCGCATTCACTCAAGACAACGAGCTCATGCTTGAGTACGCTGGCACAATTGACGTTCCGGAAAATTTCCGAGATCTTTCTGTCCAGATTGTGGTGCAAGGCAGTGCACCCTAACTTCGCGCCTTGGCGCACGCCGCATGTTGATTTTGTGCCCTTCCAGCGCACCTAACGAGGAACAGGACCGTGCCCACTTACATGCATCCCGGCGTCTATATCCAGGAAATTCCCGGCAGCCGTAGCATTCAGGGTGCCGCGACATCGGTGGCCGCCTTTATCGGTTTCGCGGAGAGCGGGCCTTACGGAGTACCCACGCTGATCACTAGCTGGGCTGCCTATACGCACCAATTCGGCAACTTGAGCTGGTATGGCTTCATGCCTTGGGCAGTGTATGAGTTTTTTCAGGAAGGCGGCGTCAGCTGCTACGTCGTCCGCGCCAACCAGATTGTTTCCGGTCAGGGCAGGATCGCGACTGCCACCATCGGCGGTACGACGATCAACGCGGCCAGTATGGGAATCTGGGCCAACCGTTTGCAGGTGTGCGTCACCAACAGTTCCGACAGAGCGTCAGGCGACAGCTCAGATCAGACGCCCACTTTCAATCTGCTGGTGGTGATACCTGCTTCGATAATAAACCCGAGCAGCGCGCCGGCCGACCAGGCCACGCAAATGCTGGTCGCCTATGTAAAGCAGAACAGTCTCGTGCCCACCGCGATCAACTCCGACAGCTATTACGTGCTGGAGGCTTTCAGCGGCATTACCGCTGCCAATGCCGCATTCGAGACGAGTATCAATACGCAGTCGCTGTTCATCCGTGTGGCGGCATTCGACGGCATGCGTCCACCCAATACGCCAACACCCATTGCCCTCAATAACGGCTTGAACCCAACCTGGGATTTCAGTGGCGCGCTTGAGGCCTTGGCAGCGGTACAGGGGGTAAGCTTGCTGGCGATGCCCGATACCGTGAGTTCAACCGACAGCAGCGGCGCTACCAACGCGATCTCGCAGAGCGAATTGGTGAACCAAGGCTTGCGCCTGTGCGAGCAGCTCGGAAGCTTGTTCTACGTGGTGGATCCGCCATACGGCCAGAATGTACCTGGTGTCCTGTCTTTCAAGAACGGCACGCCACTAACGGGCGCGTCGCAGGGCGGTCAGGCACTCAACTCCAACAATGGCGCTCTGTATTACCCGTGGACGTGGATATTCAATCCTCTCAGCAATACACGCGTGCCAATGCCCCCTTCTGGTCCCGTACTGGGACGCTACGCCTATTCCGACTCGAATATCGGCGTGTGGCATTCGCCCGCTGGCGTCGATTCTGGCGCCATGCGCACTGTTACGTCACTGGCCGCGCAAGTGACCGAGGCGGACCAAGATATGCTTAATCCGAATGGCATCAATGCGCTGCGCAATCTCATCAACTACGGAAACGTGGTCTACGGCGCGCGAACGTTGTCGCAAGATGCGCAATGGACTTATATCAGCGTGCGGCGATTGCTTATCTTCGTGGAGCAAAGCCTGAAGAACAGCCTGCAGTGGGTGGTCTTCGAGCCCAACGACTCAACCCTGTGGGCGGCGGTATCAAGTGACATCAGCGCCTTCCTCACCACGTTATGGAGCCAGGGAGCATTGTTCGGCTCCACAACGCAGGAGGCGTTCTTCATCACATGCGATGCGTCGAACAATCCGCCGGAAACGCGTGAGCTGGGCCAACTTTTTATCGACATCGGCCTAGCTCCCGTTTACCCGGCCGAGTTCGTCCTCATCCGCATCACCCAAAAGACCAGCGCGGATTCACTCAGCTAACGAGCTGGGAGTCTGGTTCGTTTTCTAGACACCAAGGTGGTCGCAACTCGCCTTGCGGACTTCAGCAAGAGCCCCTGCCCGGTGTTCCACAAGAGCGCCGTTGCTACGCTGAAGCTGCGGGACCTGGCACAACCACTAACCGGGCCGGCCCCTAACGCAGCACCTTTCGTCACTACTTAAATCTGCCAAACCCGGCTCGCTCTGAACAGATTGCCTCACCCCCGAAGATTGCCTGTAAGGGCGCCCTGAGTCGGTTACCACGGGGTTTGACGGCCTGTCAGGCGGTGTTCTGAAGGACGCGGTAAACTCGCCGAATGTCTAGTGAAATACACAAGCAGTGCGAGATATCAGCCGCAGAGGCAGTGGCGCTGATGGGGCGCCTGGAAGCTGTGCCGACCATTTTGCAAGCGATGGCCGAACTCACTGGTATGCGATTCACGGCGGTTGCGCGGGTTACCGAGAGTACTTGGACCGCCTGCGCCGTCCATGACGGGATCGACTTCGGGATACGTCCTGGAGGCGAGCTCGAATTAAAAACCACCATCTGCGACGAAATCAGGCAGCACGGACGGGCTGTGATATTCGGCCATGCCAGCGAGCACCCGCATTTCTCCAATCATCACACGCCAAAGTTCTACGGCCTGGAAAGCTATATCTCCCTGCCGATTTTCCTGTCTGACGGCACGTTCTTCGGCACGTTATGCGCCATCGACCCCAGCCCTGTAGATCTCTCCACATTGCCCGTGGAAAAAGTACTGGGTCTCTACACAAAACTGATCGCTGCTCAACTTGAATCGGAATTGAGGCGAGATAGGGCCGAGCTCGCTTTGCTGGACGCCGAAGAGGTAGGGCGTCTGCGGGACCAATTCGTCGCAGTGTTAGGACACGACCTGCGCAATCCCGTTCAGTCCATCAGCATGGGAGCACAAGTACTTGAGGGCGCTCTTCCGGAAGGACGCGAGCGGCGCATCGCAATACATATTCAGCGCAGCACTCAACGAATGTCGGAACTGATCACGAATGTCCTGGACTTCGCACGAGGTCGCCTCGGCAGTGGTCTCGACGTTGTGCTGGAACCGAGTACTCATCTAATCGGCGACTTGGAACACACGGTCTCAGAGATACAACGTGCGAATCCCGATAAGGAGATTATCGTCAGCACATCGTTGCTACATACTTTCCAATGCGACCGACAGCGGATCGCCCAACTCCTGGGAAATCTGGTTTCCAACGCGGTAAATCACGGCGCACGTGAAAGCCCTGTACGAGTGTCGCTGCGCAGCGACGAAAACGAATTCGAGCTTGCAGTAACGAACTCGGGCGAGCCGATCGACCATGAAAAGATCGGTCGCCTGTTCGAGCCATTCACTCGGGGCACTTCAGCTGCGCCCAATCCAGGCCTCGGACTAGGCCTGTTTATTGCCTCTGAAATCGCCAAGGCACACGCTGGAAAAATCGAGGTATCGTCGTCAACTGACGAAACTCGCTTTGTATTTCGCATGCCCATAGGCCATCGAGAGCGCTGCAGCGACCCGGATGGTCTTGACGCGACTTCAAGTGAATCGCTCACTGCAACGAAGAGTCGCGCCAAAGTTTGACCTCGGTTTCGCGACGATTCGCGAGACCGGCGTTGTCGATCAGGCGGCCCTTTATGGTAACTCCTTTGATTCCAAGCTAAGACCGCCGCGCAGAAGCGACGCTGGACCTCATCTTCTTCGCGAAGAGGTTACGGAAAGTTGCTTCCGAGGCGAAGCCACAACGCCCCTGTGAAGTTCAACTACTTTTACAAACCAACCTTCGAGTCCTGCAAAAAAGCAGCCCTTATCGACGCATACCGTTGTCAGGCATGATCAGCCTTGGTTCGTTAGCGAACCTTCATCGGGCTTTAGTCGTTCAAACTCACCTTGATGAACGACGACAGCACATCATCCGGCGGCGATAACCAAGCCGATGAAGAAATAGGCCGGTAGCGCGAACGCAGCGGGAATAAAGTTGAAAGCGATCCGTCGGGCACACGCAAGCAAAGCAAGCGCAATCAAGCAAAAAACAACTTTTCGCATCCTATACGTGCTGATAACAACCAAATCGACGCCACACGCCGTGCAAAATATCCGGCAAGGATTTTCGCTATCCCATCAGGCATTCGGTAGTTAGCGATGCAAAGTGCGGATCGCGTCGATGATGACCTTGGGATTGTGCAGACCCTTGTAGACGCCCGGCGGCTTCTTATCCAGCTTCAACAAGGTGTAGACCGCGGTCATCGCGCAGCGCACCGAGTACTCCACGGTAAACACCACGTCATCGGGCTGTTCGGCGTACTGACCCATGAATGCAAGATTGGTCGATCCCTGTGGGACTACCTTGGGTCGGTCGCCAGCCTTGCGCACCATGAACTGGCTGGTGATATACGGCATGGTGCAGGGAATGCAGTTTGAGCTGGCGATGATGGCTTCCTTATCCTGCTGACTGAAATGCAGATGCCCCAGCACTTCCTCCAGTATTTCTGCACCGGTGCATTCGCCCATGGGCTTTTTGACATAGTCGCCGGGACGATCGTGGAACAAGCCGTAGCCCCACCACACGAATGTTCCGTCGGGCTGATTCGGAAAGAAAGGCTGGTGGTAAATGGAGATGGTGATCAGCCAGCTGGAGTCCTTGAAGGTGATCAAACCACCGGCGCCCGGCTTGCTGCCGCTAAAGCTTTCCATCAGCTTGAAGAACAGCGGCTCCTTGACCGTGACGGTGTAGGAGATCCACGACGATTCGGCGATGTTGCCATTGAACGCCGCAGGGTTGCCAAAATGCGGCCTGCCCTCGGCCAGTTTTTCCCACAGCTTCCAGGCACCCGCCTTGTTGCTGCGGTCCATGACCGGCGCCTGCGTCATCGATCCAAACACCTTGTCGGCCGTCATCGAGCCGTTGGTGACAAACACCTTGTCGTCGTCGCCGATATCGATGTGGCCTCTGGTTCCCTGTGTATGGCATTCCATGCCAGTTACCGTGATGGCATCAGTCCCTGACTTGAACCGCAGATCGTCGACGCGAACCTGATGCTGAAAATCCACCTGCCGATCCTTCAGCCAGCGCACCAGCGGTACGGCAAAGCTGTCGTACTGGTTGTACAGGCTGCGATAGATGTTTTCCTGCGTATCTATGGTGGAGAAGTGGTGCACGAATCGTTGCAGATAACGCTTGAATTCGATCGCGCTATGCCAGCGCTCGAACGCAAACAGCGTGCACCATTCAAACCAGAAGTTGGTCTGGAAGAAATGTTCTTCGAAGCAGTCCGCGATGCGCTTGTCATCAAGCATGCTTTCCGGCTCGGCCATGATTTTTAGCAAATCCACCCGATCCCTTTCGGTGAAGCCCATGCTGTGAAAATCCGGGATCTTGCCGTCGCGGTCAACCAGACGTGCCTTGTTGTACCAGGGTGTTGCCTTGTTGGAGAGATCGGTTTCTTGCTTGACCGAGATGTTGGGATTGCTGACCGAGGGAATGGATGCCAACAGGTCGAACGTGCACTGGTACATCGCTTCGAACATTCGGCTTCCGCTCATGTAGTAGCCAGTTTCGGCGTTGCCATGCGCGTCAAATGCACCGCCGAACTCATGCGACTCCTCGAGGATCACGATGTCCTTGCCGGACACACCACCGTCGCGGATCAGAAACACCGCACCGGCCAGCGAAGCGATGCCGCTGCCGACGAAATAGTACTTACCCATGGATCACCTGCCTTGTGGGAAACGCACGGAAATACGTACCTGAAGAGCACTAGCGATGGCATGGTCGAAGCGTACTGCTATTCGGGCGCGAGAAAAGCCGACGGCCGCAGGTACCAGGTGGATTTATCCCAGTTAGTTCTCGGCGGCCTCGCGCAGATAGAGAAAAAACACCGTCGTCAGCTGATTGATCAACTCACTAGGAGACTGTTTTTCGCATTCCAGCACGTGAGTGCGGGAGCACGTGACCGGTTTCGAGCAGCGTCTTGAGATTCGACAGAACCTGAGGCCAGCCACCGGATATTCCTGCGAACATCTGTGGGTCGTTCTCAAGACCCGCATGGGTCACTGTCAAACGGATGAGTCCGTCGCCGTGCGGCTCGATATCATATGAAACGCGCGAATGTTTCGATTCGTCTTCGGCGTCGCTTGGCCTGCCCCACGTAACAACGAGGCGACGTGGCGGGTTGCTCTCGACAACCTTGCCGACAATTTTGAGCGTGCCTGCCTCGTCCAGGCTCCGATGTTCCCATCGAGAACCCGGTTTCCAGTCCGATAGATTGATGTTCCCGGGACAATCCGTGTTCAGGCCGCACCAGTACTCGCGCATGACATCTGTGTCGACCAGCGCCTGCCATACCTTCTGCTGCGTCGTCGCAATGTAGGTCACGTACACAAAATCAGGTTTTGTCATTGTCGTCACCTTCCAGTTTCTTCTTGAAATCGTGCAACGCACGAAGACGATCGCGCTCGAATTTTCCGATCCAGCGTTCGTAAATTTCGTGAAGCGGCACAGGGTTCAGATAGTGCAGTTTTTCCCGGCCCTGCCAGACGACAGCAACGAGGTTTGCTGCCTCGAGCTGTTGCAAATGCTGCGTCACGGCTTGGCGCGTCATATCCATGTGCTCGCAGAGCGCGGTCACGGTCTGGCCGTTTTCCTGATGCAGCATGTCGAGCAGACGCCTGCGGCCAGGATCGGCTAACGCCTTGAAGACTTTGTCGATATCCAAAAGCGTTTCAGTGCCAGTCGCCGATCGGGATGTCATGGGGACTCGGCGCACCTTTTCCGGTTTCCAGCAGGGACTTCAAGCTCATCAGGAAGATCGCCCACTTGGTGCTGCAATGATGCATGAATTCCACCGGCGCCTCCCAGCCCTGATGCGCGAACAGGACGATGCAAAATTCGCCCTCTTGCTTGAGCTGCCAACTGATCTTGGTGCCAATCCATTCTGCCGGCCCGTCGATCACCTGCCATAGCACCCGCTTGCCGGGCTCAAGCTCCACGACCTTCATGTCGAAGCCTCCGATTTCGACGCCATCGACGCTGAAGCGGAACTGGAAGACTCCACCAAGGCCGCCTTTCCCCTGGGCGTCGTTGGTCCACCAGCTGGCAAGGCCTTCGCGGGTGGTCAAAGCTTCATACACCTCATTCGACGACGATTTGATGCCGACTCTATGCAGGATATCCACCACGATTTCTCCGTTTAAGTTAAACGAATTGATGAGTTGCCGAGGCAACGCCGCTTGAAGCATCGGGACTTTGCCGGGCTGCGCAGCGTGGAGAACTATATGCAAGTATTTACTTGCATGTCAAGCGATACGACTCAAGCACGAGACGCACGCGGGCCGGATGCTGGGTGTTGAAGGATGGCTGGGAGCGGCGATCGGGGAGTTTTTATTTCCTCTGCCCGGGCTTTGGCATAAGGGCCGCGATGTGAAATCCGGCCACTTTGTCCAGAGGCGGAAGATCAAAAGCTTTACCCCCTCCCAACCTCCCCCTGCAGGCAGGGGGAGGAGCAAGGCGTGGGGCTCCGGGGCTCTGAGCTCTACGTATCAGCGGCTCAGCGGCTCAAAGCTCGCGCAGTACGCGAAAACCCACCCGACCGCTGCGCATGCTGCCGTCGGCGCCCTCACGGTAGGCCGAGTTCACCTGCTCGGGCGAGCTGCCCCAGGAACCGCCGCGGACGACGTGAGTGCTGCAGCCGGGGTTTAGCCATCCCGAACCGTCGGTCGGGGCGCTGACGTAACTTTCGTGCCAGCAGTCCTGCACCCATTGGGAGACGTTGCCGTTGATGTCGTACAGGCCGAACGGATTGGCCGCGAACGTCATTACCGGCGCCGGCCCCCAAAAACCATCGCTGTAGCCACGGAATGAATGACTCCAGCGACGACCGATGTGTGAGCGATCGCCGGAGCCAGTAAGGTTTTCCACCAGGTGGGTGGGCGTGCCATCGCCCCACCAATAGCGGGTGGTGGTGCCGCCGCGCAGCGCATATTCGAACTCCGCCTCGCTGGGCAACCGGTAGACCTTGCCGGTACGTTGACTCAGCCAGTCGGCGTACGCCTTGGCATCACCCCACGAGATGTTCACCACAGGCAGATTCTCACCCGCGCGGTGACCTGCATAATCGTCCTGCCAGCTGGCACGCGAATCATCGCGCAGCGCACCGCTCTGCTCGTCGTACACGCTGGCGCCGCCTAGCTTTATTGAATCGGGTACATAGCCACTGGCGCGCACAAACTCGCGGAACTGTCCCACCGTAATCGCACTGCGCGCCATCGCAAAACCCTTGCTGATGGTGACCTGGTGCTGCGGCGTTTCCGCAGCAATATGATCACCCTCGCTGTCCGGCGCACCCATCTGGAAACTGCCAGTGGGGACCACCACCATGGCCGGCGTCTTGCCAGGCAAATCGACATAGCGATCGCTGAATACCTGGCCGGGTTTGTAGCTTGCATACAACCGCGCATTGGTCAGCTGCTCCTCGAAGTCGGCAAGCCCGGCAAGGTTTGGACTGATCTCCTGCGCCTGCGCTGCGAGTTTTTTTGCCATGTCGATGTTGCCGCCATCCAGCGCCGAGTGCGCCTGCGCCAGTACGCCCGTGGCACGCTGTTGACGCATGTCGTCCACACGCTTTTGGGTGTCCTGGATCTGTTGCGTGTCAGGGCGGATGGCCTGGGCTTCCGTCAGCGCCTTGTCTGCGCCGGCAAAGTCGTTTTGCGCCACCGCGGCGAGGGCCCGATCGAGCACGGCGTGCTGCACCTGCAGGACACCCTGCTCGGCTACCGCATTTTGTGGATCGAGCTTCTGCACTTCGCGGTATATATCCAGCGCGCTGCCACCGACCGGTTGATCAGCACTGCCCTGCTGCAGCAAGGCCGCCGCTTTCGCCAGCATCGGCCGTACCTTGGCCAGAGTTTTCAGGCTCGCTTCCAGCTGCGCGACATCGTCGGCCGCATTGGGCAGCGTGCGCAGCGCTTCGAGCAGATCCTGCGCCGAAGCAACGTCACCCACCACGATGTCCTGGTCGATCTGCGCAACCAAACGCGCACGCACGTCGAACAGTCCCTGGGCAGCACGACGACTATCCGGCTTGTCCTTCAATGCCTGCGCAAACAACGCCGCGGCGCTGTTCTTGTCGCCGACCAGTTGGCCGTCATGCAGTGCCTTGGCCGCCCGCGTCAGCAGCGCCTGCACTTCCGGTGTGTCAGCGCTCAACTGCTCGGGCAGGTTCGCCTTGCGGCTACTGCGTGCGACGATCACGTCCGTCGGCGCCAGCGTCAGGGGCGGCCCCGCGTTGATCTCGGCCGCCGCCTGCACCTCTTCAACTCTCGCCTGATTGGCAGGCACGACCGTACCCATCGACATCGAGCGAGGTAGCGCCTGGGTCGGTTCGACGTGAAATACCCGCGGGAAAAAGTGGTACGTCAGTGCGCAACCCAGCACGACAATGCCCAGCGCCCCACCCAGAGTGCGTTGACGGTGCAAGGTGGCATTGCTGGGCATGGATGGGCGTCCTTGAGGTGGCCTGTTATCGTGCGCTGCTCACCATAGGCACAAACTGCCGGCAGGGCAATCCGCGCCCGCCCTTTTCAAGGAACATCGATGTCATTGCCTGAAACAGCCTCCGCCGAATGGATCGACCAACGCGATGCATTGCAAGCGTGGCTAGCCGAGCTTCCGGCTGACGCAGCCATTGGCCTCGATACTGAGTTCATGCGGCGCAATACGTTCTTTCCCCAGCTGGCACTGCTGCAGCTCGGCTGGAACGGCCGTCATGCGCTGATCGACCCGCTCGCGTTCGACATCGGCGATGCATTGCAGCCATTGCTTGGCGAAGGTCCGGCGGTCACCGTGATGCACAGCGCCAGCGAGGACCTGGAAACCCTGGCGCCGCTGCTACCGAACGGCCCGCGGCAACTGTTCGATACGCAAATTGCCGCAGCCTTCGTCGGCATGGGTCTTGGCATCAGCTACCGCGCGCTGGTTGCCGAACTGGCCGGGGTGGAGCTGGACAAGGGCGAGACCCGGTCGGACTGGCTGCAGCGACCACTCACTGCCTCACAATGCAGCTACGCCGCGCTGGACGTGGTGTATCTGAAAACCATCCACGAGCAACTCAGCGAACGCCTGCATCAGCGTGATCGTGCCACCTGGCATGCGCAGGACTGCGAGCGCCTGAGACGTCGTGCCAGTCGTCGCGACGGCGATCCGCAACCGCAGTCGGCCATGCGTGGCGCGGCTGAGTGGCCTGCCTCGCAGCAGGCTTTGCTGCGCCGCCTGCTGCTGTGGCGCGACCGCAGCGCACGACGCCTCGATGTACCGCGGCCCTGGCTACTGGATGACACACTGGCGCTAAGCCTTGCGCAACAACCGCCAGTCGATCTGGCTAGCCTCGAACAGCGAAGCCGCGGCCAGCGCGCGCTGCGTTCGGCGCAACGCATCGAATTGTTCGAACTGCTCACGCCGGCCGTTAGCGAGGATGAAATCGCTGCAACTTCGAGTATCCCTGGGCATCCACAGGGCGAAGCAAAGAAAGCGCTCGCCGCCATGAAACAGCTGACGGACAGCCTGGCCGTCGAGCTGGATCTGCCGCCTGGACTGCTCTGTCCGCGCAAGGTGTTGGAGGAATATGTGGTCACCGCGGAATGGCCCGAGTTTCTCGAGGGCTGGCGTCGCGATGTGCTGCACGACCGCCTGCCGAACCTGTTGCCCGGGTGATTCGCTGCTTCCACAAGTGCTTACGCGCGACCGGGGTCAGCCCTTGGCGAACCCTGGATGCGCTGCTAACATTCCCGGCTCGTGTGGGGCGGTAGCTCAGCTGGGAGAGCGCTGCGTTCGCAATGCAGAGGTCGTGGGTTCGATCCCCATCCGCTCCACCAGACGAATCGCCAGAAAATCAACGGAACCCCGTCGCAAGGCGGGGTTCTTTTTTGTGCCCGCCTTACCCCGTGGCGCCACCCGCACGGCGTGTAGGTTGGGGTGACTCTGTTCGCGGAACAAATTCCGCCAGCTGGCACCTCCAACGCTGGAGGGAGGCAAGTGCGATTACGCACTTTTCCCGCGAGCTCGGAACGTGCGAGTCTCGCCTGTGGGAATCGAGTTGCCGATAGTCAACCTTGCGCTGATGGGCGATGACGAATGTTGGTCATCTCATCAGTCGCGCGCCGGGAATGGGAAAGAGCTGTGATCAAAACCACGGGTTATCTTGCTGTTGCGTTCGTTCTTGCGTCACCGCTGCTGGCGCACGCTGCTACCAGCTCGCCAGCTTTCCAATTGAGCGACCTGCAAAAAATTGTGAGCCTGCACGAGTCGCAGATTTCGCCGGATGGCAAACGAATCGCTGTGATCGTTTCCACACCCGACTGGAAGACGGACAAGAACCAGCAGGAGATTGACCTGGTGGACGCCGCCACAGGCACTCGACGCGCGCTGACCTGGAAGCGCACCGACCTTTCGTCACCGCGCTGGTCCGCGGATGGCACGCGACTGGCGTTTATCGCCAACGATGACGAGACCAAACAGGGGCAGCTGTTCGTGATGTCGATGGAAGGCGGCGATGCGATACGCCTTACCGATGCCAAGCGTGGCGTGGATGCATTCAGCTGGAGTCCCGACGGCAAGCAGATCGCGTTCATCACCGAGGACGAACCGGCCAACGAGAAAGCCATCAAGGAACACGATGACGCGTTTCAGGTGACCGACAACAACTTCCTGGTGCGTGCCGCACTGACGCCCTGGCATTTATGGGTGGTGCCCAGTGCTGGCGGCGCTTCCAAACAACTCACGCAAGGCACGTTCAGCCTGCAGACCGACCAGCAGGATTCAGCGCCCGAGCCGGAATGGAGTCGTGATAGCCGACACATCGCTTTCACCCAATTTCCGAATCCATACTGGGGACCTTCTTTCCAGTCCGTGATAGCGGAGGTGGACGCCGGCGGCGGCACATCGCGCACGCTGGTGCCCGCCGGCGGCTCGACGAATTTCACCTATGCGCCGGACAGCGACACGTTTGCCTTTGTGCGGCCACGCAATGGCGATCAGAACAATGGCAATGCGGTATACGTCGGCAGCAACGACAATCCTCGCGATGTCACCCAGTCGCTGGCGCGCAATTTCAACACTTATGCATGGCTACCGCACGGCAAGTCACTGCTGCTGGCGGGCGAGCAAGGTACACGGGAGATGTTGTGGGAACAACCGCTGACAGGTGCAGCGAAATTGCTCGATCTTGGTGACGTGGAAGCGAACCCGGAGCTGAGCGTTTCGAAGACCGGCGCGGTGACTTTCATCGGCAGCACCAAGACACATCCGAACGAGTTGTACGTGATGGATTCAGTCAACGCCAAGCCGCGACGACTGACCGACGTGAACGCGTTTGTGGACGCACTCGCGCTGGGCCGTACCGAGTCGGTCCAATGGCAGGGACCGAATGGCTTTCCAGAGGACGGTGTCCTGACCTACCCGACGAATTACCGCAGCGGCCAGAAATACCCCCTTGTCCTGGTCATCCATGGTGGTCCGGAAGCGACCTCGACCGTCCATTTCGCACCGTTGCCGCAGCTGCTGTCCGCTGCCGGCTACCTGGTGTTTCAGCCGAACTACCGTGGCAGCACTGGCATGGGCGATGCGTATCAGCACGCGATCTTTCGTGACACCGGCGTGGGCCCGGGCAATGACGTGATGGCCGGCGTGGCGGCGGTACAGAAACTCGGCATCGTGGACCCCGACCACATCGGCGTCACTGGCTGGTCTTACGGCGGCTATATGACGACCTGGCTCACCGGGCATTACCCGATATGGAAAGCGGCCGTATCCGGCGCGGCACTCACCGACTGGGTGATGGACTACACCGTGTCCTATTACCAGCAGGGCGATACGTATTACTTTGGTGGTTCGCCCTGGGACGCGAAGTACCAGCAGATCTGGCGCGAGCAATCCCCGATCACCTATGCGCACAACGTCACTGCGCCGACGCTCATCATGGGCGACGTGGGCGATCCCAACGTGCCGCTGGTAAACAGCTACGAGTGGTACCACGCGCTGCGCGACAACGGTGTCACCGTGGAGTTCTACGCCTATCCGGCCGACACGCATTTTCCGAGTGACATCGTACGCAGCACCGACGTCTATCGACGCTGGGTGGGCTGGATGAAAGCGCATCTGTAGAAACACCCTCACTCCCGCGCTTCGGTTGACCAAAGCGCCCATCAATTCAGATGGGCACCCACCCAGTTCGCATAGCGATCGACGAAGCCCTGCAGGAATTTCCGCGTATCTTCGTTATCGATCGTGCCGTCGGCATCGATCGGCGAACCGTCCTTGAACTGGACGAACACTTCGGGCTGCGCCAGTGTCGGCACGTCAAGGTAAGCCAGCACGTTACGCAGGTGCTGCTGTGCCAGCGCGCTACCGGTGACACCGATGGATGCGCCAATCACCGCGCCCGGCTTGCCGGCAAACGAGTTCTTGCCCCAGGGACGCGAAGCTATGTCCAATGCGTTCTTGAGCACGCCCGGGATGGAACGGTTGTACTCGGCGGTGACGAACAGCAGCGCTTTCGCAGCCTCGACCTGTTGTTTCAGCCGCTGCGCTTGCGGCGGGTAGTGGCTGTCGAAATCCTGGTTGTACAGCGGCAGGTCTCCGATCGGCACATGTTCGAAGCTGAAACCTTCGGGCGCGAGCCGCTCGACCGCGAGCGCCAGCCGCCGGTTGAAGGAGTCCTTGCGTAAGCTGCCCACGAATACGGCTACTGCGACCTTGCTCATAAGGTGACACCCCGCGTCCAGGTTGTACCGCATCGGCTATTCGGAATTTAAGGCCCTGGATTCTGCTGTGCGCCCCCGTAAGCCCATGTGATGGCGGGTACCTTTGCCCGAACGAGGGCTTTCGGCACTGGCATGGGTCGTGCTTGGTTAACGATGCTACGTCGGAGCTGCTCGTTCTGGCGCTCATTCGTTCCATAATGGGCGTTGCGATTGCAGGCACCATCAGACAGGAGATCAAGCGAGCCCGGAACCGGAAACAGAACAGCCACGAATGCATAACGGGCACGTCTGATCGACGAGACTATCAGCAAGCCCGGATCGTTCTTGTTGTGAGCGCCATTCGACGGCCGGAAACATGCCCCTTTTAGGGTGCACTTCTGAAGAGTTTGGCAAATCGGGGGAAGGCAGATGAGGAGGCAGGTCACAGTACCGACATCAGGACGCCATTGGCGGCCATGGTGTGGTTTTGTGTTTTGCCTACTGTGGCTAGGCGCTGCTCACGCGTCTATTTCTCCGCTCAATGGCGCCTGGCGTGAAGTTCGCGCCAATGACACGCCGCAGATCGTGCTGGACGAGTACCACGCCGGTCAGCTGAAAAGCTTTGACCCTTCCATACTGCAGCGCTTTCCGCGCCAAGCCCTTGGCAGCTGGGTCGTGGTGACCCCGCAGCCGCCCTGGGACCAGGACGAGCGCGTGTTGACGATTTACCCGCCGCCGCGGGGTACGGTCACCGTTTACGGCCCGGAGGGAAACCAGCCATTGGCGCTGGACGATTTCAACGCAGCGATCAACGGTCATGGCCGGCTGGCGTGGCGGGTTCCAGCCATCCAACGGGCATCTGCGCCCATGCTGCTCAAGTTCGAACCGTCGACGACGATCAGCGCACCGGTACGGTTTCAATTGCAGTCCTGGGGCGATTACCTCAAGCAGGATGCGCAGTGGCTGACATTCGCGAGCGCCTGTTTCGCGGTAATGCTGGCCATGGTGCTGATGGCACTATGCTTCGCCGCGATGCTGCTCGATGCCACCTATGCCTGGTATGCCGGTTACATTTTTTGCTACACCCTGATCCAGGGTCTCCAGACCGGCTTCCTGTTTCATCCTCTGGAGTGGCAGTGGTTGTCGGACATCGCCTCGATGAGCGCCGCGACGGCGGTTTCGCTGTCCGTGGTGTTTGCCTCACTGTTCATGATGCGGTTCTGCGAGTTGCAACGCTATGCGCCACTGTTGCGGGTGCCGATCATGGCGCTTGCCGTCGGCATGGTCGGACTGGTGCTGATGCGTGGCAGCCACATCACGCTGTTGATCGAAGCAGCGCAGATGCTGCTCAACCCGCTGCTGATGATTGGCGCGACACTGCTGTTGATGGCTGCGATCGTCACTGCAGCGCGCGGCTCGCGCCAGGCAGGTTTTTTCCTGGCCGGCTGGACACCGTTACTGGTGCTTACCGCGATGACCAGCGCACAGACCGACGGCGCACTGCGGGATTTGGACTGGCTCAACGATGCCGCTCTTGCCGGCGGCGCATTCCAGGCGCTTATGTTGTCGCTTGGCCTGGCCGATCGCGCGCTCAAGCTGCGCCATGACCGCGATATCGTACGGCTGCTGGCCGACCACGATGCACTCACCAACGTGCTCAATCGCCGCGCATGGAGCGAGCGCGCCAGTGCGGTATTGGCTGAAGGTCAGCCGCGGCCCATCGCATTACTGTTTTTCGATCTCGACCATTTCAAGCTGTTGAACGATCGCCAGGGCCATAACTCCGGCGACCGCGCGCTGGTTGCAGTGGCCAAAGCGCTGGCGAATGAACTGCGACCCAGCGACCTGCTGTGCCGTTACGGTGGCGAGGAGTTCGTGGCACTGCTGGACGGCACCGCGGCGGATCAAGCCGTGCAGGTCGCGACCCGCTTGTGCCGACGCGTACACCGGCTGGAAATTTCGGTGAACGACGAATCGCTACTACTCAGTATCAGCATCGGCGTTGCCATGCATAAGGAAGGCGACACCGTGGAGTCGCTGGTAGAACGCGCTGATCAAGCCATGTATAGCGCGAAGCTCAATGGACGCAACCAGGTGGTGATGTATGAAGCTGCCACCGTTTCAATGATGCCGAGCCCGCCACGCATGCACGTTGTGGAAAAACGTCGCAAGGACAGCTGAGGAAAGCGGTGCTGTTTCTTGACTCCGTTGGGTCGGTCGCCATCCATCGGTCAACACCCACCACTTCTTACCCACCGTCTGCCACCCATCATCCACCACCCACTATTCGCCATCTACCGTTGCCACCCACCGTTCGCCCTGAGCGTAGCCACTTCGCGGCGAAGTCGAAGGGGCCTCAGCCTCGCCGCGAAGCTTCGACTTCGTGCCTTCGGCACTACGCTCAGCACGAACGGCTTTGCAGGACGACTTTTTTCGGCAGAGCCCAACGGCTTGAGTACGCAGCGCGTAGTGGAGTGAACGACCACGCCTTCGTGCTCCCCCCTGCAGAAGAGGGTTGGGGGGGTCGCTCTTTGCCCAAGCGAAGATCAAAAACACCCCCTCCCAACCTCCCCCTGCAAGCAGGGGGAGGAGCCCAGCGAAGGCCTGTTCAGCCTCAATATCCAAGGCACCCGAAGCACCGAAAGCGAGGAGATCACGTTTTTTGCTCCCTCCCCTGCTTGCAGGGGAGGGTTGGGGTGGGGTCGCGCTTTGCAGATGAAAGCCTCAGCGCGCAGCCAATTCCCGCGCTGCTGCAACCACCTCGGCCTCACCTGGCAACACCAGCAAGGCGGCACCAGCCAGCGGCGTGAACGTATCGGCGCCTACCACGCGCTGCATCGGCGTGGCGCCACAGCCACCCTCGACAATGGCAGTGATGACACCCTCACCCACACCGGCGCTCTTGCGGCCCTCGTCCAGCACCAGGATGCGTTTGGCCGTCTTCGCCTGCGCAGCGATGAAGGCGTTGTTGAGCGGTGCCAGCCAGCGCAGATCGACCACACGAACTTGCCAGCCCTGCTGCGCCTGGATCTGCCTGGCAGCACGCAAAGCCATCGGCACGCCGTTGCCGAAGGTGAACACCACCAGGTCATTGGCACTTTCGTTGTAGACGCGACCCTCGCCCAGCGTCATGGCCTGGTCCAGCGCTGGATAGTCGAACTGCCACTGGCCGTCGCCGGCCTCGTACAGATCCTTGGTCATGTACAACGCAATGGGCTCCAGGAACGCGCACACGCGACCGTCCACTTTCGCCAGCGCCATCATCGTGCGCAGCATCGTCGCCGCGTCGTCACCGCGGCTTGCGCAACCGACGACCAAGCCCGGGATATCGCGTAGCGCGGTGATCGAGTTGTCGTTGTGGAAATGGCCGCCGAAGCCCTTCTGGTAACCCAGTGATGCGACGCGCATCACCATCGGGTTTCGGTACTGATCATTGGAGAAGAACTGCAGCGACGCTGCTTCACCGCGAATCTGATCACAGGCGTTGTGAAAATACGCCAGGTACTGGATCTCCGGCAGCGGCAGCATGCCCATGTTCGCGTAACCCTGGGCGAGCCCGAGGATCATCGTCTCGTCCAGCAGCGTATTGAACACGCGGCTGCCCTTGAAGACCTTGTTGAGGCCCTTGGTGACGGTATACACGCCGCCCTTCTGCGCCACGTCCTCGCCGAACAGCAGCGCTTGCGGATACTTCGCCAGCAGATCGTGCAGCGCCTGATTGATCTGGATGGCCAAATGCCGTGGAGGCAGATTTTCCGGCAACTTCGCCTCGCCGCCGAATACCACGAGGCGCTTTTCAGCGTAGTCGGTACGCGTAGCCTCGGCCTTCACTGCCGCCGGCGTGTATGGCGCGAGCGGCTTCATGACGTCGGCCAGCGAGGTCAGCCGCGGGCGCGCATCGGCGTCTTCGGCGGCCGCGAAACAGCGTTTGCGCGTGATCTCGTAGAGATCCAGCAACGCGTCCTTGCTGTACAACCCTGACTCCAAAGCAATGGCCGCCGACCGCAGCAGTGGATCGGACGCCTCCACCGCGAACAGTTCCTCGACGCTGCGCCACTCGATCTCGAAATCGGTGCCGGCGTGGCCCATTACTCGTGTCGTTTTCAAATGCAGGAAGGTCGGCCTGCGCGTCTTGCGGCAGTGCTCCTCCGCGCGTTGAACTTGCGCGTAGCCTTCGGCCAGATCAAGTCCGTCGGCGAAAAAATAATCGAGGTTGGAGCGCTGCTGGAAATTACTCGCGACCCAATCAGTCGGCGTCTTCACCGAAATGCCGATGCCGTTGTCTTCGCACACGAAGAGCACCGGCGCGGGCAGTTTCTGATACGCCGTCCATGCCGCCGCGTTGAACGCGGTCTGCGCCGTGGCATGGTTGCTGGAGGCATCACCGAACGAGCAGACCGTGATGCTGTCATCCGGAATCGGCAGTGTATGACCGATCCGCCGCGCCTGCTCGATCGCCACTGCCGTGCCCAGGGCCTTGGGTAGATGCGAAGCGATCGTGGACGTCTGCGGCAACACCCATAACGGCTTGCTGCCCCACACCTTGTGACGGCCACCAGAAGCAGGGTCGTCCTTGCTGGCGGCGAAAGACAGTGCGGAATCGGTGATCGGATCCATCCCCGGCAACTTGCGAAAGCGCTCGGCCATGAAACCGCCAGAGCGATAATGCAGGAACGCCGGATCGGTGTGCCGGGTCAGCCGTGCCACCATCGCGTTACCTTCGTGACCGCTGGAACCGATCGTGTAGAACACTTTGTTCTGCACGCGCAGCACGCGCGCCATCAAGTCGAGGTGGCGCGAAATCAGCTGCGATTCCAGCAACTCGCGAAAACCGCGTGCATCCAGTGCGCTGCCCGGCAACACCGGCTGCTCGTCGCGCGGCGCGACATGCACATCGCCCTGCCATAGCTGCACGAACTCGGTGAAGTTCTGATCGACGATCTCAGCACGATTGAAGCCCTTGTGGCGAGCCGAGAGGGAATACGGGGTGACGGTCATGATGGCAACGTGTCTCTTCGGCTACTGCCGCTATAGGCGCGGCAAACAGTGGATTATCGGACGTGCGGCAAGATATGCGCCAGTACGACGCGCGGTGCGGTTCAGCCTGAATGGCCCCCTATCCGCTTTGGGGAGAGGGCTGGAGCAAGCGGACAATCTTGCGGTGAGGCTGCATCAGAGCGGGTTTCGGTCAAATTCCCCGCGAGCACCCGCCCCCTCACCTCAATCCTTTCCCAGAGAGGAGAGGAGGTATACGACGTCAGCGTAGCCGTGCGCGCCATTGATCGCGCGTCTGGCCCCAGATTTCCGTAGGCGAATTCTCGTAGGGCGCCGGCAGCTTCCCGGGGCCACGGCAGGTCGAACCCAGGCGTTTCGCGAGGGCTTGCGAGGCGTGGTTGTCGGGGTGGATCGAGTGGATCATCTCGGACCAGCCAAGATGATCGAACGCCCAGTCGGCGGCTGCGACACAACCTTCGTACGCATAGCCCTTGCCCCATGCCGCTCGCGCAAGGCCCCAACCTACTTCGGTACCGGGCCACTCAGCCGGGTGCCACGGCCCGAGTCGGCCAATCCACTGACCGCTGGATTTTTCGATCACCGAAAACATCGCGAAACCCTGAATCGACCAGGCGCCCGCCATGGTCAGAAAGCCTCGCCACGCGGCTCCGCGCGATTGCTGGCCGCCGATGAAGAACGCCGCCTCGGCGTCAGCCATATTGGCCGCATAGGCATCGAAATCCTCCGCCCGGGTTGGTCGAAGAATCAGACGATCGGTTTCGATGCGGATATCGGGAATCTGCATGGCTTGGCTCCTTTTTGCCCCCTCTCCCATCGGGAGAGGACTGGGGTGAGGGTTCAGCCCGGCGCTGAAGTTCCACGCGCTGCCGGACCCTCATCCGCCCTTCGGGCACCTTCTCCCGAAGAGAGAAGGGAAACATCAGAAAGCGTTGATACCAGTCAACTCACGGCCGACCACCAGCTGATGCACGGTCTCGGTGCCTTCATAGGTAATCACCGACTCCAGGTTCAACGCATGACGGATTGCGCCGTGCTCGGTGGTGATGCCGGCGCCGCCGAGGATGTCGCGGCATTCGCGAGCGATGTCGATCGCCATACGGCAGTTGTTCCACTTCGCAAGCGACACCTGCGTCGGCTGCATCTTGCCAGCGTCCTTCAGGCGGCCCAATTGCAGACACAGCATCTGCGCCAGGGTGAGGCGGCGGCCCATGTCGGCCAGCTTCAACTGCACCGCCTGATTGGCGGCCAGCGGGCGGTCGAACAGGATGCGCTCTTTGGTGTAGTCCAGCACTTCCTTCAAGCACGCCTGGGCCGCGCCGATCGGGCCCCAGGTGATGCCATAGCGTGCCTGGGTCAGACAGCCCAGCGGGCCCTTCAGGCCCTTTACGTTCGGCAGTCGCGCACTATCGGGTACGCGCACGCCGTCGAAGAACAAGGCCGAAGTGACCGATGCGCGCAGGCTCATCTTCTTGTGGATTTCCTGCGCCTTGAAGCCGGCCGTGTCGGTCGGCACGATAAAGCCCTGGATGCCGTCCTCGGTCTGCGCCCAGACGATGGCGATGTGCGCCAGGTTGCCGTTGGTAATCCACATTTTGGCGCCGTTGA
>Ga0302316_10001150_pt1 | contig 21614 bp, 19 predicted proteins | sample III_Palsa_N3_2_FD_200456 | JGI IMG/M metagenome (GOLD analysis project Ga0302316, IMG submission 200456) | Peat permafrost microbial communities from Stordalen Mire near Abisko, Sweden - III_Palsa_N3_2 | ecosystem: Environmental > Terrestrial > Soil > Palsa > Peat permafrost | place: Sweden...
CAAGAGGGTGAGATCGGTTTCGGGGTAGGTGGTGCGGTGGAGCGCGACCTCGGCGTTGGGGGAATCCGGGGCGCCGACCGGGGTTACAAGAGGGTGCTGGTTTAGCAGGTCTTCTGCCTCGCGCATGCGATCGATGGGACCGCAGAGCATCATTTGAATGGGCGGAGTGGCACCGGGTTGGAGGGCTTCTTCGATCGGGGAAACCTGGGCGATATAGCGCTCGTTGGCGCGCATCCATCGGCCGATGCTGGTGTGTAGGTCATCGAGGTGCTGGACGATGAGGGCGCCGCGGGAGTCTTCGCCGTCAGGGCCGGTGAGATCGAAGGTGAGGACGAGGGTATTGCGGTAGTCGTCGAGGTGGGAGCAGAGCCAGCGCGCGGTGGAGAGCGGCAGGTGAGTGCAATGGATGAGCTCGGAGCCGATGGTGCGGATGACGGTACCGTTGGAGCTGACGACGGCCGAGGCGTGATGCAGGTTTAGATCGCGCAGGACGTGCATCGCAAAGCTGTGGCGGCGGCCGGTGGAAATGACGATTTCGATTCCGGAAGACTCGGCTAATTTGAGGGCGGCGCGGTTGCGGGGGCTGACCTGGCCGGAAGAGTTGAGGAGCGTTCCGTCGAGGTCGATGGCGATGAGGCGGGGTGGCATGTGCTTCTAGAGTAGCCGAAGGTTACGGGATAGAGGGGCAGGCGTTGGATAGGATGGAAGATATGCCGAAGATTGCTGCTCTTGAATGCTCGCGTTGCCACAACAAGATTTCTGCTGAAGCGCCGCAGACGCTTTGCCCTCTGGATGGTGGGGTGCTGTATGTGCGGTACGACATTGAAGCGTTGAAGAAGACGGCGAGACGCGAGCATGCGGCGGAGTTGGCGGCGGCTTCGAGCAGGAGCCTCGGGATGTGGCGCTATGCGGACGTGCTGCCTGAGGTGGAGGCGGTGTCGCTGGGGGAGGGGTGGACGCCTATGCTGCAGAGTCGTCGGTATAACGGGTTGTTTGTTAAGGAAGAGGGGGCGAATCCTACCGGGACGTTCAAGGCTCGGGGAATGTCGATGGCAGTGTCGATGGCGAAGCAGTATGGCTTGCGTCATTTGGCGACGCCTTCTGCGGGGAATGCTGCGGGAGCACTGGCTGCGTATGCGGCGGCCGCTCAAATGAAGGCGCATATCTTTATGCCGAAGGATGTGCCGTTCGCGAATTATTTGGAGGGTGTGGTGTATGGCGCGGATGTGCGGATGGTGGATGGATTGATATCGGATTGCGCGCGGATGGTGGGTGAGGAGATCAAGCGGCAGAGGGATGCGGGCGTTGGGGCGGATGAGCTTTGGTTTGATATGTCGACGCTGAAGGAGCCGTTCCGCGTGGAGGGTAAGAAGACGATGGGGTATGAGCTAGTGGAGCAGCTGGGGTGGGAGTATCCGGATGCGGTGTTCTATCCGACGGGCGGCGGTGTGGGGCTGATCGGGATGTGGAAGGCGTTTAAAGAGATGGAGCAGTTGGGGTGGGTGACGGGGAAGCGGCCGCGGATGTATGCGCTGCAGGCTGCGGGGTGCGCGCCGGTGGAACGTGCGTTTGACGAGGGGAAGGATGTGAGCGAGTTCTTTCAGGGCGCTGCTACGTTTGCTTCGGGGCTGCGGGTGCCGAAGCCTTATGGAGACAATATTATTTTGGAGATTGTTAGGGAGTCGGGCGGGAAGGTGGTGGCGTCGGATGATGCGGCGATCCTCGCTTCGATTCTGAACTGGGTGAAGGAGGAAGGGATCTTTCTTTCGCCGGAGGGTGCGGCGGCTACGGCGGCGTATGACAAGTTGCTCGCTGGTGGAGAGATTAAGCGCGGGGAGCGGGTGGTGTTGTTCAATACCGGTGCGGGATTGAAGTATGTGGACGTGATCGCCGACGCGATGCACTTGCGGAGGCCGGGTTCGCTGCCGACGTCGCTGCCGGTGGGTGGAATTATTACGCCAGTGTAGTGGGTCGAAGGTTAGACCATCGCGGGGTCTTCGATGGGGTGGTTGGAGCGGGTTGTGAGAGCGATGGCGGCGATGAGGATCATGGCGCCGCCGAGCCAAGCGAGTGGGCCCAGGTGTTCGCTGAGGAGGAAGACGCCGAGCAGCGAGCCGATGAGGGGTTCCATGTTGAGCAGGACTCCTGCTTGTGAGGCGGGGACTTGCGTCATGCCCCAGTTCCAAAGCAGCGTGGTTGTGGCGGTGCAGAGCAGCCCGCTGGCGGCTAGCGCTGCCCAGGCTTTGAGGCTGACTCCGTGGATGGGCGGAGGGCCGTACGCGATCGGGACATAGAGGGCGAGCATTGCTGTGCCGATGGCGATGCCGTAGGCGGTGACGACGATGTGGTTGTGACGCTTCATGAGGCGCTGGTTGAAGAGGATCCAGAAGAGGGCGATGAAGAGGGAGAAGACGACGAGGAGGTCGCCGGCGAGAGATGGTCCGCCGTCAGTGTGATGGTGCGTTCCGCCGAGAGCGATGAGGGCTGCGCCGGTGGTGGAGAGGGTTAGGGCAGACCAGCCTAGCTTGCTGAGGCGTTCCTTGGCGAAGATGGTTGCGCCTACGGCGAGGATTACGGGCATCATGCCGACCATGAGCGCGGCGTGCGAGACGGTGGTGAGCGAGAGGCCTTTGAACTGCAGGATGAACTGCAGGGGAACGCCCATGAAGGAGGCGAGGATGAGCATGCGCCACTCGGCCGCGTTGAAGTTTGGGCGATGCGTGATGAGCAGAGGCGCGAGGCCGATGAGGGCGAAGGCGAAGCGGTAGAAGACCATGGCGCCGACGTTCATCTCGTTGAGGGCGATTTTGCCGAAGTAGAAGCCGCAACCCCAGAAGGAGCTGGCGAGGAAGGCGGCGAGGAAGCCGAAGGTGCGGTGCTTTCCGAGTGTCTCCATACCCCCTACCACCCCCCCCCAAGTCATACTTTCGCTGTAAAGCATTCCATTCAAATGGTTTACAGGCCAAAGTATGGCAGTTTTTTCGTGGACTCTTTACGTAAAGTATTGCGTTGAGACACTTTGATGGGCAAAGTACCCCTCCTTGCGGAGGATGCTGTGGATATTGATTGGGTGGCGCTACTTCAATTGTAGTTGGGTTGATGGGGTAAGTATGCCAAGTCGGTTGGGAAGAAATCGGTAGTGGTGGCGCGGGTTTTGTGAGTTCGGGGGGCGGAAGGGGGGTTGACATCCGGAATTTGGGCTGTTTTTGGGGTTTTTATTTTGTGGTTGCAGGCGGGACGGAGAAGGCAAGAGCAGAAGCAGATTCCTGGAGGGAATGACAGAAAGAAAGGCAAAGGCGAAAAGCGAACGCCCCGGAGCTAGTGGGCTCCGGGGCGTGCGGTTGATGCGATTTGGGAGGTTACCAGACGCGGCAGCTGTCGGCTGGGACCATGGGGGTGCCCTTCTTGCAGCCGAAGGCGGCGGCGAAGCCGGGCTGGTTGACGATGGCTCCGTTGGCGCGGAAGTGGTCGGGGGAGTGTTCGTCGGTGAGGACCTCTGCGCGGACGGCCTCGGGGCGGGAGTTTTCGCACCAGTTCTGGGCGAAGGCGACGTAGAAGCGCTGGGGGCCGGTGTAGCCATCGATTTTCTTATGGATGTCGAGGCCGTCCTTGTTGGCGCGATCAAGATAGGCGAGGTAAGCGAGGACGAGGCCACCGTTGTCGGCCGTGTTCTCGCCGAGGGTGAGCTTGCCGTTGACGTGGACGTCGTCTTTGGAGGTGGCGCCCGGGACGGCTACGAAGTTGCCGTACTGGTTGACGAGGCAACCGGTCCTGGCTTCGAACTTGGTGGTGTCTTCGGCCGTCCACCAGTCTGCAAGGTTGCCCTTGGCATCGAACTTCTTGCCTTCGTCGTCAAAGCCGTGAGTGAGCTCATGGCCGATGACAGCGCCGATGTGACCGTAGTTCACGGCGAGATCGGCCTTGGGGTCATAGAAGGCAGGCTGCAGGATGCCGGCGGGGAAGTTGATGTCGTTCATGCTGGGGTTGTAGTAGGCGTTGACGGTGGGTGGTGTCATACCCCACTCGTTGTGGTCGACGGGCTTGCCGATTTTGTTGAGCTGGCGATCGTTCTCAAAGGCGGTGGCGCGCTGAGTGTTGCCGAGGGCGTCGTCGGCGCTGATGGTGAGTTTGCTGTAGTCGCGCCACTTATCGGGGTAGCCGATTTTGTCGGCGACGGCGTGAAGCTTTTCCTTGGCGCGGATGCGGGTGGCGGGGCTCATCCACTCGAGCGTGTCGATGTCCTTGTCCATGGCGGCTTCGATGTCATGAACCATCTGGAGAGTTTTGGCCTTGCTGTCCCCGGCGAAGTATTGCTGGACGTAGACCTCGCCGAGGGCTTCACCGAGGGCGCCGTCGACGGCGGCGGAGCAGCGCTTCCAGCGCGGGCGCTGGGTGGGTATGCCATAGAGCTGGCGGTTGTAGAAGTCGAAGTTTTCGGCGTCGATGGGTTGGGGCAGCTGAGCGGCGAAGGTGCTGAGGGTTTGGAAGCGGAGGTAGGCGCGGAGGGTGTCCATGTCGGTCGCACGGACGGCAGCGATCATGGCGGGGAAGAATTTGGGGTTGGCGTTGACGAGGGAATCGATGGGGGGAGCGTGAACGGCTGCGAAGAACGGCGCGAAGTCAACGCCGTTGAGGCTTGCTTCGAAGGTGGCGAGGGACTGGGGATGATAGACGGCCTCGGGATCGCGGCGCTCGGTGTTGGTCATGGAGGCTTCGGCGAGTTTGGTTTCGAAGGCGAGGATGTTGGTGGCGTCGCGCTGGGCGTCAGCGGCGGACTCGCCGGCGAGGGTGAGCATTTTGGCGATGTGGACTACGTATTCCGCGCGGATCTGCTTATCCTTGTCGCCGGTGCGGGTGTAGTAGTCGCGCTCGGGGAGGCCCAGACCGCCCTGATCGATGACGGCGACTTGCTTGCTGGAGTCTTTGAAGTCCTGCTCTTCGCCGAAGCCAAGGAAGACGTTGACGTTGTAGCGCTGGAGCTCACCGGCGAGCGAGGCGAGGTCGTTTTTCGAAACGGCGTTAATTTGATCGAGGAGGGGCTGGAGGGGAGCGAGGCCCTTCTGGTTGATGAGGGCGGTGTTCATGCAGGCGGCGTAGTAGTCGCCGATTTTTTGCTGGTTGGGCGTGCGGGCGGGGTCGGGAGCGGCGTACCTGGTGAGGATGCCGTTGAGCTCCTGGGTGTTGACGTTGTAGAGGGTGTAGAACTGGTCGACGGCGGACTGGTCGGAGGGGATGGGATTGGCGGCGGCGAAGTTGCCGCAGGCGTACTTGTAGAAGTCGGTGCAGGGGTCGGCGGCCTTGTTGATGGAGGCGGTGTCGAAGCTGGGCGAGGGGACGTAGTGGGTCGCGGGCGGGGTCGGGGGCGCCTGCGCGGGAGTTTGGGCGTGGGCGAACGGAGCGGCGATCAGGAGGGTGCAGAGGGCGAGGGCGGCGAGTGGGCGGTGCAGAGAGGATGCACGACGCGAGAGGCGGTCAATCATCGGGAAGACTCCGGTTCGGGTTGGGGTGAGGTGGACAGCCTGCGGGCGACGGAGGCTGATGGAGACGCGGGGGCGCGGCCAAAGGATGTCCCTGACAGAGTACTGTACGCGAGGGTGAGGATGGAGGTTCCGGAGAGTTTGGGGGATTGGCGGGAAATGAAAAGCGGGAAAAGCAAAAGGCCAGCGCAGGGCTGGCCTTTTGGGATTGCAGGGAAAAATTTTAGGCGGCTTTGGCCTTGGTGACGACGGCCTTGACGCGGGCGTTGAGGCGGCCCTTGTAGCGGCTGGCGGTGTTTTTGTGCAGGACACCCTTCTGGACGCTCTTGTCGAGGACGGAGACGGTGGAGCGGTAGGTCTCGACGAGGGTTTTCTTGTCGCCGGCGGTGAGGGCCTCGCGCATAAGGCGGAGGGCGCCGCGGAGCTTGGACTTGTTGGCGCGGTTGATGGCGGTCTTGGTGATGGTTTGACGGGCGCGCTTGAGCGAAGATACGTGGTTTGCCATGGTGCGAGACTCTTTTCTTTTCCGGTTGGGAAAGGGGATGCTGGAGGAGGCTGGTGCTGAACCTGAAGCGCAGTGCAGCGGTTCCTCTGCAAGCTTGATTTTACTGGATTTGGGTGCGGGGGGTCAATGAAGGGCAGGGTTGGGAGGCGGCGCGGAGGGGAAGGGTACGAGCTTGGTCACGAATTAGGTTCGCGATTGGTCGGGAATTTACACAGCGTGGCTTGACGCGTGAGGAGGGGGGCGGTTAGGCTCTGGCTCAACATCGATACTCTATTGGCAAACTTCGTTTCAGTTATGGCCAATCCGGTGAAGGTACAGCGTGCGATGGATCGCATGGCGGCTGTACGGAATCCGTGCCGCAACCGGCGGTGTAGAGTCGCTGTCATTCCCCCTGCATCTAAAAACAGAGAGGTCGCGTCAAACCTCTTCTTGCACTCTCCTGACGGAGGTCAGGCTTCCATTTGGTAAAAAAATCCCTGCAGCTTACCCCTGGAATCGAGCCGTTGTATGGCACACGCGACGAGAATCTTCGTTTGATGGAAGATGGGCTGGCAGTCCAGATCGATTTGCGGTCGGACAGTATCCAGTTGATGGGCGAGGCTACAGCGGTTGCCCGGGTAGAGGGAATTTTCGCCGACTTTGAACATCTGCGAAAACTTGGGGTACACCCGCACAACGGCGAATTGAATGCGCTGTTGAAGATGGTCGTGTCGGATCCGGCGGTGACGTTGCGCGGACTGGTGGAGAGTGGCAAGCAGCGGGCGGTTGGGACGAAGCGCTCGGTGCAGCCGCGGTCGCCGAACCAGCGGAAGTATGTTGAGTCGATTGAGACCAACGACATGGTGTTTGGCATTGGGCCGGCGGGTACGGGCAAGACGTACCTGGCGGTGGCGATGGCCGTGAGTGCATTGCTGGCGAAGAAGGTGGCGCGGATCATTTTGGTGCGGCCGGCGGTTGAGGCTGGCGAGCGGCTCGGGTTTCTGCCGGGGTCGTTGCAGGAGAAGGTTGATCCTTACCTGCGGCCGTTGTATGACGCGCTGTATGACTTGCTGGATCCGGTGAAGGTCGACAAGATGCTGGAGACGAACGTGATTGAGGTGGCGCCGCTGGCGTTTATGCGCGGGCGGACACTGAATGATGCGTTCATCATCATGGACGAGGCGCAAAATACTACCAATGAGCAGATGAAGATGTTTTTGACGCGGCTGGGTAATGCGTCGAAGGCTGTGATCACTGGCGATCTGACGCAGATTGATTTGCCGAATCCTAAGAAAAGTGGATTGTTTGAGGCTATGCGCGTGCTGGATGGCGTGGAGGGCATCAAGTTCTGCCACTTTGAGGATGTGGATGTTGTGCGGCATCTGCTGGTGCAGCGGATCGTGCGGGCGTATGACACGTATCAGCGGGCCGAGCAGTTGCCGCTGGCGGTGGATGGCGTTCCGCTGACGATCCAGGAAGACGAGACGAGGAAGCGGATGCTCGCTCCGCAGTAAAGCAGGGAACAGGGATTAGGGATTAGGGATTAGGGATTAGGGATTAGGAGTTGCGTTGATGCCTTGGTATTTTTATTTGCTTGAGTTTTTGAGTGGGGCATTCCTGGCCAATGGGGTGCCCCATTTTGTGCATGGGATTAGCGGGGCACCGTTCCAGTCGCCGTTTGCGAAGCCGCCGGGGGTGGGTGAGTCGTCGGCGCTGAGTAATGTGTTGTGGGGATTTGGAAACCTGGTGGCGGGGTTCGTACTGCTGCACTACTTCTGGCCGTGGGGGGTGGCGGGATGGGTGGCGCTTGGTGCGGGGGCGCTGGCGATGTCGGTTCAGTTGTCGCTGCATTTCGGTAAGGTGCGCGCGGGTAAGCCGTAGCGGGTTGGAATGTGATGGGCTTCGCTTGCGTTGGAGCGTGGTTGCGGTAGCATCAGAGCACGCATGATGACCTTGGAGCCTCCGCGAACGCTGAGTAAATCTGTCGGGAAGATTGGGCAGGTTACAGATGCCGAGGTTTGGCGTTCGTGGGGGCTGTCGCGGTCGGGGCTGAGCCGGTTTCTGCGGGTGGCGCAGGCGGCGGTGGGGTTGGAGGGCGAGGTGGAGGTGCTGCTGGCGGGGGATCGGACGCTGCGACGGTTGAATCGTGAGTATCGGGGGAAGGATAAGGCTACAGATGTGTTGAGCTTTCCGGCGGCGGAGGAACTTGCGGGGCAGTACGGCGGCGACCTGGCGATTTCCTTAGAGACGGCGAAGCGGCAGGCTGAGGAGCATGGGCATACACTGCGCGATGAGGTGCGGGTGCTGTTGCTGCATGGGCTGCTGCATCTTTCGGGGATGGATCATGAGATGGATTGCGGAGAGATGGCAGAACACGAGAGCGGGTTGCGGGGGAAGTTACGACTGCCGAATGGGTTGATTGCGCGAGCCAGTGTGGAAGTGGCAACGGCAAAGGCGAGAAGCAGATTCCTGGAGGGAATGACAGAAAGAAAGACAAAGGCAAAGACTGCGGCAAAAGCTTCTGACGCGAAGGGCGCGAAGTTTAGACGCAAAGGGCCCGGAGTCAAGCGGCGTGGGGTGCGGGCATGATCACGGGTTATGACGTCACGGTATTTCTGTTGCTGTGCCTGCTGGCGCTGTCGGCTTACGTGGATCGCATTTATTTTGAGATGGGGAAGTTTCTTTCGCGCGAGTATACGGAGAACATCGACGCGTGGGAGCGGTGGGTAGAGCCGAAGTTGCGGTTGAGCCGGCAGTCTTCGGCGATGTCTGCGTCGGTGCTGCGGCAGATTGCGCTGGGGGCGCTGATTTTTCTGCTGGCGATTCATCTGCAGGGGAAGGTGGGAGAGAGCCCGGTTGAGATTGGGCGAACGGTCTTCGAGCTGTTGCTGGCGATGCTGATCTTCGATCGGCTGCTGCCGCAGATCTTCTTCACGAAGACCGAAGGCTTGTGGATCGCGCGAATTTCGTTTCTGATCCGCGTGCTGTTTTACCTGGTGCTGCCGCTGACACTGACGATTGGTCTGCTGCTCTCGATTGCGGGGCTGGCCGAGCCGGAGGCGCAGCAGATGGAAGATTCAGGCGAGGCGATGGATGCGCTGCTGGAGGCGGGAGAAGAAGAAGGCGTGTTGGATGAGGAGGACCGCGAACTGGTGCGGAGCGTGGTGGAGTTTGGCGACAAAGTGGTGCGCGATGTGATGACGCCGCGACCGGAGATGTTTGCGGTGGCGGGGAAGACGACGTTAGAAACGTTTACGGCGGAGGTGAATGCGCATAACTTCTCGCGGGTTCCGGTGTATGGGGAGTCACTGGATCACATTACGGGGATTGCGTTTGCGCGCGATCTGCTGGGGGTGAAGGACACCGATGCAGCCAACCGGACGGTGGTCCAGCTGCAACGGCCAGCGTTATTTATTCCGGAGACGAAGAAAGTTAATGAGTTGCTGCGCGAGATGCAGCGGCAGAAGCAGCACATGGGCATCGTGATTGATGAGTATGGAGGGGTTGCGGGGTTGGTGACGATTGAGGATTTGATTGAGGCGATCGTGGGGGAGATTGAGGACGAACACGACACGGACGCGGATGGTGACGCTCCCATTGCGGAGCGCGAGGGAACGTGGGTGGTGCAGGGAAGCTTTGAGGTGGATCGGCTGCGGGAGTTGCTGGAGGGGTCGGGTGAAGGCGCGGATGTTGGAGAGAGTGTGGGGGAGGACGAGGTTGATGTCGGAGACGACGATGAGAGCCTGGCGGAGCTGCTGAGGAAGTACGAGGCGACGACGGTGGGAGGGTTGGTGAGCGAGATGGCGGGGCACATTCCTCTGCCTGGCGAGGTGGTGGAGGACGGGCCGCTGCGGCTGGAGGTGATTGCGTCGACGGATAGAAGGGTGGAGCGGGTAAGAGTGGGGTTGATGGGATATCCGGCTGGGAACGAGTCGGCGTGAGGCAGCGTTTCGGTAGCCATAGTTTTCAAGGGAGAGCGGCGGATGCAGTTGACGCTCGAAAAGAATCCACCTACGGCCACCCATCTGATCGAGCGACACCGCAGGATGACGCGCCAACTCTTCTCTTTTCGATATAGCGATATAGAACGGTTGTTCCGCAACCTGAACGCAGGTGAGCAAAGGCGATTCAGGCGGTTCGTTCGCAACGGCTAAATCGAGCACCCCTGTGAGTAGATCGTCGATAAGATCCATCGAAAACTTGCTGACCAAATCGATCTTGAGGCGCGGGAACAGGGGGAGTTGGATTGAGAGGAGAGTAGACACCAAGAACGGATCAGCATATGGAGTACGTCCCACATGGAATGTCTCATCCACACTCTGCATTACCGCTCGCGCAGATTGGACAACTCGTTCGCCATAGAGAAGTGAAAGCCGCGCCTGTTGCACATACGCGCCCCGCATCGCTCAAGACGACGTGTTTGCGGTCCCGGAGAAACAGGGAATTAGGGCTTCGACATCTTGGATGTTTTAGTCAGCATGGGCTGACTAATGCGCAGCCTGCGGGCCGCCCGCCCAAAGTGCAAGTCCTCAGCCAGGGCAATTACTGACTCCATCAGTTTCGTGTCGTTCTTGGACATGCCGCTCCCCCATGAACTCCGTGGAAATGGGGATAGGACGTGGACTGAGCAGTCAGTTCTTTCAGCGTATCGGCGCGCAGGCGCGTCCCACCGTCTGGTTGTATTTGTTAGATGAGAGAGCTGTGGAAAAGGTAGGCCGGTATGTGCTTATCAGCGTCATTGATAAGTAACCCATTCCGCTGAATTGGACTCTACAGGCATCTTCGGCCATCTTCAGAGCACGTACGTTATCTCCGCCCCTCCTTTGGGTTCTTTCAAAAGTGAGGTTGTATGCTCTCAGCCGCAAAAGCAAATTCACGAACCCTTCCTCCGGCCTTCGAACCGCTGCTTGATCTCCACGAGGCGGCCTCTGTGCTGGGCATGCACTGGAAGACCCTTGAGGGCAAGGCACGGCAGCACGAAGTCCCCGCCTTCAAGGTCGGAAAACGCTGGAGATTTCGGCTGAGTTCACTGAATAACTGGCTTGAAGCTGGCCTAAAATTAAATACAACCGATCGGGCCGCTGTGACTGGACAGGAGCATCATCCTTGAAATTCACCCGGCAACGCGCTGATGGAAGCAAAGCGCGAGGCAAACGCAGCAGTCGTTAGCAGGATATTGAGGAGCGCATAACCCATGAAGGCGAGCGTCCAGACGTGCGAAAACCCGGCGGAGCAAATGTTATTGCTCTTACACCGGGTTATTCCGGGTTGGAAGTTTCGCTAAGTGGTTGCGGGGGTAGGATTTGAACCTACGACCTTTGGGTTATGAGCCCAACGAGCTACCGGGCTGCTCCACCCCGCTCTTTGATTATATGTCGTGGTGTCGTGAGGGTCAATCTTCCACGATTTGGAAGCACTGGCGCGCTTATCGTGACCGTGTGTGGCGCTCTCGCGGGACGGTATGCATCTATATGGAAAGGTTCGGAAGTCGCGATAGAAAGGTTCAGAGATTGCGTGACCGGAACTTTTCTGTTGGAACCGCGTTTGTGATACTGTCGGTGGCCCGCGAAGTTATTGCGTCTAAACCTTGCGGAAGAATATCCGAGCAAGACCGCGTCGCGAGATGTTTCGTAGGCGCAAGAGGAGCAAGCGATGAGCGTACGAAGGCTTCGTGGCGTCGGGATGGTGTTGCTGGCAGCTGGGTTGATGTTTGGGGGTACGGCAGTCTGGGCGCAGAGCAACGCGGCGTCGACCGGGTCGTCGACGCTTCCCGATGCGCAGATTGAGTCGAATGTGCTCAAAGCGTTGGCTAGCGCGCCAGAGCTGTCTTCGCAGAATATCCAGACCTCCACAGTTTATGGAACGGTTACCTTGACGGGGAACGTTCAGGATGAGGCGATGCGCACCAAGGCCGAAAATCTGGCGGCCCGGGCGGCGGGCGTGCTCAAAGTGGTCGATGAGTTGGAATTAGGGGGCACGCCGCCGGCCCCGGCAGGCGGTCAGGCGATGCAAGGGGACCAGAACGTCCCTCCGGCGAATGGCCAGCCGGACGGATCGCAGAACATGGTGCTGCAATCAGACGGAACGTATGCGCCGGCGCAGGGCCAGGCCGGGCCACCTGCCCAGGATCAGAACATGCAGAATGGGGCGCCGGCAGCTGATGATCAACAGATGCAGGGGCAGAGTGCGCCGCCTCCTGAAGGCTACGGGGCACAGCAGGCGCCCCCGGATCAGCGGCAGCCGATGGGGCAAGGTTATGGACCTCCGCCCAATGGTGCTCCCATCCCGGGCGGGCAGCAGGCTGGCATTCCTGTCACGGTTGCGCCGGGCTCGATTTTGCGCATTCGCATCAATCAGGGGCTAAATTCCAACCACATTCAGTCGGGCGCAGGCTTTAGCGGAACGGTGCTTACGGACATCGTGGCGGGAGGGCAGGTTGCGATCCCGCGCGGCGCCACGGTGAGCGGCGAAGTGGTAGGAGCCAAGAAGGCCGGTGATTTCAAAGGCCAGGGGCAATTGGCGCTACAGATCGATAGCGTCACATTAGGCGGGCAGATCTATCCGCTGGAGACGCAGGTCTGGTCTGCAACTGGCCAGGATAAGACAGGCGGAACGGTTGGAAACACCGTCGGCACGAGCGCACTTGGAGCCATTGTTGGCGGAATTTTTGGCGGCGGCGCGGGTGCGGCAGTAGGAGCCGGTGTTGGAGCGGGGGTCGGCCTGGCCGGCTCGGCAGCGACACCTCGTGGCCAGGTCATTATCCCGCCAGAGACGGTTCTAACGTTCCAGATCGCTGCTCCGGCGACGGTGAGGACTGTGTCGGAGAGGGAGATGCAGCGGCTTTCTTACCAGGCTGGGCCGCAGCAACCCAATGGGCCGCCCCAAGTTCGTTACTACAGCCCGTATTACGGGTACTACTATGGTCCGCCACGATAGGCGGTTTTTGAAGCCGGAAATGGAGGCTGCGGAGGTTTTCGCAGCCTCTTTGCTTTGGGCGCTGACCGGTCTTCTGGCGAAAGCAATCCTACCAGGCACCTGCGCCTGATTTATACTTTGCCATGAGCCCCTGCGAGCAGGAGTGGTGCGTCTCGCAGGAGACGGTGCCCCAGCCGTGCGCAAAAACCCCGGGCAGCGAGGTCTCCGTCGGAGATCCGCCTGAAGTGAAGGTCGTTAGCCAAGCATGATCCGCATTCTGCAGCAAGACAGCCGTATCACCAAAATTATTTTTGCGGTCATTATCGGCGCCGCCATCGTCACAATGGTCATCACCCTTGTACCGGGTATTTTCGATAACGGTACCGCCAACGATGCAAGCATCTTCGCAACCGTGCACAGTCCGGGCGTGTTTGGCCGCATTGTTGGAGAGACGACCTCCATTAAGACCGTGGACGTTCAGCGTGCCGCCGAGCAGCAGATGCAGCAGCAGCAACTCCCGGAGTTTTATCTGCAGTTCATCATGCAGCGCGCCGGCCAGATCCAAGTGGAGCGCGCCGTCCTGCAGCATGAGGCCGACCGCTTGGGCTTGCAGGTTTCCGACGACGACCTCCGGAGCTTCCTCCAGCACGGCCCTTATGCCCAGTATCTGTTCCCCGGCGGGAACTTCATTGGCCAGGACCAATACGTAAACTTCGTCGAGTCAGCTTTCCGTTTGCCGATTGCGCAGTTCGAGACTGAGGTCAAGTCGGATATTGAACTGCAGCGGCTGCAGGCGTTGGTGACCGGTGGCGTTAGCGTCGCGGACAGCGCTGTTCGCGCGCAGTATCTGCAGACCGGAACCAAGGTGAAGTTTGACTATGCCGTCATCTCGGGGGCGGACATCAAGAACACCATCAATCCCTCTGATGCCGATCTGCAGGCATTCTTTAAGAGCAATGCGGTGCACTATGCGAGCGCCATTCCCGAGACGCGCAAGATCGAATTTTTCACCTTTGAGACGTCGAATCTGCCCGGCGGAGCGCCGGCTGTGAGCGATGCGGATGCGCAGGCTTATTACCAGTCGCATGCAGACCAATACAAGACGCCTGAGCAGGTGAAGACGCGCCACATCCTGATCAGCGTGCCTAAGGGCGCGGATGCAAAGACGGACGCAGCCGCAAAGGCCAAGGCGGACGGTATCCTGAAGCAGGTGAAAGCAGGCGGAAACTTCGCGGACCTGGCGAAGAAGAACTCCGACGATCCGGGCAGCAAGGATCAGGGGGGCGAGCTGCCGATGATTGCGACGAGCTCGTTGGATCCGGCGTACGCGAAGGCGGCGATGGCGCTTAATCCGGGGCAAACGTCGCCGCTGGTACGGTCGTCGTTCGGCTATCACATCATCCAAACGGAATCGAAGCAAGCGGCGGAAGTGAAGCCGTTCGCGGAGGTGAAGGCGTCGATTGTTGAGCAACTGCAGAGTCAGAAATCGGCTACCGCGGCGCAGAATTACGCGGCGCAATTGACCGCGGAGGCGCAGAAGAACGGCCTGGACAAGACGGCTGCGGCTCACAATTTGCACGTGACCACTACTGACTACGTTGGCAAGGACGCGATCGTCCCAAGCCTGGCTGACTCGACTGGCCTACTGGCAGCGGCGTTCAACGCTCCCAAGGGTGCTGCTCCGCAGAGCGCGTCGAGCGGCGAAGGCTATGCGATCTTCCAGGTGCAGGACATCAAGGCTGCGCACGCTCCTGATTTTGCGACGTACAAGTCTCACATTCTGGATGATTACCGTTCGCAAAAAACTCCTGAATTGCTGAACGCGCAGCTGATCAAGCTGTCCGACCTGGCCAAGAAGCTGGGCGACCTGCACAAGGCGGCGGCCCAGATGAACCTCACGGTCAAGTCCAGCGACCTGGTTGGGCGCGATGCGCAGATTACCGATATTGGTTCGCTCACTGGTGCGGCTTCGGTGGTGTTTACCATGCCGGTAGGCGGAATTTCCGGCCCGATCAATGAAGGCGTCAACGGGGCCGTCCTGCAACTGACGGACAAGCAAGAGCCGAATGCATCTGATATCGCGCAGCACTTCGATGAGACGAAGCAGGCGCTGCTCAATCAGCAGCGCCAGGAAGCCTTCAGTGTCTTCGTAGATTCATTGATGAACCGGTACGAAAAGGCGGGCGCGATCATCTACAGCAAGAAACCGGCTCAGTCTCCGCTCGGCAACTAACTTGAGCCCCAGTTCAGGCTCGTGTAACCGATTCTTGTGCGGCACTGCCGCGCAAGAATCGGTTACTGTCGTTTGGGGCGGCATCCCGAGCCGCGCGATTACACGTCCTACGCAGCAGGACCGATTGCCGTTGGGAGTCGCTGTGGTACCTGGAAGGGTGGAAGATGAACGCTGAGCGAATATCCGGCGTGCTGTTGCATGTCACCTCGTTACCGTCGTTTGGCGGAGTGGGAGACTTTGGGCCAGCGGCTTACGGTTTCGTTGATTTTCTGGCTGCAGCCAAGCAGCGTCTGTGGCAGGTGTTGCCGCTCAGCCCGACTGGCTACGGCAGCTCGCCGTACTCGGCGCTGTCGGCGTTTGCAGGCAATCCGTTGCTAATCAGCTTGGAATTTCTTGTGCGCGATGGGTGGCTGGGCGCGGGCCGCTTGGAGAACGTTGCTGGCGGGCTGCCGGGACATGAAGGTCCCTGCAACTTTGGCACGGCCTTCGCGAAGAAGATTCCGCTGATCGAAGAGGCCGCGGCGAATTTCCTCGATCGCGCCTCGCAGGAAGACCGTCTCCGTTTTCAACGATTCTCGCAGGACAACCTCTCCTGGCTGACAGATTACGCGATCTACAATGTTCTTCGTCGTCGGTTCAATTACTTGAGCTGGAACGAGTGGCCGCCCGAGTTTGCTGGCCGCCAACCGGACGCGATGACGCGTTTGATGACCGATAGCGGTCGCGAACTGGCCATCGAGCAGGTCGTGCAATTCTTCTTCAACGAGCAATGGGCGGCCCTTCGAGCGTACTGCTCAGCGCGCAAGATTCTCATCCTTGGCGATGTCGCGATCTTCGTCAGCTACGATAGCGCGGACGTGTGGACGCATCCAGAAATCTTCGAGCTTGACGAAAGCCGCCATCCCATCCGGGTCTCCGGCGTACCACCTGATTACTTCTCGGCGAGCGGCCAGCGGTGGGGCAATCCGCTCTACAAGTGGTCGCTGCTTCAGGAGAACGGGTTCGACTGGTGGGTCGCCCGCATCCGGCGCGCGCTCATGCTGTATGACGAGGTTCGGCTCGATCACTTCCGCGGGTTTGAAGCTTACTGGTCCATCCCAGCCGAAGAACTGACTGCGGTGAATGGCCAGTGGATCAAGGCACCGGGTCACGCGCTGTTCAACCGACTTAAAGAGATCTTTGGGGAGCTGCCATTTATCGCCGAGGATCTCGGCCTGATCACCAAAGAGGTCGACGAACTCCGCGAATATTTCGGCATGCCCGGCATGCGTATTCTGCAGTTCGGATTCGCGGATCGCGGAGGGCATCTGTATCTTCCCCACCGTTACGTGCCCAACACGGTCGTCTACACCGGAACCCATGACAACAACACCACGCTTGGCTGGTGGCGCGACGATGCCACCGAGGTTGAGCGCGCTAATGTTCAAACGTACCTTCACCGCATTGAAAATGACAGTGACATCGTCTGGGCGATGATTAAAGCGGCTGCAGGATCGGTCGCCACGACGTGCATTTTCCCCCTACAGGACCTCCTACACCTTGGCAGCGAGGCGCGCATGAACACCCCGGCGGCGGCGACCGGGAATTGGACGTGGCGATTTAGCCTGGACGCGCTGCATCCTGACCTTACCGCTCAATTGGCTGCGATCATGGAGATGACAGACCGTGACGGCTACCAGCAACCCATCGAGGGCGCCGCAGCAGGCGGCCCAACCGACGAAGCTTCGTTACGGGTTCGCGAAGAATCGCAAACCTGAGCCGAAGCGTTCTCTAGACAAGCTCATTTCTTGTTCAACCGTAACCGGGTAAACTAGTAAAAAACGAGGAGACTTCCGTGCCACTTTCCGGTGAAGCAATTCGCACTATGAATTACGTTGACGACATTTCTGTCACTCTGCGCCGCATTCTGTCTGTACTTCCCGCGCTGACCCCCGAGGAACGCGAGCGCATCGCCGATCACATTCGCCACGCCGAACCAAGCTACGAATCCGTCATCACGGCGGTCTCAGCCAAGTAATCCAGGTTATTTGGCTCAGCGCGTCATTTAGTGTGCGCCGTCGGGCTCAGGTTTGTACGCCTTTTCGATCAGCGTGCGTGCCTCGTTGACAGCGCCTCGTGTGTTGTCCCTGGTCTGAATCGCCAGCCGATATTCATTGATAGCGCGTTCGCGCTGTCCAGCGATGTCGAAGATCTTTCCTAGGGCGACGTGGCTCCAAACCTCGGTCCACTTGGGATCGCCATCGCCGCGGAGGCAATCACGAAAGCTATTCGCGGCTGCCTGATAATTCTTCTGCGCCAGATAGACCTCCGCCAGCCGGTAGTTTGCCAGCGAGCTTCCGCGGTCCACCGCCAGCGCCTTCTGGTAGGCCGCAATCGCGCCATTCTGATCGCCCTGTGCGAGCGCCTGCTGACCCAGTAGGACGGCGGTTCGCACCGCCAGTTCCGGCGTACTCTTCAGCAGCCAGTTGTCCGGATCCACGATGATTTTTGTCGGCCGGCCAAAGGTCTCGATCGAATACTGCGCGGCACTTCCTGCCACATCCACGCGCCGATCCACCGTTTTGCTCTGGGCTTCGATACGCAATGCCACCGGCATGGAAAAGAGATCAAGATCTTGAGACAGCGCTCCAACAGTACGAAATCCTTTGTCGCCTCCAAGGCGAAAGACGCTATAGCTATTGCTGTACTCCGGTGCTCCGGTCCCATCCAGCCACTGCGAAAAGAAGGCGGTCAGCGGCAGCTTGGAAATACTTTGGGCGAGCGCCTTCACATCAGTCGTGCTCACTCCCTTATCCGCATACTGTTTGGCGAGTGCCTGCAAAAATTGCTGGAAGACTGGCTCCCCCATCTCCCAACGCAACATGTGAAATACCATCGCGCCCTTCTCCAAGGTCATGGACTGGAACTGCGGAGAGAAGGGATCGACTCGCCCTAGCGAGGTCAGCGGGGCGGTGTCGTAAGCCAGCGCGCCTGCCTCGACATCCGCGACAGCATTCTGGAACGCGGCATTACCGCTGCTCTCCTGCAGATACATAAGTTCTGCGTAGCGGCTCATGCCATTGGTGATCCATGCGTCACCGAGTGTCGCAGGCGATACTTGGGAACCCCACCACTGGTGCGCGACGGTGTTTGCGAGCAATCGGCCGCTCCCGCGGCTCGGCTTGATCGCGACGAGAGCCGGCGCCCACGCGGCTGATACGGAGTCCTCTGGAAGTTCCACTACGTCCAGTCGATCCGTCTGCGCGCCACCAAGCTCACCGCTCATCGACGCGAATGCCTGTGCAGCGGTCTCCGCAAACTCCTTGCCCCGTGCCTGATTTTGCGCCGTCACGTAAACGCGTACATTGGCACCCCCTGGCAAAGAGATCGCTGGCAGAAACTTGCCCGCAATCAAACTCCCAGGGAATCCCGGCCTGGTCCATTCGAAGTCGAATTCGGTCCGTCCATTACCGAGGTTGTGGCTCTGGTCGGACGGCCCGCCGCTTCCTACGACGGTGTCACCAGAGGGGACCGTCACATCAATCTCGGCAGTAAAGCGATCGGTGAAAAGCCCGGGCATAGCGACGGGAAACCATTGCCCTGGATAGAGCAACGCACTCACAGGATCGTGTACCTGTAAAAAATTAAACCCGTGCGCAGGACTTGTCGCCAGCGTTGGCACGCCCGCATACGTGAATATCCAAGTCACGCGACTGCCCTTGGGGATGGCGGCCGCAGACGTCACGTTCAGCGTCGAGTTCGCCGCATCGCGCACACAGGACAGGTTTGCATGCACGCCGTCACTCACGCTCTTCACCTGCAACGCGTTGTTGAGCCCGAACACTGCTACATCCAGATCTTCGAGCGCTATAAACGTAACCGCCGCCGTTGCGCTCAACCTCCCGGTCGCAGGGTCAAGATCAACGTGAATCACGTATCCCGTCACATCGATCTGTGGTTGGAGCGGAACGACCGCACGCGCGTTCCGTACAGTTCCAGGCGCGACCACTACCGCCACGGCTAGCAGAAATCGCATCATAACGGAAGACTTTAACCTAGGCATGCGACACCGCGGAGAGTAGGCGAATCACAGCATCCGCAACACGTGCAATTGGCGATGTAAGTGGGTGGATGTCTGCTTCCCGCTCGGGTATCAGCCGTCGCCGCACCTCGCTTAGCCCGCGAGTTTGACGCTCGCGCTCAGGCCCGTCGATCAAGAGAAGCGAGAGCGCCGATGCAACGTTTGCGGCCGTAAAGTCTCCTTGCAGCAGCTCGGGGATCAGCCGCTGTCGCGCAATTAAATTCACCATCGACACTGGTAGATTTCCTTGGAGGTCGGGCTTCGCATTAAGCTCTTCTGGATACTCGATCAGCTGCTTCGCGAGCGCAAACGTCAACGCTGAAACCCGATAGACGACCACGAATGGATTGCCTATGATCGCCGCTAAGACCGTCGCGGTTCCGCTAGCAACCACCGAAGCGCGTGCGTGAAACAAGGCCTCGGAGGCATCGGGAACGAGAGTGAGGCGCAGCGTAGAAGCTTCCGGTCCGAAATATTTCAGATGGTCCGCATTCAGCTCTTCGATGTAGTTTTGCAGCGTCCCGCCATCGATTGTGGACGCTACGGGCAACAGAAACTCGTATCGCGTATGGGCTGCGGGATCACTCGGTTGCCTAGTTGTGTCGCCATCAAACGTCGTATATGCCGCAGAACTGCTGATTAGATCGCTCATCGCGAGTTCATGGAGTGCAGGCAAATTGGCGCGGATTTCCTTCCAGCGACTCCCCGGCAGCAGCGCGATCCAGGTCTTCTCGGGGTCGAGAGCAAACTTCTCTGCGTAGGCCGCGTGCGTCGTGGACATCAGCACCTTCTCAGCGAGCGGATGCCCCACGAACTCCGCGTCCACGCCGCGTTGCTGGTAAAAAGTCTCCTCGAATGGAAAGATAACCAGCATTTTATCCACGCGTTGCTGCACCCAGCGCAGGCGACTGCGTTTCCACGCCCATAGTTGCGGACTCACAAACCACACTACCGGAACGCCTGCTTGGCGAAGATGTTTGGCTAGTCGGAAATTCACGTCCGGAAAATCTATTAGCACGGCAATGTCTGGCCGTTCGCGACGAATACTCGCAACCAGCTTACGGTAACTCGCATAGATGTGCGGAATATGCCGAAGGATTTCGGTAAGGCCCATCACGGCGACATCTTCCGCCTTCACGACGCGCAGCTGCCCGGCCGCCTCCATCTGGCTTCCGCCGAGACCGGTGAAGATTGCTTCCGGCAGGCGCTCGCGAATCGCAGAAATCAGGGCCGCGCCGTAGGCGTCACCGGACGCTTCTCCGGCTGAGATGAAAATTCGCGGATTGGGCGTCGTAGCGATGTACCAAGTCTATCTCCGGATTTAGGATATGGTCATTGGAGGTCGCAGGATGGCAAACCGGGCCCGAACCTTTCGCGCGCCGCTCGAGCAAGGAAGCCTAGCTCTCGGCTGGATCATTGTGCGCGTCCCGTTGGATCCCGCCCAGATTTGGCCGAAGATGATTCGTCTGCGCGTGCGCGGCGAAATCAACGACTTCGCCTTTCGCACGTCGCTCTTCCCAGACCCTCGCGGCGGCTTCTATCTACTGGTCAATCGCGCCATGCAGAAGGGCGCATGCGCCCACCTCGGCGATACCGCCGACTTCCGTCTGGAACCCGATCTCGACGCGCGCGCCGCCGAACTTCCCGATGAACTAGCCGTCCTGCTCGATGACGAACCTGGCCTTCGCGACTGGTACGACTCGCTCACCGAGTACACGCGTCGCGAGATTGGCAAATGGATTTCGAGCGTCAAGACCGACGCCTCGCGCATGAAGCGCGCCGAGCAGATGGCTGAACGCCTCCTCGCCACGATGGAAGCCGAGGTCGAGCTGCCGCCTCTTATCGCCGTTGCATTCCGTCGGAACGCGAAGGCTCGCGCTGCGTGGGACAAACTAACGCCGCTGCAACGTCGTCAGCAGCTCATGGCTGTGTTTTACTATCAGACCCCAGAGGCCCGCGAACGGCGTATCGAAAAGATCGTCACGATGTTGCTAGAGAACGAGAGCAAACGCCGAGCCTAAGCAGGTATCGCAGTCGCTGCGGCATCGGCGTTCAACTCCTGGTCCTTATACTGCAACTGGTAGAGCTTGTAGTAAATGCCATGCATGGCGAGCAACTCCTGGTGCGTACCCTGTTCGCGCAACTTTCCCTTGTGCATTACAAGGATCGTGTCCGCGCGTTGGATCGTCGAGAGTCGATGTGCGATCAGCACGGACGTTCGGCCGGTGATCATGCGCTCGAGCGCCAGCCGTACGCGGAATTCCGTTTCAGTGTCCACCGAGCTGGTCGCTTCGTCAAGAATCAGGATGCCGGGCCGATGCGCCAGGGCGCGCGCAAAGCTGATCAGCTGTTTTTGGCCTGTCGATAGCGTGGACCCCCGCTCCAGTACCGGCTCCGCAAAACCTTGCGGCAACGTTCGAATGAAGTCCGCGACATTGACTTCTT
>Ga0302316_10001154_pt1 | contig 21545 bp, 14 predicted proteins | sample III_Palsa_N3_2_FD_200456 | JGI IMG/M metagenome (GOLD analysis project Ga0302316, IMG submission 200456) | Peat permafrost microbial communities from Stordalen Mire near Abisko, Sweden - III_Palsa_N3_2 | ecosystem: Environmental > Terrestrial > Soil > Palsa > Peat permafrost | place: Sweden...
TTCTCCATGTAGAGGTCGCCGTTGCCAAACGCATTCAGCGCCTCCGTCGAAGCCTGCTGGAACATCCCCGGCAACTCTTCTTTGCTCCGGCAGATCCTCATCCCGCGCCCGCCACCACCGGCCACAGCCTTCAAAATCACCGGATACTTCACCGTCTGCGCCCACTCCAGCGCCGCGCCTTCGTTCTCGATCACCCCATCCGAACCCGGCAGAATCGGCACCTTGGCCTTCTTCATCGTCTGCCGTGCGGTGGACTTCTCGCCCATCATCCGCGTCACCTCCGGCGGCGGCCCAATGAACTTGATATTCGACGCCCGGCAAACCTCCGCAAACGCCGCATTCTCACTCAGCAGCCCATACCCCGGATGCACCGCATCCGCGCCTGCAATCTCCGCCGCCGAGATCACCGCCGGCACATTCAGATAGCTATCCCGCGAAGGCGGCGGCCCAATACAAATCGCCTCATCCGCAAACTTCACATGCAAACTATTCCGGTCCGCCTCCGAGTACACAGCCACCGTCCGAATGCCCATCTCCTGGCAAGCGCTAATCACCCGCAGCGCAATCTCACCCCGGTTTGCAATCAATACCTTACGAATCATTCCCCAACCTTTACCTTGATGTCCCTCAACTGCCGTCATCCTGAGCGCAGCGAAGGACCCCTGTATTTGCTTTTGTTGTTGCCGTTGCTTTTCTTTCTTTCATTCCGCAGCGCAGCGGAGGAATCTGCAGTTTGCCAGCAGCCGCACAACCGTCGTTGTTACCACTACTTAATCGCAAACAGCGGCTGCCCATACTCCACCGGCTGCCCCGGCTTAACCAGCACGGCCACAATCTCACCGCTGGCATCGGACTCAATCTCATTCATCAGCTTCATAGCTTCCACAATGCAAAGCACCTTGCCAACCTCAACCCGGTCACCAACCGCCACAAACGCATCGGCATCCGGCGACGGCGAAGCATAAAAAGTCCCCACAATCGGCGACTTCACAATATGCGCGCCTGCATAAGGATCAACAACCGCAGGTGCCGCCGCAGCCGCAGGAGCAGCCGCAACCGGCGCTGCCGCCACAGGGGCAGCAACAGCTGCCGCCGGACGCGCCGCCAGTAGCTGCGCCAACTGCGCCATATCCACACCGCCGCCCGTCGGAGCAACGCCCTCAAATGTCAGCGCAATCTTCAAATCTTCCTGCTCCATCTCAAACTGAGCAATACCATTGGCCTTCAAAAACTCGACCAACTCCTTCAACTCCAACAATTTTTTCCCGTCCATCAGTCCCAACTCCTAATCGTTTTCTGAACCCTGGGCCCTAAGCCCTGGACCCTTGTCTTACAGCTCCATCCAAACCTTCGGACTACCCGCGGTCAAAACTTCCCCGCCATCATCCGTCACCAGCACCATATCTTCGATGCGAATTCCAAACTCACCCGGCAGATAAACTCCCGGCTCAATCGTAATCACTATCCCCGGCTCCAGCACCTGTTTCTGGTCCTTCGCCAGTCGTGGCCCTTCATGAATCTCCAACCCAACGCCATGCCCTGTCGAGTGGCTAAAGTACTTATCCAGCTTAGCCTTCCGCAGCACCGACCTCGCCGCTTCATCGACCTCGCCGCACGTCAATCCCGGCCTCACAATCGCAACCGCCGCCATCTGTGCTTCCAGCACCGAATGATACACGTCCCACTCCCTCTGGCTCCCCTTGCCCAGGTGAACCGTCCGCGTCATATCCGAGCAATACCCCTCCAGAACCACCCCAAAATCCATCGTGCAGAAGCCCCTTCGCGGCAGCTTCGCCCCACTCGCCTTCCCATGCGGCAACGCCGACCGCGCCCCACTGGCCACAATCGTCTCAAAGCTCATCGCTTCAGCTCCACCCAGCCGCGCCTGGTACTCCAACTCCGCCGCCACCGAAGCCTCCGTAACCCCCGCAACCACATGCTCCAGCACGCCCTCAAACAACCTACAGCCCAAATCCGCCGCCCGCCGCATCCTGCCAATCTCGTCCTCGTCCTTCACCTCGCGAAGCCTCGCCACCAGCCCCTCGACACCCACAAAAAATCCTCGCCGCTTTCCCGCGGGCAACGCCTGCCGCAACCGCTCCCACCCCGCCACACTCGTATGCGCCGAATCGAACCCGCACCGCACCACTCCCTGCTCGACCAGCCACTCCACCGCCAGCACCGTCGCCGGTTTCTGCTCCACCACCACCCGCAACCCCTTGGCCTCATCCTTCGCCTGCGACCTGTACCGGCCATCGGTAAACAGCACCGCCTTGCCACCGGCCAGCGCCAGCGCCGCGCTCGATCCCGTAAACCCACTCAGATACCGCACATCCGCCGGATGGGTCACCAGTAGCGCATTCACCCCCGCCGCTATAGCAGCCTTCATCGCTTCCCGGCGTCGTCTTGCTTCATTCATAACCTATTGATTCTACCTTCTATGGTCCTATCTTGCCCTCTCCCGTTATCATGGACTATGTCTCTTCGACCGGGCCCTCCCGATCACCCACATCTCTCCACCTTCACCCGCCGAGCCTTCATCGCCGGCGCCACCTCCGCTGGCCTCGGAATGGCCGCTTACGGCGGCATGTTCGCCCGCCACGACCTACAGGTCGTCCCCCGCACCTTCTCCATCAAAAATCTCCCCGACGCCTTCGATGGCTTCCGCATCGCCCAGCTCTCCGACATCCATCTCGAGGAGTACACCGAACCCTACTTCCTCCAGGAAGCCGTCGAGCGCATCAACGCCCTCCAGCCCGATCTCGTCGTCCTCACTGGCGACTTCATCAGCCGCGGCCCGCGCCCCACAGCCTTCGCCATCAAGACCGCCGGCCTCTGCGCCGAGATCCTCTCCACCCTCACCGCGCCCCAGCGTTACGCCATCCTCGGCAATCACGACGTCGCCGTAGGCTCCCAACCCATCATCAGCGTCCTCGAAGCCCACGGCACCCCCGTCCTCGTCGATAGCTACACCCCCATCGAACGCGGCAACGCCCACATCTGGCTCGCCGGCGCCAACGATCCCGGCGTCTCCACCTGCTACCTAGACCTCGCCATCCCGCCCTACCCCAACGCCCCCGTCATCTTCCTCTGCCACGAGCCCGACTTCGTAGACACCGTAGTCCAGCACCCCCGCTTCCCGCTCATCGACCTCATGCTCTCCGGCCACACCCACGGCGGCCAGGTCCGACTCCCCTTCGTCGGCCCGCTCCTGCTCCCGCCCATGGGCCAGAAGTATGTCACCGGTCTCTTCCACTTCGGCCACCTGCAGCTCTACGTCAATCGCGGCCTGGGCACAGTAGGCCTTCCCGTTCGCCTCAACTGCCCCCCCGAAATCACCGACATCACCCTCGTCCGCACACCCGAGCCCCCACACATCCCTGTCGCACCGCCAGAAAATGAGTTGAGGCATCACAAGAAGCACCATGCAGAAAGGCCCAAGCCACCCGCTTCCGACCAGTAGAGCAACATTCTTCCACTATCGAAACTGCCCGAAGTAACTCGGGCGCCTTTGGCGGAGGGTAAGGGAGGCAATGGCCTTCAGAGGCTGCTGAAATACTCCATCCTCGAAGGGGCATGGCTTCAGCCATGCCATAAAATCCAGCAAACGCAAGGGGCTTTAGAAGTTGCTGAAGAACTCCCGTATTTTGTTTTGTCGGATTAGCGTGGGGCTTCAGCCCTGGGCCTTCGCTTGCTGCCCCACATTCCCTTTTTCAGCACCCTCTTTAGCCCCAGGCTCTTACAAACTTTGCCCAGCCGGTCGCGAATATGGCACATCCACTCCACAACCCCACCCCACGACCTGCCGTCTAATCAGGTCCAAATGAAATTCACAAAAGTTCTTGCCTGCCTTCTCGCCGCCTCCATCCCAGCCGCGCTCCACGCCGATGACGGGGCTCGTTTTGACCTTGTCGGGCCCAAAATACAGGTTCGCATCACACGCGGAAGCACCACGCTTCCCATCGCCCAGGTTCCTAACCTGCAGCCGGGCGACAAGATCTGGGTCAAGGCCGATCTTCCCTCCACCCAGTCCAACCATCTATTGCTCATCGTCGCCTTCCTTCGCGGAACCACAAACGAACCTCCCGACAACTGGTTCACCGAGATCGACACCTGGGACAAGAAGACTACCGAAGGCACCACCATTACCGTCCCAAAAGACGCCGAGCAAGCGCTTCTCTTTGTCGCGCCTGAAACTGGTGGCGATTTCAAAACGCTTCGTTCCGCCGTCAAGGGCAAGCCAGGTCTCTTCATTCGCGCCGATGCCGACCTCAATGAAGCCTCCTTCGAGCAGCAGCGCATCGAGCGCTATCTTGCCGCCATGAAGACCGTTCCACAGGATGATCCAAAGGCCATCCAGGATCACTCCGCCAAGCTGGCCGCGACCCTTGCTCTCAAGCCGAATGCGGCTTGCTTCAAGCAGCCCGTCGCCCAGCAGGTCACCTGCCTCACCCAGTCCAGCGCTCCCGTCCTTCTCGCCGACGGCCACGGCCAGAGCATCGCCGATGCGCTCTCCTCCGGCGCGTCGTCTGACTTCATCACGGCTGCCTCTACCACTCCCCTGGCAGTCGCCAGTGTTTACTCGGCCTATGTCGGCGCCGTGGTCGATCTGGTCCACCTCGCTACCCTGCTCGGCACCGCGCAGTACCAGTACATTCCCGGCCTCAGCTTTCCGCAGGATGCCACGCTCAACCTGAAGCTCAACGCGCCACCCTCCTTCCACAATCCCAAATCCGTAATCGTCATCGGTCTGCCCGCAATCCAGAAGGCCAAGCTGCCGCCGCTGCATCCCCACGATCCCAAACAGGTCGCATGCCTCCTGCAACCGAAGATGGCGCTACAGCTAGAAGGCGCGCCGCTCGTATTCTCCACCGACTTCGCACACAATATCGTGCTGCACCTCAACCGCACATCTGGCGCACCCGCCGACCTTCCGCTCAAACCCGACGCCTACGAAGGCGGACTCATCCTCGCAAAAGAGGAGGCGCACAAGCCGTTGCCTGAGGGCAAACCTCAGGAGGGCAGCACACCTCCCGCAAAACCTGAACCTGACACAAAGGCCCCAGTCGGCGCCGATCTCACCGTCACCGGCACTGTCCGTGGCTATTGGGGCTTCGACACCTTCGATGGCCCCACCCTTACCCTCCAGCAGGTCGATGGCAAGGACTGGAAGATCGTCGGCGACAGCCAACTCCTCGCCGGCAAGGACAATCGCCTCACGCTCCAGGGAGACGGCACCGCCTGCGTCCAGCACATCGCTCTCACCAGCGACAAGGAAAAGCCCGTAGACGTCAGCGTCAAACCTGACCCCGGCAAGGACGGCAAAGCCTCTAAAAACACACTCGCTTTGGACGTCTCGCTCAAGACGGTTCAACCCGGCGGCTACGCCCTCGCCATCCAGCAATATGGCGAAACGAATCAAGACAAGGTTCCCCTCACGGCCTATACCAGCGACATCCACCCAACCGAAATTAAGATTCATGCTGGCGATAGCACAGCTACGCTCACAGGTCAGGGGCTTAAGGATATCGTCTCCGTCCAGATCGCCGACCAGACATTCACCCCAACAGACAGCGGCAATGACGACAAGACCATCCATCTTCAAGCCAAGTCAGGGGTCTCCCCCACCGATGGCTCCAGCGCAACGGTAAAGCTTAAAGACGGCCGCACGATGAACGCCAAAGTCTCCACGGAAGCCGCACGCCCGTCTCTGAAACTTCTCTCCTTCAAGGCCACGCCCGCGCAGCGGGAGGGTGCAATCCCCGTTACACTCGGTGCGAAAGACGATATCCCTCTCGATGGCAAACTCACGTTCGTCGTGCAAACCAAAGAGGTCTTCCCCCACACGCAGACCATCGAAGTCGCCACTGCCAATGGCTCAGTTCACACCAGCCTTTCCTTCACAGCCAACGACCTCGTCTTGCAGGACGAACACACCGCCATCGCCACGCTCGACCCGATGAAGGCCTTCGGTCAGTCCGCCTTCGGCAAGCTGCAGATGCGTCCCGTTGCGAAAGACGGGACACCCGGCGACTGGACGCCTCTCGGCACTCTTGTCCGCACGCCGGAGATCACCGCCATCCAATGCACCACCGCGGATGCCCCCACTTGTGCTGCCAATGGGAAGAACTTCTTCCTCGTTCAGTCCTTCAGCGCAGCGAAGGACTTCTCCAAACCAACGGACGTGCCCACCGGTTTCGCTGAGAATACCTTCGCCATACCGACACCGGCCGATGGAACCACGCTCTACCTCAAGCTCCGCGACAATTCCGCCGCCATCGCCACCGTAAAGCTACCCACACCGATCCAGAAATCCCCATCCGCAGCGGCAACACCCCCAGCACCCAATACCTCCAGCCCGCAGGGTCCCCATTAAGATTTCTCCAAACGGGGGTTGATAAAGAGAAACACACTTCTGAAGGGTCGCCAATCCGGAAACAGCTTTGCCCAAAATCTTCTCAAGCCGAGTCTTAGCTTTTGCCGTTACTTTTGACGAGGGTAAGGGAGGCAATGGCCTTCAGAAGCTGCTAAAAAAGTTCGTCTTTAGCTTTACCGGCTTATTCGTGGGGCTTCAGCCCCACGAATAAGCCCATACCTTAGCGGCTGGAAGAACCTGAATGCACAACAAAGCCTGCTCCGAGTGTCAGATTGTTTTGAACATTCAACGATGAGTTTGGAAACTGTGTACGAAGCCAGCTCGCTTCCACGAGACGCACGGAGAAGTGCCTGGAAATTTCCAGGTCGGCGCCGCCACCGGCTTCCGATGCGAAACTGAGCGCATGGGTCGATGGCCCCGTCAAACCTGGGAAGACACTTCCGAAACCGTGTGCCTCTCCAATGAGGCCTTCAGCAAAAATAGAAACGCCGCGCTTCGCCGAGCGATGCAGGTTCCAGGTATAACGCGGACCGAAGGTGGTGGTTACGAGGTTGAGCGGGACCCCGGTGCCGGTGTTATCGGTATGAAGACCCATAATGTGCATAGAGACGCCGAGGCCATGGAAAGCGGTTGCCGAAAGCTCAGCTCCTCCTCCACCGCTCAGCCAGAAGGGACGGTTGCCCTGCACCAGGCCTGCATACGCCGCGTTGTATGTGATGGCCAGGTCCACCCTTCCCGGAGCATTCATGGTTTGTTGCGCGAAAGCTCCGATGCCAAGGAACGATGCGGCAAGAAGAAGGACACTACGGGACCAACTGAGCATGAAACGTCTCTCTTTCATGGCTATTGCACCTGCATCGTGACGGTTACCGTATGTTGGACCGTTCCGCTGGTGGCCGTAACGGCAATGGAATAGTTTTGGACCGGCTCACTAAGAAAACCTTTGCCGGCGCCGCAACCGCTGAGTCCAACGGTCACACCGAGAGACAGGAGCAGTAGAAGTAACAATCGGGTTCTTCCGCCGGCACGCTGAAGCAGCTTCCGCTTGCTGCCCAGGAATGGCAACACAAGGCAAGCCAGGACAATCGTCGTATCCTGCGGCCATGACGGAGTTTCGCGGCTTGCGAGAGCAGGCGTCTGGACGGTCAGGCTCACCGTTTGCGCGCCGCCGTTCGCTGCAACGGAAGTTGGTGTGAATGTGAGAGTCGCGTTCGCCGGCGCTCCGCTGGCAGAGAATGCCACTGTGCCCGGATACACCCCGTATTGCGGTGAAAGAGCGAAGCTGTAAACAGCGGAGCCACCCGGGACTACTGTGCTAAATTGCGAAGCGCCGCTGAAGTTGAAATCCTGCGGCACGACTGTGATCGTTGTCGGAACGCTGGCAGTCGCGAGCGCGGGAAGAAAGTTCATGTCGCCGCCATAGCTGAAAGTAATGACGTTCGCCTGTCCGGGAGTAAGTGCCGTCGTCTGCAGTTGCGCCACGCCGCCGTTTAGATTCGTCGCCGCTCCAATCTGGGTTCCGTTGTCGTAGAACGTCACCGTTCCGGTCGGCTGTCCGATCTTTACCGCGGCCACAGCAGCCGTGAGTGTGACGCTCTGAAAAGGGGCCGCCGTGCTGGACGATGCGCTCGCCATATCAACTGTCGCTTGTCGAAGCACGCTGAAACTCGTGGAGGCGGATGTACTGTTATAGCCTGCGCTCGCAGCCTGGCTCGCGCCCAGCATCACGCTGCCTCCTCCAATAAGTGTGACGGTATTACCGCTGATGGTCGCCGGCCCCGAGGTCACGCTATAGGTCACCGCGCCGCTGGAGGCCGATGTTGCGCTCACAGCGAAAGGAGCGTCGCCATAGGTATGCTGCGGAATCGTTGCAAAGACCAATGTAGGCGTCTCCGAGTTGACGACGAAGCTCGTGTCCGCCGTGGCGACACCATAATTCCCCGCTGCAGCCTGGCTGGCATGTAGATACACTGTGCCGCTTCCGGTAAGCGTGACGGTGTTGCCGTTGATTGTCGCCGGTCCCGAGGTCACGCTATAGGTCACTGTGCCGCTGGAGGCCGATGTTGCACTCACAGGAAACGGAGCATCGCCATAGTTGTGCGTTGGAATCGCCGCGAAGGTAAGCGTGGGCGTGACGGCCGTGACGGTATACATGGCCGTGGCAGAAGCCGGGCCATAGTTGGTGTTCGTCGGCGTAATGGTTGCCGTAATGGTGTAGGTGGCGGCAGGCAGCACAGTAACGCCGGCGGTCACCGCCTGGTTGGGCGTGGAGTTGATAGTGGTCGTATAGCTGAATGGTCCGGCGATAGGACTGCCACCGTAGGATGCAGTCGCGTCGAGAGAGCCGGCGGCGATGGCTGTGCCATAAACCTGACTCGCCGGGTTCGGCACGAAGGTGACCGTAGGTGTGAGCGGCGTGATGTTGAAAGGGTTACTGACAGCAGTGAGACCACCTACAGTCGCGGTAAGCGTGTCACCTGTGCCAACGGCATTGACCGAAAGATCGGCATAGCTGGTATTGCCCTCACCGTTACTTGGCTCCGGGCTGGTGCCGCTCAGCGTGCCGGGGCCGTTGAGCGCGACCGCGATCTCGATGCCGGGAACGCCGATGGTGTTATGGTCCAGCACAGTGACGTCCGGGATCGGGCTTAGCGTTGCGCCAACGGGAGTATTGGACGGACTGGCCTGAAAGCTCATCGAGTATGCGGTCTGCACCGCACCCACGTCGTAACAACTGCCCGTCGGTCGCGCGAACCCGCGTTCGTCCGTCGTATCGGCGGTTACCACACCGGCGCAAATGGCCGGTGAGTTGGGAAACGGCACCATCGTCTGGGTTGCGCCGCCGTAATCGCCAAGGACGGATAGGAACGGGGTCACATCCACCACATTGCCTGTCAGCAGTGTGCACCCGGTACAGTTCCCGGTGACCGAGCTGTTGCCGGCGACGATGCTGTTCGTGAAGGTGGCCGATCCTCCGTTGACGTCGACGCCTGGGTTTCTCCCGGCACCGTTGCCGCTGATCGTGGAATCGATGACGGTAACGGTGCCTCCTCCAACAAACATCCCTCCGGCGTTTTGTGTGCCGTCCGATCCGGTGATGGTGGTGTTACGAATGACGACCGCACCGGTATCGGTGTAGATATTGCCTCCGCCCAGGCTGGCGCCGTTGCCCCCGAATGTAGTGTTCGTGATCGTCATGGGCCCGTGACTTAGAATCCCTCCGCCCTGGCCGCTGTCCCCGCCAAAGTACGAGCTGGAGTTGCCGGTAATGGTGCTTTCAAAGATGAGCAGGTCGCCTTCGTTATAAATCCCCGCGCCACCCGAGTATTGGCTGGGCTGGTTTCCGATCACCTGCACCGCCATCAAAGTGAGAAATCCTGCGTTGTAGATGGCCCCGCCCGATTGCGCCGAGGTGCCATGAGCATTCTGAAATTTGAGCCCGGAGATGGAGAGCGTGACTCCGGTTCCGACGTTGAGAATACTGCTGACGCCGCCGCCGTCTAAGGCCAGAGAGGTAGCACCGAGGCCCGTGATGGTTACGCTGGCTGCCGTAACTGCAAGAGGCCCGTTGGCAAGCGTCATAACGCCCGGGGAACCAACGGAACCAAGAGTGCTTGTAAATTCGATTTCGCTGAAGATAGTAGGCGTCGCATTGGCTGCGGCGATAGCGTCGCGCAAGCTGCAATTGCTGTCGGGCGTCGCGCCGGGAAGCAACTGGTCTGTGCAATCGGTCGTGATGCCCAATGTCGTATCGGTCGCGACAGTAACTATATAGAATTTCGTACCGGTTGCCCACGCAGGTCTTGCCGATATGGATACAAAGCCGAGGGTGGTAAAGGCGATTAAGAGCAAATTCTGGACGCGCGAGAGCAGGCAGCGGACAGTGGGATTCATCATGGCCTCAGAAGGACTGGATGCAACCTCTGGATAGAGTGAGGGGAAGGCGTCGTTGCGCCGAAAACGTCGGCTTTCGCCGCGTTACAGGAGGTGGAGGGCCAGCGCTGACAGCCATAAACGTACTACGCGGTTGCGTGGCAAACCAGGAGAGAATAATTGGTCACGTCGAAGGATGCTGTTGTTGTTGGTTACCCGACGGTCGAATAATAAACGAAAAATGATAAATGCGTCTCTCATCGCGTTCACAAATGGCATTTTCTGTATTGGTTATTGGTATAGAACAGCCCCGCTGTTGCTCTTGCTTTTCTTTCTGTCATTCCCCGCAGAGCCTGTCCTGGGCGAGGTCGAATGGGGAAGCTGTTGCTCTCGCTGTTGCTTGCTCTGCCGGATTAGCAGGGGCCTTCAGGCCCCTGAATAGCCACGAAGGAAAGGGGGCTTTAGCCCTGGGTCGTTGCTTTTCTTTCTGTCATTCCCGCAGGGAATCTGCTGTTTCTCCGCAGCACCGCTACTTTTTATAGCAATACATGAAGCTGCTTTAAACACACAGAACCGCAATCCACCTTACCGCGCCCGTCCCACCGGCTTCTTCTTCGACGTATCCACCGCGTCCCCAACCGGCGAAACCCCACTCTTCTCATCCATCCAGCTATCCAGCAGGCTCTTCCGAAACCGCCACCGGTTCCCCAGCTTGAACGCCGGCACAAACCCCTCGGACGCATAGCGGTACAGCGTATCTCCACTGATCCCCAGGTACGATGCCGCCTGCCGGATATCCATTACCTCCCGCAATGCCACCTGTTCCTGCGTTGCTGCTGCCATGACCGTTCTCCAGTTCTTTAGGGGTTTCCCTGCAATTGACTGTGCAACACCTCTTGTATCCCGTTTTCCACAGGGTTACAAGAGAAATCGCGCGGAATCCCGCATCCTTTTTGCAACAATCTAACCAGCTATCCTCAAGCATCACGCGGGGAATCTATCCCATAACGCTGCAAATAAAAGACTTACAAGTCCCAAGAAAGCCTTTGCTTTGGACGAGTTGGACTGTAGGGACTGCTGAAAGTTCCGCTGCGAAACACCGCGTACTCTGCGAACCCCGCGTTTGCAGTTCTCCCAGACTTTTGCCGCACCCTCCTACACCTTCCACCAATCCGAAAGCAGCCCCACCCCACGCTCCACCTCGGTCGGCACTCCCGGCGTAGGCGACCACACCCGAATCCCCTCACTCGGAGCCACCTCCAGTAACCGCTCTATCGGCTCCCGCCACGCATGAAGCGCCAAATTGAACAATCCCCAGTGGATCGGCATCAGCAATCCAGCCTTCTCAAATCCACCCATCTCCGCATAAACCTTCGCCGCTCCATCCGGCCCCAGGTGGATCGCCTTCCAAAGCGGATGGAACGCCCCCACCTCAAGCATCGTCAGATCGAACCCGTCATACTGCGCCGCAATCTCCGCAAAACCATCCCAGTACCCCGAGTCCGCTCCAAAATAAACCCGATGCCTCGGCCCCTCCAGTACAAACGAACCCCACAGCGTCGTGAACCTGTCCCGCGTCCCCCGCCCCGAAAAATGCCTCGCCGGCCACGAAGTAATCTTCACCGAACTCCCCAACTCCCGCCCCACAGTCTCCACGCTCTGCGTCCAGTCCAGCTCCGTAATCCGTCCCTCCGGAACCCCAAACCCCCTCAGCCGCTTCCCCACACCCAGCGAAGTCACCCATCGCGTCTTTGCCGTAGCACTCAACCCAGCCAGCCGTTTGATCGTCTTCGCTCCCAGGTGGTCATAGTGGTCATGCGACACCAGCACCACGTCGATCGCCGGCAACTCCTCCAACTTCAAGGGCGGCGCAAAAAACCTCTTCGGCCCAAACCAATCCACCGGGCTCGCCCGCTCATCCCACACTGGATCAACCAGCACCCGCACGCCATCAATCTCAATCAGCATCGACGAGTGCCCCATCCAAGTCACCCGCAGCCCACTCTTCGGCTCAGCGTCATAGACGCTCGCATCCGTCCGAAACGGCCCCAGCGGCTTCTTCGGCTCACTCTCCGCCTTGTTGCTGAAGTAAAGCGGCAGCACTTTAAAGATCATGCTGAATCCGCCCACCGCCGTCGGCACAGGATTCAGAAACCTGCGCCCCTCTTTTTCCGCCCGCTTCAAAAAAGTCATTGCACCTTTGGATGCAACCACTTCCCCCCGCGGCTCACTTTTACGGTCAAATCAGTTCCCTCCACCGTCGCCGTCACTCCCACCGTAAAACCCATCAATCCGCGCCTTGTACTTCTCCACAATCACCCTGCGCTTCAGCTTCATACTCGGCGTAAGCTCCCCATCTTCAATCGTCCACTCCTCCGCCACAACCCCCACCTTTTTGATCGTCTCGTGATGCTCCAACCCCACATTCACCTTCTTCACAATCGCTTCATATGCCTTCTGCACCTTGGGATCCTTCACCAGCGCCGCATGGTCCTTCGTCGCCACGCCATTCTGGCCCGCCCAGCGCTCCAAAGCCTGAAAATTGGGCGAAATCAGCACACTCGCAAACTTCCGAGTATCCCCAATCAACGCCGCATTCCCCACCATCGAATCCGCCTTCAGCTTCCCTTCAATCGGCTGCGGCGCAATATACTTCCCGCCACTGGTCTTCAGCAGCTCCTTCTTCCGATCCGTAATCGACAAAAATCCATCCTCAACCTTGCCGATATCCCCCGTCTTAAACCATCCATCCTCGGTAAATTCGTTCTTCGTAGCCTCTTCCTTCTGCCAATACCCTGTAAACACAGAGGTTCCCTTTACCTCTATCTCACCATCCCCCGCCACTCGCAGCTCGATGTTCGGAATCAACGTCCCCACAGTCCCCATCCTGTACCCATCAAACGTATTCCGCGAAAGCACCGGCGACGTCTCCGTCAGCCCATACCCCTCAAACACCCTGATCCCCATATCCAGAAACCATTCCGAAGAAGGTATCCCCAGCGGCGCGCCACCCGAGATATAAAACTTCACATTCCCACCAAAAGCCTCGCGGATCTTCGAAAACACCAGCTTATCCGCTAGTTTGTACCCCAGCGATGTCGGCTGTTTGCCCGCCGCCGCCTCCGCGCGATGCTTCTTGCCCTGTCCCATCGCCCAGATCATGATCTTCTTCTTGAACCCTTGGCTCTTATGTTCAATCGCCTGCCGCACCTTCTCATAAACCCGCGGCACCGCAATAAACGCCTCCGGCTTCACAGCCTTCATCGCACCGGAAAGATCATCGAACTTCGGCAGATAAGCAATCACCGCCTGGTTCGCATAGATCGCATAATCAAGGTGCCGCGCCAGCGCATGGCTCAGCGGCAGGAACGAGATCGACTTATACCCCGGCTCGATATACAAACCATCCGTCGAGTACCTCAGATTCTCCGCCAGGTTCTCGTGCGTCAACATCACACCCTTCGGATCGCCCGTCGTCCCCGACGTATAAACGATCGTCGCCAGCTCCGCCGGCTTGGTCTCCTTCACCATCGCGTCGAACGCAGCATCCGCCGCCTCCAGCCCCGGCGCACTCTTCATCGCCTCAGAAAAGCTCTCCGCCCCGCCAAAATCCCCGATATCGAACACCGCAACCTTCTCCAGCGTCGGAACCTCTCCGGCGGCCACGAGCTTCTCATACTGCTGCTTGCTCGAAAGAAAGATCGCCTTGCAACCCGCATCGCGCAAAATGAACCCCATCTGCTCCGGCGTTAGCGTCTGGTACAGCGGCACGTCCACCGCCCCAATCGCCAGCACCGCAAAGTCCACCGCCGCCCACTCCCAGCGGTTCTCGCTCACCAGCGCCACCCGGTCTCCGCGCTTTATTCCCCAGCTCTCCAGCAACTGCACCGCCGCCCGCACCCGCCCATACATCTGCTGCGACGAGATCGGCTTCCACTCGCTGCTGCTGATCTTCTCCAGCGCAACCGTCGTATCCCCGCGGTTGCTCATAATCTCGAAAACGCTATTGACCGTCTGCAAATCAAGCATTCAAAAATTCTCCTGTCGGCGCACAGCACGGCCCGCAAGCCATGCTATCCCATTGGATGCACGCCATCCCACATCAACAGCCTAATTCCCGCTATGAGCCCCAGCCGCCGCACCTGTAGCCGCTGTCTTCGGAAAATACCCCGTCCGCGTCCTCACCTGCAGCCCGTGATACCCCTTCGCCTTCGCCTCTACATGGATCTGCCTGTACCCACCCCGCGAAGGCGGGTTCGTCGAACTGTACTCAATCGTGTACTGCGTCCGAATATCCTGCGCCACTTCATGCGCAATACCATCCACATCCTTCAGCGACTTCGGAAAGTAAGCCAGCCCACCCGTCTGGTCACTCAACTCCTGCAGCACTTCCTTCGCATGATGCGCCTCACTCCGGCTCACATCATCGCCAAACAACAGCCCAATGCAATAGATCGCCGGCCCATCCATATCCTGCACCCGCCGTATCGCCGACTCCAGCGACGCACTCGACGCATTATCCTCGCCATCGGTAATAATCAGGATCACCTGCTTGGTCCGCTTCGCATTCTTGCTCAAATAATCCGCCGAAGCGATCACCGCATCGTAAAGCGCCGTCCCGCCGCTCGGCTTGATGTACGAAAGCCCCTGTTGCAGCTTCCCGATATCACTCGTAAGGTCCTGGTCGATATAAGCCTCCGAGCTGAAGTCCACCAAAAATGCCTCATCCTGCGAGTTCGAAAGCTTCACCAGATCCAGAGCTCCCGCCGACACCGCCTGCACCTTGTCATACATCGACCCAGAGTTGTCGATCAAAATCCCAATCGACACCGGTATATCCTCATGCCGGAACCCCGCAATCGTCTGTGCCACCCCATCCTCGTAGACGTGGAACGCATCCTGCGGCAGCGAGTCCACCTCGTGCCCCGAGCTATCGACCACCGAAGCATTCAGCCTCACCTCGTACGCATTGGCCTGCAGCGTATAGCGCCCGTTCTCCTTGGTCACCACACCCGGCTCAGACTGCTGCGTCGGCGCCGCCTGCGGCTTCGCCGCAACACCCGCATCCGGAGAAGGCACCGGATCGGAGTCCACAGACAACGGTACCTGCGTCTGCGCCACAGCCAGCCCACCCGCAAACAGCAAAATCAAACCAACAGTGCAACAACGACGCATAGTACCCCTCGCGATCAGCATACGATAACCTGAACCCTCGCACCTCCTCTTATGACGTCTACATCCCAGCAAACGTTCCGCACCACCTGTCTTATTCTCACCCTCGCCGCCGCCGGCATGGCCGCCCTGCTGGCGCTTCTACCTGCCGCCGGCCACGATCAGCTCTGGTTCCTTATGATGGCCCACCGCTGGCTCGCGGGTGCCCAGCTCTACGGCCCCCAGGTCTTTGACTCCAACCCCCCGGGAATCGTTTGGCTCTCCGCCCTCCCCGTCCTGCTCGCCCAAGCCCTGCACATCCCCACCACCCTCGCCGCCAAACTCCTCGTAACCCTCCTCGAAACCGCCACCTCCCTCCTAAGCCTCTACTTCCTCCGCAAAGCCCGCCCAACCCCTTCTTACGAACTCCCCGCACTCCTCTTCTCCGCCATCACCCTCTTTTACGTCCTCCCCGCCCGCGACTTCGGCCAGCGCGACCAGATCCTCGCCTTCCTCATCCTCCCCTACATCCTCGCCGCCGCCACCCCCCAACGCCTCACCTTCGCCCGAATAGCCGCCGGCATCCTCGCCGCCACCGCCATCTGCCTAAAACCCCACCACGCCCTCATCCCCATAGCCATCGAACTAACCCTCTTACTTTTAAACTCAAAACTCAAAACTGAACAGAACCCGCTCTCCTCATCCCTCACCCCTCCAACCCTCACTCCTCTACAGACTCTCCTCCGCCCGGAACCCATCCTCCTCATCCTCCTCGGCACAACCTTCCTCTTCGCGATCCACCACCTAACCCCGCTCTACGTCACCTCCGCGCTCCCCATCCTGCACCAAACCTACTGGGCCATCGGCCATCTCTCCATCCCCGCCTTATCCCTCGAAGCCATAGAGCTTCTAATCCTCGCCGCAATCTCCATCGCCCTAAAACCCCGCACCCACACAATCCTCCTGCTCCAAATCGCCGCAACCGCCGCAACCGCCGCCTACTTCATCCAGGGCACCGGCTGGTACTATCAGCAACTCCCCGCAATCGACCTCTTCGCCGCCGCCCTAACCCTCCAGCTCCTCGACATAGCCGCCGCAAGACCCTTCACCCTCCCCACATGGCTCCCCAAAGCCACCGCCGCCCTCAGCATCCTCGCCCTCGCCCTCACCACCTACTTCACCGGCTCACCCTTCACCCCCGACCGCGCCTTCGCCATCACCAACCCCGACCCCACCTTCTTCACCTCGCTCGCCCCCAACACCCCCGTAGCCATCCTCACCACCTCAGTCGACGCCGCCATGATGCCCATCGAGCGCTACCACCTCCTCTGGGCCCAGCGCATGAACAACCTCTGGCTGCTCCCCGCCATCCTCCGCAGCGAATCCCCAACCTCCGGCACACCACCCACCCGCACCCTCCCACCCGCCACCATCACCCAACTAGACACCCTCCAACACCGCTGGATGGTCGAAGACCTAACCCACTGGCGCCCCACCCTAATCCTCATCAACCGCTGCCAGGACCCCGCCGTCCATTGCCAGGAACTAGAAGACCGCCACGACAACCTCCTGGCCTTCTTCCTCCGCGACCCTGCCTTCACCACCCTCTGGACCCACTACACCTACACCGGCTCCCAAGGCGACTTCGACGCCTACACCCTCAAACCCTAATCCTCGTTTTTGTTCCCCAATCTCTGTTCTCTAATCTCTAATCTCTGCTTCATTGACCACGTCCAAGGCGTATGCTCTAATTCGCCGACCCTCTGGCACGCTGTTTCTCCGTTTCGAGATCCCAGTCCGTCACGCTACAAACATCTTTTTGCAGCTACAGGAGGCAATCTCTTCATGCATCTCGGCGCAATCGCAGCAGCCCTCTTTCAAGACCCCTCAACAACCTACGCCACCAACCCCAGCGACGCCATCTGGCTCTGGATCGCCATGGGAGTCGGCGTCCTCGCCCTCATCGCCGCCTTCGCTTTAGCAAAAATGGTCTTAGCCGCCGATACCGGCACCGCCGAAATGCAGGCCATCTCCAACGCCATCCGCGAGGGCGCCGAAGCCTTCCTCGCCCGCCAGTACAAGACCATCGGCATCCTCGCCGTGGTCATCGCCATCATCGTCTTCTGCGGATACAACTTCTCCCCCCGCACCCACGACGTCGCAATCAAAACCGTAGTCGCCTTCCTCGTCGGAGCCATCTGCTCCGGCCTCGCTGGATTCACCGGCATGTACGTCTCCATCCGCGCCAACATCCGCACCGCGTCCGCCGCCCGCTCGTCCCTCAACGGCGCGCTTCAAGCAGCCCTCCGCGGCGGAGCCGTCACCGGCCTGGTCGTTGTCGCCTTGTCCCTCCTCGGCGTAGGCGCTCTCTTCTTCTTCTTCGGCGGCCTCCAGAACCCCACGGCAGTTCCCTACCAGCTTGTAGGCTTCGGCTTCGGAGCCTCCCTCGTCGCCCTCTTCGCCCAGCTCGGCGGCGGCATCTACACCAAGGCAGCCGACGTAGGCGCCGACCTCGTCGGCAAAGTCGAAGCCGGCATCCCCGAAGACGACCCCCGCAACCCAGCCGTCATCGCTGATCTAGTCGGCGACAACGTAGGCGACTGCGCCGGCCGTGGCGCGGACATCTTCGAGTCCACCGCCGCCGAAAACGTCGGCGCCATGATCCTCGGCGCCGCCCTCTATCCCGTCTTCGGCATCAAGGGCATCCTCTTCCCCCTGATCGTCCACGCCATCAACCTCATCTCCTCCATCGTCGGCGTCGCTATCGTCAAAACCAACGACACCGAAGACCCCATGTCCGCCCTCAACCGCGGCTTCTATGTCACATCCTTCCTCGCCCTCTGCGGCTTCGCCTTCGCCGTCCACGCCATGCTCAACGGCCCCGGCGTAGCCTGGGGCTGGCTCCTCGGCTGCGGTGTCACCGGCATGGTCACCGCCTTCCTCTTCGTCTGGATCACGCAGTACTACACAGAAAGCAAGTACCGCCCCGTCCAGTCCATCGCCGAAGCCTCCCTCACCGGCCCTGCCACCAACATCATCTCCGGCATCGCCGTCGGCATGGAAACCCCCGCCATGCCCGTCATCGTCATCTCCGCCGCGCTGCTCCTCAGCTACTACTTCGGCGTCCAGGGACTCGCCCACATAACCGACGCCAACGGCGTGCCTCTGGCGATCACCAACTACGCCAAGGGCATCTACGGCACCGCCATCGCAACCATGGGCATGCTCTCCTGCGCCGCCTACATCCTCGCCATGGACACCTTCGGCCCCATCACCGACAACGCCGGCGGCATCATCGAGATGTCCAACCAGCCCGACTCCGTCCGCGACAAAACCGACAAACTCGACTCCGCCGGCAACACCACCAAGGCCCTCACCAAGGGCTACGCCATCGGCTCCGCCTCGCTAGCCGCGTTCCTGCTCTTCTCCGCCTACCTCGAAGAGATCAAGACCCTGGTCACCCTCAAAGTCCAGGCCGCCGCCGCGGCTGGCATACCCAGCTTCATGCCCGCAGGCTGGTCCTTCACCAACATCAACCTCGCAGAGATCCCCGTCTTCGTCGGCGCTCTCCTCGGCGCAATGCTCACCTACCTCTTCAGCTCGCTCGCGATCAAAGCCGTAGGCCGCACCGCACAAATGGTCGTCAAAGACGTCCGCGACCAGTTCCGTGAAAACCCCGGCATCATGCTCGGCACCTCCAAACCCGACTACAAACGTTGCGTCTCCATCGTCACCGGCGCCGCGCTCAAAGAGATGGTCCTCCCCGGCATCCTCGCCGTCGGCCTCCCCGTAGCAGTCGGTCTCATCTTCCGTAACTTCAGCGCCAGCTACAGCTCCGGCGCTGTAGCTCTTCCCGGAGCTCCAAGCCTCGTCCCCACCATCAACGGTATCCCGGTCAACCTCGGCGGAGCCTCCGCAGTCGCCGGCCTGCTCATGGTCGGCACCATCTCGGGCGTCCTGCTGGCCATGCTGATGAACAACGGCGGCGGCGCATGGGACAACGCCAAGAAGTGGATCGAAACCGGCCAATACGGCGGCAAAAAATCCGACGCGCACAAAGCAGCCGTAGTAGGCGACACCGTAGGCGACCCCTTCAAAGACACCGCCGGCCCCAGCCTCCACGTCCTAATCAAACTCCTCGCCACAATCACCCTGGTCCTGGCCCCACTCTTCCTCTAGTCTCCAACCACAAACGACAAAGGCCGCCTCAACCGAGGCGGCCTTTGTCGTTGCACTTGCCGCTGCTCGTTTTAGTCATTGCACTTGCCGTTGCTTGTCTTGGTCGTCGCACTTACTGTTGCTTGTTTTGGTCGTTGCACTTACTGTTGCTCGTTCTAGTCATTGCTGTTGCTCGTTTTAGTCGTTGCACTTGCTGTTGCTTGTCTTGGTGGTTGCACTTACTGTTGCTCGTTTTATCAGAACCTCGCAACACCAAAACCCTCGTCATTCTGAACGGAGTGAAGAACCCCTGTATTGGCACTTGCACTTGCACTTGCACTTGCATCTGCACTTGTCATTCTGAGCATAGCGAACGAACCTGCTTCCTCCCGTTCTTGTCTTTTGCAGGTGCCCGATCCGCTCGCATCATCCCAACGAAGGCCACCCTCACTCGCACCTGCTTAGCGCCAACGACGCAACCACATCACAGCCCAGGGCGAAGCCCTGAGTGAGTACCGCCACAAAGGCCCGACCTAAAACCTCCACACCACCCCAACTCCGTCATCCTGAGCGAAGGCCCTGAGCGAGCAAGGCGAGCCGAAGGGACGCAGCCGAAGGACCTGCCACACCGCCAACCCCAGCACGCCGCTCGAACCTTTCACCCACCAACCTCGATCTGGTCGTTGCTTGTTCTTCGCACCAACCCAACCCTGTCATCTCGACCGAAGGCGCGCTTTTGCGCCGCAGTGGAGAGATCCCCGTATTAACTGCTGCAACTGGTCTGCATCAATCTCTGAATGCCCGACTTTCGGTCTCAAGTGATGAGAAGAGCGTTTTCGAGGACTGAAACAAACGCGAAGTCAGGCCCACACCGCTCTTAGCGCCAGCGGCGCGGCCATATCCCAGCCCAGGGAGAACCGGGACCCAGACGAGCGCTTTTGCTCGTTGGGGCGGAGAAGCCCTGGGTTAGGACCGCCACAAATCCAGAGGGCCAAAGGCCCGACATAAAATCTCCACCCCACCCCAACTCCGTCATTCTGAGCGAGGGGCAAAGCCCGCAGTCGAAGGACCTGTCACACCACTAACCCCAGCACCCCGCTCGACCCTTTCACCTAACAACCTCGCTTCGGTCGTTGCTTGTTCTTCGCACCAACACAACATTGTCATCTCGACCGAAGCGCAGCGCAGTGGAGAGATCCCTGTATTGGCTGCTGCAACTGGTATGGACCACTTTGTATCAATCTCTGAATGGCCGACATTTCGTCTCAAGTGACGAGAACGGCGTTTATCAGGAGTGATCCGCAATGGTGATGAGAAGCCGCTTCATGAGATGGTTTTAGAGTTTTGGACAAGTAAAGGAAAAAGGCGCACGACGAACCTGAATGTCGGGTAGCGCAGCAACAATGGGTAGCAGTACTTGGGTAGCCATCGGTTCGTCTTTGTCTGAAAACTGCACTCTGAGGACCTTCTCCGGTAAGTATCCGTAGGTTTGCAGCGTCCATTTTCGGAGAGAATCTGCCGTCATCGTTTTGCCGTCTAGCCAAATGTGCGTGTTCTCAAAGCGAACGACATGAACGCTGAAGTAATCGGTTCTCGATTCGGTATCGTCTGTGCAAAGCTCTCTTACAGGATTGATCATTGTCATAAAGGCGACGTGAGGCATCTGGGATTTTTGAGCAGGCTCACCAACCTTTCTGCACCCGGCAGCCGTGAGAGTGCCGAACAGACTCGCCATGAGAACAACTTTCCTCGTGCTTTCACTGAACCGCATCCGTTATTCCTCTTTCAGAACACATCACCTCGTTAGACACCGCGTTCAGAAGTGTAGTTCCCGTATACAGCCGCGATCTGCGACCTTTATTAGTAACGATATGTCGGCTTATAGGAAGTGATTCAGGACACTTCCGGGTGATAGCCATTCCACAAATCTCCTCACCCCCAAAATTTTGCGCATTCCCCCCACCGATATACCCTAAGACAGCACCCG
>Ga0302316_10001156_pt1 | contig 21540 bp, 17 predicted proteins | sample III_Palsa_N3_2_FD_200456 | JGI IMG/M metagenome (GOLD analysis project Ga0302316, IMG submission 200456) | Peat permafrost microbial communities from Stordalen Mire near Abisko, Sweden - III_Palsa_N3_2 | ecosystem: Environmental > Terrestrial > Soil > Palsa > Peat permafrost | place: Sweden...
AGACTCAGTAGGGATGCTTACTATATCCGAGGGCTTTCTTCGGCAGGATGGGGCATCTGCCTCGGTCCCGAGGGCGCGGCAATGCTTGCCGACTGATGGCTTCCGTCGCGCCCGCTTTCGCTTGCATACCCATCCGCCGCGCACGTAGTGCGCGGGCGGGATGAATGAGTCCTTTGTCACTAACGTGGGTGGTGCGAGGGCAGATTCCGTGCGCGGACCACTCCGGCTTCATGCCAGTGGTGGACACCTACAGGCTGGCGGTTGCAAGCCCGCGTTCTTTGCTTACTTTCTTTGCGGCGGCGACCCGAAGGTAGTCCCTGTGGGACAAAGAAAGTAAGTGCCGCCCCGCACAGGGGCGAAGCTAATAGACCACTAACAATGCAAGGAAAGGCCAACACAGCAAGAGCAACCGCCAAACCAAGGCGCCGCAGGCAACCAGACCCCAAGAAAAGCAAGGAGAGGCCAACGCCGCGAGAAACCAGACAAGCGCCGCGCAGGCAAAAACCAAACCTTTTACACCTGTGCAGCCCGCCGCCCACGCCGGGCCCGCCCCTCCCATCTAACCCGAATTCGATCCATATAAAGATAAACAACCGGAGTGGTATAAAGCGTAAGCACCTGACTAACAATCAACCCACCAACAATGGCAATGCCAAGAGGCGCCCGAAGCTCAGCCCCATCCCCATTCCCAAACGCCAACGGCAACGCCCCAAGCAGCGCGGCACAGGTCGTCATCATGATCGGCCGAAACCTCAACAAACACGCCTGATGAATCGCGTCATAAGACGACAACCCCTGCCGCGAGGCCTCGATCGCGAAATCAATCATCATGATTGCGTTCTTCTTTACGATGCCGATCAGAAGAATCACCCCGATCAACGCAATGATGCTGAACTCCGTCTGAAACAGCATCAACGCCAGCAATGCCCCCACCCCCGCCGAAGGCAATGTCGACAAAATCGTCAACGGATGGATATAGCTCTCGTACAAAATTCCCAGCACGATATACACCGCTGCCAATGCAGCCAGAATCAATAGCGGCATATCCGATAACGACTGCTGAAACGCCTGCGCCGTGCCTTGGAAGCTGCCGTGGATCGTCCCCGGCATGCCGATCTCGCCCATCGTGTCGTATATCGCCTTCGTTGCATCCGACAAGGACTTGCCCGGCGGCAAGTTAAACGAGATCGTCGAGGCCACGAACTGGCTCTGGTGATTCACCGATAACGGTGTATTCCCGGGCCCGAAGCTCGCAATCGCCGACAACGGAATCATCGTCTCCTTCGACGTCGATACCGCCGACCCCGATGACGCGCTCGACTTGCCACTCGCCGCCAGCGAATTGATCGCCAGGTTGCGCGCCGAGTCCGATGCGATTGCCGCTGCGCTTGAGGAGGTCGTGCCGCCCGTGCCGCCGCCCGATGCGCTGGTGCTGCTCGTGCTGCTGGTGTTTGCCACCGTCGCCGTTACCGTACCCACCGTCGCATTGGTGCTCTGGGTGCCACTCGCGCTGCCCCCCGACGTGCTGATGTAAATCTGGTTCAGCATGTCCGGGCTTTGCCAGTATTTCGGCGCGACTTCCATCACCACGTGGTACTGGTTCAGCGGGTTGTAAATCGTCGACACCTGACGCTGCCCGAATGCGTCGTACAGCGTGTTGTCAATCTGCGCCGGTTCGATATTCAACCGCGCGGCACTCGCGCGGTCGATCGTCACCATCGATTCGAGGCCGCCTTGCTGCTGGTCGGAATTCACGTCGGCAAGTTCGGGCCGAGCCTGCAGCGCCTCCGTCAGTTTCGGGCCCCACGTGTAGAGGTCGGTCGTCGAATCGGCCAACAGCGTGAACTGGTATTGCGCGTTCGATTGCCGGCCGCCCACGCGGATGTCCTGCACGGCCTGCAGGAAGGTACGCACGCCCGCTACATCGGAGAGTGGCCCGCGCAGTTGCGCGATCACCTGGTCCGCCGACAGGCGGCGTCCTGGCTTTTCCTTTAACTGCACGTACATGAAGCCGGAATTGGTCTGGCGTCCTCCGGTAAAGCCGACGACGCCGTCCACCGCGGGGTTTTCGCCGACGATCTTCATCATCTCGGAAAATTTGCCTTTCATCCCCTGGAAGGACGTCGACTGGTCGGCCTGGATTCCGCCGACCAGACGGCCAGTGTCCTGCTGTGGAAAGAAGCCTTTCGGGATGATCACGTAGAGCCAGATGTTGATCCCGATCGTCGCAATCAGCACCAGCAGGATCAGCAGCGGATGGCGCAGCGACCAGCCGAGCGTGCGCTCGTAGCCGCGCTGCGTTGCCGCGAAGCCGCGTTCGAGCCAGCGCGCGAAGCGTCCTTCTTCCTCGCGTTCGTGCGGCTCGTTGAGCAGGCGTGAGCACATCATCGGCGTCAGCGTCAGCGAGACCAGCAGTGAGACGCCGATCGCCAGTGACAGCGTCAGCGCAAATTCGCGGAACAGCCGCCCGACGATGCCGCCCATCAGCAGGATCGGCAGGAACACGGCGACCAGTGAGATGCTGATCGACACCACCGTGAAGCCGACCTCGCGTGCGCCGAGAAATGCGGCCTTCATGCGCGGCACGCCGTCCTCGATATGCCGTGAGATGTTTTCGAGCACCACGATCGCATCGTCGACCACGAAGCCGGTCGCGATGGTCAACGCCATCAGCGACAGGTTGTCGATCGAAAAACCCATCAGGTACATTGCGGCGAATGTGCCGATGATCGAGATCGGCACCGCGACGCTCGGAATCAGCGTCGCGCGCCAGTTGCGCAGGAACAGGAACACCACCATCACGACCAGGGCCACCGCAATCATCAATGTGTGTTCGGTGTCCTTCAGCGAGGCGCGGATCGTGGTGGAGCGGTCGACCGTCGGGAATACGTCGACGTCGGCGGGGAGCGATGCCTTCAGCTGCGGCAGCATCTCCTTGACGCGGTCCACGGTGTCGATGATGTTCGCACCCGGCTGGCGGTACAGGAGCACCAGCACCGAGTGCTTGCCGTTGTACAGGCCCAGGTTGCGCAGGTCCTCGACCGAGTCCACCACCTCCGAGACATCCGAGAGGTGCACGGCCGATCCGTTGCGATAGGCAATGATCAGATCCTTGTACTGCGTGGCCTTGCTCGCCTGGTCGTTGGTGTAGAGCTGGACATGGGTCGCCCCGAACTCGATCGAACCCTTCGGGCTGTTCGCGTTCGCCGCGGCGAGCGCCGCGCGCACGTCTTCGAGCCCGATGCCGTAGTGGAACAGCATCTGCGGTTCCAGTTCGACTCGCACGGCCGGGTTGGCCGAGCCGCTTACATCCACTTCGCCGATCCCATCCACCTGCGAGAGCGATTGCTGCAACACCGTGGCGGCGGAGTCGTATAGCTGACCGGCCGTCAGCGTATTGGAGGTGAGCGCGAGGATCAGGATCGGCGCGTCTGACGGGTTGACCTTGTGGTACGTCGGGTTGCTGCGCAGGCTCGCGGGCAAATCGGCGCGTGCTGCGTTGATGGCGGCCTGCACGTCGCGCGCGGCGCCGTCGATGTCGCGGTTCAGGCCGAACTGCAAGGTAATGCGCGACGAGCCGACCGAACTCTGCGAGGTCATCTCGGTGACATCGGCAATCGAGCCCAGATGCCGCTCGAGCGGGCTCGCCACGCTGGTCGCCACCGTCTCGGGACTCGCGCCCGGCAGCGACGCCTGCACCGAGATGGTCGGGAAGTCCACTTGCGGCAGCGGCGCGACCGGCAGCTTCGTAAAGGCGAATGCGCCGGCGAGCGCGATTCCGACCGCCAGCAGCGTCGTGGCGACGGGTCGGGCAATGAACGGACGCGACAGATTCATCGCTCAGTTCCCCGCGTCCGTGGCGGGCGGCGGCGCATTGTGGCCAGGATCGTCATGGTGGAAACGGGCCCGTACGCGCCGCGCCAGCGAGTCGAATCCGAGGTAGATCACCGGCGTGGTGAACAGCGTCAACAACTGGCTCACGATCAGTCCGCCGGCAATCGCAATCCCGAGCGGGCGGCGCAGCTCCGAACCCGCACCGGTGCCGAGCATCAGCGGCAGGGCGCCGAGCAGTGCCGCCATGGTCGTCATCAGGATTGGGCGGAAACGCAGCAGGCAGGCCTGGTAGATCGCCTCGCGCGGCGGCTTGCCCTGTTCGCGTTCCGCTTCGAGCGCGAAGTCGATCATCATGATGGCGTTCTTCTTCACGATACCGATCAGCAGCACGATGCCGATAATGCCAATGATGTCGAGGTCATGCCCGGTGATCAGCAGCGCCAGCAACGCGCCGACGCCCGCCGACGGCAGCGTCGAGAGAATCGTGATCGGATGGATGAAGCTCTCGTACAGCACGCCCAGCACGATATACATCGTGACGATCGCGGCGAGGATCAGGAACAGCTCGTTCGCGAGCGACGCCTGAAAAGCCAGAGCCGCGCCCTGGAAGCGGGTCTGGAACGAGGCCGGCAGGCCGACGTCCTTCTCCGCCTGATTGATCGCCTTGACTGCTGCGCCCAGCGACGCACCCGGCGCGAGGTTGAACGACACGGTGGTGGCCGGGAACTGGCTCAGGTGAGTGACGAGCAACGGCGCTGGCTGCTCGATGAATTTCGCGATCGAAGACAACTGCACCTGGCCGGTCGTCGAAGTGGAGGAGGGCAGGTAGATCGCGTTCAGCGAATCGGCGTAGTGCTGCACTTTCGGCTGCGCCTCGAGAATCACGCGGTACTGGTTCGACTGCGTGAAGATCGTCGAGACGATGCGCTGACCGAACGCGTCGTACAGCGCGTTGTCGACCGTCGCGGGCGTGATGCCGTAGCGCGAGGCGGTGGCGCGGTCGATTTGCACAAAGACCGATTCGCCGTTCGCCTGCAGGTCGGTGGCGACATCCGCGAGTTCGGGCGCCTGCTTCAGACGCTCGACCAGCTTGGGCACCCAGGTCGTGAACTCGCTGATGTTCGGATCGGTCAGCATGAACTGATACTGCGTGGGGCTGACGGTCGCATCGATTGTCAGGTCCTGCACCGGCTGCATGAACAGCGCCGCGCCGGGAATGTGCGCGACGTCCCTTTGCAGTTGCCGGATCACGTCGCTCGCGGTGTGGCTGCGGTCGTCGCGCGGCTTCAGGTTGATCAGCATGCGGCCGCTGTTCAGCGTGATGTTGTTGCCGTCCACGCCGATGAACGAGGTCAGGCTCTCCACATCCGGATTCTTCAGGATCTGCGCGGCCAGTTCCTGCTGGCGCTCCGCCATCGATTCGTATGAGACGGACTGCGGCGCCTGGGTGATTGCCTGGATTACGCCAGTGTCCTGAACGGGGAAGAAGCCCTTCGGGATGAACACGTACAGCACGGCCGTCAGCACCAGCGTGAGTACCGCGACAAACAGCGTGGCGCCCTCGCGGTTCAACACCCATGTCAGCGCGACCGCGTAGCGGGCGATGATGTAATCGATAAATGCGTGCGCTTTGGTTTCGAACCGGTGTGCTTCCTTCGGCGGCGTGTGGCGCAGCAGCTTTGCGCACATCATCGGCACGAGGGTGAGCGACACCACGGCCGAGATCACGATCGTCACAGCCAGCGTGATGGCGAACTCGTGGAACAGACGCCCCACCACGTCGCCCATGAACAGCAGCGGAATCAGCACGGCGATCAGCGACACCGTCAGGGAGATGATCGTGAAGCCGATCTGCTTCGAGCCCTTGAGCGCCGCTTCGAGCGCCGTCTCACCCTCTTCGACGTAGCGCGCAATGTTTTCGATCATCACGATGGCATCGTCGACGACGAAGCCGGTCGCGATGGTGAGCGCCATCAGCGAGAGGTTGTCGAGCGAGAAGCCGCACAGATACATCACCGCCAGCGTGCCGATCAGCGAGAGCGGGACGGACAGGCTCGGGATGATGGTCGCGTAGACATTGGCGAGGAACAGGTACATCACCAGCACCACCAGCACCACCGACATCAGCAGTTCGAACTGCACGTCACGCACCGAGGCGCGGATCGTAGTGGTCCGGTCAGTGACGATGCGCACGTTGAGCGCGGCCGGCAAGGACTCCTGCAGTTGCGGCAGCAGCGCCTTGACGCTGTCGACCACCTGGATCACATTCGCGCCCGGCTGGCGCTGCACATTCAGGATGATGGCCGGCGTCGAGTCGACCCACGCGCCGAGCTTGGTGTTCTCCGCGCCCTGCACGATGCTGGCGACATCCGTCAGCATCACCGGCCGGCCGTTCTTGTAGGCGATCACCGCGCTCTTGTAGGCGTCGGCGTCGGTCAACTGGTCGTTGGCGTTGATCGTGTAGGCGCGCGTCGGACCGTCGAAGTTGCCCTTCGGCGTATTGACGTTCAGGTTCGAAATGGTGGTGCGCAGGTCGTCCAGATTCAGGCCATACGCAGCCAGCGCGCGCGGGTTGGCCTGAATCCGTACAGCGGGGCGCTGGCCGCCTGAAAGGCTCACGAGACCCACACCCGCCACCTGCGAGATCTTCTGCGCGAGACGCGTGTCGGCCAGGTCTTGCACCTGCGTCAACGGCATGGTCGGCGAAGTGAGCGCGAGCGTGAGGATCGGCGCATCGGCCGGGTTGACCTTGGCGTAGATCGGCGGCGCGGGCAGGTCGGAGGGCAGCAGGTTGCCCGCGGCGTTGATGGCGGCCTGGACTTCCTGCTCGGCGATATCGAGCGGCAGGTCGAGGCTGAACTGCAGCGTGATGATCGACGAGCCCGCCGAGCTTTGCGACGACATCTGGTTCAGCGAGGGCATCTGCCCGAACTGCCGCTCGAGCGGCGCGGTGACCGAAGATGTCATCACGTCCGGGCTCGCGCCCGGATAGAAGGTCTGCACCTGGATGGTCGGGTAGTCGACTTCCGGCAACGCCGAGAGCGGCAGGAAGTGCAGCGCGACGAGCCCGACCAGCATGATCGCCGCCATCAGAAGGGCGGTGCCGACCGGGCGCAGAATAAAGGCGCGGGATGGATTCATGCGGGTTCAGTCAGCCTTTATTCCGAAGCTTGCGCCGCGTGTCTGTGATGATGCTGGTGCGCGCCCGAAGCACCCCATGGGGCCGACGCGCCGTGTGCGCCCGAGGCGCCGCGTCCACCGGAGGCGCCACGCGGGTGGTCGGCCGGAATGGTGATCTTCGCGCCTTCCTTGAGGCGGTCGGAGCCGTCGATCACGACGCGCTCGCCGGCTTGCAGGCCGGAGGCGATGCTGGTGCGTTCGCCGTCAACCGGGCCGGTTTTGACCTGGCGTACCGTCACCGTGTTGTCGGGCTGCACGACATAGACGAACTGGCCCATCGAACCGTTCAGCACAGCCGAAGTCGGCACGATCACGGCGTCGTGAATCGTATCCACCAGCAGGCGCGCGTTGACGAACTGGTTGGGGAACAGCAGGTTGTCCGGGTTGTTGAACATGGCGCGCAGTTTGAGCGTGCCGGTGGTGGTGTCGATCTGGTTGTCGAGCGTTTCCAGCGCGCCGGTTGCGAGCGACGTGGTGTTGCTGCGGTCGTAGGCCGTCACCGACAGTTTTGCACCTGCCTGCACCTGCTTCATGATCTGCGGCAGGCTGTCTTCGGAGACCGTGAAGATCACGCTGATCGGCTGCAGCTGTGTAATCACGACGAGGCCGTTGGTCAGGTTGGGCGTGACGTAGTTGCCCGGGTCGACCTGGCGCAGACCCACGCGGCCGGACACGGGCGCCGTGATGCGCGCGTAGATCAGATCGAGCTTGTAGGTATCGATGTTCGCCTGATCCGACTTGACGGTGCCGATGTATTGCTGGACCAGCGACGCTTGCGTGTCGACCTGCTGGCTCGCGATCGAATCCTGCGCGAGCAGCGTCTGATAGCGTTTCAGGTCGAGGCGTGCGGTTTGCAGCAGCGCCTGGTCGCGCGCCAGCGCACCCTGGGCGTTTTCAAGCGAGATCTGATAGGGACGCGGGTCGATCTGCGCGAGCAGGTCGTCCTTCCTGACCATCTGGCCTTCCTGGAACGCCACCGTCTGCAGTGTGCCGCTCAACTGGGTCTGCACGGTCACGGTAGCGAGCGGCGTGACCGTACCGAGCGCGGTCAGCACCACGGGCATGTCGCCTTGCGTCGCGGTTGCCACGTGCACTGGTTGCGGCTGGTTGGCGAACGCGCCAGCACCACCACGGCCGTGACGCCCGCCGCCTTCGCTCTGGGTGCTCGCACCGCCAGCGGGCGCGCCGCCCCAAGGATGCCAGCGCCACACCACGATGCCCGCGACGACGAGCGCGGCGACGATCAGGCCGATCGTGCGTCCCCGATGCCGTTTGCCACCGCTTCCCGACTGGCCGGTCGCGCCAGACGGCTGTTGAGCCGGGGCGGGTGTGCGTGAAGTTTCCGGATGCTTTTGTTGTTCGTCCATCGATTCGATCAGGTAGCTGGCGTGGAGTTAGGCAGGCGTGCGAAATACAACGCAGAGGTTCTGCGCGGCACGACGCGAGACGCGGGAAAAGGATCTTAATGCAAAGCCGTTACGTGACCGTGATTGGGACCGTTGCGAGATCGATACGTGACCGATGTGCGATCGTCAAGCGGATGGTGACGCCTGCCGTATCGAACTCGCTGCTCGTTGTCTGGATGCCGCTGGTCGCACGCAGCAAGCTTCGCGAAAGCATGATCCTACGTCCCTGGCTTCGCTACCGTCTAGTGGTGTATTTTTCGATTAGTTACGTGCGTTACACCCGGCGGGTCTCTGCATGTGATACGGGTCTGCAGCGCGCTGGCGGGGAGTCAGGCGGAGGCCCTGAAAGCGCCTCAGGTATCGAGGCGTCGTCCTGGCGTGCCGCCGATCTCGAGGGCGATCCTGGCAATGCATTCGAGTAGCAGCGGTGCGGCGCGTGTCATCAGCCAGTCGCGCGGACACTGGTGAGCGGAGCCGCCGCAATTAACCGCGTAACGTTCGCCGGATGGACCGATGAAGCCCGCTGCGATGGCGTTCAATCCGTCGTGCCATTCGCCGGTGGAAATTGCGAAACCATGTGCAGCCGTTTCCTGTAGCGCGTGCTGGAGTCGGTTGCTAATATGCCCCCAGTCGTCGCCTTCGGCAGCCTGCAATCCGAGCAGCAACTTTTCGCGCTCGGGTTGCGTCAGCACGGCGAGATACGCGCGGCCCACGGCGGTGCGGCTGAGGTTCATCCGCGAACCGACCTCAAGCCGCGACACCAGCACCGCGGAACGTGGCTTGATGGCGTCGATGACGACCATGTCGAGGCGGTCGCGCACCGCCAGATGGACGGACAACGACGTGCGCTCGGCGAGCTCGATCAGGAACGGCCGCGAGCGGGCGCGAATATCGAAGTTGCGCAGAAAGCCGTTGCTTAGCTCCAGCACGGAAGAGGTGAGGACGAAGCGTTCGCTGTCCTGCAGGCGAAACAGGAAACCCGCGCTGACAAGCGTCGCGGTGATGCGGGAAACGGTTGGCTTGGGAATACCGGTGAGTTCAGTCAGTTCGCGGTTGCTGAGCGGCGCGTCGGCGGCCGCAATGCAACGCAGTACGGTGAGGCCGCGGGCAAGCGCGGTAACTTCGTCTCCTGAGCCATCTTTCTCTTTAGCGGTCTCGGTACCGCGCGGGGGCCTGGATTCGTGCGTCATCTCATTTTTATGAAACATCATTTCAATTTGCGAACTTGTGCGGCCTTGCCGAACCATGGGCGGCAGCACCGAACCTGCACCATAACGATGCACGCTGACCCCATTTCATGGGATAATTCATTGTAATAGAAGGACACACTTGACAGATTGCAGGTCAGTAAGATTTTGCTTGACTTAGTCAGCATAACCGTAAAAAATGGAATCTCATTTCGAAAGGAAGGCGTGCGCTTGACTTGCGCACCGCGGCTGGGCCTCGCTGGCGTTGTAGCAAGGCCTGCGCCCGCAAGGCGTTCCGGCACAAAACACGTGCGTGACGTCAGTCCGCGGCACTTTCGAATCCCCTCTCTCAGGTTCTAGCACGGCCCTCGGAATGGCTAGAACTTTTTAAGGCGCCACGGCAACGTGGCGCCTTTTTTTTCGTCCACGCAGTAAAGATTGGCGTGTGCATAGACGCGGCTAGACGTCCCTTAGGGACGCGGCTGTGCAGCATGCAACATGCGCTATGCGCCATGCATTGTGCCGCGCGATTGCGGCATGGAATTTCGACGTGTTTGTGATGGCCCGTTACGGCCTAGCGTGCCACGAGCGATACCGTTGCGATACCCAGAATCGTCATTAGTAGCGAAGCCGCTACGTGGATGGCAATTTCGCCGGCGGCCCAGCCGAAGCGTCCTTCCTGCATGCGCTGCACCACCTCGGCGGAGAAGGTGGAGAAGGTTGACAGGCCGCCCATCAATCCGGTGATCACGAACAGGCGCCATTCGGGCGCCAGGCCCGGCCAACGGCCGAAGAAGGCCACGGCCACGCCGATCACGTATCCGGCAATCACATTAGAGGCAAGGGTGCCGAGAGGGAGCAGGGGAAATACCGCGTTCAGACGGATACCGAGGAACCAGCGGAACAACGAACCCAATGCACCGCCGATACCCACAGCCAAAATGGACCAATACATGGAAGACGCCTGGCAAAGTCGGAATGTCGACAAAACCGGAATGAGCGCAGACGCGGCTGCGTCCGCAAGCATCCGGGCAAACAGGCATCATCAGCCCCACGCGGGCGGTTAAGGGAGAATGCCATCTCCAGCGCGCGATTTTATCATCGCCGCGCTCATGTGGGGACAGTTGGGGGCGCCAGGCTTAGCCTGGCCGCTTATGCCGGTTGCATGGATTTGTCACGCTCCGCGCCACGCGTGGGCGTTCCCACGCTGCTTCGCGGCTCGCCGTATTGACGGCCTTTGTCAACTACGCAAAACGCCGACATAATGTACCGTCCCCAGCGCGGCCTGCCGGGCTCTCGAACTTCTGCGCGTACGCATGAGACTGACAACCAAAGGGCTGTTGCTGATCGCGATTCCGGCCGTGTTCGAGCTTGCGCTGCTCTCGGCGCTGGTGAAAGCACAGGTGGACACCACGCAGGAAGAGCGCTGGGCGGCCCATAGCGAGGACGTCCTGCGCCAGACCTCGGCGATTCTGGAGCCGGTGCTGCTCGAGTCGGTGCGCTTGCGCGGGGCTGTCCTCAGCAACAAAGCCGACGTCACGACGCCAGTGGCGCTGTGGATGGATATCGACAGGCGCATCGACCAGTTGAACGATCTGGTCGCCGACAATCCGGCCCAGGTCGAGCGCACGGAGCAGATCCGCCAATCGGTGCAGGCTTACCGGCAGTGGTCGGACCGGGTGCAGGACCTGTTGCGCTCGGGGCGCCGGCGTGATGTCGTCGAGCGTTTCAGCGAGCTGGCGAGCATCGACGTGCTCGACCGCTTCCGCGCCCAGGTCGCCGCATTCCAGAACGAAGAACGGCTCCTCGACGTGCAGCGCTCCACCGAGGCCGAAGCGGCGCGTGAGCGGCAGCAGGTGCTGGTACTGGTTGCCGGGCTTGGTTCGCTACTGTTTGTCGCGCTGGCGGTGTGGCTATTTACGCGCGGCGTGCGCGGGCGCCTTGCACTGCTGTCCGACAACGCCGGCCGGCTCGCCAGCAATGAGCCGCTGGCGCCGGTCGACTCGGGCTCCGACGAGGTCGCCCGGCTCGATCAGACGCTGCACGAAACCAGCCGCCGCCTGCTCGAGGCGGAGCGCATCCAGGCGCGCTTCCAGTTCGACCTCGCGCGCCGCGCCAATGAACTGGCGGCCATCAACGAGACGCTGCGTCAGCAGACCCAGGAAAACGAGATGTTCATCTACAGCGTGTCGCACGATCTGCGTGCGCCGCTCGTCAACCTGCAGGGTTTCTCGAAAGAACTGATTCATGCGTGCGACGATCTGCGCGCCGCGGTGCGGCAGTCGTCGCTCACGCCTGCGCGGCGGCAGCATATCGAACGGCTGGTGGACGAAGACATTGGTGAGGCCTTGCATTACCTGCAAACCGCGGTGCTGCGGGCCTCGCATATCATCGACGCGCTGTTGCGGCTCTCGCGCGTCGGACGGGTCGAGTACCGCCGTCAGCAGGTGCGGGTGCGCGATATCCTGCAACGGGTGATCGATGCGATGCAGGTGTCCATCCGGTCAAAGCGCGCGCGCGTGGTGGTTCATGATCTGCCGTCGGTGTGGGGCGATCCAACCGCGCTCGAGCAGGTGTTCGCGAATCTGGTGGGTAATGCGATCAACTATCTCGATCCTGCGCGCGAAGGGCGTGTCGAAATCGGTACGACGCCGTCGCCGCCTGGCGTGCATTCGTTGCGCATTTTCTATGTGAGAGACAACGGACTCGGCATTCCGGCCGTCGCGATACCACGCCTGTTCAATGCTTTCCAGCGCTTGCATGGCAATGTCGCGACCGGCGAGGGGATTGGACTGGCGCTGGTGCGCCGGGTGGTCGAGCGGCATGGGGGCCGTGTGTGGGCGGAGTCGACCGAAGGGGCCGGCACGACTTTCTATCTTTCGCTGCCGGAAGCGGAGTTGCGTGCGCCGCGCAAAGAGCCTGAGTTGCTGACGGCCGCCGCGTCGGGATTCAGTGTGCTGTGAAGAGTCGCCGAGGCTTCAATAGCTTGCTGCCGCGAATCGACCAGTAACAGCCAAACGCGATCAGCACGAGCGCGCTCGCGATAACCGTTTGGGGTGCCGGACGTATACCCAGCAGGCCGTCCAGTGCGAACAGGCCGCGCACCAGAATCAACATGGCAGCCCACAATGACAGCACGGCTTGCACGAGCAGGCGTGTCGCGGTGAAGCGGCGTGCCCGGTTCTCGAGCGACCAGCGCGCGGGTGAACGGCGGCAGTAGAAGGCAATCGCAAAGAGGGCGACAGCGAGAATGACGATCCAGTCTGTCAGTTCCATTGAAAGGGGCTCCGAAGTCAACCGTCGACTATAGGAAAGCCATTCGTCGCGAACTATCGGACTAGTCTCAAACGCACGGGCGTATCCAACGTGAGAGTCTGGTGCTGAGGGAAGTGTCTGAATGCTTTGGCGGGGATGCCGGAGGAGGACGACGGGTACGTCGAGGCGGCGCGATTGTCGCCCCGACGTTTAAAGCAGTCTTATAGCTCGATACGTGTGCCGAGCACCACCAGGAATTGTCGCAGCCATTCGGGATGCGCCGGCCATGCGGGTGCGGTGACGAAGTTGCCGTCGGTAATCGCCGCGTCGACCGGAATGTCTGCGTAGTCGCCGCCCGCAAGCTTCACTTCGGGCGCGCAGGCCGGGTAGGCTGCAATCCGCTTGCCGCGGATGACGTCGGCGGCGGCCAGCAGTTGGGCCGCATGGCAGATTGCGGCGATCGGCTTACGCTGTTCCGCGAACTGACGCACGATGTCGATCACCTTCTGGTTCAGGCGCAGATATTCCGGCGCACGGCCACCCGCGATCGCCAGTGCATCGTATTGGCCGGGATCGACATCGTCGAAGGTCGCGTTCAACGTGAACTGATGCCCAGGTTTTTCGGTGTAGGTCTGGTCGCCTTCGAAGTCGTGAATCGCCGTTTTGATGCGATCGCCTGCCGACTTGCCGGGGCATACCGCGTCGACGACGTGGCCCACGGCCTGCAATGCCTGAAACGGCACCATTGTTTCGTAATCCTCGGCGAAATCGCCTGTCAGGAACAGAATCTTCTTTGCTGCCATCGTATGCCTCCAGTTGAAGTGCGGAACACATCGAACGTTCAGCGAGTCTACTCCAACGTGTTTGACAGTACAGCGACGGGTGGTGTCACGAGCGCCCGCCCGCACATTTGCCGCGCACGCCCCCAGGCGCGCACCGGCTTTCAGGTGCCCGCCGCGCAGGGCAGTCGGCGCGAGGGCGTATCATGGGCCCGTTTCCGTACGCAGAAGCCGCTTACTGCGGCTCGAATCCCACAATGACACTCTTCACTCGCCGATCTCTTGTGCGCCGCACTGCCGCCGCCTTGCTCCTGCTGGGGGCGCTGGCTGCATGCCAGAAAAATAACGCCTCGGCCGGGCAGCTTGCCGGCAAGATGGATGACGCCACGCAGCAAGCCGGCCAGGCGATTGACCAGGCTGCGAGCTACGTTGGTCAGCAGGTCGACACGGCGAAGCAGAATATCGAGTCGGCCTCGGCACCGACTATCACCGTCGATCCATCGACGCTCGCCTCCGGTGCGCAGGCGAACCTGCAGGGCGCGGCCAGTTCGGCCAGCGCCGAGCTCAACCAGGCGGCATCGTTGACGGGCGCCGGTCTGCAAAGCGCGGGGCGCAAGCTGCAACAGTGGTCGGATCAAACGACGGCGGCTTCGTCGGCCTCCGCTGCATCGAGCGATACCGACAGCAGCGACGCGCAAAAGCAAATGGACAAATGACGCAGAGCGTCACGGTAACCGGTGTGCTTCATCCGCAAGATCGAGACGGTGGCGTATTGAGCGCAGCGCAGGCGTTCTAACATTCCGTTACGCATGCAAATCCGTTCCCGCGGCAACTAGGGCTACACTTGGCGTCTCCCGTTTTGTCACGGATTGCCATGAAGTCATGCCAACGATGGTGTGAGTCCGGGGCTGCGCCGTTCACCGGCGGGCAACGGGCATTTCGCACTGCCTCTTATTTTTTCCGTCGTCTGGAGTCCGACCCTTTCCCTCGCGGTGCTGCGCGGACTGCGCGCTCATGGCTGGCCGCGTGGCCGGTCGGCCTGTGGGTCAGCGTGCTGGCGTGCTTCGCGTGTTTCGCATGGACCCCTGCGGCCGCGCAGGCGGCTGCAGGGCCGGTGATCCCGGCCTTGCAGAGTCTGATCAACAGCGCGACCGCCAATCCGGCTTCGGCGGCATCGGCCGCTGAAGCCGCGTCTGCGCCATCGCCTGCGAGCCAGGCCGAACTGGCCCATTCGCTCGACAGCGTGATCTCGACGCTCGACAACGATCGCCAGCGCACCGCACTCGTCACCCAGTTGAAGAAGCTGCGCGACGTTACCCGCAATGTCGCACCGGCCGCGCCTGCTCAACCGAGCCCGGGCTTGCTTGGCGCGATCGCCTCGGGGATCGCTTCTTTCGAATCCGGCGTGCATCAAGGCCGCACGCCGTTGCGCTATTGGGCCGGGCGCTTCAACGCGGCCGGTAACGAGCTCTACACGATTGTCTCGAGCCAGGGGCCCCAGAGTCTCGGCAAGATCCTGCTGGACATGGTGGCGATGCTGGCGGGCTGGGGCGCCTGCGCGTGGGTCCTGATCTATCTGCAGCGCCGCTTGCATACGCGCTATGGCGTGGATGCCACGCTCAAGCCGAATCCGTCCGCTGGCGAACTGCTGGTTTTCGCGCTGCGGCGGGTCGGTCCATGGATCGTGGCCTTCCTGGCCGCGCTTGTGTTTGCGCGGGCCATGCCCGACGCACTCGGCCGCACGCTAGGGATGGTGGTGGCCTACGGCATCGTCGCCGGCGCAATATTTTCCGCGATCTGCCTCATCATGTTTTCGCTGTTCGGTTCGGGCCACCGGCACGTCGCCGTGCGCGTGCTGATCGAGCATGCGCGCCGCCTGCTGTTCGTGATCGGCGTGTGCGGTGCACTGGGCGATGCAGCGGTGAACTACGACGTGTCCCATCAGCTCGGATCGAATCTGTCCGAGCTGGTGTCGACCGTGGCGAACATGACCGCAGCCGTGCTGACCGGGTATTTCGCGGTGGCGTTTCGCCGGCCGGTGGCGCACCTGATCCGCAATCGGGCTTACGAGCCGCGGCACGACCATAAGGCCGCGACCGATGCGTTCGACGTGCTCGCCTCGCTCTGGCATGTGCCCGTGCTGGTGCTGGCAAGTGCGTCGGTGGTTGCCACGATCGGCGGCTCGGGCTCGAACGAAAACGTACTGCAGATCTCGGTGGTGACGGCGTTGTTTCTGGTGCTGGCGTTCTTCATGTCGGCCATCGTGTTGCGCGCGACGCGGCCGCGCGATATCCGCAGGCACCGCCGCTCACCGTATCTGAGGAGACTGCTGCAGTTCGTAGGGACGCTGGTGACGGTGGTCATCTGGCTCGTGTTTCTGGAACTGGCGGCGCGGCTGTGGGGCGTGTCGCTCGTGAGTGTGATCGAGGAAAACGTCGCGGCGCGAGGCATCGCCCATGCGGTCATGGCGATTTTCGCGACCTTTTTTATTGCCTGGCTGCTGTGGATTCTGATCGACACGGCGATTACCGAAGCGCTCAACCCCAGCGGTCCGCGCAACAAATCGCGTAACGCGAGCACGCGCGCCCGCACCATGCTGCCGCTGGTGCGCAATGCGCTGTTCGTGACCATCGTGACGATCGCCGGCATTGTCACCGCGGCTAATCTCGGCATTAACGTGACGCCGCTGCTCGCTGGTGCGGGCGTGATCGGTCTGGCAATCGGCTTTGGCGCACAGTCGCTCGTGACCGACCTGATCACGGGCCTGTTCATCATCATCGAGGACACCATCTCGGTGGGCGACTGGATCGATGTCGACGGTGGCCATGCAGGCACGGTCGAGCATCTGTCGATTCGCACCGTGAGGTTGCGCGATGGGCAGGGGGCGATCCATGCCATTCCGTTCTCGCAGATCAAGATCGTGAAAAACCTTTCACGCGATTTTGCCTATGCGGTGTTCGAAGTGCGGATGGGTTTTTCGGCTGACGTCGATCAGGTCACCCAACTGATTCGCGAAGTGGGTGCCGACCTGATGTCCGATTTCCGTTACCGGCGTGAGATGCTTGGCCCGATCGAGGTGTGGGGGCTCGACCGTTTCGACCCGAACTGGATGGTCGTGAAAGGACAGATCAAGACGCGGCCGCTACAGCAATGGAGTGTGGCGCGCGCTTTTAACCTGCGGTTGAAGCGCAAGATGGACGAAGCCGGTATCGAGATTCCGGTGCCGCAAATGCGGATTTTCACGTCGTCGAAGGATAGCGAAGGGCAGCCGCTGCCGGAGGATGAAGGGCCCGTGCACGCCCCAACCGCGGAGCATGCTCACGCGGTGCACGGCGGACGTTCGGCGGAGCTGGCGGTGGCAGGGGCGCGCGACGTTTCGCACGAACCGCGGCCGGCGCCGCCGTCAACCGGCACTGCGCCGGTTGCGCCTCAGATTCCTACCGCGGGTGATGCGGGGAAGAGTTAGGCGCGCGTTTGATGTCTTGCGGAGGGGTGGCGAGCTCTGATGGGGCTTGGGGCCGCCTCAGGCGACCGCTGGTTCCACCACGGGTTGCGCGTGATCGGCGACCTCGAGCAGATCGTTCACGTGGGTGCCGATCTGTGCCCCTTCGACCCCGTAGATGTGCAGCGAGACGGCGGCTGCGTCGCCTGTATTGCCGAGCCGATGGATACCGCCATGGCCGGCTCGCACAAACGACACGGCGCCGCTTGCGCGCGGATGGGAGCGGGTTTCACTGGCTCGCTGCCGTGATTCGCTCCACTCGTACACCGTCTCCGACAAGGCACCGTCCAGCACGGCGTAGCCGCACCACGTCCGATGGGCATGAACGGGGCTTGCCTGGCCGGGCATCCAGACCAGTGCGGCGATGGCATAACGCCCGTGCGGATCCGCCGCCAGCAGATGACGCCGGTACGATTCGACAGATCCCTCACGCTGGGCCGGCGCGAGCAGCGCCGGGTCTGCGGCGGCCTCGGCGAGCGCCGTGCGAACGCTGAGCGCAAACGCCGCGCGTTGCGACGGGTCGGCGGCATCGGCGGACTGTGCGAAGGCGGCGTCTAGTGCGTTGCACAGGCGCTCAAGCGTTTGCGGGGAGTGGTCGTCGGGCGACGGGTAGGTCTCGTGGTTCATAGGGGCGGTGCAGGCGCTTGAATTCGGTTGTCGGATGGAGATATTTATACCGGTTTGCGCGGAGAAAGAGTTTTCATATAATTCCCCTTGAAATCGTAAAAGTAGAATAATTTTCTAGATGGGGGTGCGTATGGGAATGGATATCATCGATCGCAAGCTGCTCGAGCTACTCCAGGTCGACGCGACCATGCCGATCGCCGAACTGGCGCAGCGCGTGAACCTGTCGCAGACGCCGTGCTGGAAGCGGCTTCAGCGGCTCAAGGAGGCGGGCGTGATCCGCGCCCAGGTCGCGCTGTGCGACGCGCGCAAGCTTGGGGTGGGCACGACGGTGTTCGTCGCGGTGCGGACCAACCAGCACACCGAAGAATGGGCGGCCACATTTACGCGCGCCGTGCAGGCGATTCCCGAGGTAGTCGAGGTGTACCGGATGAGCGGCGAGACCGACTACCTGCTGCGGGTGGTGGTGTCGGATATCGACGATTACGACCGGGTCTACAAGCTGTTGATTGGCGCTGTGCCGTTGTATGACGTGAGCTCGAGCTTTGCGATGGAGCAGATCAAGTATTCGACGGCGCTGCCGGTGAGGTATACCGGGTAGTGGGCCGGTTTATGGTGATTACGCTATCCGGCTGGTGCCTGCTGCACTTACAGGCCGAATCAGCGGATAAGGCGCTTGCGGAAGAACACGACACGCTCGGTTTCGTCAAAGCCAAGTGCATGGTGCAATGCATGGGCCTCGACGTTGTCGATCCGGGTGTCGGACGCGAATTCTGCGCAGCCGTGCGCGGAGCCCCATTGGCCAATCGCGGCACACAATGCTTGCGCAATACCTGCCCTGCGTATAGCAGGCATGACGTAAATGCCTTCGAGAAAGAGCACGGGCGACGTCTCGCAACCGTTGACGTAGTCGTGCCGCACGGCGGCTTCGGCGAATCCGGCCGGCGTGTCGTCGTCGGAGAAGGCGATGAATGCCACGTAGCGATGCGGGTCGGCCAAGCAACCGCTGAGTTTCGAGAATATGCCTGTCGTCGCTTACGTGTGGCCAGAGCAGATGTCGCAACGAACACCACGTCCCAATATCGTGGGGTGACACAGCCCGAACCGTATATGCGAATGGAGGCATGCCTGAACCGGTGATCAATAAGACTCAGAATGACATCAGAACTCTTTGTCGACGAGTCGGTCTGACGTCGCGTTAAAGTACACTTCAAGCTGACAGTATCTCTCTATCGGCTGACTGCGGCCGCGTCAAGTGTTCCGATCCTTCAGGCGTGTCCGGGTCGCAAATCTGAATCCCCATGCCAGCGCAAAGGAATCTGTGAAATGTCAGGTCGTTTCTTGGTTGTTTTTATGGGTTTGTGCCAGTGGGTATACGCGTTCATTCTTACGGTTTGCGTCACCATGAGCAATGACGACACCAGCCCGGAAATTCAAATCAGCTTTTCGAACAGAGCGAATGCGCTTCGTACCGTTTGCCTCCTTGCACTTATCGTCCTGAGCTGGAGTGGCGCCTACGCATTTGTGTCGCGGCGTCGTTGGGCGTGGTTTTACACCTGGATTCTTGGGATATTCCTGTTGGGGATCGGCCTGTTCAGTCGTGGGACCAATGGCGGCCCGCTGGAAGCTTTCGTGGGAACTGGATCCTTGCGTCATACCACCGGTCTTGTAGTCGCGTCACTAGCCGTCATCTCGCTTGTTCTGCTGCCCCTTCCATCGACCCGTCGGCAGTTCTTCGAAGATTGAATGGTCGTAAAGCCAAGCTATATTCACGGCGTCGCCGTGCCAGTCCAGCCGGTTTCTCAGTTGAAGCGCGTGACCACAACTGCGGGGTCTATCTCCTTGTCCGTCAGACCGTATTTCGCCATACGGGTACGATGGTCGGCAGAGCCCAAATACGAACGAAGTTGTTCATTGGCTGCGTTGCGCAGACGATCATTGCCCTTGTTGAACGAAAACGCGCCGACCGGAGGCCGTTGTCCATCGCCATCAGCAGGGACGTGTGCCACGGCTTCGAATTCGCCGCCACCAATGCGGGTCGACAAAATGCGGTTCCCTAACGCGGTACTCGCGTACGCATCGATCGCACCCGAGCGCAGCGCGTCGATCGCCTCAGGCTGCTCCTCGAAGACAACGAATTGATCCTCTCGCACGCCCGATACTCTCGCCGACTCGTGTTGCACCTGTCCGGCGATGATTCCAAGACGCGCGCCATCCATAGCGGCCACAGAGGCGTAGCTATCGAGGGATTTCGGATTGCCCGCTCGAACCAGAAATCCGTCGCCGATACCCCAGACCGGCAGGCTGAATGCAACGTGTGCGGCGCGCTCGGGTGTAACGAAGAGCGGGACGTTCATATCCCAGCGCCCCGCCTCAACACCGGGAAGCAGTTCGTTGAAGGTCGTCAGGTGGTAATCGATGCGCGTGACACCGATCGCCATGAGAACCCTTTCCGCGAGTTCGATGTCTGCTCCGGTCGCAGCTTGCGCCGAATCGGTCCAGCCAAACGGAGGTTCTTCTATGTACGCGATCGTGACGTTCATTGTGTTCTCGCAGAAGGGCGCAGACGGGTCGAAGTTACATCATCGACAATTCTACTTCCTTTGCGATGCGGGTGATTTAATTCGGTTACCTAATGTATTAAGGTCGCTTGTGATGAGGTTATCTATGCGACGTTCGGCCCAATGAAGGGCGAAATAGGTCGCGTCCTTCTCACTTGGAAACAGTACATGGCGCGGTGCGTAATTGATCGCGGACGAGTTTCTGACGTCGCCCCGATCAATGGAAACCGCCGCCAGATAACCGCCGAACTTTCCTCGAGTGATTGCGCAATAAATCACGTAGCCGCGGTAGTAACACTTTGTCGTGGCCTGGTGCATGGAGAGACTCGGAAGGGCGTGTGTGACAACTTAGCATAGCGAACGAATTCACACACCTGACGGTTGGATCATCTAACTTTCACGAGGTTACATATCGACAACGCGCCAGCAACGAGCGCGCGGAGAAAGCCTTGTCGGCCGGTCAGGGCAGTCCGCGGCCATTCGCAACAGGCAACTCGGACTGCACGTTGTCGTCATCGTTTTCAGCGGCGACGCGGCTCCCGTTTGAAAGCGCGCCAACACCGTTTGGTGTGTCCGATGCATCGCATATCTGGACAAGCACGCCGATCTCAAGTTTGGTGAAGTCCGGAGCTAAGTCAGTGGGAAAAGCGCGTGCATCCCGTGCCCCATCATTTGCGCGGAAAACGGACGACTGGATCCGACCATCTGGGGTGATCAGTTGGCGAAACACGGCAAGCGACTGAGAGTAAGGCGCGTTCCGCCAGCGATGAATGAGCGCCGGCCAGCGCGGGCGAATATAGCTGCGTGCGCGTCGTGGTCGCTGGCGCAGGATGGCCGAAGACGCTGCTGCGCCGGGAGAAAGATAGTGTTTCAACGGGTACCTCTTCTCAATCACCTTGAAAAGGCGACCTTCTCGGCGGTGTGGCGGTTTTCGAGCACGTCGTCAATCAAGTCTTCCGCCCACCTGAGCATGTAGTAGATCGCCTGACGGCTCTCCAGAAACAGGACGTTGTAGGGTGAGTGCTCGACAATGAACGGGGAGTCGCAGTGAAAGCGACCGATCTCCGTGATCGCGCGAAAGGCACCCGAGTTTTTTCGAACGGCGGCGCAGCACACGACATATCCACGATAGGAGTAGAAGAAGTTGGTCCTGTCCACATGTCCTCCGTTTCGATCAGTCGACTCACGCAGGCGAATCGATTTAACTGCTAG
>Ga0302316_10001162_pt1 | contig 21469 bp, 13 predicted proteins | sample III_Palsa_N3_2_FD_200456 | JGI IMG/M metagenome (GOLD analysis project Ga0302316, IMG submission 200456) | Peat permafrost microbial communities from Stordalen Mire near Abisko, Sweden - III_Palsa_N3_2 | ecosystem: Environmental > Terrestrial > Soil > Palsa > Peat permafrost | place: Sweden...
TCGTATTCTTGCCTTCAACCCGCTCTGCATTCAGCGCAAAATCGATCATCATGATTGCGTTCTTCTTCACAATCCCGATCAGCAGAATGATGCCAATGATCGACATCACGTCCAACTCCGTTCCTGTCAGCTTCAGCGCCAGAAACGCTCCCAGGCTCGCCGACGGCAGCGTCGACAGAATGGTGATTGGATGCACCAGGCTCTCATACAGAATGCCCAGCACGATATATACCGCGCAAATCGCCGTGATAATCAGCCACAATTCGTTACCCAGCGAATCCGTAAAGGCCTGCAGCGTTCCCGCATACTGTCCATGCACCGACGCCGGCACACCCAGCTTCTGTTGAATGTCCGTGATTTCCTTCGTCGCCTGTCCCAGCGACACACCCGGCGCCAGGTTGAAGCTCACCGTCACCGACGGAAATAGTCCCGTATGATTCACTGACAGCGCGGACGTCGACGGCGCATAGTGCATCACCGCATCCAGCGGTATCGCCCCCCCGCCGCTCTTTTGAATCAGGTACACATCCTTCAAACCTTCCGGAGACTGCCAGTACTTCGGCGCCACCTCCATCACCACGTAATACTGATTCAGCTCCGTATTGATGACCGACGCTTCCATCTGCCCGAACGCCGCATACAGCGTTGAATCAATCGTCTGCGGTGTGATGCCGAGCCGCGCCGCCGTTGGCCGATCATACGTCAGCAGCGCCTGCAGCCCGTTGTTCTGCTGATCGGTGTTGGCATCCTGAAATCCCGGCGCCTTACGCAGCGCTGCCAGCAACTGCGGACCGTATAGCTGCAAGTCCGCCATCGTCTCCGCCTGCAGCGTGTACTGATACTGCGCGCTCGATTGCCTTCCCCCAATGCGAATATCCTGCACCGGCTGAAGAAACGTTTGGGCGCCCGGAACCTGCGCCAGCTTCGGGCGCAGCCCGTTGATGATCTCCGCGGCACTCTGCGTTCGCTCATTCAACGGTTTCAACGCAATGAACGTGAACCCGCTGTTGGTTGAACCTTGGCCGCCCGTAAACGCCATCGCATTCTGCACCCCTGGGTCATGCGCAATGATCAGGTTTGCCGCATGCACCGCCTTATTCATCGCGGCAAACGAGCTGTCCTGCGGCCCCTGCATCCCGCCGCTGATCACGCCCGTGTCCTGCTGCGGGAAGAAGCCCAGCGGCACCGTCCTGAACATCACAACCGTTAGCGCGATCGTCGCCACAAACACCAGCAGCATCAGCGCGGGCCGATCCAGCACCCACGTCAGCGTCTTGCGATAGCCGTACAGCAATCCATCGAAAAACTCTTCGCTCCACATGTACATCCGGCCATGAGTTACCTCCGCTTCGGAACGCATCACCCGCGAACACATCATCGGCGTGGTGGTCAGCGAGATCACCATCGATACCAGGATCGCCGTCGACAACGTAATGGCAAACTCCCGGAACAGTCGCCCGATAATCCCACCCATCATCAACAGCGGAATGAACACCGCAATCAGCGAGATGCTGATCGAGAACACCGTGAACCCAATCTCCTGTGCCCCGCGCAACGACGCCTGCATCGGCGTCATCCCGTCCTCAATGTGGCGCGAAATATTCTCCATCACCACGATCGCGTCGTCGACCACGAATCCGCTCGCAATCGCCAGCGCCATCAACGACAAATTGTCCAGCGAGAACCCGCACAAATACATCACCACGCACGTTCCAATCAGCGACACCGGAACCGCCACCGCAGGCACGAGCGTTGCGGGAATATTGCGCAGAAAAAGGAAGACCACCAGGATCACCAGCACCACCGAAATGATCAGCGTCATCTCGATATCGTGTACAGACGCCCTGATCGTGAGCGTGCGATCAAGAATCGTGAAGATGTGCATGCCCGCTGGAATCGAAGCCTGCAGCGAAGGCAGCGCTGCTTTGATTGCGTCCACCGTCGTGATAATGTTGGCGCCCGGCTGCCGGAAGATAATCAAATCCACCGACGGTTTGCCATTCAGATATCCGGCCTGTCGCACCGACTGCTGCGAGTCGATCACATCGGCAACGTCCTCCAGCCGTACTGCACCGCCATTGTGATATCCCACCACCAGTGGCTTGTACAGCGCCGCCTTGGAGATCTGATCGTTGGTCAGAATATCCGCCGTCACCTCGCCGTTCGATACCTGGCCCTTCGCAATGTCCGCGTTCTGTCCCGCGATCATCTGCTGCACTGCCGGCAGCCCAATGCCGTAACTGTTCAGCTGCTGCGGATTCAACTCCACGCGAACCGCCGGCAGCGAAGCGCCCACCGCCGTTACCTGCCCGACGCCGGAGATCTGCGAAATCCGCTGCTCGATCACCGTCGAGGCTTCGTCATACATCGCCGGAACCGAGTACACATCAGACTGCAACCCGATCACCATGATCGGCGAATCCGCAGGATTCACCTTGCGATACGTCGGGTTCTGCGGCAGGTTTGCCGGCAGGTACGTCCGCGCCGCGTTGATGCCCGCCTCCACATCGCGCGCCGCTCCGTTAATATCGCGATTCAAATCGAATTGCAGCGTCACGCTCGTCGTGCTCAGCGAACTCGACGACGTCATCTCCGTCACGCCAGCGATATGCGCAAACTGCCGCTCCAGCGGCGTCGCCACCGACGAGGCCATAATGTCCGGGCTCGCTCCCGGCAGCCCCGCCCCCACGCTGATCGTCGGAAAATCCACCTGCGGCAGCGGCGACACCGGCAGCACTCCGAACGCAATGATCCCCGCAATCGCCACCGCGATCGTCAGCAGCGTCGTCGCTACCGGCCGCTCAATGAAGATGCGCGAAGGGTTCATACCTCGATCGCCTCGCCGTTTCCATCGCTCTCAGGTCCGCCATGCTCCGGCTTGCTCGTGCGTCGCGCGAACCATCCGCCCAAATTGTCGAAGAAGATATAAATCACCGGCGTCGTATACAGCGTCAGCACCTGGCTGAACAGCAGTCCGCCCACCATCGCCACGCCCAGCGGCTTGCGCAACTCCGATCCAATGCCACTTCCAAACGCCAGCGGAATGCCGCTCAACAGCGCGCACATCGTCGTCATCAAAATTGGACGAAAGCGCAGCAGCGATGCCTGGTAAATCGCCTCCGTCGCATCCAGCCCATGATGCCGCTCTGCTTCCAGCGCAAAGTCCACCATCATAATGCCGTTTTTCTTAACGATGCCAATCAGCAAAATGATGCCAATGATCGCGACAATATCCAGGTCAAGATGGAACAGCTCCAGCGCCAGCAACGCACCCACACCCGCCGACGGCAGCGTCGAAAGAATCGTTATCGGGTGCACGAAGCTCTCGTACAAAACGCCCAGCACGATATACACAGTCACCAGCGCCGCCAAAATCAGCAGCCCCTCATTCGAGAGCGAATTCTCGAACGCCGCCGCCGTGCCCTGGTAATTCGAAACCACGCTCGTCGGCAGCTTGTCCTTCTTGATCACCTTGTCGATCGCATCCAGCGCCTCGCCCAGCGAGTAGCCCGTATTCAAATTGAACGAAATCGTGACAGCAGGGAACTGGCCCATATGGTTAATCGAGAGCGGTTCGCTCGTGGACACAAAATGCGCGAACGCGCTCAACGGCACCGGCGTCTGTATCGCGGAACTGCTGCTCGTGCTCGATCCGCCACCCCCACCACCTCCCGACGAGCTACCCGTCGACGTCGATCTCGACGTCCCGCTCACCGAAGTCGTCGCACTTGACGATGTCCCCGTCGTAGTACTCGTGGTCGACAGCACCGAAGAAGTCGTTCCCGTAGTCGACGCCGTCGATAGCGCCGAACTCGAGTTCACCGGCGATGCCGCCGACGTCGACGTCGTATTCCCCGACGAAAGCGCAGACGTCGAAGATGACGCCGAAGATACCCCAGCGTTCGACGACGACGGCGTCAGCAACGACGTGCTCGCCCCGCCGCCGCCCGACCCCGCACCCGAGGACGATCCTGCCGTACTCGATGCCGTCGCGCCCACCGTCCCCGACGTCGACGCCTGCACATAAATGTCGTTCAACTTCCGCGGGTCTCTCTGGAACTGCGGATCCGCTTCCAGAATCACGTGATACTGATTCACCTGCGTGTACATCGTATTGATCTGCCGCTGCCCGAACGCGTCATACAGCGTGTTGTCAATCGTCGACGTCGTTACCCCGAACCGCGATGCCGTCGCGCGATCGATCACCACCTGCTCCGCCGCCGCGCCCAGTTGCTGGTCCGTCACCACATCGGCCAGCTGCGGAAGCTTCTTCAGCTTCGCCACCAGCTGTGCCGCCACCTGGTTCAGTTCCTGCTGGTTTGGATCTTCCAGCGTGTACTGATATTCCGTGCGGCTCACCATGTCATCCACGGTCAAATCCTGCACCGGCTGCATGTACAACTTGATGCCCGCAACCTTCTCCAGCTTCGGCGACAGTCGATCAATCACCTCGGTCGCCGACAGCCCACGGTCCTTCAAATCCTTCAAATTAATCTGCACGCGCCCGCTGTTGAGCGTCGTATTCGTTCCATCCGCCCCGATGAACGACGACACCCCCGCCACCGCCGGATCCGCCAACAGCACCTTCGCAATCTCCTGCTGCCGCTCCTCCATTTGCGCAAACGATACCGACGGCGACGCCTGCGTGATGCCCTGGATAATCCCCGTATCCTGCGTCGGGAAAAATCCCTTCGGTATCTCGATGTACAAAAAGACCGTCAGCAGCAGCGTAGCCACCGCCACCAGCAGCGTGATCGTCTGATACCCCAGCACCCACTTCAGCGTCCGCCCATAGAACGCGATAATGTCTTCGAAGACTTTCTCGCTTTTGCGATAGAGCCATCCCTGCTGACTCACCGGCGTATGCTTCAAAATTCTCGCCGACATCATCGGCGTGAGCGTCAGCGACACGAATGCCGAGAACACAATCGTCACCGCCAGCGTCACCGCAAACTGCCGGAACAGCCGCCCCGCCACATCCCCCATGAACAGCAGCGGAATCAGCACGGCAATCAGCGACACAGTCAGCGACAGAATCGTGAACCCGATCTGCTCGGCGCCGATCAACGCCGCCTCCATCGGCGCCATCCCTTCTTCGATGTAGCGCGAGATGTTTTCAATCATCACGATCGCGTCATCCACCACAAATCCCGTCGAGATCGTCAGCGCCATCATCGTCAAATTGTTCAGGCTGTATCCCGCCAGGTACATCACGCCCAGCGTGCCAATCAGCGAAAGCGGCACCGCCGCCGCCGGAATAATCGTCGCCGACAAGCTGCGCAGGAACAGGAAGATCACCAGGATGACCAGCCCGATCACCAGCACCAGCTCAAACTCAACATCCGCCACCGACGCGCGAATATCCGTCGTCCGGTCCGTAATAATCTGCACCTTCACGCTCGCAGGCAGCGTCGACTCCAGCTGCGGCAGCAGCTTCTCAATCGTGTCCACCACCTGAATCGTGTTCGCGCCCGGCTGCCGTTGAATGTTCAAAATCACCGACGGCGTCTCATTACTCCACGCGGCCAGCTTGTTGTTCTCCACCCCATCCACAATACGAGCCACGTCCGTCAACATTACCGGCGCGCCATTCCGGTAAGCCACCACCACCGACTTGTAATCGCTGCTACTCATCAACTGGTCGTTCGCATTAATCGTGTAGCCCTGCGACGGCCCATCAAAATTTCCCTTGGCGGCATCCAGGCTGTTGGCCGTCAGCGCATTGCGCACGTCCTCCAGATTTACGCCGTACGCCGAGAGCGCCGTTGGATTCGCCTGGATACGCACTGCCGGCTTCTGTCCGCCCGAGATGCTCACCAACCCCACGCCCGACACCTGCGAGATCTTCGGCGACAGCTGCGTGTCCGCAAGATCTTCCACCGCCGACAGCGGCATCGTCGACGACTGCAACGCCAGCGTCAGCACCGGCGCATCCGCAGGGTTCGACTTGCTGTACACCGGTGGCGCTGGCAAATTCGCCGGCAGAAAACTCTGCCCCGCATTAATCGCTGCCTGCACTTCCTGCTCAGCAATATCAATATTCAGGCTCAGCTGAAACTGCATCACGATGATCGACGATCCGCCCGAGCTCGTCGACGTCATCTGGCTCAGCCCCGCCACCTGCCCAAACTGCCGCTCCAGCGGTGCCGTCACCGCAGACGCCACCACGTCCGGACTCGCACCCGGATAGAACGTCAGCACCTCGATCGTCGGGTAATCTACCTCCGGCAGCGCCGAAATCGGCAGCTGGGTCCAGGCCACCATGCCCGCCAGAAAGATTGCCGCCATCAGGAGTGCCGTCGCAACCGGCCGAAGAATAAATGGGCGCGAAGGACTCATTGGGCTGTGCTACCACCGCTCGGGCCCATGCCCGTGGACTGGGTGTTCGACTTCTGCTTGCTCTGGTGCACCTGTACATGCGCACCATTCTCCAGCCGGTCAAAGCCGCTCGTCGCCACCGTCACTCCGTTGTTCACACCCGTTACCGCAGTGACTTTCTCATTGCCCGTCACCACCGTCACCGGCTGCGAACCCACTGTGTTGTTCGGGTTCACGATGTACACAAACGCAGCCGTCCCGTTGTATTGAACCGCCGCCGTCGGCGCCAGCGTCACGTTGGTCAGCGTCCGCTCCAGCAGCCGCGCATTCACAAACTGGTTTGGGAACAGCACGAAGTCCTTGTTCGGAAAGCTCGCGCGAAATTTCACCGTCCCCGTAGTCGTGTCAATCTGGTTGTCCAGCGAAGTCAGTTTGCCCGACTCCAGATTCTTTTCGTCGGCACGATCGAACGCGTCCACCTGCATCGCCTTGTTGGTCTTCAGCTCCTGCTGCACGCCCGTCAGGTCATCTTCAGACACGTTGAAGACCACCGTGATCGGCTGCAGTTGCGTAATCACCACCAGCGTCGAGCTGCTGCCCGAAAACACCGTGTTCCCCGGATCCACCAGCCGCAATCCCACTCGCCCGCTGATCGGCGCAACAATGTGGCAGTAGCTCAGCTGCACCTTGTCATACGCCACCGTCCCCTCATCGGACTTCACCGTGCCCTGGTACTGCAGAACTGCCTTTTCCTGGTCGTCCAGCTGCTGCTTCGCAATCGCGTTGCGCGCCCACGCTGTCTGGTAGCGCGTCAAATCCATCTCCGCCTGCGCCAGTACGCCCTGGTCGTGCTCCAGCGCTCCTTCTGCCTGCGTTAGGTTTGCTTGGTACGGCCGCGGATCGATGTCCACCAGCGGATCGCCCTTGTGCACAATCTGCCCCTCGCGATAGTGCACTAACATCACAACGCCCGTTATCTGGCTGTACAGCGTCACCGTCGCCACCGGCGTCACCGTGCCCAGCGCCGTCACGTACACGTTGATGTTGCCCGCAGCCGTCTGCCCTACCGTGATCGCTGCCGGCCCATTCTGTCCCCGACCCTGCGCGCCGGCTGCGCCGCCCGGCGGCGTCTTCGGCTTCGTCAGGTAATACACCAGAAAAATTGCCACCAGTGCCAGCACGGCCACGAGGATCCACACCACCGTGTGCGACTTTCTGTGCACCAGCAGCTCCGGCGAGGCGTTCCGCTCTTCAAAGGCCGACCCAACATTCCCGCTATGCGCCTCAAACGATTGGCCCAGATCATCAGCGTGCGGTCGCTTATCCCGGCTATCTTCCAGAGCCATTCTTGTCCTCTTCGATCAGTACGTCTTCAAGGTCTTAGGTTTGGGGCGCAAGCGCGCCAGGGAAATCTCTACCTCTATGGATGGTTAACCATGAAAAAAAGTTTCGATCATCCGGCAACGCCACGTTCATGCGTTGATGAACTCAAAAAACCCTCCAAAATCAACCCTCAGACTAACCCTATCGCCCTACGACGTCTCCGTCCCAAGCGCAGGTTCCCTTGATTATCTGTTAGCGTCGCCAGCGGTGCCAACATCTCGCCTCGTTTCTTAAGCCCAATCTCTCTCTGCACCCAACGACCCCTAAGCATTTCGACGAATCACCACCCATCGTTATGAATCACCCACCCCCTCGTTTTCCCGACGAATCACCACCCATCCCCATGAATCGTCATCTCGACCGGAGCCGCGCGGCTCCTTGCGCGGCGCAGCGGAAAGACCCCTGTATTTCGCCCCCGCGGTTGCCTACAATCAAAGACCGCGCCCACCGGCCCTCCAAGGACACAATCCCCATGCCCGATCTAACCTCGCTCACCACCCTCCGCTACACTCTCGAAGGCCCCGTCGCCATCCTCACCTTAGACCGCCCTGAAGTCCTCCACGCCCTCAACGCCGTCATGTTCGACGAGCTGGAGTTCGCCTTCACCACCCTCGCCGCCGACCCCGCCATCCGCGCCGTCATCGTCACCGGCAGTGGTGATCGCGCCTTCGCCGCCGGCGCCGACATCCGCGCCCTCGCCGAAACCGACGCCGCCACCGGCCTCGCCGCCTCCCAGCGCGGCCAGCAAGTCTTCGCCCTCATCGCCTCCCACCTCGAAGCCGCCGGCAAGCCCGTCATCGCGGCTATAAACGGTGTGGCGCTAGGCGGCGGCTGCGAACTCGCCCTCGCCTGCACCCTCCGCATCGCCAGCGACAAGGCCCGCCTAGGCCTCCCCGAGGTCAAGCTCGGCCTCATCCCCGGCTACGGCGGAACCCAGCGCCTCACCCGCCTCATCGGCCGCAGCGCCGCCCTTCGCCTCATGCTCTCCGGCCAGATCGTCGACGCGCTCGAAGCCCTAGGCCTCGGCCTCGTCGACGACATCGCCCCCGCCGCCGAACTCCTCCCCCGCGCCCTCACCCTCGCCCAAACCATCGCCTCCATGGCCCCCCTCGCCGTCGCCGGCGTCCTCGAAGCCGTAGCCCGCGGCGAAGCCGAACCCCTCCCCGAAGCCCTCTCCATCGAAGCCCACATCTTCGGCCGCCTCTGCGCCACCGCCGACAAACAAGAAGGCCTCACCGCCTTCCTAACCAAACGCCCCCCCACCTGGCAAGCCCGCTAGTTCCTATCTACGGCGTCGTCTGCGTCCCCGGTGCCGCCTTCTTCACCCCCGTACTAATCTTCTTCAGCACAAACTCCTGCAACAAATTCGTAGCCGCGTCCGCCGCAATCCCCACAAACCCGTTCTCAATCGTCAGCGCCGCACCATTCCGATTCTGCGCCGGATAATACAAATTCGAGATCGCCCCCGAAGCAAAGTCCCCCAGCACGCTCGCGTACGCGGGCTGCCACTTGCCGTTATCTCCGCGCGCCACCACGGCCGTCGAAATGGCATACCCCGCCCGCTTCCACACGCTCCCCGTCCCCTTGTAGAAGTACCGCGGATCCTGGTGAAACAGCGACGGCAGCACCGCCCCTCCCAGCATCCCACCGATCGCCCCATCGGCCAGCAGCGCGCCATAACGCTTGCCATAGCCCTCCCATCCCGGGCCAAAGCCGCTGTACTCATCGCTGCCCTGCTCAATCCCCGCAAACCCTGCCGCAATCACAAACGTCGCCGGATCAATCAGCGACCGCACCGCCAGCTTGTACTTCTGCATGGTCGTCAGCGGCTTCGCTTCCCACACGTAGCTCACGTAGAAGTTCGGCACCAGCCCCACCAGCCGCTGCTTCTCCTCCTGCTTCATCTGCACTTCGGCAATCTCCTGGTCGCTCAGCGACGACACTTCCACCAACTCGCTCGCCGCCACCCCCAGCGCAATCGGCGGCAGCTCCAACGACTCATCCGGATTCAGCGTCCCCTTCTGCGTCGTCGTCCGCATCCCCGCAGCCGCTATCGTCAGCGTGTAAGGTCCCGCCGCCACGTGGTCGAAGCTGAAGTGCCCATTCGCATCCGCCGCCACACTCCGCCCCTTCACGGCGAAGTTTTCCAGCAGCGTGACCGTCGCTCCCGGCACCAGCGCCCCGTCCACATCGGTCACCACGCCGCTTAGTGTCCGCGGGGCCCTCGCATCTTGCTGCACCTGCTGTACCTGCTGCACCTGCGTTCCAGCCGGAACAGGCGCATCCGGAATCGCGCCCGGAATCTGTTGTGCCCCCGCTCGTTGCATCAAGCAAACAGGCAGGCAGCAAAGCAGGGTAAAAACCAATCTCATCTTTCGAGCATATCGAAAGTCACTCCCCCGTTTCTGTGATACCGTCCCTGCCGCCCACTCCTTCGGTAACATGGGATGTCCTCGCGCCGCGCAACTTGCAGATCGCAATGGTGTCTATTACGGTGGGAATACTCTGGCGCCGCATTCTGCATCCAACCACCCAGGCCCACTTTCTTACAGCACGCTGAACTCCAGCCTTTCCAATAACGGTGCAGTTCACGAATCCGAAAACAGCTTTAAACACGATCAGCAAGCGAGGCATCACATGCGAGGATTCAAATGGTTGGTTTGTGCAAGCGCAATCTTGGCTTGTCTGGCACTGGCCCCCACTACAGCTAACGCCCAGGTCTCAGTAGGCGTCGCCATCGGCGGCCCTCAATACGGGGTTGTCGGCGGACCTCCTCCCGGCTGCCAATGGGGCTACTACGACTACGCCCCCTACTCCTGCGTTCCCTACGGCTACTACGGCTCCGGCTACTTCTACAACGGCATCTTCCTCGGCGTAGGCCCCTGGGCCTACTGGGGCTACCACCACGGCTGGGGCGGCTATCGCTTCCATGGCGGTGGCGGCGGCTACTATCGCGGCGACATCTACGGCCATAACGGCGGCTGGCACGGCGGCGACGGCTATCACGGCGGCGGCGGATACCACGGCAACAACGGCAACAACGGCTACCACGGCGGCGGCGGCCATCCCAACAATGGCGGCGGCTACCACGGCGGCGGCGGCAGCCATGGCGGCGGCGGTGGTGGCAGCCACGGCGGCGGCGGTGGTGGTGGCGGACACCACTAAACACCAACCCTCGCGCCCCCAGCGAGCAACCGCATCATCCGAACGGCGAGGCCCACAAAGCTTCGCCGTTCTGCTTTAATCGCTCCTTTGCAGCAACAACATCCACGCTATGCCGTGCGGCCTCCGAATGAAACTTCACAGCCCGCAATTTCCGGGCAAATTTGTCTCGCTCTCCCCGGGCGAACCCCAAGTCGCCTTCTCGCATCTAACGGCAAACTGCTAAACTTTGCAGCATATTCAAGGCACTCCACTCCGGGCAACCGTGCCGCTCACTCTTTCCATCAGCAGTCGCAGCTTCTGGTTGTGAGGTTCCATATGCGTGGATTCAAATGGATGTTAGGTGCAGGCGCGTTGCTAGCCTGCTTGGCTGTCTCTCCCACAACGGCAACCGCGCAAGTCACCATTGGCGTGAACATCGGCGGCGGACCTCCTCCAGGGTGCCCGTATGGCTACTACGACTACTCGCCTTACTCTTGCGCGCCCTATGGCTACTACGGCTCCGGCTACTTCTACAACGGCATCTTCCTCGGCGTAGGACCCTGGGCCTACTGGGGCTATAACCACGGTTGGGGAAGTTACCGGTATCGTGGCCCTGGCGGCGGGTATTATCACGGCAATATCTACGGCCGTGGCGGCGGCTATCACGGCGGCGACCACTATCGCTACAACGGCCGTCCTCCCAGCCACCCACCAGGCTATCGTCCTCCGAACAATGGCGGTCACCCGCCCAACTATCGTCCGCCCAACAACGGTGGCCGTCCTCCCAACAACGGTGGCAAGCCGCCTAACAACGGCGGTCGCCCTCCCAGTGGCGGCGGTAGCGGTCGCCCCCCCAGCGGCGGTGGCGGCGGTAAGCCTCCCAGCGGCGGAGGCGGCAAGCCTCCCAGCGGCGGTGGCGGTCGTCCCCCCAGCGGTGGAGGCGGCGGCAAGCCTCCCAGCGGCGGGGGTGGTCGTCCCCCGAGCGGTGGTGGAGGCGGTCGTCCTCCCAGCGGTGGCGGCGGTAAGCCCGGCGGCGGTGGCGGCAAGCCCGGAGGCCCCAAGTAATTCTCCACACCTCTCACCTTCAGCGGCGGAGCCACCCAGGCTCCGCCGTTGTCTTTCCACGGCGACCCCCCGCGCTTGATATCCTGATTCCGTGTTGAACCTCCGCAGCCTCCAAAACTCTCTCCTCGTCCCTGCTCTTCTCCTCGTCCTCTCGGGCTGCCGTAGCGAACCCTCGCCCATCTCCGCGCAGCCGACCCGCGCCCAGCTCGACACGCAACGCGCCGAACTCGAAACCCAGCGCGAGCAGCTCGACCAGATCCCGCCCCCCACCAAAAGCACCTTCATGACGGTCCACACCTACGACAGCTGGCAGAATCCCGTCCTCACCATCCAGCCCAGCATGCTCGAGCTCCACGTCCTGTTAGCCGACGCCAACACCACCCCCATCGGCGTCGGTGGCATGTTCCGCCCAGTCAACGCCCGCCGCCAGGAGCTCAACCTCAGCCAGTCCTCCCTCGCCGACGCTATCAGCGCCATCCCCCACTCCTCCTGGCCCTACGGCCGCGTAGTCGCCATCGAAGAAGCCAACAAAACCCCTGCCTCCGCCGAACCCGCCGTCCGCCGCAACATGGAAGTCGCCATCAGCAAGCTCAACGATCTAGGTATAGTCGTGTATGACCTCAGCAGCGGCAAAATCCAATAGCAAGCTTTTAGCTTTGGCCTTTAGCTTTTAGCCGTAGCTTTTGGCCTTAGCTTCGAGATTCAAGTGCCAGAATGGACAAGAAGGAAGCAGCAAATCCGCCCCTCACCCCGCACCACCCCAGGATCCGTCATCTCGACCGGAGGCGGCGCTCTTTGCCGCCGCAGCAGTGGAGAGACCCCTGTATTTGTTCTTGCCTTTGCCTTGCTAAAAGCTTGATATCCGATAAACGGCTAAACTGATGCGCAGGCATCCCGCCGCCGATTCTATACATCGAGTGAATAACAACTGTTATCAGGTGATCCGTAATGAGTGAAAAGCTAGACCTTTCCAAGCAGTCCGCTCCGGCACCTCCTCCTCTCGACGAAGTCGTTCTTCTTCCCGAAGAGAAAGAATTGCCTACCATCCCGCCGGCTCACTCCGACGTCCAGGTAGGCAGCGACGCCGTCGAATCGCTCATCGCCGAGAAGCGTATTGGCCTGCGCATCCGCGCCCTGCGCCAGAAATCTTCGCTAGGCCTCGCCGAACTAGGCCGCCACACCGGCCTCTCTTCCAGCTTCCTCTCGCAACTTGAGACTGGCCGCGTAGTTCCCACCCTGCGCAACCTCGCCCGCATCGCCATGGTCTTCAGCAAGGACCTCAACTACTTCTTCAGCCCCATTCCTCTCTCGCTCTTCCGCGTCCACCGCGCCGCCGACCGCGTGCGCCTCCCGCAGTCCGGCGTCGAGCATCCCCGCTACTACTTCGAAAGCCTCGGCTACCTCGTCCCCGAACGCCAGCTTGACCCTTACCTGGCCGAGTTCCAGCCCGGCAAGTTCCCCGATGACAACTTCCACCAGCACGCCGGCTACGAGTTTCTCTACGTCATGGCTGGCACCCTCAGCGTCCAGCACGGCGAAGTCGTCCACGAGCTCCGCACCGGCGACTCCGTCTACTTCGACTCATCCACCATCCACAGCTACGCCTGCGTCGGCGATCAGCCCGCGACCGCCCTCATCGTCACCCTCCTCCAACCCATCAACCTGGCCTCCACCCGACTCGTCGGCAGTCGCCCCTCCGGCAGCCTCCGCGCCGAGCCGATTGCAACCCGAAAGAAGCTCCAGTAACGTCCCACCCGACCTCGTCCTCTCAACCGAAGCGCCCACCAACGTGTTGTCATCTCGACCGAAGCGCGCAGCGCGCAGTGGAGAGACCCCTGTATTGGCTCTTGCCCTCCTGCCGGGAATGCCTGACTGCTCAGTCAACTAAAGCCGCGGATTGCACCCTCAAACCCACCTCAAGCAGTCGATTTGTGCGCGAAACCCACCTAAACCAGCACCAAAATGCGCGGATTTCGGGCCCTGGCATACAATCGAAGCATGATTAAGGGAATTACCACCGTGGCGCGCGTAGCCTCGGAAGAAGCCTTCACCCAGCTCACCGAACTATGCCAAACACTAGGGTTCGAGCCCGGAAAGGGTTGGACCGACAGCACCGGAAAGGGCGCAGCTTTCCTAGCCCCGCTCGGCAACCTGGAGTTCGCCATCGGCTACCCGCAGGCGCAACCAACTCTATTGATTGAAGTTACGCAGCTAGACGAGATCCACGCCGCAGTCAAGGCCTGGCTCCTCGCCCACCAGCGCTCCGAAGACGCCGCCACCAAACTCTCCGACCCCACCCTGACCCACTGGAACTCCCGCCTCTTTACCGCGCAGATTACAAACGACTTAGCGATAGGATTTTGGCAGTCGGAGAACCCCCTCCACAACCGCCCCGTAGCCGTAGAAGGCGATCTATCTGCTGCAAATAAACGCTTTGCCATCGTAGTAGCCCGCTGGAACGCCGTCATCACCGACCGCCTCCTCCAAGGCTCCCTCGACGCCCTAACCCGCAGCGGCTGCCCCCTCAAAGACATCAAAATCGTCCGCGTTCCCGGCGCCTGGGAGATCCCCTCCGCCGCCCGCATCCTCGCGCAAACCAAAGATTACGCAGCAGTTATCACGCTAGGCGTCCTCCTCCGCGGCGAGACCGCTCACTACGAAGCCATCTACAACGAGGTAGCCCGCGGCATCGGCCAATCCCAACAAGAGACCGGCATCCCCCACGCCTTCGGCGTCCTCACCTGCGAGACGCTCGAACAAGCCCTCGACCGCGCCGGCCTAAAGGCTGGAAACAAAGGCTTTGAGGCCGCAATCGCCGCCATCGAGATGGCCTCCATCCAGCAACAACTCGCCCAACCCGCAGAGCTCGCAGGGAGGAAATCCTGATGGGAACCCGCCGCAAATCTCGTGAATTAGCGATGCAAATGCTCTTCCAGGGCGACCTCGGCAAGCAGAAACCGGAAGAGGTCGAGAGCCTCTTCTGGGGTTCTCGTGAGGACGTAGATGATGAAACCAAGGGCTTTGCAGACGACATTCACCGGGTCGCCACGCAGCGCGAAGACGAAGTAGATGCCCTCATCCAGAAGCACGCCCAGAATTGGCGCCTCGAACGCATGCCAGTGGTCGATCGCAACCTTTTACGCGCAGCCATAGCTGAAATGCTTGGCTATCCGAAGACCCCAACCGCCGTTATCATCAACGAAACATTGGAGATAGCACGCCGCTACGCCGCCCCGGAAAGCATCAACTTCCTCAACGGCGTTCTTGATGCCGTGGGCCGCGAACTCCTGGAAGCACGCCTGAAACTGTAACCGCTCTGCAGGCTTCAACACAAAGGCCCTCGATTTTCGAGGGCCTTTGTGTTCGTAAACTACACAAAATACTAGGTAGTCGTCTTCTTCGGATGCTGTGCGATCAGGTTCACCGGAGCATAGCCTGTGCTTGTTGTGGAGCATGCACCGGAAGCCGTCGTGACGCAGTTTGGAAGTTGAGGAGTGATCTCGCTCCCCGGGGCTTCGGTTGCCGTCGGCAGTCCACTTGTGGGGTAACTCATTGTAATCAAATGAACATCGTTGTTGACCGAGGTACCGTCCACGGCGCCCGTACCGACGTAAAACGTGAAGTTGTCCGTGCTGAAAACTCCCGAAACCGGAGCCGCCGCCACCGTAGCGCCATTGCCCAACGTCACCAGTTGGACCGTTCCGCTGCCGCTGGCGGGTGGGAAGTACACCGGAATCGCTCCGCCGCCGGAGGTCGCACCGGAAGGCAAAGTATAGGTAACAAAAGCCGCTGCGGAGTTGCTGGCCGGCTCCACGCCCGTGATGGAAGCAGCATGGATGCCTGCCAAAGCCGACGATGTGAACGAACTCGTAAAATACCCAATCGCCGGTTGAGCCGCCGGAGGAATCGGGCAGCCTGCATTCGTAGGAAGCGTGACTTCCAGATCGCTCAGAGTGGAAGCCGTGCCGGCGGCATGCGCTCCAAGGATATGCTTTCCATCCGTAGTCGCCGCAAGTTGGTCAGTCATAACGGCTTTCTCGTCAACTAGCGGAATGAACTTGTTGTCGACGGTTGGCGGAGTTCCGCTCCCAACGGTGCTAGCCGGGCAATAACTGCGGCCGTCCGTAAAGTTCGGTCCAGCGAAATAGGCGCCTACGCTGGGCACCGTTACTGTGACGCCCGTATAAACTTCATCGGCTGTCGCGGTCTGCCAGTCGGTAAATGTGGAATGTGTCAGAACCTGATTGGTGGTGGTCGTGATGTAGACAGCCTGGTCATCCGGAGACCACGAGGCGCTGGTCCCAACTCCGCCATAGCTTGTTGTAACGGTATTGTTTGCAGTGGATACGAGAGAAATGGTTTGACGGATCGGGTCTGTGACTACAAGGGTGCTTCCGTCGGGTGAGACAGATAGAACGGTTCCGGGGATCAGTTGGTTTGCCGCCGAAACCGTGTTGCTGGCGGTGGCAACCGCTATCAGCCCCTGCGAGCTACCTAGATAGATCGCCGTACCCGCCTGATTCATCACCATCGAGTTCGGAACGAAGGGGAGCTTGATCAGGGTGCTGTTCTGGTTGGTAGTGAAATCCCGGAAGGCCAGATAATTCGACGACGTGCTTCCCATGTACAGAACAGTGCTGCTGATTCCTGGAGTATTGATTGTAATGGGATTCGACGTGATCGCCTTTCCGTTTCCCAAATACCCAATCTGATTGAAGGGCGACGGATTGCACGTTGCCGGCTGGCAAACGGCGGTAATATCCGCTGAGCCCGGATAGGCGGGCGTCACTGAGCCCACCGCTGCAGGAATCGTCTGCGGGGTGGTCGAGTTGAACTCGAGGGTAAGGCCGGTGATGACGTTGCCGTTCGTGTCGGTTACGGTGGCGTTCAGGGGCTGCAGCGTATTGACGGCGACGTTGATGCTATTCGAGCCAGGAGAGCTAGGATCCTGGAGCGTGATCGAGGCAGGCGGGCAGGTGGAGAAGTACCCCGCGTTGGTTGCGGACGACGAGTTGGAGATGGTCGCCGTAATGGTGGTGGAACCCGGCAGTTGCGCGGTCGCTGCGCCGTTCTGGTCAATGGAGACGACGCCTGAGGTCTGGGCACCGAAGGTGAGATGGCCGACCTGACACGTGATGTTCTGGGTGGCGTCGCCTGTGGTGCCACCGCCCTGATAGACACGCCCTACGAGCTGACCCACCTGGTTCTGTGACAGGCAGGAGTTGCCGTCGTAAGGCGGCGCGACTACAGGTGTTCCCACGGTGTTGTTGGGGCAGCAGTCTGTGCCGGGGTCGGTAGTGCAGTTGGCCGTAGCGTTGCCGAGGATGACGCCTGTAGCCACCGGATGCACAAAGATGGGAATAGCATTGCTGGTGGCGCCGTTGGCTGAAGCAGTTACGAAGGCGGCAACGCCATTGGCGGTAGCGATCACCGTCGGCGCGCCGGTGTAGAACGCGGCGACTATATCACCGGCCTGGACTGGAAAGATGCCGGAGTGCGCCGGCTCTAGTGCTATCGCACCACTGGATGACACATAGTTGTAGATCGCAGAAACTGTTCCCCCCAGGATCTGAATCGTCCCTGGAGCGACCGCGGTATACGCATAAGCTGGTGCGAACGTGAGGGTCGGAGGCGCCGGCGCCTGGGGTGCGGGTGCGTCGGTGTAGGTGACCGTGATGGTTTCCGCCGGTACAACGAAGAACGGGACGCCGACCGAAACGTTGTTCGTTGCGCCGTTCAGGGTGGTGGTGACGGAGGATATCGTCGAGCCCGCGACGGCTTGGACGGTGACTAGACCTGCGGCCGGCTCTGCGTAGGCATAAGGTGACGCGCCCGCGTCAAAGGTGCTGGGGGCAGGGAGCGTCGCGGGAACGGTAAGGACGATGGGCTTCAGCGCGGCCGGAGGCGTCGAGGGCGCAGTGCAGGTGGTGTAATCCGCGATGCCGCCGCCGGTGTTACGGTTCCAAGTGCCACCGCAGACCTGGCCGCTGGCTGGATTGATGTCGGCGACGATGGGGCCGCCATTGGTGTTGGCTCCGAAGCTGCTGGTGCTGGCGTAGGTGAACGACTTGACTGAGACCGAATTGCCCTTGCAGTCGATCGCGTTGGCCGAGAGGGCTGTGCCCATCTGCCCGTAGTTGAGACTTTCACCGGTGGTGGCGAGGCTTGCCGAGAGCGTGATCGTGGCTACCTGGCCGACTACCGGACCGGAATCACCAGCGTAGCAATACACGACAGGGGCCGCGTGATGTCCGCAACCGCTCACCGATAGACCCAAAGGAAGCGCGAAAAGCAGAAGAACAACCAGACCAACGAACCGACGCGCCTTATTCGACAAAACCAACCGCACTAAGAACCTCCCCGTTCAACCAGAACGAAAGCTGAACGGTAATACCGTCAACTGCGAAAACTTTCGAGTCTCCAGTTTAGGGGTTGGACGGTCCACGAGCAAATAGGGAGTACAGGAATCGTCAGAGGTGGAGCAGGAAAACAGTAAAAAGCAAAGCGGCCAGCCTCCGGAAGGGAGGGCTGGCCGCGTTGGTTTGAGCGATGCGGCGGCGTTATTGGCTGGGTGGCATGTTCTCCGCGAACCAGCGAACTTCGCGTTCCATGCGGTCGCGGATGTGTTGGGGGTTGGTAAAGCCATGGCCTTCATTCGGATAGACCACGAGCTGGGTTTTGACGCCTTGCGCGCGCAGCGCATGCCACATTTCGAAGTTCTGGGGTGCGGGGCATTCGCCGTCGCGGTCGCCGACGATGATGAGCATGGAGGTCTTTGCATTCTTGATGTACTCGATGGCCGAGGATTTGGCGTAAACGGCTGGGTCGTCGTAGACGCTGGCGCCGAAGAACGGGATCATCCATTGGTCGATGGAGTTCTCGCCGTAGTAGCTCTTCCAGTCGGAGATGCCGGCGCCCGCGATGATGGTGCGGAAGCGGTTGGTCTGGGTTGCGGCGAACATGCTCATGAAGCCGCCGTAGCTCCAGCCGGTGAGGCCGATTCGGTGATCGTCAATCGAGACCTTCTTTTCAATGGCGTCGATGCCGGTGAGGATGTCGCGCAGATCGCCGTAGCCGAAATCTTTGCGGTTGGCCTGGACAAACTTCTCACCCTGGCCGTAGCTTCCGCGCGGGTTGGGTTGGAAGTCGAAGTAGCCGAGCTCAGCCCACGGTGCTCCGCCGCGCGGACCTGCGGAGGCGGAGGGGCCGCCGTGAACTTCTACGATCATCGGGTACTTCTTGCTGGCGTCGTAGTCCTTCGGGTAGGTCAGCCAGCCTTGCACATGGAAGCCGTCGTTCTCCCATTCGATGGATTCGAATTTGTAGGGAGGTGACGTGCGAGCGGCGTTGATGTGGGTTAGCTGGTGCACGGCATTGTGACCGTCAAGCGTCCAGATCTCCGGCTGCGTACTGAAGCTGGATTTGACGAACGCGACTAATCCGCCGTTGGCGCTCGTAAAGGTGACGGCGTTCTTGATGGGGCCGCCGGAGATGGAAACTTCGCCTAGATCGACTTCGCCGTTCGGCAGGAGAGTATGCTTGTCGGCGTCCCAATCGACGGCTAGGGAGTGGCCGCGGCGGTCTTCGATGAAGCCGAGCGTGTGGTCGCCTGTCCAGACGGCGTAGGTGGGCGTGCCGTCGATGCCCGGTGTTGCGTCGACGAGGTGTTTGCCGTCGGCGTCTATGACCCAGATGTCGCCGCCGGTGGAACCCTGGTCGGACATGAGGCCGCCGATGAAGGAGAGGCGCTTGCCGTCGGGCGACCAGCGGGGGACGGCGATCTGGAGGCCGTGGAGCGGGCCGGGAACGGTGACTGGATCGAGGACTAGGGATGGCCTCACAAAGCAGTAGGTCCGAGTATTCTTGCCGCAGAAACCGTCCATGGGATGATCTCCGCCGGGGATCGCAAGCATTGTGTATAGCTTCGCAACCCACCAGTTGTTCTCACCGGGCGCAGGCGCTGCGATGAAGGCAAGCTGATTTCCGTCCGGCGAGTAGGCGAATTCATAGGTGTGCATCTCCGGCGTCGCTGGAACAAGCCAAGACCCTTTGCCAGTCGAAACACTAACGCCGTAGACACCTTGAATCTCTACGCCGTCTTCGCCGATGACGCCGTTCCAGGCGGGCATGGCGTCGAGCGCGCCGGCGCGGCGGGTGGCGTTCTCTACGAAGAGGAACGCGATGGATTTGCCGTCAGGAGACCATGCGGGCTGCGCGATCTCGCCGGTGATGTGGGTGAGTTGCTTTACCTCGCCAGACGCTTTGGACCAGAGGAAGATTTGATTCTGACCTGGATTCGATTGGTCGGCGGTGCAGGTGGAACGGAAGGCCAGGGTAGCGCCGTCGGGCGACCAGATGGGGTTGTCGACTGCGCAGTGGGTGGCGCCTTCGAGTTTGACTAGCTTGTCATTGGCCGGGTTCGAGACCTCGGTCAGGTGAAGCGCTGCGCCTTCGCGGCCGCGGAGGGTCCAGGCGATGGTGGTGCCGTCGGGCGAGATGGCGACGCCTCCGGGCTGGGCGGCGCGGGTGAACTGGCCGTTGGGATTGGCCGTGTCGGGGGCTGCCGTCGTCAGCGTTGGCGTTTGGGCGGTGAGGGCGGAGGCGAGGAAGAGGGAACAGGCCGCGGCGAAGAGCGGCAGACGGGCGGGTCGAGCACAAAATCTCATGTTGGAAAGGGTATCAGCCGTTGGCAGACGGGACTGGCGAGGAGGGGGAGGGGGTACCCCCTCCCCGCGTGAGATACCTTTTGTCTAAAGTGTTCTCGTGAAACGAGTTATAAGTCAAAGTATGACCTGACGTAGGGGTACTTTGGCTGCAAAGTCGTCCATTCAAATGGTTTATAGGCCAAAGTATCGCCCAGCGCGGGTTTTGTGCCGTGCGATCGATTCGCGCTGGTTTGATTTGGGAGCTACTTCAATTGTAGCGGGTTGGTGGGGGTAACTATGCCAACGGTTGCGGAGAGAAATCGCCAGTGTTCATGGGGGTTTTGTGGAGTTCGAGGGCGGGTGGGGGTTGACACGTGGATTATGGGCTGTTTTCGAGGGTATTTGGGAGAGATTTTTTGGGTGCTGCGCCCGAGAGGCAGATCAGGCTGATGGGCGAGGCTAATCCGGGCGTTTGAGGCGGTGGAGGTGGACTTCGCGAAGGGTTTGGAAGCCGAGGCGGTGGTAGAGGCTGATGGCGGTTTGGTTGGTCGAGACGACGTGCAGGACGGAGCGGGCCTGGAGGGTGCGCTGGTGGTGCAGGACATGGGCGGTGAGGGCTGCGGCGTAGCCCTGGCCGCGGTGGTCGGGGTGGGTGCAGATGCCGCTGACTTCGCGGGTGGGGTGGAGGATGAGGCGCTCGCCCGCCATGGCGATGAGTTGGCTGGGATCCGTGGGGTTCCAGATGCCGAAGTAGCTGCCCATGAGGCAAGTGCGGAGGCGGAAAAAGCCGGGGAAGGCTACGTCGGTGAGAGCGACCATGGCTGGCGCGTCGGCGCAGGTTAGCGGGGAGATGGGGAGAGTGGCGTTGATGGAGGGGAGGGAGGATTGCTCGTGGAAGGCCATTTGGAGGCAGG
>Ga0302316_10001170_pt1 | contig 21413 bp, 21 predicted proteins | sample III_Palsa_N3_2_FD_200456 | JGI IMG/M metagenome (GOLD analysis project Ga0302316, IMG submission 200456) | Peat permafrost microbial communities from Stordalen Mire near Abisko, Sweden - III_Palsa_N3_2 | ecosystem: Environmental > Terrestrial > Soil > Palsa > Peat permafrost | place: Sweden...
CAATCTGAATCGCCAGCCCCGGCCGCAGCGTCGCCGCAGTAAGCCGCGCAGCCTCCGCAATACTCATCCCCTCATCCGACCCCACGTTATAGGCGCGCCCAGCCTCACCCTGCGCCAGCATCGTCCACAGCCACACCGCCAGGTCTGCCATATACAGCCACGACCGCCGCGGCGTCCCATCGCCCTTAATATGAATAGGCCGCCCCTCCATCGCCGCCCCAATAAAGTTCCCAATAGCAAAGTGCTGATCCAGAGGCAGATGCGGCCCCACAAACGCAAAGCATCGCGCAATCACCGGATTCAACTCCCCATGGCGCAGACATAGCAGCTCAGCCTCGCGCTTCGCCGCTTCATAAGAATCCGCCGGCAGACTGGGATTGTCGCTCTCAAGATAGCTCTCCGGCGTATGCAGCAGCGTCGTAGACCGCCCATAAACCGCCCCGGTAGACGTATAAAGCAACCGCCCAGCCCCACTCTGTTCCGCAAACCGCAGCACCCGCTCCGTCCCCTCAAGAATCGCCGCTGCAAGCGCCCCAGGCCCTAGGTTAACCTGCTGTCCACCCGAATCCGTCGCCGCATGGACCACATGCGTATGCCTCTCGGCCGGAAACGCAAACCCGCGAACATCCCCTTCCAGCATCGTAATAGCCGCATCCCCGGCGATATGCGGCGACTTCTCCGCAAACCCCCGCCCACTGCGCGTAAGCACCGTCGCACGAACGCCAAGCCCCAGTTCGCGGTTCGCATAGAGCAGCGACTCCAGCAACCAATGCCCAAAGAAACCTGTCCCGCCAGTGACAAACAGGTTGGCGCCGCGAAGCGCCTCAAACGACGAACGCGCATGCTCCACAACGTGGGCAAGGTCTTCAGCAGCTAATGGCTTGGTAGGCATACGTCTCTAGTATGCCCTTTGCAGCGGAGCTTACGCCCCCTGCAGCAACTCCACAAACGCCTCATGGCCCTTTTGCGTCGCAATACTCAGCGCGGTCTCGCCCTTCAGGTTCATCGCCGCAATATCCGCACCCTTTTCGATCAGCAACCGCCCCACCGGCACCGACCCCTCCACCGCCGCCAGCATCAGCAGCGACCACCCCTTGTGATTCGACGCATTCGAGCTAAGATTACCTTCAAGCGCCGTGCGCAGGCCTTGTTCGTCACCGCGTTTGATGAGGTTCTGTGCGCCTCTGTAGTTCATAGATAAGCTCCGAGGCGATGTGCCGGTAACAGCTTATGGTATCTCACCGCTGTCCCGCCCGTTTGCAAGCCGCCTGCCTCTGGCAATTTTACTGGGTGCACTCCTAAGCCTTTTCCTGTTATTACTTCTAAGGAAACAGAGAGGGACAATATGACCATCAGAAAATGCCTCATCGCCTCAGCCGCAATTCTTCTCCTGTCAGCGCCGCTGCCGCGCGCTGTCGCCCAGTCGCCCGCCCCTTCCTGGTCGCAGGACGACACCACCCGCATCGTTGGCGATGTCCAGAAAAAGCTCCGCAATCTCACCAACTACCAGGTATTTGACTGGCTCACCTTCGGCATCCACGGCAAGACACTGGTGCTCAGCGGCTATGCCTCGCGCCCGACCCTCAAGGACGACGCAGAGCGCGCGGTGAAGGGTATCCCCGGCATCGAGGCGGTCGAAAACAACATTGAGGTGCTGTCAAGCTCCCCCAACGACGACCGCATCCGCGCCTCGGTCTATAGCCGCATCTACACCTCGTCTGTGCTGAGAAAATACAACGCCAACGCGGGCTCTTCGTACCGCGGCCCAAGCGTTGCGCGGATGGCCGGCGGCATCACCGCCGATCCTCCAATTGGATTCCACGCCATCCACATCATCGTCAACGGCGGCCACGTGAAGCTGTACGGAGCTGTCCTGAACGAGTCGGACGCCGCAATCGCCAACATGCAGGCAAACTCCGCTCCCGGCACATTCAGCGTCGACAACAACCTGGACATCGAAGGCTCAAAACCAAGCGGAAAATAAGCGATTGTGCGCCCACCCTGACGGCACAGAAGCCGCCGCCAGGGTGGGCGCCGCCTTACTTCCGCTGATTCGCCAGCTTCTTCTGCGCCTCAAGAAACCGCCGCATCCTGTCCAGCGACCGCGCCTTCCCAAACACCACCAGGCTCTCCACCAGCGGTGGAGAAGTCGTGCTGCCGGTCAGGATCGCGCGCAGCAGCATGAAGTTCTCCTTCACGCTCCACTCCTTCGCCTCGCCCAGTGCCTTCATCGCACTCGTGATCGCCTCAAGCTCCCACGCCGAAGCCTCCAGCACCACAAGCTGCTCCGCCGCAAACGCCACGGCCTCCTCATACGTCCGCTTCTTCGGCAGCCAAACACTCTCCGCCGGCAGTACGTTATCCGAGAAGAAAAATCCCGTCATATCTCCGAACTGCCCCAGCGTCTCAATCCGCGTCTGCACCAGCGGCGCAATGGCCTGCAGATACGCATCCGAGAAGATCGTCTCCCGCAGCGCCGCAAAGAAAACCTCCGGCGAAAGCTTGCGCAGATACTCCCCATTCAGCCACTTCAGCTTCACCAAATCGAACACCGGTCCGCCCAGCGAGATCCGCGTGAAGTCGAACTTCTCAATCATCTCCGGCAGCGAAAAAATATCGCCTTCCTTCGTATTGATGCCCTTGCTAACAATCTCCTGCTCCGTCGGCTGCGCCATCCCACCACCCAGCAGCCCCAGGAAGTTCAGCATCGCCTCCGGCAGATATCCCGACTCCCGATAGAAGTTCAGCGACACCGGATTCTTCCGCTTCGAAATCTTGCTCTTGTCCGCATTCCTCAGCAGCGGCATGTGCCAGAACCGCGGCAACTCCCAGCCAAACGCGTTATAAAGCAGCACATGCTTCGGCGTAGAGCTGATCCACTCCTCTGCGCGAATCACATCCGAGATCCGCATCAAATGGTCGTCCACCACATTCGCCAGGTGATACGTCGGAAAGCCATCCGACTTCATCAGCACCTGGTCATCCACATTGTTGTGGTCGAACGTTATGTCCCCACGCAGCTCATCGCGGAACGTAGTCGAACCCTCCGCCGGCACCTTCAACCGCACGGTATAAGCCCGCCCCTCAGCCACATACGCATCAATCTGCGCCTGCGAAAGATGCCGGTGCGCCCCGTTATACCGCGGCGGAGTCTTCGCGGCGATCTGCTGCCTGCGCATCTCTTCCAACTCTTCCGCCGTCTCAAACGAGCGATAAGCCGTCCCATTCGCCAGCAGTATCTCCACATGCTCACGATAGATCTCCGTCCGCTCCGACTGCCGATACGGCCCATAAGGCCCACCCACATCGGGCCCCTCATTCCAGTGCAGCCCCACCCACTTCAACGCATCGAAGATCATCTGCTCAGAGGTAGAAACAAACCGCGTGCGATCGGTATCTTCAATCCGCAGCACAAACTCGCCACCACGCTGCGTAGCGAAGAGGTAGTTCAGCAAGCCGATATAGGCTGTGCCAACATGGGGGTCACCGGTCGGCGAAGGGGCAATGCGTACACGAATAGGCGTAGCGGAGGACAACGGGGCGTGGGTTTCTGTGCTCATTAGGTCAACCCTTATGTTAACAGAGCGCCCATACCGGTGCTGTTGCTTCTTCTTACAGGCGCTCGCATTACCCCAACCTTTGTCATCCTGAGCGTAGCGAATGGACCGCTGTATTGGCAGTTGCTCTTGCTTTTCTTTCTGTCATTCCCGAAGGGAATCTGCTTTTGCACTTGCCGTTGCTCTTCAGCGCCAAAGGCGCGCCCTATATCAGCGAGGGGCGCAGCCCCTCGTAACGACTACCACGACACTGAGGGCTGAAGGCCCGACCCATAACCGCGCAACGATGCAAAACGCGGCCTACGGCGCAGGCGGATAAGCCGGCGGTGGCGGATACGTAGGCGGATAAGCAGCCACCACCACGGGCGACACTCTCCACTCCATAAACGCAATCACATAAAGGGCCACCAGCAGCCCAACGCCCGGAATCAGCGCCAACAAGGAAAGCGGTCCGCTCAATCCGGCCTTCTTCGCAATCTGCCACAGCGGCACGATCAAAATGACCATGAAGACGATGCCAAACAGAGCCATCATCGGGAGCATAACGGCCAAGATGTGCATGGCCTGTTGTTGAGATTGCTGCGGATCCATTGGTGCCTCCTGTGATTGCAGCCAATGTACCGGAGAAGCGTGCAGGACTCCAGCAAATTCTTCGCGGAGCCGGTGTAGCTCCACCGGAATCCGCCGTTACGTCAACTCGTCCGTATCAAACGTCGGCAGCTTCCGCCCCAACGCACTGATATCGGTAGCATCCGCAGCGATAGTGCTAAGCACCCCATCGATATCCGCTTCATTAGGGGCATCCGCCTCAATCGCCAGCACCTTATGTTCATCCGGCAGCTTGATGGACTCCAGCAACACCACCACATGCGCCACCGCGGTCCCGTCCTGCGTAAGCCCCTCCGGCGTCTTGCCCTTGATGCTCACGTTGTTGATGTCCAGGTGCAGCAGGTCCGCGACCCGCTCCCGCATCTCCGCGGCAATCGGCACAATCTTTGGCCGGTGCATGATTAGCACGCAGTCGATATTGACGATCTTGAACCCCACCAGCGCAATCTCTTCCAGTGCCGTCCGCAAAAACAAGGTCGAGTCCGCACCCTTCCACTTGGGATCGGTCGGCGGAAAAAACGTCCCAATATCCCCCGCAGAGACCGCACCCAGCAGCGCGTCAGTAATCGCGTGAAGCAGAAGGTCCCCATCCGAGTGGCCCGCAAGCCCCTCAGGATGTTCAATCTTAAGCCCGCCGATGACCAGCGGGACTCCGGGAGCGAAGGCGTGGGAGTCAAAACCGAGGCCGATGCGCATACTCATACGGAGATTGTAAATCTGCGCAAGCTGTTGACGGGGAGTATCGCGCCACAACTCTGGCTGCCCTACCCTTTGGCGCTTTTTGCCAAAAGGTGGGGTATCGAGCTCCGCTCGACCGTTCTCCTCAGACCACCCCAAAGACTGTCATTTCGACCGAAGCGGAGCGCAGTGGAGAAACCCCTGTATTTGTTGTTGCTGCCCACCCTCTAGTAGAGAGGAATGGGGCAATGTTCTACCGCAATCCGCCCGCAACCTGAAGCAGCGAACCCGTAACCCACTTCGCATCATCCGAAACCAGGAACGCAACCACCGACCCAATATCGTCCGGCTGGCCAATGCGGCCAAGCGGCGTGCCCGCGATCATGCCCTTCTCAAAGTCCGAGCCTTCAATCCCGGAGGACTTGAAGCCCTCCGTAACCACTGGCCCGGGATTCACCCCATTCACACGAACACCCTTCGGCCCAAGCTCCTTCGCCGGCACGCGCGTAATGGTGGCTTATCAGGCAAGCGCCGAACAGTTGTAGAACGCTTGAACCGCTCAGCCCTGGCAGGGCGAACCTATATGGCTCTGGTAGTCCTTGCTGCGCGTCTCAGCCGGAGACGAGTCCCACGTAGCAAGCGCAAACGTCGCAACAAAAGGTAGGAACATCGATAAGGTAAGTAACATTTTGATCTCCAAAACAATCGCCCAGACTGGGCATTATGGTGACCCCACTCCTCTCATAAGAGAAGAGTGGGATTCACACTATTAGCGAACACCGCCGGCAGCGTTGATAAGCTGCCCGGTCAACCAACCCGCCTCATCCGAAGCGAGGAAGACAGCGACGTCAGCGATATCCTGCGGCTGGCCGGTACGGCCAAGCGGAGTCTTCGCAACGGCGTCCTTGTGGAAGTCCGATCCGATGAACCCGGCAGTATGCGTGCCTTCCGTCTCAACCAGCCCCGGGTTCAGCGCATTCACGCGAATACCCTTCGGTCCAAGCTCAACCGAGAGCACCCCAGTGATCGCATCAACTGCACCCTTGGTGCCGGTATAAACCGAGCTATTCGGCGGCGTAATGCGGCTCACAAGCGAACCGATGTTGATCACGCTGGCGCCCTTGCCAAGGTGCGGCAAAGCAGCCTGCGTCACCAGCAACGTACCCAGCACGTTGGTGCCAAACTGCTTCGTGAACGACTCTTCTGTAACCGCTTCAAGCGGCGTGAAGGCGTAAATGCCCGAGTTGTTGACGACCACATCCAGCTTGCCGAAGTTGGTAATCGCCGAAGCGATGATCTTCTGTGCGTCGGCGGTCTTCGAAACATCGCCCTGCACGGTAACAGCCTTGCCGCCGCCGGTCGTAATGGCCGTCACAACCGCCTCTGCGCCGGTCTTATCGGACGCATAGTTCACAACAACCGAAGCGCCTGCCGCGCCGAGCGACTTGGCAATAGCGGCTCCAATGCCCTTTGACGCACCCGTAACAACTGCGACTTTCCCTGTAAGCTTGCTCATTTCAATCTCCTTGTGTCGATATCATTTCGATATTTCGACAACCATCGAATTGATGAAGGAGCGATGCGCAAAGATTCAGGTATTTGTTTTTCGCCGCCATTCCGCAGCTTTTCCAGCCATCACCACCCCACCACCATCACCACCCCACCACCATCACCACCAACACCGTCACCCCACCAACACCGTCATTCTGAGCGCAGCGAAGAATCCCTGTATTGGCACTTGCACTCTCCCGTTCTTCGCTCGTGCAGGCAACAATCCGGGTGCCCTACCCTTTGCGCACTTCGCAAAGGGTGGGGTATCGCGAAGCGACCGCTCTCCTCACCCCCCCCAAATCCTGTCATTTCGACCGAAGCGCAGCGAAGTGGAGAAACCCCTATATTGGCCGGCAACCTACACCAGATCAGACTGCAACCGCATCAGATACGCCTGCAACACACGTGGCTGCGAGAAGTAATTGACGAACTTCCCAGCCTTCTCCGAGCGAACAAGCCCGGCAGTCTCCAACTCCTTCATGTGGTGCGAGAGCGTAGCCGGACTGATATCCACACAATCCCGCACATTGCTACAAGGGGTAGGACACGCCTGCGTACCCAGCTTCTTCAAAATTTCGTACCGCCGCGGGTCAGCCAACGCACGAGCAATCAGGTGGACCTGGTCCTCGGTAAGCTCGACCTGTTGGGCAGTCGTCATTGGCATTGGATGTCTTTTGGTCTCGAAAGGCTCTTGGCGGTTCCAGCCCGAACCCGTGGGCTTGGTTTTAGTTTATTAGTTTCCTGTCACAGTCACGGTGAAAAACCACCGTAAAATCACACCGCAATCACCGTAAAATGACTCCGCGTGAACCGTGCTCCTCCCCGTCAAAGCACCGTCGTTATTGGCGATTTCGACGCTGCCCCACCGGGGCTCAGCTTCGCGCCTCACGGTCCGTCAGCCGGCCAGATAAAACTCCGCAATTTCGAGATCTCCCGGCTGCGTAACCTTGAAATTCCGCTGGTTCCCAGGCACAACAAACACCGGAATCCCCGCCCTTTCCAGCAGACTAGCCTCATCCGTCCCCGTAAACTCATCCGCCTTGGCCTCCGAAAAAGCCTTCCGCATCAATGAGATACGAGCCCCCTGCGGCGTCTGCGCATGCACAATCAGCTCCCGCGGAATCGTAGCCGTAATAATCGCCCCATCAGCAGTCCGCTCCACCTGCTTGATCGTATCCACCGCCGGCGTAGCCACAATCGCAGCCCCATGTTTCTCAATAGAATCAATGGTTTTCACAATAGTAGCCGGATCAATCAGCGGCCGAACCGCATCATGCACCAGCACAATATCATCCTCAGAAGTAGAAGGAATTGCCGCTAAAGCATTGAAAACAGAGTCTTGCCGATTGTCCCCCCCAATCACAACATGGACCTTATCCTCCATCCGATGCTCCGAAATCAACGCCAACGCCCGCGCCTCCTCAGAAGCCCGCACAGACACATAAATCCCCGTAATCTGCGGAATACTAAGGAAAGCCTGCAAAGAATGCTGCAAAATAGGCAATCCCCGAAGGGTCAGAAATTGTTTAGGCGCAGTACCCGAAGAAGCCATTCGGGTGCCAATTCCAGCAGCGGGGAGGATTACGAAGACAGACATGGGAAGCTGAGTATAGCAATAACCCAGCGTTTATGGGCGAATTTATGGATTTAAGCGAAGCATCATCTCAGTAGAAGCCTCGAAGCCGAATTTCTCATAAATAGGCCGCCCAAAAGAAGAAGCATGTAACGTAACAACCTCAACAGAGCGCTCCCGGCACAGATCAACGCAGGCTTTGAGCAAAATCTTGGCATATCCTTTGCCCCGCGCTTCAGTCGCAGTATAGAAGTTGAGCAGATAAGCCCGCCGCGCCTCCAAATGCAGCCAATGTGGGGGAAACTCCATAAAAAAGACCCCTGCACCCGCAACGATTTCCTTTCCATCTTCCTCCTCAAGCAGGAGTCCGACATAGCTTCCGTCGGCAAGATGGGCACGAACCCACGGCTCAAAGACGGCATCCATCTCAGCGAAACGAGCTTCAGTGGCGAAGTTGTTGTCAGCAAACATGATATGGCGGTGAGCCGCAATGAGCGAAGCGTCGTCGGTAGTGGCAAGGCGGAGAGTCGGCATACTGCAAAGTGTAGAAGATAAAGAGAGCGGCACGGCTTAGGATGGTGCGATGGCGGCAAAGAAGATGCTCGGGATGGACAAATCGCTCGTAAAAGCTGGGGAACGGTTATGTGTAGCGGTATCTGGCGGAGCAGATTCGGTGGCGCTGTTGGTGGAATTAATGGAGGCGAATGCAGGGCGTGAAGCGCTGGGTCTGGTCCTGAGTGCGGCTCATGTACACCACGGACTGCGTGGGGCAGAGGCCGACGGGGACGAGGCCTTTGTGCGGGTCTTATGCGAGCAACTCAAGGTGCCATTGACTGTATTTCAGGTAGATACAGCGGCACGTCAGAAAGCAGAAGGCGAGGGATTGGAAGAGGCAGCCAGAGAGCTACGTTATAAAGCACTACAAGGTTTGGATGTCGATGTGATTGCTACGGCTCATACGTTGGACGATCAGGCCGAAACCGTGGTGATGAAGTTACTGCGGGGAGCATGGACGGAGGGTTTGGGAGGGATTTCGGCGGTAGTACAGGGGGCGGGAAAGACTAGGTTGGTTAGGCCGCTGTTGGGAGTTCGCCGAGTGGAGGTGGAGAGTTTTTTACGGATGCGAGGTCAGGAGTGGCGGGAGGATTCGAGCAACCGGGATGTGACTCTGACACGCAACCGGGTGAGACACGAATTGATGCCGATGCTACGAGGATTTAATCCGGGCATTGATGAGTTATTGGCAAATATGGCCTTCATCGCGCGGGATGAAGAGACGCACTGGGAGACTGAGATGGCAAAGATTTTGCCGCAGATTGTACTTCCAGGAAAGCCGGTTCGCGGGGGCGGCCGAGCTGTGAGTACGGTTGTGGGTGCGGCTGGGTGCGGTGTCGAGATCGAGCGGCTGAGGGCAATGGATGCGGCAACGCGTCGACGCATAGTCCGGGGGATGGCGCGGAGGATTGGTTCGCGATTGAGCTTTGAGGAGACGGCAAAGCTGCTGGCACTGGCGGGATTTGGAGGATATGAAGGAGTTACAGGGAGGGTTGGGAGCAGGCTGGAGCTGAGAGCCGGGTTACGAGCGGAGCGGTCAGCACGGGAGTTGCGGCTGTGGTTGCAGGAGCGTGGAGCGAGGAACTAAGCGATGACGAGAGAGTGTGACGGTGAGGTAAGTTGCTTCAATCTGCGACATAACCGGGAAACCGGAAGGATTTTGCGCGCTGGCAGGGGTGCTTCGGAGTAGAATTTAGGGAAGTGTTTCGCTGGGACGCACTGACCGGATCGTGATGGTGCATCGAATTAGAAGCGATGCCGTCTAATCGACAGAAGCGAGATTCGCGCGAGTAGATGAGCCGAATTGAGCCGCTAAGTGATCCGGGCAAGAGAGAAATGAGGAAGTTGATTGAATTCGACAACAGTTAAGCATGTGACGATCTGGGTGCTCACTATCTGCTGCCTACTGGTGGCGTGGCGTTTTTTTGTTCAGAATATGAACACTAGCCACGATAAGGCAATCAGCTTGAGTCAGGCTCTAAGTGACGCGGAGGCCAGCAAGGTTTCTACCGTGACCGTTACAGGGGCCGAGGTTAACGGCGAATACAAGGGCAGCAAAGAGACCTTCCATACAACCATTCCGGCGAACTATCCAGACTTCTACAAGGATTTGCGCGACCACGGCGTGGACGTGACGATTAAGGACCCGGCAGGAAATGTGTGGTTTAGTGTGTTGATCCAGGCGTTGCCTATCCTGGCGATTTTTGCGTTATTCCTATTCATGATGCGGCAGATGCAGTCCGGCGGAAACAAGGCAATGAGCTTTGGGAAGAACCGTGCGCGGTTGCTGAGCATGCAGCAGAAGAAGATCACTTTCAAGGATGTCGCCGGCGTGGATGAGGCGAAGGAAGAACTGAAGGAGATCATCGAATTCCTGCGTGAGGCGCAGAAGTTCCAGCGTCTGGGCGGCAGAATTCCCAAGGGCGTGCTGATGGTTGGGCCTCCTGGAACGGGTAAGACTTTGTTGGCGCGAGCTGTAGCCGGTGAGGCGAATGTTCCGTTCTTCTCGATTTCGGGTTCGGACTTTGTAGAGATGTTTGTGGGCGTAGGCGCGAGCCGCGTGCGCGACCTGTTTGAACAGGGCAAGAAGAATGCTCCCTGCATCATCTTTATCGACGAAATCGATGCGGTTGGACGGCACCGCGGTGCGGGCCTCGGTGGCGGTCACGATGAACGTGAGCAGACTTTGAATCAGCTGCTGGTCGAGATGGATGGTTTCGAGTCTAACGACGGTGTGATCCTGATTGCGGCGACGAATCGTCCGGACGTGCTTGATCCGGCGTTGCTTCGTCCCGGTCGTTTCGACCGGCGCGTGATTGTGGATCGTCCTGATATCCGTGGCCGCGAAGAAGTGCTTCGTGTGCATTCGAAGAAGGTGCCGCTCTCTGAGGACGTGAACCTCGGCATCCTGGCACGCGGGACACCGGGCTTTAGCGGTGCGGATCTAGCCAATATGGTGAACGAAGCGGCGCTGACTGCGGCGCGCTTCAACCGCAAGGCTGTCCACATGTACGACTTCGAAGTCGCGAAGGATAAGGTATTGATGGGCGCGGAGCGCAAGTCGATGTTGCTGTCTGAAGACGACAAGCGCGATACGGCGTATCACGAGGCCGGTCATGTGCTCGTGGCGGCGAAACGCGATCACAGCGATCCGCTGCACAAGGTGACGATCATCCCGCGCGGTATGGCGCTCGGTGTCACGATGCATCTGCCGGAAGAAGACAAGCATACGGTGACGAAGGATTATCTGAACACACAGCTTGCCATCCTGATGGGCGGACGCTGTGCGGAAGAGATCTTTATGAACCGTATGACGACTGGCGCGGGCAATGATATTGTGCGCGCGACGGAATTGGCTCGCAAGATGGTTTGTGAGTACGGTATGAGCGAGCTTGGGCCACTGACCTACGGCAAGAAGGAAGAGCAGATCTTCCTGGGCCGTGAGATAGCGCAAGCGCGGGACTACTCCGACGACACGGCACAGCAGATCGACCAAGCGGTTCGTCGGCTAGTCGATGAAGGCTACAAGTCGGCGCACCAGATCCTGGAGAATAATCAGGATGTGATGCATCGTATGGCGGCTGCTTTGCTGGAACGCGAGACGCTGGATGCAGCTGAGATTGAATTGCTCATCCAGGGTAAAGAGCTTGGGCCGGTGAAGTCTTCGCTTGCTGCAGCGGATGGCGATGGCGATGTCCAGAAGGTGCTGAAGCCGGAAGGCGGACGCAAAACTGGCTTTAGCGAAGGCACCCCGACGACTGCGTAATTTCGGTGATATTGGAGATAGAAAGGCAGCCTTCGCAGGCTGCCTTTCTTCTTGGCTGTAGGGAGGGTAAGCTGGGGTCTATGGTGCTAGCGGTGTGTCGGTTTTATTTAGTGGGGATGGGATTGTTGCTTGTTAGCGGTGCTGCCGCAGGGCAGCTTGCTCAACAGGCGCCCGTGGGTCCACAGCCATCGGCGCAGAGTGCGACGACGACGCCGGGTGTAAAGGTAGGCCAAGGCGCGCATGCGCCGGATGCGGTGAAGGTTCCGACAAAGGATGATTTGCTGCGTGGTGGCTATGGACCGTATCGTGCGAACAATGATCTCCTGTTCTACCGGCTGGATGTGCGAGTTGATCCAGTAGCGAAGACAATCTCTGGGACGAATACTATCCGGTTTCGGATGCTGGCGAATGGGAAGCGAATTCAACTGGAACTTGCTCCAGAGTTGACGATCGATAGCATCAAGTTCGCAGGCAGACCGTTGCATTACACGCATGAAGAGCGAACGATTTGGGTAGATTTCCCGGAACTGCTGCGTAAGGGACGCGCCTACGAGATAGCGTTTGCGTATTCGGGTAGGCCAGTAACGCAGGGACGATTCGGTTGCTTCTCTTTTGACAAAGACAAAGAAGGCAAACCGTGGATTGCTACTGCTTGCGAGGGGGAAGGGCCGAGCGTATGGTGGCCGAACAAGGATCAGTGGCGCGATGAGCCGCAGGATGGCATGGAGATTGACGTTGCGGTGCCCAATGGATTGATGGATGTATCGAATGGACGGTTTGCAGGGAGTAAAGACTTAGGAGATGGATATACACAGTGGAAATGGGTAGTGCATTATCCGATCAATAACTATGACGTTGCCTTGAATATTGGGAATTACCAGTATTTTTCGGATAAGCATGGGGAAACCACACTGGATTACTATGCGTTACCGGAAGATCTGGACAAGGCGAAGAAACAGTTCACGCAGGTTCCTGAGATGCTGGACGCCTATGAGCATTATTTCGGAGAATATCCGTTTGATAAAGATGGTTATAAGTTGATTGAGGTTCCTTATGCGGGAATGGAGCATCAGTCAGCGGTCGCTTATGGAAACCATTTTGAGAATGGTTATTATGGGCGTGACTGGACTGGCGTCGGAATCAGTCCGAAGTTCGATTTCATCATCATTCATGAGAGTGGGCATGAGTGGTTTGGGAATTCGATTACTGCGAAAGATGTTTCGGATATGTGGATACATGAAGGGTGGACGACCTACATGGAAGGGATGTATGTGGAGTACCGGTGGGGAAAGGCCGATGCGATCCGCTATCTGAATGGGCTGAAGCCGAAGGTGCATAACCAGATTCCGATCATTACGGCACATGGGACGAATGCGGAACCGCCGCAGGACCAATACTTCAAGGGTGCATTGATGATCAATACGCTGCGGAGTGTGGTTGGCGACGATGGGAAGTGGTTTGGTGATATTCACGACTTCTACCAGAACTTCAAGTATCAGAACATCATGACTGAGGATGTCGTGAAGTGGTGGAATGAGCGAACAGGGATGAATCTGACTCCGTTCTTCGATGAGTATCTGCGGCATGCGGCGATTCCGACGCTTTTGCTCCGCTTCGATGCGGATAAGGGCGAGGTGAGCTACCGTTGGAAGGCGGATGAAGTTGGGTTTGCGATGCCTATTGAGGTTGGCGATTCGAAGCATTGGCAGATGGTGAAGCCTGTCACTACAGAGTGGAAGACGATGCCGTGGACTGGAACGAAGGATGCATTCCAGGTTGCGACAGATTTGTACTATGTAGATGTGAGCAAGGAGTAATGTGGCGAAAGTTTTGAATTGCGGGTTGTTGGCGTTGGTCGTGGCGGCGACGGGGTGTGGCTACCATCAGGTTGGTGCGGCGACACATGTTCCGGGGAATGTGCGGACGGTGGCGGTGCCGGTGTTCCAGTCCAAGGTGCAGGGGTTTCGTACGGAGACCGCGTTTACGCAGGGTGTTGTGCGGGAGTTGAATACGCGAACGCGGTATCAGGTGCTGACTAACGGTGACGGCAGCGATGCAGATGCGGTGTTGAAGGGGACGATTGTGGCGGAGACGATTGCGCCGCTGACCTATGACGCTTCTAGCGGGCAGACGTCGAGCTATTTGGTGACCGTTACGGCGCAAGTGGTGTTGGTGGCGCATGACGGGACGGTGCTATACAAGAACGATGCGTTCGGATGGAGGGAGCAGTTCCAATCGACTGAGGATTTGAATGGGTCGGTGCAGGAGGACAGTGCGGCGGTGAGGCGGATGGCGCATGACTTTGGGCAGGCGTTGGTGAGTGACATGCTGGAGTCGTTCCGATGAGTGCGGAGAAGGGTAGCTTGAAGAGCTTCGCTGCTGCGGAGCGATTTGTGGCAGAGATTGCTGGAGACGCTCGTCGTGCTGGCTATGTGCTGATGGGTGATGAGGCGTTCCTGTATGAGGTTTGCCGGCGTGGGGTGTTGAAGGCGCTGGTTCCGGACGATCTGAGGGACTTTTGCCTGCATGATCTGGATCTGGGTGAGACCTCGATCTTTGAGGCGTTGGATCTGGCGCAAACGCCGTCGTTGATGGCTCCGTTTCAGGTGCTGTTTCTGCGCAATGTGCAGAAGCTCTATGGACGTGGGCAAAAGAAGGATGAGTTTGCCGCGATCGATGAGTATTTCCGTAGGCCGAATCCGTCGGCGATGGTGGTGTTTGTGGCTGATCATATTCATCTGCCGCAGGATGTACGGAAGATGGATATGCAGGACAAGGAGCGGGCGGAGCGGATTCGGGAGACGCTTGGCGATGGCTGCGGCGTGGTCGAGCTGCAGCAGGTTAGTGAGGACGATGCCGTTCGCTGGGTGATGCGCGAGGCTTCGGCTAAGGGCGTTGCGTTCCAGGAGGATGCAGCGCGGGAGTTGGTGGATGCGCTGGGCGCGGAGATGTTGACCGTGCAGAGCGAGTTGGAGAAGCTGCTGCTTTATGCCGGCGCGCGCGGTGATGTTGCGGTTGATGTTGCGGATGTGGAGACGATGGTTGCGGCGGCAAAGCAGCGGAGTCTGTATGAGCTGACCGATGCGATCAGCCTGAAGGATGCTCCGCGAGCGCTGGCGCTGTTGCAGGGGTTGTTGAATGCTTCCGATGGTGGGGAAGATTCGGCTATTGGTCATGTGTTTACGCTGGCGAAGACGTTTCGGCAGATGCTGGTGCTGAATGAAAAGCAGGTGAAGGACCAGCGGGCGATGTGGCAGGTGCTTTGGCCGGGGTTCCGGGTGGCTCCGTTTGCGGCGGATGCGTTGATTGCGCAGGCGCGACGGTATCGGGACCGCGGGGAGCTGACGCGGGGATTGCGGCTGATAGCCAAGGCCGATCTGGAGTTGCGATCGAGTCCGGCGGATAAGAAGCTGGTGCTGGAGCGGTTGGTGATGCGGCTGGCGGGGAAGGTGCGGCTGACAGAACTGGGTGAGGCAACGGGCTGACACAGATGACCCCACCCCCTCCCCCTATGGGATGTTTTGGGAGTAAGTGCTTTAGAATGTTGGCCCCCGGGACAGGGATGTCTCGCAACTATGTTCTTCTAAAGGACTTAGTTCCAAGTGTTTCATTCTGCTGGGGTTAGGGGTGCAGACAGTAGACAGAAAGCAAGACAGAGACAAAATCATGCTATTAACAGGATAGCGGATTGGGTGGGGTAACTACGCCAACTCTATTTCTTTTGCTGTCTATGGTTTAGGGGGTTTGGGGGGTTGACAAGATTTTCGGGGCGGGTTGAGGCGAGCATCTTCCAAGGCAAACGAGGGCGCCGAAAAAAGGTATGTGCGGCAGCAAGCGAAGGCCCAGGGCTAAAGCCCACGCTAATCCGGTAAAGCTGAAGACGGACTTTTCAGCAGCCTCTTAGGACCTCTGATCATTGGGTAATGGGTCAGTTTGAACCACAGTTCCGGATAGCCCGTCACACGACAACGGCAGTTCGTTTCAGGGGGCACGCTCTGGCAGGATCAGGGAAAACGTTGTTCCGTGCGGCTCGCATGTGCGCGACCGAACCCATATGGAGCCGCCGTGCTTTTCGATGATCTGCTTGCAGACCCACAGGCCCAGGCCATTTCCTGTCGAACCTTTGGTCGTGAAAAACGGCTCAAATATCCTCGGTAGCGCCGCCGCGCTGATACCTTGGCCATTATCGGCGATCGTAATCCGAATGCGTGAGCTTCCATCCAGAGGGTTTCGCGATGTGGAAGCCCGCAGCGTGACCCTGCCGCCTTCGTCAAGTGCATCCAGACTGTTGAGCATCAGGTTCGAGATCACTTGCCGGAGTTCGCCGAAGATCGCGGTGATTTGCAGCAGATCGTCGCACTGCTTTTCCACGATGACCTGCGTAGATACCCTCTTCGCCTGTAGCAGGTCGATGACGGAATTCAGCAAAGTAACAACGAGAAAAGTCGTCGGCACGGTGGACTCGCGATAGAAGCCAAGCGTTTGGCGGGTTATGTGGGCGATACGTTTTAGCTCATCGTCAGCCATCTTCAAATACTGATGGACCGGCGCTGGGGTGTCGGCGGTGGTTTGCGCCAGGAACAAGAGGTTCATCACGGCGGCGAGAGGGTTGTTGATCTCATGCGCGAGCACCGCAGCCATGCGTCCGGCAGAGGCCAGCTTCTCACTACCAATCAACGCCTCTTCCGCTTTCTTCGCGAGAATGATTGCGGCCTGCAGTTGAACGTTCAGAAGGTCCGCTGATTCCGTCAGCTCATGTTGGCGAATTGAGCTCAGAAGCAGAGCTTGATTCATGGCGACCGCATCGTCGTGAAATTTGGTCGCTTCGGTCACCTGGATCATAATGCCGAGATGGCTGTGGTCGGCTCCGAGCAATGGCCACATCGCGTACGAGCGGTAGAGCGGATGAATACCGCTATGCTCCTGGCCGGTATGGCTGTCTGCCAGCCCTGTCTTGGCAACTCGATCGAGTAGCAACATGCATTCGTTCGAGCCGGGCGTAATCTCGCAGAAAGCAGTCCCGATCAGTTCATCCTTCGATTTGCCGTTGAGCAGGCAAAAGGCCAGGTTTACATAGCGGACGGTGTGTAGAGGACCACCCAATCCAGCCATCGGCAGAGGCGAAGCGTCGGCAACGGCTCGGCAGAGCATCGGTAAGTTCACTTCCTGCGCGGCGGTGTCTACGTGTTCAGTTTCCATCTCCACTCCGAGTCAAACTTTTCGGTTGAGTAGCAGCTCTTCCGAGCGCAAGACCGAAACCGGTTGTGGGATTCCAGTGATGAGGTCTACATAGTTCTTCAAGCGCTCCCCGATGACGATGCCGTCGGTGGTGATCCAATACTTTCGGATTTCCCGGCTGTGGGCTGTTCTGCGCATCTTCACCACCATCATGATCTGGCACAGTTCCCCATCGATCTCTACATAACGCATTCGGATGATGTCGTCGGTGAGGAACGAGATCGAATAGCTGCTGAAGGACAACTCGGTGAAGGTCTCCGGCATCTCCAGGGTGCTCAGGATGGTGATGCCGATAGCGGTCAGGGCAAAGATCATGCGGTATAGCGATTCGCGGAAGTCGGTGCGGAAGGAGGGCGCCAAAGCCATCTCGAAGCCGGCCAGGGAGTCGATCACCAAACGCTTTGCGCCTGTCCTCTTCACGGCGTCGAGAATCTCCTGCATCATCTCGTCCACTGACAAATCGAGCGGCCGCAGGTAGATCACTTCCAGCTTTCCTTCGGCAAGCGGCGTCTGGAGATCTAGTCCGAACTCCGAAGCTCGCGCGGTGTATTCGTTGGGCCGCTCTTCAAAGACCGCCGCAATCCCCGGTTCGCCCGCGCGTATGCCCGCGGCAAGGAATTGCGTTGCTATGAGCGATTTACCGGTCCCCGACGAACCGGCGATTAGCAAGCTGTCTCCCTCCGGAACACCGCCGCCCATCATCTCGTCCAGCGCCGGGATACCCATGGAAAGACGCCTCACGGTGCTGTATGTCTTCCTCTCGCCCACCAGCCCAAGGGTCCGGGAGAAGGCCTGCAGGCCGGCTTCGGTGATGCGGAAGGTGTGCAATCCCGGCACGGAGGCCTGTCCGCGCAACTTCATAATCTGCATCTTGCGCACGACGGAGTTGCGGTCTACTTGCTGGGAGAGCCACAAGAGGCCATCGGAAACTGTGAAGACGGGGTTGTCGCGCACCTCCGACTCGGAATACTCGCCGATGAGGAATGTGGTCGCCTCCCAACTGGTGAGCAGCAGCGCCAACTGCTGCACGAACGTTTGGACAGCCATATCCTTGCCGTTGTGCATCTCGCTGCGTAGCACGGTGCGGAAGGAGTCCACCACCACAATGCTCGGGTTGGCGGCTTCCACCTGTTTGGAAATCTCTTCCAGGACACCCTGTAGCCCGCGCTCGACGAGGTCCTGGCTCAGGTTGACGAAGCGCACGGCGTTGTTCAGCTTCGCTGCGTCGAAGAAGGTGAATTGCTGCTGGTAGCGCAGCATCTTCAGCGCCGGTTCGCCCAGCACGGTGAAGTAAAGCGCGGGCCGCTCCACCGTGGCGTTGGCAAAGATGAACTGGTGTGCCAAGGTGGTCTTGCCGCATCCAGGCGCTCCGGCGATGATGTTGAATGAAAACTCGGGCAGGCCGCCGCCAAGTATCTCATCGAGCCCAGGTACTCCGGTCGGCAACTGGTTTATCTTGACCTTACTCTGCTCGTTCATATTGATTTGTTCCTTCCAAAGTTAATTTCGGAGCCGGGCAGATCTAGCCACACATCATGCAGGAGCCGCAGCGTAAGATGCTCGCCGATAAATGTGATCATCAGTCCGATTAAATGAGCAATGAGAATGGCCCCCGACCGCGCTGCTTCGCCATTGAGACCCTGTAGCGAGCCATCCGACTTGACTTCCCATGCGTCGAGGGCCGGAGACTCCTGCTTTGCCAAGGTCAAGGCGCGCGCTAGGAGCGAGCGAAATCCCGCTGCTCCAGCCAGCGTGGTTAAAGGACGGCGCAACTTGTCGCACACGCGACACACCGCATGGATATCCTCCACGTCAAGACTTGCCTCAACCTCTTCAAAAGCAAGAAGTCGTTGGGCAAGCTCGCGTGTCGCCGGAGTGTCTGCGCTTCGTATCATTTGTTCGTGAACTTCTGGACCAACGCCCGCAAAGCAAGCCTACTACGTCGCGAATCTGCCGATCGATCAAAGCAGAACGTCTTTCTCCGCGCTGAAATGACTGATGTACCGCTGACGGCGAGTTCATGTTGGTCAATAGTGCTCGCCTTTCAGGAAATATTTGAAGTAACTTGGTTTGTAGGATGCCAAAATGAAGCCGGATGATGCGCTCCGGGGAATCTCATCACCAAAGCAACCGGCAAGAAAGTATCCTCCCGATAGAACCCGCACATTCAAAGCAAGGCGTAGCGTGCAAGGACAGAACCGATGCTTTCTCCACTAATGATTCGCGATTGGGCCCGCAGGCTCATTGCCTCCGAAGTTGATGCTGATCCGCCTTCCGCACAGACCGAGCTTGCGACTCTTCGCGTCTATGAGAAGCTTCGTCAGCAACTCTGCGCACCTGTGGGAGTCGACGGTTTTCAGGCGCTCGCTTCTCGTGCTTTGTCTCTGGCCAAGTCGCAGTCTCCAAGGCTCAGCGCGGTGCAGGTAATGGCGAATGGAGGCTTGCATGGTCTCGACGAAGTTGAATTCCAAATGGACACAGAGGAGGATGGCGAGGTCGGAATTATTCTGATTGCGCAGCTGCTCGGACTATTTCTTACCCTCCTTGGCGAGGCGGCAACGGTGCGTTTGATAGAAGATGTACCCCTTCAGAGTGAGGTCAAAGCGAAGTTGGACAAGACAGAAACGAGTGCCTCCGCGACAGGAACGAACTACCTCGGGCCTTTCGAGGATATTCTGTTGGAAGCTGACCAACTGAGGAACGTGAGCGAACGCCTTGAGACGCTGGCGGACAAACATGCCGGTATCGAAGAGGTTATGAGCGTTGCGGGGAACATCCGCAGTATTGCTACGGTCTTGGACGTTTTCACCGTAATCCGAAGCAAGGCTGGCGCCTCACAAGATAGCGTACTTCTCCCACCAACGAATGACTATCTGAATTGAATTCCGCCATCGCGATATCCAGAGCGGTACAGGATGCCGAACACCTCAACCCCGGGAATCGCGCTTCGTACAGTAGCCGTAGACGATAGCAGTTTCTTAGGAGTGTGGTTCGAGGGGGCGGTGGTTGCCGAAGATCGCCGGGGATGGGGTTGCGGTGGGGACCGTGGTGGGATCGGCGAGGACTTTTGCGTCGGGCAGTGGGACGATGACGCCGGTGATGGCGATGAAGGCTTTGGAGTTGGGAACCGTGACCTCGATGTTGTGTTGACCGGCTTCGGAGTTATTGGCGCGGGGGAATTCGAGGATGTAGCGGCTGCGCAGCATGGTGACGATATTCTGCAGGTTGCGCTTCAGGTAAGCGCGGGGAGTTGGGAGGACGGTTCCTCCGTTGCTCTGACATATTTGCCGGAAGAGCTCTTCCGGGGAGAGTTTCTCGGCGCTGGCGACGGAGAGATCGCTGTGGGTCGTCGATACCGATGCGTCGAAACGGTTGCTGAATTGAAAGGTGTCCTGGAGGGCGAAGGTGGCGATGCTTCCGCTGCTGAGTGTGCGCATGACGTCATACCATTTGACGGTGCTTTCCGTGTCTCTGCCGTCGGAGACGACGAGAAGGACGCGACGGCCGGGACGATTGGCGAGATCGACCGAGATGCGGACCATTGCGTCCCATAGGTGCAGATGGTTTGCGCAGGCGGAGCGGGTTTTCGTGCCGTGGAGTATGGGAGAAGCAAGAGCGGCGGTGACGCCGAGATGAAGATTAGCAGCGTTGGCAGGGAGGTCGTCAAAGGAGCGAATGAGGGTGCAGTCGAGGGCGAAGATGGAGACGTGGTCCTCAGGGTGAAGATAGCCGGGAGTTAGAGTGGCGAGGGCCGCGCCGATGTTTTGGACAAGGATGTTTTGATCGCCGCTGGCGTCGAGCAAGATGGCGAGGTCGATGGGGTCGTCCCCTTCGCGGTGCATGCGAGAGGGACGAAAGGTTGAACCTCCATCGAGGCTGATGTTGAAGTCTTTGAGTGGGATGGGGGGTAGTTGCTTCAGCTCGTCTGTGACGACCAGTGTTGGTACCTGGATGAGATTGGTATAGACGTGCAGGGTGTATGGGGCCGGGTCCTGTGCGTGGACAGGACGTGGGGCGAGTTGGAGTAGGAGAGCAGCGGCGAAGAGCAGAAAACAGAGTGACGCCGGAGCGTTTTGGCGCGTCATGGAAGAAGTATGGCATAACCCGCAGGGTAACCGGGTACAATCCCGGGAGAGTTTCTGTTAGCGGGAGAGAGTGATGAGCGTGTGTTGTAGACGGGCGATAGCGATCGGGATTCTGGCAGTGGGACTAACAGCGAGTGCGCAGACGGCAGCGCCAACGGCAACTCCACAGGTAACTCCGCCTTCGCCGCAGCAGCGTATGCAGGAGATGATGGCGTTCTTCAAGTCGCACTATGCCAAGCATGAGTACCGCGTTGCGATGCGTGATGGAGCGAAGCTTTATACGGCGGTGTATACGCCGATTG
>Ga0302316_10001172_pt1 | contig 21407 bp, 15 predicted proteins | sample III_Palsa_N3_2_FD_200456 | JGI IMG/M metagenome (GOLD analysis project Ga0302316, IMG submission 200456) | Peat permafrost microbial communities from Stordalen Mire near Abisko, Sweden - III_Palsa_N3_2 | ecosystem: Environmental > Terrestrial > Soil > Palsa > Peat permafrost | place: Sweden...
GCCCGAGTTCGAAGGCGATCGCCGCTACGACTACGCGATGCAGTTGCTGCAGCTCGCGTTGTCGAAGACCGCCACCGAGTATCGGATCCAGCCGGCCGAAATTGCGATGAACCAGGAACGCCAGGTGCTGGAAATCGAGGCCGGACGGACGATCGATGTCGGCCCGATCCCCAGCTCCGCCGACCGCGAGGCACGCCTGCTGCCGATTCGCATCCCGATCAACAAAGGCGTGCTTGGATGGCGGCTGGGGCTCATTCGCAAAGGCGACGAAGGCTTGATCGCGGGCGTCAATACGCTCAACGACCTCAAGGGCGTGCGTCTCGCGCAGGGGCAGGAATGGCCGGATACGCAGATCCTGCGGGCCAACGGCATCGACGTGATCACCGCCCCGCGCTACGAGGGCTTGTTCAAGATGCTGGCGGGCAGGCGATTCGACTACTTTCCGCGCAGCGTCATGGAAATCTGGGACGAGCAGGCGATCAATGCCGATACGCTGGCAGTGGAACCCCACCTCGCACTGCACTATTTCTACGATGCCTACTTCATGGTGAACCGCCGCAACACCCGGCTCGCGCAGGACATCCGCGAGGGCCTCGAAAAAGCCATCGCCGACGGCTCGTTCGACAAGCTCTTCCAGCAATACTATGGGGAGCGGCTGCGCAAGGCGCACCTGGAAACGCGCACGGTGATCGAGCTGCGCAATCCGTTGCTGACGCCTGGGACGCCCTCGGACCGGCCGGAACTCTGGTACGACAGCAAGCGGGGGCACTGAAGACCGAAAGCGCACTCGCTTCCAGTGTCACGACGACCGCAGTTCGGCGATGACGGGATCCAGCACCCGCGCCACGTTCGAGACCAGGATCTCGAAACCCGCGTCGTCAGCGCCTTCATTGCAGGCACGTTCGAGCTCAGCGGCCGCCTGCGGGACGTCGCGCACGCCCAGCGTGCCGGCGACGCATTTGAGATCGTGCGCCATCCGCATCGCTGCCGACTTCTCGCCCATCACCCGCGCGACCCGGAAACGCCCCGCGAAATCCGCCTCCCGATCCCTGAACATGTTCAGCAGCTGCGAATACAGGACTTCGTCGCCCATCGTGGCTGCGAGTCCCGCGCGCCGATCGATGCCGCCGCAACCCTCCTGGCGACCAGCGCGCGGTAGGTCGCCTGCGCCCTCGCGCGCGTCGCCCGACACGACCGCAGCCGGGTGGATCCAGCGAGCGAGCGTGGCAAACATCTCGTCGACCTTGATCGGCTTGGCGACGTGGTCGTTCATCCCGGCGGCCAGGGCCTTGTCGCGGTCACCGATCAGCGCGTTGGCGGTCATCGCGATCACCGGCAACTCGCGCCAGCGTGGCTGCTGGCGCAAGGCACGGGTCGCCGAATAGCCGTCCATGACCGGCATCTGGCAATCCATCAGCACGCCGTCGAAATGCTGGCGGTCGAGCATGTCCAGGGCCTCCTGGCCATCGCAGGCCACACTGACGATCACCCCGGCCCGATGCAGCAAGGTCAAGGCGATCTCGCGGTTGATGGCGTTGTCCTCCACGAGGAGCAGCTGCGCACCGCGCAGGCGGGCTTGATGCCCGGGCAGGCTCTCTTCGGGTTTCGCCGTGCTGGTCGAGCGAGTCGCGACGAGCCCGAGCATGCCGTTGCAGGCATCGAGCAGGGCGGCCGGCGTGACCGGCTTGACCAACAGCGCACACGCACCGATCTCTCGGCGTGTCAGGCGTTTCTGCACGCCGTCCCGGTCGAGCTCAGCCGCCATCAGCGCGATCGGCATCGGCGGGTGCTGGCGTTCGCGCTGGCGCAGCAGTTGCGCACATTCCGCACCGTCGAGGCCAGGCATCTTCCAATCGAGCAGCACGAGGTCGTAGGGCTTGTCGAGGGCCTTGGCAAGCGCCACCATGCGCAAGGCGTCCTGGGCGCTGGCCGCGGTGGCGACCTCCAGTCCGAGCGCCGCGCCCATGCCGCCAAGCACCTCGCGCGCACGGGCGTTGTCGTCCACGACCAGCATCCGCTTGCCGCGCAGGCCCTCCTGAGGCGACAGACGCGGTTCGGCCGGCTCGAGCTGCAGGCCGAAGGGCAGCGTGAAGCGGAAACTGCTGCCGTGGCCGGGCGCACTCTGGACGTCGATCTCGCCGCCCATCATGCGCACGAGATGGCGGCTGATCGATAGCCCCAATCCGGTGCCGCCGTAGCGCCGGCTGGTCGACGAATCGACCTGCGTGAACGGCTGGAACAGATAGCGCTGTTCGTCGGCTGTCATGCCGATGCCCGTGTCGCGCACGTCGAAGCTCAGCCGAACGGATCGGGCCTGACGTTCGACGACATCGACGGCGATCACGATCTCGCCACGTTCGGTGAACTTGACGGCATTGCTGCCCAGGTTGAGCAGTACCTGGCGCAGGCGCGAAGGGTCGCCGATCAGCGCCGCTGGCAGCTGCGGGGGTTGAACGAACAGCAGCTCGATCCCCTTCTCGCCGGCGCTCAGGCCGATCAGATTGCCCAGGCCATCCATGACGTCGCCAAGGCTGAACGGGATCGCTTCGATGTCGAGCTTGCCAGCCTCGATCTTGGAGAAGTCCAGGATGTCGTTGATGATCCCGAGCAACGATTCGGCTGCGCCATGGATCTTTTGAACGTAGTTGAGTTGTTGCGCGTCGAGCCCGCTTTGCAGGGCCAGGTAGGACATGCCGAGAATCGCGTTCATCGGCGTACGGATCTCATGGCTCATGTTGGCCAGGAAGTCGCTCTTGGCCTGGTTCGCGGCTTCGGCCGCCAGCCGCGCGTCCCGATCCGACTCGGCCTGCCTGCGAGCGGTGATGTCGCGGGCGATGCCGACCGTGCCGGCCACGCTTCCGTCGCCGTCGTGGAGTACCGTCTTGATGGTCTCGACCAGGCTGATGCTCCCGTCGGCGTTGATGTGGTGCTCCTCGATCCGCTTGCATCCGTTCGATGCCATCACTTCGGCGTCGTCGCCCCGATAGGTGTCGGCGAGCTCCGCGGGGTGGACCTCATGATCGGTCTTGCCGGTCATCTGGCTCGGGTCGGAAAAGCCCTTCGCGGCCGCGAGCGCCCGGTTGACCGCCACGTAGTGGCCGCCGGCGTCCTTCACCCAGGCGAGGTCCGGAATGTTGTCCAGGATCGCCGCCATGCGGGCATTCGCAGTTCCAAGCTCCATCGCGTGCTGCCGCAACCTCTCGCGCATCGCGTTGAGGGCATCCACCAACTGGTCGAGTTCGTCGCCTCGGCCCGGCAGGCGCCTCAAACGCAACGGTGACGCTTGCGAGTCCGGTGTGACGTCTCGCAACGACGCGGCGATCTCCAGCAGGTGGCGAGTCGCCAGCCGGTGCACGACGAACAGGATGAAAAGGGCGACCAGGAAGGTCTTGGCCGCGTTGCTCAGGAGGATGATGACCGCCTGCGCCGCCAGGCCGCGATAGATGTCCGTCAGCGTGGCTTCAATGTGGAGCACGCCGATGACTTGCGGTGTTTCACCGCAGCACGCCAGAGGAAACTCCCGGACGACGGCATTGGCGCTTTGTCGCTCGCCGCGGAAAACCGTCAATGCGTGGGCGGACGAGGCACTCTCCCGCACTTCCACCGCCCGCATGGAAGGCAGTCGCAAGATGCCTTCGAGTTGCTCCTCGAGTTGCCGGGAATCCAGCGCCCACAGGCTTTCGCTCAAGCTGCGCGACGTGGCCTGGTCGATCTCGGCGAATCGGCTCTCGAGGCGCGCCCTCTCGCTGCGATAGCTCAGGGACAATTGCAGCACGGTCAGGGCCAGCGTGACCACGGTGCTGAACAGCAGAACGCGAATCAACAGCGCGATCGCGATGCCGCCGCCCGGCACCCGCAACGTCGACGCCAGCCAGCCGCGACGTGGCGGCTGCGAGTCCGGATCGGGTACAGGGAGGGTCATCGATGAACTCGTCGCCTGGAAGCTGAGGGTGGCCATCGGACGCACATAGCATAAGCCAAGACACTTCGAACTCGTCCCCCACGTCACCACGGTCAAGCCCGCTGGGAGACATCGATCAGATGCCATGCGAGCGTGGCCGAGACAATCCTTGAGCCGTGACCTCGCCCCAGTGAATTTCCGGCCTCCGAGGCCGGGAAGGCTGCGGCCCGGATCCGGCCGGGATTTTCCGTCCGGGCAAGCCTTAGACTTTGGCACTCGGATTCATTGCGAGCGGCATGCGAGAGACGACGACCACAGGTTCACCAAACGCCCAGGTGCAGGCATGAGCGCCGCTGTGCGCGAAGTGCCGGCGCCGTCTGGCGACGTCCCCGCGCGACCGTGGGTCCTGTACCTGCTCGAGTGTGCTGGCGATCGCCTGTACGCGGGCATCACCAACGACCTCACGGCGCGTTTCAAGAAACACATCGATGGCCGCGGTGCGCGCTTCACGCGTGCTTTCCCGCCCGTGCGCATCGTCGCGGCTTCGGAGCTGCCATCGCGCTCGGACGCGCTCAAGGCCGAATACGCGCTCAAGCAGCAGCCGCGATCGAACAAGCTGCGGTTTCTTGAAGGATGCGGGACGCCGCTGGTGCTGACACCGACGCCCTGAACCCGATGCGTCTCAGTTGCGGCAATGCGCCAGCTGGAATCCCGCAACCCGCTCGTTGCCGCTCAACGCACGCGCGAGCCCGGGCATCGACGTCTTGCCGTTCTTGCCGATCGCCACGGCGATGAAGTGCCACTCCGCCAGGCCGTCGCGCATGTTGATGGACAACGAGCCGTCCGCCAGCAGATAGCCGTGCTCGCGAACGGCGTCGTGCAGTTCCTGCTCGGTGGGTGCGGCGTCCTTCCTGAATTGGACGACGACCGCGATGCCTTCGCGCGACGGCAGCCAGTCCTCGAGCCGGTGCACCCACAGCATGCACAGCGTCGACATCGCGGCCAGCAGGATCGCCGCGCCGTAGAAGCCGACGCCCACCAGGATGCCGATGACCGCGGCCGACCAGACCGAGGCCGCTGTCGTGAGCCCCCGGATGTTGAGGCCGTCCTTCATGATGACGCCCGCACCCAGGAAACCGATGCCCGTCAGGATGCCCTGCACGATCCGCGTGGGATCGGCGGCGACGACCGACGCCGCATGGCCGCCATACCAGAGCGACGGATAGCCGACGAAGGTCGTGAGCGCGGACGACGCCATGCAGACCAGCCCGTACGTGCGCATGCCCACGGCACGGCCGTGATACGTCCGCTCGTAGCCCACCACCAGCCCGAGAAACAGGGCGCCCATCAAGGTCAGGAAGATCGCCAGGTTGGCGTTCATCTGGCTCGCGGACCAGTACGCGGACAGCGTGCTGTCCCAGATTTGCTGCATTGCCAAGGCTCCGGTGCGGGTAGAAGTCGGGATTGTCCCTGCTGCGGCGCGCCCGGACTGGAACCGCGCTGTCTTCACCCGGATCCGGTCCGCTGCGTCGCCGCGCGGTGCTCAGGCGCGCGACTCGAGGTAGTCGCAAGCCAGGTGCGCCAGCGCGCGAACGCCGATCACCAGGGCGCGCTCGTCGGCGAAGAAGCGCGGCGAATGGTTCGAGTAGGCTTTCTTCGGATCGATCCCCGGCGGCGTGACGCCGACAAAGAAGAAGAGGCCGGGAACGAGGCGCTGGAAGAACGAGAAGTCTTCCGCGCCCGTCACCTTCGCGACGAGTTCCAGGCGACCTGCTCCGGCGACGCGCGCCAGCGTCGGCACCATCGCCTCGGTCAGCGCCGGATCGTTGACGGTCACCGGGTAGTTCTTCTCGATGCACACCGCGCAGCCCGCGCGCGAGCCGCGCGACACGGCCTCGGCAAGCGTGGTCACGCGCTCGTGGATCTCGTCGCGCATCTCCTCGTCGAAGGCGCGAATGGTGCCGCGCATCTCGACGCTGTCGGGAATGATGTTCTCGCGCACGCCGCCGCGGATCATCCCGATGGTGACGACCGCGGGCTCGCGCGCGATGTCCACGCCTCGGCTGATCACCGTCTGCAGCCCCAGGATCACCTGCGCGGCCGTCACGATGGGATCGACGCCGAGCCAGGGCGCGGCGCCATGCGTCTGCTTGCCGTGCACCGTGATCTTCAACTTGTCCGAGCTCGCCATCGTGGGGCCGGACCGGTAGCCGACGATGCCCAGCGGCAGGCGCGAGGTCACGTGCAGGCCGAAGATCGCCTGCGGCGCCGGGTTCTCGAGCGCGCCCTCGGCGATCATCATCTGCGCGCCGCCCTCTTCTCCTTCGGGCGGCATCTCCTCGGCTGGCTGGAAGATGAACTTGACGGAGCCGCGCAGCTGCGAGCGCAGGCCGGCGAGGACGGTGGCCACCCCCATCAGGATGGCGGTGTGGCAATCGTGGCCGCACGCGTGCATCACGCCGACGTCTTCGCCGTTCCACATCGCGCGCGCTTTCGAGGCGAACGGCAGGTCGACGTCTTCGGTCACCGGCAACGCATCCATGTCGGCCCGCAACGCGACCGTCGGCCCGGGCAACGCGCCCTCGAGCAGCCCGACGACGCCGGTATGGGCCACGCCCGTCCTGACCTCGTCCAGCCCGAGCGCCTCCAGGTGCGCCTGCACGATCTTCGCCGTTCGAAACTCGCGGTTGCCGAGTTCCGGGTGCTCATGCAGGTCTCTTCGCCAGGCGATGACGCGCGCTTCGACGGATTCGGCCGCGCGATCGATCTCGCTGGCGAGTGAACTGGCAATGACCTGGTGCTCCGACATTTGGCGCTCCGTGCAGGGGTTGGGCGAGGCTGGGGCCATCGTAATGGAGTCCGGCGCGAGCATGCACGACGAATGTTTGGCGCACTTTGTCACGTCCACCGCACGAACGGCGTTCACCAGGATGGACCTATCGGCACTCTGCCGAACTCGCGGATGTCGGGCGTGCGATCTTGTGCGCCGCGATGAGCTTTGGCTCCGCGCCGCACCCTGCCGCTCACTTGCCACCAGTCACATCGAGGAACGTGCCGGTGATGAAGGAAGCCTCGGCGCTTGCCAGCCACAGGATCGCCCGCGCAACCTCTTCAGGCTGACCGCCTCTTCCCATGGGGATCGAGTCCTTGACGCGATCGACCCGTCCCGGTTCTCCGCCGCTGGCATGCATGTCGGTGTAGATGTGCCCAGGGCGAATGCAGTTGACGCGTATCCCCTCCCGCGCGACTTCCTTGGCAAAGCCGATAGTGAATGTCTCGACGGCGCCCTTGGCCGCAGCGTAGTCGACATATTCGTTCGGACTGCCGAGCCGGGCCGATGCCGACGAGATGTTGATCACGGCGCCGCCCGGCCCATGGTGACGATATGACATCCGCTTCACCGCTTGCTGTGCACAGAGGATAGGGCCGATCGAGTTGACCGCGAAGATGCGCCGCATCCGCTCGAATTCGAGATCCTCCAGCCGGGACTGCGGCGCAAGTACCGCGGCGTTGTTGACCAGTACATCGATCCGGCCGAACTCCCGGTCGATCGCGGCGAACAATCGAGCGACCTGCTCTGGATCCGCGCTATCCGCGCGCACGGCCAAAGCCCGGCGGCCGACAGCTTCTACATCAGCCGCCACCGCCAGGGCGGCAGACTCGTTGGAGACGAAGCTGATCGCTACATCGTAGCCTTGTGCGGCAGCAAGCCGCGCAGTCGCCGCGCCTATGCCGCGACTTCCACCCGTTATCAGAATCAGCGGTGCCTGCGGGACGCTATCCATTTGGAGAACCTTCATGTGGCGATGGGATATTGATCAGGGATGGAACCGGCCGAATGCTGGCGGCTCAGGCGAAGCACCTGGCTCAGTTTTGGGTCGGCAAGCGGCTCGCTCTTGCCGGCCTGAGGATCGGGCGAAGCGCCACGGCCAACGGCACGATCGCCAAGGCCGTCAAGGCGGTCGCCAGCGTGGCGACATGCAAGCCGACGACGTCGCCGAGAAAGCCATAGAGCATCGGCGCGATGGCACCTGAAGCGATCGTTCCGGTATAGAACAACGCGAATGCGCGCTCGGTGCCCCCCGGCGGCGCAAGTTCCGGCACGGTTCCGTACAGGACGGAAGACGTACCGTTGAGCATCAATCCCAGCAGGGGCAACAGGAACATCGTTGGTGCAAGAGGAAGGACCATCGCCGCGACAATGGCGGCTGCCGTTCCACTTTCAGTGGCCAGCACCGTCGCGATGACGCCCATGCGTGCGCCCAGCCAGCCGCAGGCAAACTTGCCGGCGGCGCCACCGCCGAATACCAGAGCCAGCGCCGTACCCAGCATCGGCTTCGAAATGCCCTTGGCCTCGAGCAGGAACGGCAGGAATGTCAACACGCCCATGCGCACGCCGGTGTCGAGCACGCCGATCGCGAAGAGCAGGGGGAATCCCTTGCCCGCAGTTTCGCGCGCGGCCCCCGGCTCTTTCGCGGCCATGGCCACTGGCGCGGTGCGCGCTATCGTGGGGAAAAATAGTGCAAGGGCCGCGGAGGCAACGCAGCCCACGACGGACGCCATCCAGAGGGCATGGCGCCACGGCATCTGCGTCACGAGAAGCGAGATCGCTGCCGGCATGATGGATTTTCCGACGTCACCCGCGAAGTTGTAGATGCTCAGGGGCCCTCGGGCTGCTTTCCCGAACACCCGCGACACCGCGCCCGATGCCAGGGGGTGCTGGGTGCTCGAGCCCATGCCGGAGATCGCCAGCGCCACGCACAGGCCAAGCAGGCTCCCCGACATCCCCGCCAATGCGTAGCCCGCCGCGGCCAGCAGGGTGCCCAGCGCGAGCGTCGCCCGCGTGCCGAGCCATTTCGCCAGCTGTCCGGCCGGGATCTGCAGACTGGCCATCGTGCCCGCATAGACCCCTCGCAGCATGGCCAGGGCGCCGTAGCTCAGGCCGAAGTCCGCCTGCCACACGGGCAGCAGCACATAGATCATGTCCGTGTAGCCGTCGTGCAGGGCATGGGCGACACAGGACAGCCACAGCACGCGGCCACGTGATGCCGCGGGTGGCGAACCGACCGGATCGGCCACCCGCGCGGGCACGCGGGACAGGGACGGGAGACTCATGAAGGGGAACGGCTGATGGACTGGGAGGTCGCGGCGCGAATGCCGCGTGGGCACCGTGCTCCGTCGAAGCTTAAAGGCATGCGCACCGTGGTTCAATGGACAAAATATCGGGCCATCAGAGACAAAAGGTCACGTCATGGAAGACGGTTCTCACGCGGGCAAGGACCAGGACCGGTTGCCGCCGCTCAATGCACTGCGCAGTTTCGAGGCCGTGGCGCGGCATGGCAGCTTCGCCGGTGCCGCCACACACTTGAATGTCACCCATTGGGCAGTCGGCAAGCAGATCAGGTTGCTGGAGGATTGGTTCGGCGTGCCGCTCTTCGAGCGTCGTCCGCGCGGCGTCGTGTTGACGGACGAAGGTGCAGCGTTGCTTGCCGACGTGAGCCAGGCCTTCGAACGCCTCGCCGCAGGAGCGGCCCGACTGCGACATGACGAATTCACGCGTCGCGTGTCCGGCACGGTGCGGGTGAACGCGCTGGCCAGTTTCGCCTTGTGCTGGCTGCTGCCGCGCCTGGCCGACTTTCATTTGCGCTACCCCGACATCGATGTCCGACTGTCGACCACCTCGCGCAAGCTGCGCTACATCAGCGACGCCTTCGACATCGGCGTGCGCTCGGGGCACGAGCAGGGCGCCGGACTCCTGTCGTCTACGTTGATGGCCGACGAGCGCCTGCCCGCCTGCAGTCCGGCGCTCCTGCGCCATCACGCGATACGCAGCGTGGCGGATCTGCGCCGCCACACGCTGCTGCATTCGACCAGCACCCGCGCCTCGTGGTCCCATTGGCTGCGGGAGGCCGGTGCCCCCGAACTGCGGCCAGCGGGAAACGTGGTCTTCGACCACACCTATCTGCAACTCGCTGCGGCAGTGGAAGGCCTGGGAGTCACGCTCGCGTCGCTGCCGCTGATCGGACGCGATCTCGCCGAGGGGCGTCTGGTGTGCCCGATTTCGACACCCCCATGGCGCGCTCCCGACTATTCGCTCGTGATCAACGTCGATCGCTCTCGCGATGATGCGGTTCGGACATTCGAGCAGTGGATCAGGGCCATGGCCGGTCAGGGCATCGCGGGATCTGCAGCGGGACACATGCCGGGGGGCGACAAGCTCATCGGATGAACGTCGGAGCCTGCGGGCGTCTTGTACAAAGCGCTTGTCCCGACTCTTGGCATTCTTGAAACCTAGGGAAGGTTCTCGCGAAAAATAACCTGACTTCGCGTCGCCTCCACCCCACTCAACGCATCGCGCTTGTCACGCAGGTTGGTAAAGATCCGAACACAATTCATCAACGTCGTGTGAGGACTCTGGGAGATCACCGCATCCATGGTCCCGCCGATCAACAGCGCCCGCGTGTCAGGCGTCAGCCCGTGCCCGATGAACACGACCTTCTGCTCACGCCCGGCCTCTTCCAGCGCGCGTGCCACGCCGTCCGAAGCCCCGCCGATGTTGTAGATGCCGGCCAACTCGGGATGTTGCTCCAACAGCGCCCGCGTCTGCCGATAGTTCTTGCCGGCGTCGTCCTGCCCTTCACGCAGGCCGACCACCTCCAGACCCGGAAACAACTCGTCGATGACATGCAGGAAGCCTGCCTCGCGCTCCTCGTGCGCCTTGTAGCTGAGACTGCCGGCGATCAGCGCCGCCTTGGCGGTGCGCGCGCCGATGAAGCGACCAACCAGGTAGCCGGCAGTGCGGCCGGCAGCGCGGTTGTCGAGGCCGACGAATGCAACGCGCTCGGAACTGGAAAGGTCTGAAATCAGCGTCACCACCGGCAGACCGCGTGCTGCCAACGTGGCCACGGCCTCGCGCACCGCCGGATGCTCCAACGCCATCATCGCGATGCCGTCGCAGCGTGGGCCGTGGCGGAGCAACGCATCGGCCAGCTCGCGAGGGTTGAAGCTCTCGACGAATACGGTGCGGCACTGCACGTTGAACGGCGCCCAGTGTTCATGGGAATACCCCACCATGTCGCCGAGCATGCGGATGAAGCGGTTGGTGCCCGAGGGCAATACAAACACGAGACGCAGAGGGGGTGGTGTCAGCGCCGCATGGAGTGTCGTGCTGGGCAGGTAGTCAAGTTCAACGGCTGCTTTCAGTACGCGCTGCACCGTTGCTTCGCGCACACCAGCGCGGTGGTTCAGAACGCGGTCGACGGTGGCGGTGGACACCTGGGCCGCGCGGGCTATGTCGACCACGCGTGCACGTCCTGCGCCGGTGGAATCGGTCACGGACTCTTCTGCAAGAGATTTTGAAGGGTTTGCTTTCATACATCAAAAACCATCAATAAAGGAGTTTGACCCGGATCATGCATGCTTCTATCTTCAGGGTCTAGCGAAGGCGGTAATGCATCAAATTGCATCAGCCACATGACGGAGACATCCATGACCTCGACGACACGCCGCAGTGCCCTGCGCACGCTTTCTGCACTCCCGGCCGCCGGCCTGGTCGCGGGCTTCCCACGCATGGCGCGTGCTGCCGAGTTCTCGTACAAGTACGCCAACAACCTGCCTCTGTCACACCCGCTCAACATTCGCGCCCAGGAAGCGGCCGACCGGATCGCCAAGGACACCAAGGGCCGCGTCGAGATCAAGATCTACCCGAACAATCAGTTGGGTGGCGACAGCGACATGCTGACGCAAGTGCGCGCTGGCGGCGTCGAGTTCTTCACGCCGTCGGCGCTGGTCATCGCCACGTTGGTGCCGGTGGCCGCCATCAACGCGGTCGGCTTCGCCTTCTCGGACTACAACCAGGTCTGGGCCGCCATGGACGGGAAGCTCGGCGCCTACGTGCGCGCCGCGATTGCCAGGTCGCGTCTCTACACCTTCGAGAAGATGTGGGACAACGGCTTCCGCCAGACCACCAGCAGCAAGGGCGCCATCACCGTTGCCAAGGACATGGACGGCCTGAAGATCCGCGTGCCGGTGAGCCCGTTGCCGATCTCGCTGTTCAAGGGACTGGGCGCTTCGCCGGCCAGCCTGCAGTTCAGCGAGGTCTATTCCTCGCTGCAGACGAAGATCGTCGATGCCCAGGAAAACCCGCTGCCCATCATTCAGGTGGCCAAGCTCTACGAAGTACAGAAGTTCTGCTCGCTGACCAACCACATCTGGGACGGCTACTGGATGGTGGCAAACGGCCGCGCGTGGGACGCCTTGCCGAATGATCTGAAGACGATCGTCGCACGCCACATCAACGACGCCGGGATGGCGCAGCGCGAGGACATCAAGAAACTCAACGAGTCCGTCGCCGCTGACCTGCAGTCCAAGGGTCTGGCGATCAACCGCCCGACTGCGGACAGCTTCCGTGCCAAGCTGCGCGAGTCAGGCTTCTATGCGGAGTGGAAGGGACGCTTCGGCGCCGAAGCCTGGTCGCTGCTCGAAGACACTGTGGGCAAGCTGGCCTGACCGCCATGTCGCACCACACCGCCGCCGGCGCGGTCTCCTTCGCCAACACGCGCACGACGCGCCCCGGCAGCTTGATCGGCTCGCTGGCCGCGGGCGCCGATCGCCTGCTCGGCGGCGTGGTGGAAGCCATTGCTGCTGCGCTGGTGGCGGCCGAGATTGTCGTGCTGTTCACCGGCGTGGTATCGCGCTACGCGTTTCATTCGCCGCTGACATGGTCGGATGAACTGGCGGCTATCCTCTTCATCTGGCTGTCGATGCTGGGGGCCGTCGTCGCGCTACGGCGCGGCGAGCACATGCGCATGACGGCGCTGGTGCAGAAAGTGACGCCGGCCACGCGGGCGTTGCTCGACGCGTTCGCGATCGCGTTCCTGGTGCTGATCATGTGGCCGACGCTGGACTACGCGCACGAGCAGACCTTCATCGCGACGCCCGCGCTGGAGATCAACGACGCCTGGCGTGCCGGCGCGATTCCAGCGGGCGCCGCCCTCATGCTGGCAATCGCGCTGCTGCGACTGCTGCGCGTTTGCAGCGGCAGGCAGATCGCTGCATCGCTGCTGGGCGTGGGCGGCCTGGTGGCCGCGTTCTGGTTCGCCGCGCCGCTGTTCGCGACGCTGGGCAAGCTGAACCTGATCGTGTTCTTCGTAGTCGTCGTGGCTGCGACGGTGTTGTCCGGCGTGCCGATCGCGTTCTCGTTCGCGTTGTCCACCTTCGGCTATCTCGCGCTGACCACGCCCACGCCGCTGCTCGTGATGGTGGGCCGTCTCGACGAAGGCATGTCGCACCTGATCCTGCTGGCGGTGCCGCTGTTCATCTTCCTGGGTGCGCTGATCGAGATGACCGGCATGGCGCGCGCGATGATCCAGTTTCTCGCCGGGCTGCTGGGCCATGTGCGCGGAGGGCTCTCGTACGTGCTGATCGGCGCGATGTACCTCGTCTCGGGCATCTCGGGCTCCAAGGTGGCCGACATGGCCGCCATCGCGCCGGTGCTGTTCCCGGAGATGATCCGGCGCGGCGCGAAGCCGGGCGACCTGGTGGCGCTCCTGGCGGCCACCGGCGCCCAGACCGAGACCATCCCGCCGTCCATCGTCCTGATCACCATCGGCTCGGTCACCGGCATCTCGATCGCCGCGCTGTTCACCGGCGGCCTGTTGCCCGCCGTGGTGCTGGGCATCGGCCTGTGCACGGTGGTGTGGTGGCGCTATCGGCGCGAAGACCTGAGCGGCGTGCAGCGCTTGCGCAAGCGCGCGATCGGCAAGCTGCTCCTGCTGGCGTTGCCCGCCGTGCTGCTGCCCTTCGTGATCCGCGCCGCGGTCGTCGAGGGCGTGGCCACGGCCACCGAAGTGTCGACCATCGGCATCGTCTATTCCGCCATCGTCGGCCTGGTCGTCTACCACCAGTTCGACTGGCGGCGCCTGAAGCCGATGCTTGTCGACACCGCATCGCTGTCGGGCGCGATCATCTTCATCGTCGGCTGCGCCACGGCGACGGCCTGGGGCCTCACCCAGTCGGGCTTCTCGCAAGACCTGGCGCATGCAATGGGATCGCTTCCGGGCGGATCGTACGGGTTCCTCGCGGTGTCCATCGTCGCCTTCATCGTGCTGGGCAGCATGCTCGAAGGCATCCCGGCCATCGTGCTGTTCGGCCCGTTGCTGTTCCCGATCGCGCGCGCGGCCGGCATCGACGAGGTGCACTACGCGATGGTCGTGATCTTTGCGATGGGCATCGGCCTGTTCGCGCCACCGTTCGGCGTCGGCTACTACGGCGCCTGCGCGGTCAGCAAGGTCGACCCTGACGAAGGCATCCGGCACATCGGCGGCTACATCGTCGCCATGTTGATCGGATTGGCCGTCGTCGCACTCGTCCCGTGGTTCTCGACCGGCTTTCTCAAGACCTGAAACCCGCTGCACCTCAACGTAGCAAAACGGAGCCAACACCATGAGTCGATTCCTCGGCGAGATTCGCCAGCTGGGCTATGTCGTGCACGACATCGAGGCCGCCATGGACCACTGGAGCCGCACGCTCGGCGTCGGGCCCTGGTTCTACAACCCCAAGGTGCCGATCAGGAACTACACCTACAACGGCGAGTCGCACGAGCCGCACAACTCGGTGGCGCTGGCCAACTCCGGCTTCGTGCAGGTGGAGCTGATCCAGACCCGCAACGACGTGCCATCCATGTACCGCGATTTCCTGCAGGCCGGCCGCACCGGGCTGCAGCACGTTGCCTATTGGACGTCCGACTACGACGCCGATCTCGCGCGCCTGACCGCGCAAGGCTTCGTGCCTGTGATGAGCGGCGAAGTCGGCGTGAACGGCCGCTTCATCTATTTCGACACCGAATTCCATCCGGGCACCGTGATCGAGCTCTCTGAAGTGGCCGGGCCCAAAGGCAGGATGTTCGAGCTGATCCGCTTTGCTTCGGAGGGCTGGGACGGCAGCGATCCGGTGCGTCCCTTCCCCGACTTGAGCAAGCTGTGAAGACGACCCTCTCCGCACCCGAACGTATCCGCGCGCGTTACCTGATCGAGACTCCGATCGACCTGGCCGCCGTGGCCGAAGTGATGGCCGGCGAGCAGTCGTGCGGCACCTTCACGCGCGTGGAGGGCGAAACCGATGCTTTGCGCCAACGCGCGCGGGCGACGGTCGACGCGATCACCGAACTGGAGGCTGTCCATGCGCCCAGCCTGCCCAACGCGCCGCTGGAGCGCCAGGGCATGCGCGGTCCGTGGCGGCGTGCACACATCGACATCTCCTTCCCGGTCGCCAATATCGGTGCCAACCTGCCGACGCTGGCGTCCACCGTTTCGGGCAACCTGTACGACCTCGGCGAGGTGACCGGCCTGCGGCTCGAATCGCTGCGGGTGCCGGCCGCGTACCGCGCGCAGTTCGATCTGCCGCGCCTGGGCATCGCCGGCACCCGCGAGCGAACCGGCGTTTTCAGCGGGGCGCTGGTGGGTACCATCATCAAGCCCAACGTGGGGTTGTCAGCGGCCGATACGGCGGAACTCGTCGGCCGGCTGTGCGCCGCGGGCGTCGACTTCATCAAGGACGACGAGGTCTGTGCCGATCCCGCACACGCGCCGCTCGCCGAGCGCGTGCCGGCCGTGATGGCGGTGGTGCGCGCGCACCAGCAGCGCACCGGCAAGCATGTGATGGTGGCCTTCAACATCACCGACGAGACCGACGCGATGAAGCGCCACGCCGATCTCGTGGAGCGCGAAGGTGGCTCATGCGTGATGGCCAGCCTGAACTGGTGCGGTTACTCCGGCATCCAGACGCTGCGCCGCCACACCAGCCTGGCGCTGCACGGCCACCGCAACGGCTACGGCGCGCTGTCGCGCCACCCGCTCCTTGGCATCTCCTTCCAGGCCTACCAGACGCTGTGGCGCCTGAGCGGCGCGGACCACATGCACGTGCACGGGCTGCAGGGGAAGTTTTCACAGTCGGACGCCGAGGTGATCGAGTCGGTGCGCGACTGCTGCACGCCGCTGACGTCGATGCACGACGACCGCGTGATGCCAGCGTTCTCGTCCGGCCAGTGGGCCGGTACCGTACCCGCGACCTGGGACGCCATCGGCAGCGACGACCTGCTGTTCATGGCCGGCGGCGGCATCCTTGCCCACCCGCAAGGAGCCGCGGCCGGCGTCGCCAGCATCCGCCAGGCCTGGACGGCCGCGCGCGCGGGCGTGACTCTCGCGGACGCGGCGCGCAACGCGCCCGAGTTGGCGGGGGCGTTGGCCTTCTTCGGCAAGAAATGACCTGCTCTCCGTCCGTTCTCTACTACGGCGACGACTTCACTGGCGCGACCGACACGCTGGGCACCGCCGCCCGCGCCGGCCTGCGCGCGCTGCTGCTGCTGAAGACGCCCGACGCGGTGCGGCTGGCGCAGTTGCCCGCACTCGACGTCCTGGGCATCGCCGGCGCGGCGCGCGCGATGACGCCGTCGGAGATGCGCGCCGAGCTGGCACCGGTCGCCGCGTTGTTCCGCACCCTGGGCGCCCGCGTGCTGCACTACAAGACGTGCTCGACCTTCGACAGCGCGCCAGACATCGGCTCCATCGGCGAGGCGGTACGCAGCCTGCGTGGCGCGGTCGACGATCCGTGCACGGTCATCCTTGGCGGCCAGCCGAACATCGGCCGCTTCTGCCTGTTCGGCAACCTGTTCGCAGCCGCGGGCAGTGGCGGCGAGATATTTCGCATCGACCGCCATCCGACGATGAGCCGGCATCCGGTGACGCCGATGCACGAGGCCGACTTGCGGTTGCATCTCGCACGGCAGGGACTGGACGGCGTTCGTTCGATTCCATTCACGCTACCGGTGCACCGGACCGCCGTGGCACACGCACTGGACGTGGCACGAACCGAGACTGAAACCGTGTTGTTCGACATCGCCGATGCCAGGCAATTGGCCGTGATCGGGGACGTGCTCTGGAGCCGGGCGGCCGAGAGAACGCTGTTGGCCGTGGGCCCCAGCAGCGTCGTCGATGCCTTGTCCGGTGCGACGCGTCATGTGCAGCCGGAAGGCGGCGCACGGCGCGCGGACACCGCGGCGAATCTCGCACCGGTCGTTCACCCATCGGCGGGTCCGGTGCTGGTACTCGCCGGCAGCCTGTCGCCGGTCACCGCGCGCCAGGTCGCGTCATCGCCTTCATTCGACATCGTCTGGCTCGACGCGCCGGTGCTCGCGCGCCGTGGTCGGACGGCGATCGCGAGCCAGGCGCAAGAGATCGCCGACAGCCTGGCCGCCGGACGTCACGTGCTGGCCTGCACGCGGGGGCACGGTTCGACAGCGACCACCCCGCTCGACGCGCAGTCGCTCGCACGGGCCGGCGGCGACCTGCTGGCCGCCGTGCTGGCACGCGTACCGTTGCGACGCATAGGCGTGGCCGGCGGGGACACTTCCAGCCACGGTGTGATGGCGCTGGACGCCTGGGGCTTGTCCTATGTCGCCGACCTGGGTGCCGGCGCATCGCTGTGTCGCGTGCACAGCGACGACATGCGGCTGGACGGCCTGGAGATCATGCTCAAAGGTGGGCAGATGGGGACGGACGACGTGTTCGAGAGGCTGGTGCATGGGGCTGGAGTGCCCTGCTGACCCCACAAGGCCTTTCAACACAACGACGGGCCACCGCAGCGATTGGCGTTCGTTCCAGACGTCAAGGCTGGCAGCGTCCAGCGGTCTGTCGTCGACTGGCGGCTACGCAGCGGTTGCCGAAGTCGACGGACGCCTCGCAGGGTGCGTCTTGCCGAGCTCGATTGTCGAGCGTCGGGAGGAAGTTCCCGACTTAACGGAGCAGCCCTTGTCCCTAGCGCTGCTCAGTCGCGAAACAAGCCGACGCCGCCCGCGCGAACACGTGTCCTGCGGCTGCAGCCCCGCGCACGAGAGTAAGGAGACAGCCCGCGCCGCAACTCACAGGGCAGTCGAGGGCCGGAGAGCGACCGCGCCTGTCAGGGATTGTTGGACAGCGTATAAGCAATCAGCGAGTGGTCCACCGGCACCACCAACAGGCCATTGCCAGCGGCCATGTCGCCGCGGCTCACCCCCGATTCGACCGGCGAGCCCAGGGACGTCGACCAAATCTGAGTGCCGGTGACTGCGTCGAGCGCATAGAGCTTTCCCGAGCTGCCTTCGACGAACACATAGCTGTTGACCAGGATCGGCAGCGACGCAAGGCTGCCGTCGCCGGCAAACGTCCAGCGCAACGTCTTGCTGGCGAGGTCCATCGCGTTCAGCGTGCCCGACCGCATGAAGTAGCCCATGGTCGACCCCAGCGCCGGCGTGCCCGTATAGTCGGACAGCAGGCTGCCCGTCTCGGCCTCGAAGGTCTCGCCCGTTGTCGTACCGATGCTGTTGGGCGAGTAGTAGACGCCGTTCGCGTACGAACCCGGCTCGCCGCCGCCGCCATCGCAGCCACCATCGTCGTGCCACACGGTCGCGCCGGTCGCGGGCTGGAAGTCGTAGGTCTGGCATGGATAGCTGACGTAGACGCCATCGGCCGTGACAGTCGGCGCGCTCCCGTCGCCGTTGCGCACTGGCGCTGTCCACATCAACCCGCCCGTGGCATCATTGACAGCGTAAAGCGTACCGTCGATGCCGGAGCCGCCGACGAAGACGATGCCGTTCGCGGCAGTCGGTGCCGTGAAATACGATTGTCCGGCAAGCAGGGTGCTCCAGAGCAGGCTGCCGCTCGCAGCGTCGAATGCCGACATCTGGCCGCCGCCGCTCAGCGCGATGACACGGCCGTTGTCGTAGGTAGCACCGGTGACGGGCCAGGGCACCGGCAGCGGCCCCCAGACGACCGCGCCCGTGGCGGCGCTCAATGCCACCAGCTGGCCGCCGCCAGGGGCGTTAACCGTGGTGAACACACGCCCGCCCGCGATCAGCGGGTAGTCGCTGTTGCCGTCGAGTTGTGCCGTCCAGGTCGGCGACGTGGGCAGCGCGGTCGGCTCGACGATGCTGGCGAAGCGGATCGCGCCGGTGTGCTGCGGATTGATCTGCAGCGCGGTGGCGTCGGTCGATGGCGCGCCCATCGTCAGCGTCAACCGGCCGCTGGTGGCCGGACTGTTGCCGCCGTTGATCACCGTGATGGCCGCGCTGCCAATGCCGGCGACGTCGGCGGCAATGAGCTGCCCGACGATCTGCGTCGTCGAGATGAAGGTCGTGGTGCGCGGGCTCCCGTTGAACTGCACGGTCGACGACGCGTCGAAGCCCGTGCCGATCACGGTCTGCGTGTACGCGGGCCCGCCTGCCGCCACAAAGGCTGGCACGAGTGAAGTCAGCGACAGCGGTGCATCGGCCACGGTGACCGTCATCGTGTTGGAGGTGACCGAACCGCCATCGACGTTGTAGACACCGACCGGAACCGTGCCGGCGGCCGCGACGTCGTCGGCGCCGATCTGCGCCGTGACGCGCGTCGGCGACACGAACCCGGTGGGCCTCGGACTGCCGTTCCACATGACCTGGCTGGTACTGTCGAAGCCCGTGCCGGTGATCGTCAGCAGGAACGACGAACCGCCCCGCCCGGCAGAGGCCGGCGCAAGCGCGGAGACCGTCGGGACAGGCCCCCTGACCTGGAACGCGAGGCCGGCGGACGCTTCGCCGCCCGTCTCCACGTGAGACACCATGATGGTCGCCGTGGTGACGGACTCAAGGTCTGACGTGGGGATCATGGCGGTCAGTCGGTTGACCGACACGAAAGTCGACGAGAGCACCTGATCGTTCCAAGTCACCGTTGAACTTGGCGTGAAGTTGGTGCCGACTATGGTCAGCGCGAAGCCCGCGCTGCCGACCGGCGCCGACGCGGGCACGGTGTCGATGATCGTCGGTGTGGCCGTGGAAGGATCGCCCTGGGTCACGTTGTAGGTGACGGGGATCTTCACCGGGCTGGCAATCGCCGGACGCTCGCACTGGTCGTCGTAACAGACATTCACCGACAGGGTGTCGGTGTAGGTGCCCGCGGTCAGCAAGCCCGGGTTGCTCCCGAGGATGACGACGGTGCCCGTGTAGTCGATGGTCGCGGTGACATAGCCCTTGGCGGCGCCGATGACGACGACATCTAGAGGGCCTGTCGGCGCGCCGACGGGCAACACCATGACCCTCGCCGAAGGCGCACCGCCGGTGGTGCTGGCCGTCAGGACGACGCTGGCGGGACTGGCGCTTGCAGAGACCGGCGGACCGGAGTTGCCACTGCCGCCACCGCAGGCGGTCAGCAGGACGAGGATGAGCCCATAAGCCCATGCACGGATGCTCACGATTGATTTCCTCCCTCGAGTGATCTTCTTGTCCGGTCTCGTCTCGCCTCGCGCGGACGATCGGCCGCGCCTGGCGCAGCACCGGTGATTCTATCGAATCCGACATTCGCGGAGACAGGGTGTTATCCGGTCGGCCCTGCAAAATTCAACTCTGAGCCAAAGCCCTGATCGATCGCCCGTCGATGGTTAGGTTGGCCCGCGAACTACCTTCCGAACATGTTCTTCAGCGACTCGCTATCCCACTCCGAGGATCGATCGCTCGGGTAGACAAGGCGTCCGCCTTTCTTCAGTAGGTCGTCGAGCCGCGTAGAGAGCAGCCGAATGGCGAGGCAGAGCGACTGCAAAGAGCTCTCCCCTCCGATGTCGGGGTAGCGTCCATCCAAGCCAATGGTCTCAACGGGGCATCGATACTCAGTACGTCGAAGCCGGCGTTACGCACGTTGGTGGTGGCAGTGGGAGCCGAAAGAAGGGGCGTCGTGTTCAAGAGCGGCTCAGCATAGCTTCGCGAAGGGAACGATGTATCCCTCTTCTTGGGGAATTCACGTTCTGTGACTGAAACTACCAGACCGCGAAGCGGTCATTCGCCAACGGCTCCTTGTGGCCGACATGCGCCTTCGGGGTAGCGACCAACGAAGTCCATTAGAGTGGCGCGACACGAGGGGCCGAATGAGGAAGCGCATCCGCTGCGCAACCGCTATCGCCATCATAGGGTTGTGCTTGATTATCTCTGGCTGTTACAGCCATGCGATCGATTTCCAGCAGCTTGCTCGGACGCCTGCATCGACGGAGGGCAAAGTCGTCTACCTTGACTGCAAGAGTCATGGCTTGGTGATCTACGAGTTCAATCTTGGTGGTCGGGCGTATCGAGCGAAAACGACAGCGATTTCCTGCGGCAACGCGAAGCTGGGCGACCGGGTGACAGTCTTTTACGACGCGGGTCATCCAGACACGAACACGCTTCTGCAGCCGAGTGACGCATACGAACGGGCCCGCGGCTGGTTCATCCCAGAATGGATGTGGAACCTGCTGTTCCCGATCTTGGGGATGGCAGCATGCTTGCTCTACTACCTGCTCGTGCACGAGCGACGCGAGCGATCGCAGCCGGCTGCAAAGTGAGGTCAACGTGGCGTGCCCGTGAGCAATGGGATGGACGCCCCCACCCACTGACGGCATCGATGTGCCAGAGTGGAAGTGTCAGCCACCACTCGATGCGGAAGGAGCGTCCACCATGCAGATTACGACAATCGGA
>Ga0302316_10001173_pt1 | contig 21388 bp, 19 predicted proteins | sample III_Palsa_N3_2_FD_200456 | JGI IMG/M metagenome (GOLD analysis project Ga0302316, IMG submission 200456) | Peat permafrost microbial communities from Stordalen Mire near Abisko, Sweden - III_Palsa_N3_2 | ecosystem: Environmental > Terrestrial > Soil > Palsa > Peat permafrost | place: Sweden...
CAGCCGCGGAGCCAAATTCTGCCGTCTTCACTCGGCACGTGCGTCATGGTGGTATTGACGGTCGCCTACTTGCGTCGTCGGAGTTCTTTGTCGCGGCAGATCAGCGTGAGCGTGGCTTGAGTTGGGATAGGTTAGATGCGAGTCGAACGCCGAGGCGGCCGCGCGGCGCTACGAGCGGTCCACTCCGATTTGATTTCTCAAACTCAATAAATATCTCTGACCTCTTTGTTTAATGCCGTAGCGCATCGCGATGTATCCGATGAGCCCGAGCACGAGGCCCACCGGCCATGGCACGGAAGCCACGGCATCAAATTCGCTTTGTTTGCGCTTGGCCATAGCTCCCCCTGAGCTCTCCGTGGCCTCCTGACGATAGACTTTCGGCCGATGGAAGAACACATCCGACGAAGACGACTCATCAATGTCGAGCTATCGGGTGCCCTCAGCGCTATTTGCGACCGCCGGCTTTGGCGTCGGCGTATACCCATCATCCAGCGTGTGGACGAAGGCGATGATGTCCTGGATGTCGAGGTTCGACATGGCCGGTGCGTCGCCGACCTTGCGGTCGAAGGGGGCGTCTTTGTTGTCGACGTTGCCGTGCAGTGTTTCGGGGATGTCGTTGTAGAGCGCGAGCTTCCCGCTGGCGTCGCGGGGGTAGATTTTTTCGGGCTGGACGCTGCGCAGGTTGTAGAAGTCCATCACCTGTTTCAGCGTGGTGTAGGCGCCGTTGTGAAAGAACACGGAGCGGCGGTCGACGTTGCGCAGGGTCGGGGTGAGGAACATGCCGCAGTATTGTTTCTGGCTGGCCAGATCCTTGCGGATCGGGCCGCACAGGCCGAGGTCGTAGTGTTCGGGATCCTTGTTGGCGGCAAGGTGCGGGTTGCGCGGTACGCCCAGCGCCTCGTACTGGGTGTCGGTGAAAAGCGGCGGCAGGCCGTCGGCGGTGACCTGGCTGAGATGGCAGGCGCCGCAGTTGCCTTTTTGCGGATCGTTGAAGGCCTTGAGGCCGCGCATCTCCGCGGCGCTAAGCGTGGCCTTGCCCTGCAGCCACGCGTCGTATTTGCTGGTGAAGGCGTGGAAGGACGGGTCTTCGATCTGATAGCGCACGAGGGCGAACATCGCTTCGGAGACCAGCCGGTCAGGGTTGTTGACGATGGCTGGTCCGAAGAGCTGCATGAACTGCTGGCGGTACGGTGGCTTGGCCAATGCGGCCGCCAGGCTAGCCAAGCTGGTGTTGGCCATCTCGGCGGGATCCAGCGCGGGGAAAAAAGCCTGCCGCTGCAGCGAGTCCGCACGGCCGTCCCAGAATAAGCCGCCCTGCGGCACCATGGCGGGCGGCTGCGCGGCACCCGCGGATTTCTGTGCTCTGGGATGGCTGCTGGTGGAGGCTGCGAGGGCGTTGAGATTGACGGTGACGTCGTCTGGCGCGGTGTCCGGACCGATGCTGAAAGGCTGCTGCCGATACAGATAGGCTAGCGAGGGGGGCGGCCGTTCGCCGAGGCGATCCATGTCGGCTCCCCCGGGCTGCACGGTGAGTTTGTTCGGCGGGTTGTAGCCGTACTGCGGGCTGTGGCAGGAGGCGCAGGACTCACGCCCCGAGCCCGACAGCGACGGATCGAAGAACAGCTGTTTGCCCAGCTGCGCGACGGCGCTCAGCGGCTGCAGCGGCGGAAGATTCAGTTCGACCGGATGCGGGTTGCTGCCGCTCCGTTCGGCATTGCCGTCGTGCGATGGCGCGCTGTTTCCATTAACGAGGCCGCCAAGAAGCAGCCCGCCTGAAATCATCGCCACACACATGGCCGCTTTCAATGCTGGCGCACGGCGGCGCGCGGATGTCAGAAGTGGTCGTGGTTCGAACGGCAAGAGCGCGTATCCGATAGCGTCAATGGCGCCGGCGGCGTGTGCCGGCGTGTCGCCACGCATCCACAGAACGCGTGACGTCTGGCAAGGTAGGGCGACGGCGGGAAAATCCCTGCCCGGTGAAGCTCAGGTCCGGGCAGGGATGCCGTCTATGGCAAAACTTACAGCGCCTTGGTGGAGCGTACCGCTACCTGCACGGTCTGCTGCAGGCGCGGATCGATCGGTGCGGGAACCTTGGTGCCCTGGACGGGATCAAGGAAGATCGGCTTTGCCACGGTGAACTGGTCGCGATTGAAGTCGAACATGCTCATGATGCTGCCTGTCGCCGCATCGTTCGAGCCCTGGCCGATACGCTGACCACCGAGCCAGTTGTCCTCGATAAAGCGCACGACGGACGCCTGGGTAATGGCGGTATCGTCCACGTAATTCACGCGGGCATACGGCGAAATGACCAGGAACGGCACGCGCGTGCCGGGGCCGCAGCGGCCGTTGACCACGCTACCGTTCACGCCGATGCCGGGCTTGGCGTTCGGTCCGGTGCACTGGCCCGGGCCGTTGAGCTGATCGGCGCCGGTGACGGAACCCTCTTGGGTCGTCGCGTCGAATGACGAAGTGGTCGGCGAGGCATAGCGATGGTCGTACCAGCCGTCGGAATCGTCGTAGGTGATGATGACGGCGGTGTCCTTCCAGTCGGGCTGCTGCTCGAGGAAGTTGATGACCTTGACCACAAACTGCTGCTCGTCCAGCGGATCCGAATTGCCCGGATGTGCATCACCCACCGCCGGCGCTTTCAGGTAGCTGACGGAGGGGAAATTACCCGCCGACACGGCGCTGAAGAAGTCGTTGACGTCGTATTCGTGATGCACCGGCGTGGCGCCGCTGTCCTTCGGGTCGGTGTAGCCGATCTTGGCGATGGACGTCGGGCGCGCATGCGATGCGTTGGCCGTGGAGGCGTAGTACTGGAACCAGTTGTGGTGCGGCACGTAGTCGGTCTTGCTCGCCGCCAGCACGCTCGAATAAGTGCTGCGGGTGCAGCCGGTGCTGCCGTTTTTGTTGGTGGCGGTAAGGTCGAAGCCGCCCATGAAGCCGCCCCAGGTCAGATTGTGCGCGTTCAACAGATCGCCGATGTTTTTCGACGTCATGCGCACCGTGCTCGTAGTCGACGAGCAGCTGTCGTACGCCGGGTCGGTGTCGCCGATCAGGGTCAGGCCGCCCTGGCCATCGGGCACGGTCGAGGCTGAGCCGACGACGGCCTGAGCACCGTTGTTGGTACCGGAAACCACGGAGATCGCACCCTGTGTCGAGGGACCATAGGTGTCGGTGTAGGCGTTGTCGTTCAGCGCGAAATGCTGCGCGTAGTTCCACATGGCGGTGACGGTATTGCCGTCGTAATAGGCCATGACCAGACCATTGGTGCCGAAGGTGCCCGTGCTGCTGACCGTATTGTTGCCGGTGTAGGTGGGAAAGCGATCGGCCAGGCCGTTGTCGTAAGCCAGCTGTTCCGGCGTGTAGGAATGGTTCTGGCCTTCAGTGTTGGCCTGCGTGCGATCGAGTCGGAAGGGATTGACGGCGTTGGCACCGTTCACCGGGTTGGTGGCGTTCGGGTTCTGCGTCAGCAAGGCCGGGGTGAGGCCTTGCACCGACGGCGTGTTCGGCGCCGCCGTGAATACCGGTTCGCCGGCGGGATTCTGGGCTACCGGGTAGGTGCCGAAATAATGATCGAACGAGCGGTTCTCGCCAAAGATGACCACTAGATGCTTGATCGGCGTGGCGGTGGGTACGGCGTCCTGCGGCGAGATGCGCACCGGGTCCGGGATGATCTGGCCTATGGCCTGCGGCGGTGTCACCTGGGCGGAGACGGCAAAAGCCAGGCTGACCGAGGCGATCGAAGCGCAGAGCAGCGTCTTGCGAATGGGAGGATGGAGCATGGAAGGAACTCCTGGTAAGGAAGGCAACGAGATAGGGCTAACCGGCCGGGACGGGCCGCAGCAAATTCACCGAAATCCCCCACGGTTGCGGCAAACCGCGGGGGAAGCGCATGCGGGTCAATCGGCATTTAATCACCCGTGTATGAACATTCAGAGACAGCGCGGCGGGTGCCGCGCACGGGCCATTGGCGGTCAGTGGAAACGGGACTACGCCACGTTTCCTTTCGCAAGAAATAGCGACAGGTCGCGCCTATTCGCCAGTCATCAGCAAGCGCGTCTGGCGTACGGCTGGTCATACCAGTGTCGTGGTGCAACACTCTTGGCATACGGCGATCCAGCCATATTCTCGTCATCGTTCTGATCGAACACAGGCGTACGCCCGGCATGTTCGCGACATCGAAGACTGTTTCTGCTGCCGGCACGGGTACGTCGCCGAGGTCAGCGGCTGCGGGCTCAGCGGGCAGCCGGCGATCGAGCAGGACGCATTCGGCGTTCTGGGTGATGACCCGCCGAGTCACCGTTTTGGCCGCTTCGGTCGACGCGGCGTTTCTGGTGTTTTTTCTGGCGGTGGACTCGCCGCTGCTGGCCTGGCTCAACGTCGTCAGCATCGCCATGTATGTCGCGGCGTATGCGCTGCTGATGCGGCGGCGGAATTTTCCCGCTTTGCTGCTGATCTGGACCGAGGTGGTGGGGCATGCGGCCATCGGCACCTTGCTGGTGGGTTGGGACAGCGGCTTTCACTACTACCTGCTGATGTTCATTCCCGCCATCGTGGTGAGCGGCAGCTTGCGGCGGGTAGCGCTGCCGCTGATCGTGCTGCTTGTGGCCTACATGGGTCTGCACGAGGCGGCGCACGTCGTCGGCACGCTGGCACCGATGCGCGATACGGCGCTGCAGATTCTCAACCTGTTCAACGTATCGATCTTTTTCGCGATGGCCAGTTACACGGCGCGTTTCTATTACGAGCTAGTGCGCAAGAGCGAGCGCAAGCTGCGCGATCTCGCCACCCTCGATGCGCTGACCGGATTGTCCAACCGTCGTCATCTGATCGAGTTGGCGCTGCCGGAAATTGCCCGCGCGCGTGACGCCGCTCAGCCGGTGTCGCTGGTGCTCGCGGATATCGACGACTTCAAGCACATCAACGACAGCTGTGGTCACGAGGCCGGTGATCTGGTCCTGATCCGGGCCAGCGGACTGTTTCGTGAGGCGTGCAGAGGTCAGGACATCATTGCGCGTTGGGGCGGCGAAGAGTTCTTGTTCCTGCTGCCCGATACAGGCACCGACGATGCGCTGCAGTTCGCCGAGCGCGTGCGTGCGCGCATCGCCGACATGACCGTCGACCACGACGGCCGAACGATCGATTTCACGCTGTCGCTCGGCGTCGCCCTGCTGGCGGCCGGTGAAGCGCTGGAAAGTGCGATCGGCCGCGCCGACCACGCTCTTTATCAAAGCAAGACGGAGGGCCGTAACCGTGTGACCCTGGCCTCGTTGCCGCACGCCGATGCATCGCGAGTTGGCGGCGCGGCGCAAGCCTGCCCGCTCTGAGCCGTGGGCATCCAGCCGACCTGTGGGATTATTGGCCCACCCTGTTTTGAAGTAAGTCGATGCTTTGTACCGAGTGCCAGTCCGGCTATCACGCACCCTATGACCGCTTTGAGCGCGTGGCGGCACATCCGAAAATTCCCTCCTATCTCATGCGCTGCAAGCTGTGTGGCGCATTCTGGAACGAGACATCCGGTCCTGCGGCGCTGATCACCCGCAGCGAAGCCCGATGGCTGTATCCGCAGGCGCGAATTTAGCCGGTCGCCGATATCGCTGAATGCCGATCTTGCGTTCGTCGGTATCTGTCTATTCGGCTTCTGAACTCGCGCCAGTGCAGCCAGACACCAGCAAAACGCGCGTGCATGACCTTCGGCATATCCGGCATGGCGCGCCACGGTCTACGCTCGGCTATCCATCGGGGAGATATACTCATGTTGAAACCTTTGATTGCGGGTATCGCGTTGGCCATTAGCGGCATGGTCGCGGCGCAGGTAGCACCCGCCAGCACGTCGAGTTCCGCCACGCCGGCCACGCCGGACTGGGTCGCCAAAAGCAACGCCGATGCTCAGCCGCTGCTGAAAGCTCTTGCCGATTTCAATCCGGAGTTTGCCTCGCAGTTCGGTTTTCCCGGCTTCGATGACAAGGCCATCGACCTCAAGCCGAACGTGGGCGCTCGCTCGCGGGCCGCGCTCACGGCAGCGCGCGATCAGCTGCAGAAAAATCTCGCCGCGGAAACCAATGCGGACGTGCGCCAGGATCTCGAAATCATGATCAAGGCCGCCGATCGCAGCATCGAGGACAGCAAACTCAACGAGCAGTATCTGCTGCCTTACAACGACATCGGCCAGACGATTTTCCAGGGCGAGTTCACCCTGCTGCAGGATCAGGTCGCGCCCGCGCGCCGTCCGGCAGCACTGAAGCGGCTGCAATGCTATGTCGGCATGATCCCGGGCTGCATGCCGGTAACCAAGGAGGCGCAGGCGCTGTTTCAAGCGAAACTCGGCGATACCAAGCTGATCGGTCCGTACAAGGTCGAAGTCGAACAGAATCTGGCCAACACCGGACGCTATGTCGACGGTATCCGCAAGCTATACGCCAAATACAAGATCGATGGCGCCGGTCCCGCGCTGGATACGCTGCAAAAGCAGTTGAATGAGTACGACGCCTGGGTCAAGGCCACCGTGCTGCCGCATGCGCGCATCGATTTCCGCCTGCCGCCGGCGTTGTACGCCAACAATCTCAAGCAGGTCGGACTCGACATCACGCCGCAGGAGCTGATCAAGCGGGCCGAGCTGGAGTTTATGGAAACCCAGGCGCAGATGCAGATGATGGCGCCGGATGTGGCCAAAGCGGAAGGCATCAAAGGCGCCACCGATTACCGCGATGTGGTCAAGGGCCTGAAGAAAGACCAGCTAGATCGCGATTCGATCGAGCCTTACTACCATCAGGTGATCGGCAAGATTCAGGACATCATTCGCCAGCAGGGCATCGTCTCGCTGCCCAACCGCGAGATGATCATGCGCGTGGCCTCCGAAGCGGAGAGCGCGCAGGAGCCCGCGCCGCACATGGACCCGCCGCCGCTGATCAACAACCACGGCGAACGCGGCGCGTTCGTGCTGCCGCTGGGCAATCCGCCGAACGGCAAGGGCGACAACCAGGCCTACGACGATTTCACCTGCAAATCCTGCGCGTGGACGCTTGTGGCGCACGAGGGCCGGCCAGGGCATGAGCTGCAGTTTTCGGCGATGGTCGAACACGGCGTCTCGCTGGCGCGTTCGCTGTTCGCCTTCAACAGCGTCAACGTCGAAGGCTGGGCGCTGTATTCCGAATACATGATGATGCCGTACGAGCCGAAGGGCGGTCAGATGATCGTGCTGCAGCTACGGTTGCTGCGCGCGGCGCGTGCGTTTCTCGATCCGATGCTCAACCTTGGCCTGATCACGCACGATCGCGCGCACGACATTCTGGTCAACGATGTGGGTCTGTCCGAGGCCTTTGCACGCGAGGAGCTCGACCGCTTCACTTTCCGCTCGCCAGGGCAGGCCACCGCGTATTTCTACGGCTATACCCGCCTGCTCGAACTGCGCGCGCATACGCAGATCGAACTGGGCAACAGCTTCAACCTGAAACAGTTCAACGACTTCCTGATTGCCCAGGGCCTGCTGCCTCCGGATCAGCTGGCCGAAGCGGTGGATACGCAGTTCATCCCCGCCCACGGGGGCAAGCGGCCGCAGTAACGAGTTTGGCGTTTATCGCCCGGCAGATAACCGTCGGGCGATAAACGTGGCCGAATCTGCAGTCGCTGCGCTCAAAGGTCGAGCTTTCCCAGTTCCGCGTAGGCGTTGTTCAACCACACCTTGACTCGCTGACGCTCCAGCAGGCCAAGGCCGGTATTGGCGCGATCGGGATGATTGAGGGCGGCCCAGAAGCTGGCGTTCTGCTGGTCGATTTTCAGCATGGCGGTATCGGGCAGGCGTCGCAATGACATCACTTTGGCGCCCAGCGCCTCGGCTCGCCGGCGCAGACCCGACGCGTCGAGAATGTCGAAGCGATCACCGCGCAGCTCGTTCAACACGATCACGAGGTTGAGCTTGCCGCCGAACTGATCCAGCCACTGGCTCAGCAGATCGACCGAGTCGCGGCCGCTGTCCATCACATGCCACCAGCTCAGCGCGAGCCCCGTTTCCGCGGCAAGCCCGAGCACGTCGGAGTCGTTGAGCCATCGTGCCAGCGACTGGTGCGTTTGCGCGGCAAGATCGACCAGCACACGCTGCTGCGGATCCTCCAGCGCGCTTTCGATGACCGGATCGAGGCTGTCGTGCTGATCGAGCACGGCTGGCTGGGCGAAGTCGGCGTAGAAGCGCAGCAGCGCGCCGTGCGATCGGTCGGTGTCAAAGCCGCGAAACGGCATGCCGTGATCGATGAAGTATTGGGCCAGCACGCGGCAGACTACCGATTTGCCAACGCCGCCTTTTTCACCACCAATAAAGTGGATGTGGCTCATGTTCGGTTTTTTCCTGGTTGCTTGAACGGATGAAATGGAGCGGAACGGTTCAAGCCTAGAAAATACAGGGTGAAGATGTCGATCAGATGCTCACCATCAGCCTACATCCGCCGCGTTATGGCGTCACTTAGCGGCCTGTCGATCGCCGACGCGTCCGAATCGTCGTCAGAACAGTACGAGGTTCAGCAGGGGGATTGCGTCGTTTAAGCCATTCGCAAACACGAAGTCATGCCTGCTGACTGACCTTCAGCACTTCACCGTGCCACCGGCGACCGGCACGCACGGGTGGAAGGTGGGCGGAGCCGGCGGCCTGGGTGGCTTATCGCCTGGTTGATGTCCGTCGTGCGGCGGTATGCCGCCCCAGTAACCGGGCCCGGCGTTGTAGTACGGGCCGGCATCGTTGTAGACCGGTTGCGTCAGCTGTTGCTGGTAGAGGGCGTTCTGCTGGCGCAGCGCGTCGTTCTCGCCCTGTAGCCGGCCGCGCGCTGTCGCGGCATCGATTTGTGCTTGCCGTCGATCGGCTTGTTCCTGAAGCCGGTCGGCGGCGTCCTGTTCGGCCTGCTGCTGTGCTTTCGCTTCCATCCGCTGCTTGCGCGCTTCGATGCGCTGTTTGTAGAGCGAGGCGATGTTGTGCGAGACGGCATAGCGCTTGGCCGCATCGTCCTGGCCGAGGTCGAGGTACTGATCGATGATTTCTGTGTCGTCGGCCTGATGCAGCAGTTCGCCCTTGCCACCGACGCAAGGGCGATCGGTATAAACGGCCTGACCCGCCTTCGTACACTTGTAGATGTCCTGCGCGCAGGCAACGCCAGAGGTCGCCAGCAGAATCGCGGCGAGAGAGAAAAGTTGTTTGGCGAGGGGTCGGCTGTTCATCTTGGGAGCTATTTTGCACCTATCGGGCGTAATAAAAGCGTTGAAGCAAAAACCGCAGGAATAATGCCGCGTTGTTTGATCGTTGCCCAGTGCAAGCGATCGGAAACGTGGCGCCGGCTGGTCGTGTCCGGCAGGCAGTTTGCGGCGGGGATCCACGGCGGAAAAAAAACGGAAGCGGAGGATGTTGTGCGACAGCCGATCACCGAAAGCACTTAACTGAATCGGGCCGCTGTTTTTTTCGATGCAAAACTCGATTTGACGCGACGTATGGACGTCCAAACGCCGCGAAACTGAAGACGAGAAAAGATCTTGCACCGCACCACTTGTCAGCATGCATCGATTTGCGTAAGTTGAAAGCATGCGCTCTGCTTTCGTCCATCGCCGCCCTCTGCTTCGTGCCTTGCTCGCACTGCTGCTGTTCGCCGGTTTGTTGAGCACGGCGGCGGCAACGCATGCGGGCCTCGCCGCCGGTCATTCGGTGGCTGCTGCCACCGACAGCGCCGCCAGCGATCTGGATGCGTCCGAGCTGGACGACACTGCTTCCGCGCAAGACGACGCGGAGCACGACACGCTGGATATTCCCGACGCGTTGACCATGTCGCGCGCTGTCCTCGCCGACTCTCGGCCGCTGACCTCGCACGCCATGCCGCTGCAGTGGCATGCCAGTGCCGCGCTACGGCCGCCCATCGCCTGAGGCGCCACGGCTGCCGACATCCGTCCGGATGCGCAATGTTATTCCCCCTTCGTTTTTAGCCTGAGAGGGCGCCGCACGGTGCCGACGGGCCACTGTTTTCGCTTCGTCGCCGTCGCGGCGTAGCCCACTATTTTTGGAGATGTCCCATGGAACGCATGATTGATGGTTTTGCTCGTTTTCGTCGCGAGGTTTTTCCTGAGCAGCGCGAAGTGTTCGAAAAGCTGGCGAACGGCCAGAGCCCGCACACGATGTTCATTACCTGCGCCGATTCGCGCGTCATGCCGGAGATGATATTTTCGGCGCAGCCGGGCGAGCTGTTCGTCTACCGCAACATCGGCAACATCGTGCCGCCTTATGCGCAGCACGTCAGCGGCGTGGTGGCCGCGGTGGAGTACGCGGTCAAAGTGCTGAAAGTGCGGCACATCGTCATCTGCGGGCACTCGGACTGCGGCGCGATGAAGGCCTTGCAGCATCCCGGCAAGCTCGACGGCATGCCGTCGGTGCAATCCTGGTTGAAGCATGCCGATGTAGCACAGCACGTGACCGCAGAAAAATGCGCGCATGTGCATGGCGAGGAGTACCTGCGTTGCCTCACAGAAGAGAACGTCGTCGCCCAGCTGGAGCATCTGCGCACCTTGCCTGCGGTCGCGGTCGGCATGGCCAGGGGCAGCCTGACTATCCACGGCTGGCTATTCGATATCCCTGATGCCGAGCTGCGCGCCTTCGACGGCGCCGAGGGCCGATTTATCGATGTGCCGGTCTCAGGTCATCCGGTGCCGCAGGCTTTTCCAATGGCACGTTTTGCCTCGCTTGCGGCCACGGCGGCCTGAGGTCGCCCCGATGAAAAACTATTTCTCGCAAGGTCTGTTCGGCCGCGACCTGCTGGGATCGGTCGTGGTGTTTCTGGTGGCGCTGCCGCTGTGCATGGGGATCGCCATTGCGTCGGGCATGCCGCCGGCTGCCGGTCTGATCACCGGCATCGTCGGCGGCCTGATGGTCGGCTTCATCTCCGGTTCGCCGCTGCAGGTCAGCGGTCCTGCGGCGGGCCTCGCCGTGCTGGTGTTCGAGCTGGTGCGCACGCACGGCGTGGCGGCGTTGGGCCCGGTGATTTTGCTGGCGGGATTGATCCAGCTGGCGGCAGGACTATGCCGCGTCAGCATCTGGTTTCGCATGACCTCGCCCGTGGTCGTGGCAGGCATGCTGTCGGGCATCGGCATACTCATCGTCGCATCGCAGGGGCACGTGATGCTCGACGCCAGCCCGGCGGCGAAGGGCCTGCAAAACTTCGCCGCGTTGCCGGCTACGCTGATGACGGCGTTCGAAGGCGGTACCGGCAAAGCCGCGCTGGCGGTGGGTGTGGCGTCCATCGTCATCATGCTGGCCTGGGAGAAGCTGCGGCCGATCAAGCTCAAGTTTGTGCCCGGCGCGCTGCTCGCCGTGGTTGCCGTCACCGGCGTGGTGCAGATGGTGGAGCTCGGTGTGAAAAAGGTCGACGTGCCGTCGAACCTGTTTTCGGCGATCACCCTGCCGACCTGAAAGGGGCTGGCCGATGTGTTCGATCCGACCTTACTGATCGCGGCGGTCACGTTCGCGTTTATCGCCAGTGCGGCGGTTCGGATCCGGGCGTCGCGCCAGCCGCTCGCCGATATGCCCGCGCCATTCCGGTGACAGCTCGGGTATCTCGATCGCCCGCGCCAGCAGACGCAGCGCCTCACGATCGTTGGGTTTCAGATAGGCATCAAATAGCGATCGAATCGACAGGCCTCCCGCACCTCGGGCAACGACATCTACCGTATCGCCGGCTTCTAAGGTTCCTTCTTTCAGCACGCGCAGATAAAAGCCGGTGCGTAAGGAAAGAGCAAACATCTTCGGTACACGCTTGTCGGCAAAACGAATGCCGAGCTTGAAGCACGGCACGCGCGGCTGGCTGATGGTGAATAGCGCATCGCCGATCTGCAGCTGATCGCCGACGCAAAGCTGCGCTTCGTCGAGTCCGGCCACGGTGAGGTTTTCACCGAACTGTCCGTAAGTCAGGTCATCGCGACCTAGCGCTTCGCGCCAGTAGTCGTAGTGATCGAGCGAATACGCGTAAACCGCCTTGCTCTCGCCGCCGTGATTGACCAGGTCCGCCTGTCCATCGCCATCGAGGTTGAGATGGCGCACTGCGACTGCACCGGCCACCGGCCGTTTGAAAATGCCGGTCGTCACAGCCGTATCGCCATAAGGTACTTCCACTGGCCGCGAGACATTCACGGACATCAGGCTCATCGACATGGCTACTCACTCCACTATGTTTGCCGCGTCGGCGAAGCGCAAACCCGACGTCATTCTGGCGTGCCTTCAGCTTACCCTTATACGAGCGGCTGGGAGGACGGAGGGCAGCGGCGGGTCCGTAAAAAGCGGTGGACGCTTCGACCTCAGACGACGGCAGGCTTCGCATCCGCTGCGTTGCCCTGACCGGCCTTTTGCCAGCTGCGCACGCCGATGAACGCCAGCACGATGAAGCCGGCATACAGCACCGACGTGATCACCAGATGCTTGTAGACGTATTCGCCCACATAGATCACGTCCACCACGATCCACAGCCACCAGGCCGCGATATGACGGCGCGCCTGCCACCACTGTGCAACGAGGCTGAAGGCGGTCAGCGCCGAATCGATCCAAGGCAGCGCGGCGTCTGTCCAGCGATGCATGACAAAGCCGAGCAGCAGCGAACCTACGACACCGATGGCGATATGCGCCAGCGCTTCTCCGGTCGCCAGTGGGGCCACCTGCACGCGACCGTCGTCGTCGAGATTGCGCAGCCAGCGCAACCAGCCGTAGACGATCAAGATGGCGAAGGCGATCTGCAGCAGGGCGTCGGAATAGAGCTTGGCCTCGACGAAGATTCCCACGTAAACCGCGACAGAGAGCAGGCCGATCGGCCAGCACCACGGCCGTCGTTGCGCGGTAAGCCAGACCGCCCATGCGCTGAGCAGGGCGCCGACCAGTTCGATCCAGGACATTTCCATCAGCGTAGTTCCATCACGGCCGGCTCAAAACGCCAGCGTTGCGGAAAGCCGCGCCAGCCGCGGCGCGCCCGGAAACAGGAAACTGTCGCCGCCGGAGGTGCCGGTATCGCGCCAGTAGAAATGGTTGAACAGGTTGTCGATATTCAATCGCCAGGTCAGCGCGTGGCCTCCCAGCGTGGTGGTGTAGCGCATGCCGGCGTCGAAGACGTTATACGCCGGTACGCTGACCAGGCCGTTGGGCGTGGCGGGGTTGGCGCTGGCGTAGCGCCAGCCGCCGAGCAGGCTGAGGTTGTTGGCGAACGGCAGGCGGTAATCCAGATAGACGGCCGAACGCGCGCGTGGCACGTTGACGACCTGATGGCCCTCGTACGCGGGCGTGCCGGTGTCATACGCTTGCGCCTGAATGAAATTGAGGCTGACCGTGAGGCGCAGATTGTCGGTAAGGCGGCCGTCGGCGTTGAGCTCCAGGCCGGTGTGTTTCTCGATGCCTTCCTGTACGAAGGTGAAGCCGGCCGCGGTATTGCTGGGTTGCGCGAATTGATACGGCTGGCTGATGCGATACAGCGCGGCGGTGAGATCCAGCGCATCGCTCCACGCGTACTTCGCGCCGGCTTCGACCTGCCGTGACATCAGCGGCGGCAGCACGTCGTTGCCGTTGGAGGTCCAGTACGGCGCCTGTGCGCCGAGCGAAAGGTTTTCGCTATAGCTCACGTAGAGCGTCAACGGCGCCGTCGGCTGCCACATCACGGCGGCCTGCGGCAGCACCTTGCTCAGGCGCGTGTCACGCTGAAGCACGCCGTACGGATCGTAGGCGCGCTCTTCCAGATGCACGAAGCGGCCGCCGAGAAGAACCTGCCACTGCTCGCCAAAGTGAATGCGATCCAGCCCAAAGACGGCATGCTGCCAGCTGGTCAACGTGCGCGCGGAAGGACCGGGCTCGGCGGGCGACATCGGATAGTAGGGCGGGGTGAACTCGCTGATATTGGCCGTACCGACATAGTTGTAGACATACGGGCGCTGATCGAGCGTACGACGGAAGGCGCTGGTGCCCAGGCTGACCTCGTTGCTGATGCTGCCGATATCGAAACTGCCCTTGAGCACGGCGCGCGCCTCGTCGTTTTCGCGCGTATCGTCGGGGCTGCGGTAATCGTAGATGTCGTAGTCGCCGTTGGGCGCGAAGAAATAGCCGGGCGTCGCGCCACTGGCACAGGCGGCGGCATAGAAACAGCCGTACGCATACGCGACGTTGTCGTCGATCACGCTGTGGCTGTGGCTGCCGGAAAGCTGAAGGCTCCAGTCGTCGCTGAGGCGGTAGTTGAAGCGCAGCGTGGTGTTGCTGGCGTGGATGCCGACCGGCTGCTGCCACGGCTCGTAACCCAGCAGCTGCGTGCTGCTCGGATGCGGCGGCAGCGTGGTGCCGCCGAGCAACTGGTAGCCGGAGACCGAGCGCTGGCCGCTGGTTTGGTAGTCGGTATCCAGCTGCACGGTGGCGTTGTCGCTGATCTTCCAGTCCGCCGCCAGCGAAATGAAACTGCGTCGGCCGTTGGTATGGTCGACGTAGGAGTGGATGTCCTCGTGCGCCGCGTTGATTCGCACCCCGAAGTTCGGCGTCAGCCACTTGCCCACGTCGAGCGCGGTGTACTGCGAGCCGTGCGAGTCGGTGCCGACGGTGATCGTCTGCACGTCCGCCGGGCGTTTGCTGACGTAATTGATCAGGCCGCCCGGCGCGACGACGCCGGCCTCGAGGCCGGCCAGACCTTTGAGAATTTCTACCTGCTGCTTGTCTTCCAGCGGGGTCAGTTGTTCGGCAGTGATGGTCATGTCGTTGAGCCGAAAGCCGGTCGCCAGATCCAACGGAAAGCCACGAATGGAGATATCCTGGTAGTACCCGACCGGCGCATAGTTGTCGCCCAGGGCTGCATCGGAGTGGGCGATTTCGCTCAGCGTTCGCGGCTGGCGATCGTCCAGCTGGTCGCGCGTGATCACCGTGACGGCGGCTGGCGTGTCGTGCAGCGGCGCGTTGCCGAAGCTGCCAAAAGTATCCACCTGCGAACTCTCGGCACGATAGCCTTTGTCGGTTTTGCCTTTGACCTTGACCGTTGCCAGCGGCGTCGCCTGGGCTGCGCTGGGCGTGGTGTCATCGGCCCAGGCGATGGACGCGGTGGCAAACGCCAGGGCGGAGAGCAAGGTTAGCGGAACAGGATGGCGGATAAGCGGCATGGGTCATCGTCTCGTGGTAGTGCACACGAAGCGACGGCCAGCCGCGCGCCCGGATGGACGACAACGACCCAGCAAGCTCCCTACGCCGGTACTAACCGGGTCAGGTTCCAAGGGACTCTCTCAGCCCGGCAAACGCCGGGCACCCCCGCTTCAAGAAGGCTATTGAATCACGAAACGCGGGCTTTGCGTCAGGCCTGCGTGCGAATCACCTGCAACAAGTTTTGTCCGGCCGGCGTGGCAAACCACGCGGCGTGGCCTAGCAGAAAGATGTCGTAAGCTACGTCGGCATTGGCGCGCGAGCCCGTGACGGCGTGAAAATATTCCACCTCCGACAGCGCAAAATCGACGTGCACCAGCGGCAGCAGGTCGGCCAGCAGGTGAATGTCCTCGGCGCGCAGTGCGCGTACTTCGCGATAGCCTTCGATCAGCGCGCTGGCGATATCGGCGTGCACGGCGCCATCGCCTTGCTCCAGCGCCAGCCAGGCGATCGCATTGCGTTCGATCGCGGTGGCCAGATCGAATAGCGCAAACGTGCGTGAGGACAGTCCGAAATCCAGCACAGCCGTAACGTGGGCGTCCGCGCCCCCATCGCTCCAGCACAGATTGGATACGTGCCAGTCGTTGTGCGTCCACAGCGCCGGCTGTTGGGCCAGACGCTGCGGCAGCGTGACGTGCCAGGGTGCCAGCATGCCCTGAAGATCGGCTGCCCAGTCGCGCTGGCGCAGGTAGTCGGCCAGGCCCGGCCGATCGCGCAGCTGCAGCTCAAGCGCAGCGACGGGATCGGCCGCCGCGAGCAGCTCGCTGCGTGTCACCAGTACATGCGTGCTGCGCTGATCGGCCATATAGCCAGCGGCCGCATCGTGCAGCGTCGCCAGCATGCGGCCGGCCGCGCGCGCGTGACCGCGTTCGCCGATCGGCGACCAGGACACGGCGTCGCGGTAAAGGTCGATACCCTGCGCGACAGCGTGTATTTCATAAATCCAGTCGCCGATCGCTATGGCCGTCTGGCCGTCCATATCCAAAATCACTTCGGGTATCGGGACGCTGCCGATCCGCAGATGCGCCATGAAGCGATGCTCTTCGCTGAGCGTCGCCACTGAGCGCACCAGGCGATGATGCCGTTTCACGAAGACTGTGCCAGCGTCGGTGTCCGCCAGCACAGCGGCGGACAGCGGCCGCGGGCTATGCCAGCGGATGCTCAGCGGCGCGCCGAGGGCGGGACAGCGGCGGAACAGCAGCGCCATTTCATCGGCGCGCAGCGCCGGCCAGTCGGGCGAAACGCTGTCATCGGCCAGGCCGTGCACGCGATGGGTGATGTCCGGCATGGGCAGGCGCGCGAGTCGAAGGAGGCGGGCATTATCTCCGAACGCCGCCAGCGATGCTTTCAGGCTAACGCGGCATCGCGTCTAATAGCGGTTGCTATCGCCGCCACGCGAGATCCGATGACTGCCTTGCTGCTGTTGTTTGCCTGTCTTGTGCTCGGCGTGCTGGTCGCACGTTTTGCCCAGCCGCCGGCCGGCATCGTGCCGGGCATCAACTGGTGGGTGATCAATGTGGCGCTGCCGGCGCTGGTGCTGGAGCTGATCCCCAAGGTCGTCTTCGACCCGCAGCTGTGGTTTCCGGTGGCAACGATGTGGATCACCTTCTTCGGCGCCTGGCTGGTGTTCGGCCTGCTCGGTCCGCGGCTGGGCTGGTCGCGCGGCCGCATTGGTGCGCTGATCCTGGTGTGCGGGCTGGGCAACACCTCGTTCATGGGCTATCCGCTGATCCAGGCGCTGCATGGCAAAGACGGTCTGACGCTTGCCGTGGTGGCCGATCAGCTGGGCTGCTTTCCACTGCTTGCCTCGGCCGGCGTGGTGGTGGCGTCGATCTACGCCGGGCGCACGCCGCAGCCCGCGGTGATCGTGCGGCGCATCCTGACGTTTCCTGCCTTCGTATCGCTGGTCATCGGCGTCGTGGTCGGCCGCCTGGGCGGCTGGCCATCCGCGCTCGACGGCGTGCTGGTGCCATTGGGAGCGACGTTGACGCCACTCGCGCTGTTCTCGGTTGGCCTGCAGTTCAAGTTTCGCCCCGGGGAACGCGAGCTGGGCGCGGTCACCGCAGGCCTGGGCTGGAAGCTCCTGCTGGCGCCACTGGTCTGCCTGGCCGTGGGCCGACTGGCCGGCGTGCATGGACTGGTGCTGACGGTCGGCGTACTGCAGGCGGCGATGGCGCCGATGATCTCGGCGGCGATTCTGGCCGACGAATACGATCTCGACCCGGCGCTGGCCAATACCGTTCTCAGCAGCGGCATCGTGCTCTCCCTGGCCAGCATACCGTTGGGGAACTGGTTGTTGGGCGGCTAGCCGGCAGCGATGCTTGCGTGTTGACCCGGGTGCGCCGAGACTGAGGCCATACTCAGGGGAGTGTCGTTTCATGGCCACGTTTGAACGGATCAAGCGGATCTTTGGCAACGGTCAGCCGGAGCGCCGGGTTGCACCTCGCAGTGGCGTACCCAAAGGTCTACATGTTCTGGTGGTCGACGACTCGCCGACCATCTGCGCCGTGCTCGGCAAGATGCTCAGCCAGGACGGGCACATGGTGATCAAGGCGACCACCGGCGAGGAAGCGCTCGCGCTGGCGGGCAGCGAACTGCCGGATCTAATCTTTCTCGACATCGTGATGCCGGGCATGAACGGTTTCGCGGTGCTGCGCGCATTACGTCGCGAGCCGCTGACCCATGGCATTCCGATCGTGATGATCAGCGGCAACCTGCAGGCGACCGAGCAATTCTACGTGCAGCGCTTCGGCGCCGATGATTTCATGAAAAAGCCGTTCGGCCGCGGCGAGGTCTTTGCGCGTATTCAGGCGCTGACTGGCAGCGGACGGCTGACGGTGCGTGCGCGCGAACAGGCGACGGTGGCTGACGAGCCGGTCGATCAGACAGTGCAGGATGCGATCCCGGATATCGCCATGCCCGACCCGCACGATCGTTGAGTCGTCATGAGTGATGATCGTTGTCAGCGCGGCCGCCATCTGGCGGTCGTTTAGATACGCACGTTGATCCGCTGCGCAATTGCCTCGACAGCCCGCTTGGCTTCCTTCAGAGAGGCGCCGTTGCGCTGGCGGTAAAGCCTGATGGCTTCGATCTTATTTTTTGCGCGAATCGCCGCCTCGATGTCGGCGTCGTCGATATTGGGGTTCGGCGTCCATCGGGCGCGGGTCTCGCGCGCGATGTCGAGCGTCTTGCTGACGCGACCGAGCGCGTAGCCCCCGACAAACAGCAGCGCGCCGATGATGCTGTCGGATGTATGCCATTCCATGCTTTTCTCCCCTCTGTGACGTTGATCGAGCGAGACTACCCTGCATGAGTGAACGAGAGAGCAAACCCGTGGGTGAAGTGCGCGTCGATATCTGGCTGTGGGCCGCCCGCTTCTTCAAGACCCGCAGCCTTGCCAAGCAGGCGATCGAGGGTGGCAAGATCGACGTCAACGACCTGGGCTGCAAGCCGGCCAAGGCGATGCGGGTAGGCGATCGCTTGAAGGTGGTCCGTGGCGACGAGCGGATGGAGGTTGTCGTGCTGGCCCTTTCCGACAAGCGCGGCCCGGCCAGCGTGGCGCAGGCGCTGTACCGCGAAACCGACGCCAGCCGACTGGCGCGTGAAGCGCTGAAGGAGCAGCGGCGGCTTAGCGGAGCGGCCTTTGATCACCCGCCATCGCGTCCGGACAAGCACGCGCGCCGCGATTTGCGCCGCATGAAGGACTCGCGCTGAGCAGTGCATCGCATTCTGCCGGCGAAATTTACGGAACTATCCTTGACAGGTCCATCGACACGGCGCGGCGCCGTTTTGACCATGGGTCTGCCTCAGGGGATTGCGTCATGAGTACCGTCAGCTTCGCCAAGCCCAGTTTTGTCCAGCGCCTGCTCAACAGCATAGGTTCGGGCGCGCGCCCCCAGGCCGCGGCAGGGGCGCGGGTGCTGGTGGTCGACGATTCGCCGACGATCTGCGCCGTGCTCGGCAAGATGCTGGTGCAGGACCAGTACGAGGTGCTCAAGGCGACTGACGGACATGGCGCGATCATCATGGCCATCCGGGAACAGCCGGCGCTGATCTTTCTCGACGTCGTGATGCCCGGACTCAACGGCTTCGACGTGCTGCGCGCCCTGCGGCACGATCCGCGTACCCAGCACATTCCGATCGTGATGATCAGTGGCAATGCGCAGGCGACCGAGCAGTTTTATCTGCAGCGTTTCGGCGCCGACGATTTCATGAAGAAGCCCTTCGGTCGCGACGAGGTCTATCACCGCATCGGGCAGCTGGTGCTGTCGGGCCGGCTGGCGCCTCGTTCGGCTGCCAGCGCTGTCAGCCCGCCAGCGATGACGCCCGCCGCTGCGGTGCAAGACTCGATTCCCGATATCGCCATGCCGGATACCGAGATCCTGCACGGATTCAGCGAGTGGCATGCTTGAGCTCTTGTAGGTTGGGATGAGCGCAGCGAACCCCAACACCGAGTGCACGAGCTCGTTTGGATTCGCTGCGTTCATCCCAACCTAGGTGGCTCTGTCGCAATCGTTGATAAGTCTTGTGATGTTCAAATCAAATAAAGACGGCGACTCTCGCGAGTCGCCGTCTTTATTTGGCCATCCATAATAGACATGGACGGCTTTCTACTTTTTCATCTTGATCACGCTAGATCGAAACGATCCAGGTTCATCACCTTGGTCCACGCGGCGACGAAGTCCTTGACGAACTTCTCCTTCGCATCCGAGCTTCCGTAGACTTCGGACAGCGCGCGCAGCTGCGCGTGCGAACCGAACACCAGGTCGACGCGGGTGCCGGTCCATTTGACTTCGCCGGTCTTGCGGTCGCGACCTTCGAACTCATCGGTGCCGCCGCCGACGGCCTTCCATTCCGTGCCCATGTCGAGCAGGTTCAGGAAGAAGTCGTTGGTCAGTGCTTCCGGCTGCCTGGTAAACACGCCGTGCTTGCTCTTGCCATGGTTGATGTTCAGCACGCGCAGGCCGCCGAGCAGTACGGTCATTTCGGGCGCAGTGAGCTCCAGCAGTTCGGATTTGTCGATCAGCAGCGCCTCGGCCGACACGCGGTACTTGCCCTTGGTGTAATTGCGGAAGCCGTCGGCGATCGGCTCGAGATAGCCGAACGACTCGACGTCGGTCTGCTCCTGCGAGGCGTCCGCGCGTCCCGGAGTGAACGGAACGGAGACGGTCTGGCCGGCATTCTTGGCGGCCTTTTCGACACCCACGCCGCCGGCCAGCACGACCAGGTCGGCCAGTGAGACTTTCTTGCCGCCGGACTGTGCCGCGTTGAACTCGCTCTGGATGCCTTCGAGCGCTTTCAGAACCTTGGCCAGCTGCTCGGGCTGGTTGACCTTCCAGTCCTTCTGCGGGGCCAGACGAATGCGTCCGCCGTTGGCGCCGCCGCGCTTGTCCGAGCCGCGGAAGGTGGACGCAGAGGCCCACGCGGTCGACACCAGCTCCGAGACCGACAGGCTCGAGGCAAGAATCTTCTCCTTCAGCGAAGCGATGTCCTTGTCATCGACCAGTGCATGGTCGACGGCGGGGATCGGATCCTGCCAGAGCAGTTCCTCGGAAGGCACGTCCGGTCCGAGATAGCGCGCTAGCGGGCCCATGTCGCGATGGGTCAGCTTGAACCAAGCGCGCGCGAACGCATCGGCGAGCTGGTCCGGATTCTCGAGGAAACGGCGCGAGATCTTTTCATAGGCCGGATCGAAGCGCAGCGCGAGATCCGAGGTCAGCATGGTCGGAGCGCGACGCTTGGACGCGTCGAACGGGTCTGGAATGGTGCCGGCGCCGCCGCCGTTCTTCGGCGTCCACTGGTGCGCGCCGGCCGGGCTCTTGGTCAGCTCCCAGTCGTAGCGGAACATGTTTTCGAAATACTCGTTGCTCCACTGGGTCGGCGTGCTGGTCCAGGTGACTTCGAGCCCGCTGGTGATGGCGTCCTTGCCCACGCCCGTGCCAAAGCTGTTCTTCCAGCCAAAGCCCTGCTGCTCGAGCGGAGCGGCTTCGGGCTCCGGTCCGACGTTGTCGGCAGGGCCGGCACCGTGGGTCTTGCCGAAGGCATGGCCGCCGGCGATCAGTGCCACGGTCTCTTCGTCGTTCATGGCCATGCGGCCGAAGGTTTCGCGGATGTCGTGTGCCGAGGCCAGCGGATCAGGGTTGCCATCCGGGCCTTCCGGGTTCACGTAGATCAGGCCCATCTGCACCGCGGCCAGCGGATTCTCCAGCTTGCGGTCGCCTT
>Ga0302316_10001174_pt1 | contig 21353 bp, 16 predicted proteins | sample III_Palsa_N3_2_FD_200456 | JGI IMG/M metagenome (GOLD analysis project Ga0302316, IMG submission 200456) | Peat permafrost microbial communities from Stordalen Mire near Abisko, Sweden - III_Palsa_N3_2 | ecosystem: Environmental > Terrestrial > Soil > Palsa > Peat permafrost | place: Sweden...
AGCCGCGTCGCCGTCACCTAATGCAACGCTGCCCACCTCTCCGCAGGTATCAATCACCAGAACCTTCACACAACCCTCACCCTCCGAGCATACCGCGCGCTATGCACCATCGCCTGCTCATAGAAACGCAAAAAGGGCGGCCGCTTTCACGACCGCCCTTTAGCAACCTCGTTCACCAGCGCTTACTCCGCCGCAGCCAGCACTTCTTCGCGGACCTCTTCGTCCTGGACGATTTCGTTCACCGTATTCGGCAACGCAACCGCCAGCACATCTTCAATCCGCGAAACATAGTGGATCGTCACGCCTTCAATCTGATCCGCCGTCAAGTCTTCATCAACCTGCGTCTTCACGTCGACCGGCAGAATCACATCGCGAACGCCCGCGCGCTTGGCCGCAAGGAACTTTTCCTTGATGCCGCCAACCGGCAGCACATTGCCGCTCAGTGTAATCTCACCAGTCATCGCCAGCAAAGGCCGCACAGGCTTGTCCGTTAGCAAGCTGACCAGAGCCGTAGCCATGGTCACGCCGGCCGAAGGCCCATCCTTCGGGATAGCTCCCGCCGGTACGTGAATGTGCAGATCAATATCCTTCAGCACATCCTCGTCCAACCCGAGTGAGGCCGCATTCGACCTTACCCATGTCAACGCTGCCTGCATCGACTCCTTCATCACGTCGCCGATCTGGCCCGTCATCGTGAAGCCGCCCTTGCCCTTCATCCGGTTCGCTTCGATGAACAACACATCGCCGCCCACCGGAGTCCACGCAAGCCCGACGGCCACGCCAGCCCGCTTCGTCCGTTCCGCAATTTCCGTATCCACGCGTACCTTGATGCCGCCGAGGAACTCCTTCACAACCTCAGGAGTCACTATCAGCTTCTCAGTCCGCCCTTCAGCAACCTTGCGAGCCAGCTTCCGGCAAACCGTTCCGATCAACTGCTCCAACCGGCGTACACCAGCCTCCCGCGTATAGCCCCGGGCAATCAGCCCAACGCTCTCCGTCGGAAACTCGATCTGCTCTTCCTTCAGGCCGTTCTCCTTGATCTGCCGCGGGATCAGATACTTCTCCGCGATGTTGACCTTCTCCTCTTCCGTATAACCGGTCAATTCGATGATCTCCATACGATCGAGCAGCGGTCCAGGAATCGTGTCCAGCTGGTTGGCTGTGCAGATAAACAGCACTTTGCTCAGATCGAACGGCTGGTCGAGATAGTTGTCGCGGAATGTATTGTTCTGCTCCGGATCAAGCGTCTCAAGCAACGCACTCGCCGGATCGCCACGGAAATCGCGTCCCAGCTTGTCAATCTCGTCCAGCATGAAGACCGGATCGTTCACTTCCACCCTCTTAAGGTGCTGAATGATCTGTCCCGGCAACGCACCAATGTACGTCCGCCGATGTCCGCGAATCTCCGCCTCATCATGCATACCGCCAAGCGAAATTCTGCTGAACTTGCGTCCAAGCGCCCGCGAAATGCTGCGTCCAAGTGAAGTCTTACCCACGCCCGGAGGCCCAACGAAGCAAAGAATTGGACCCTTCATATCTGGCTTCAACCGCCGCACACTGAGGTAATCCAGAATGCGGTCTTTCACCTTCTTCAATCCGTAGTGATCTTCATCCAGCACCTGCTGTGCCTTCAAAATATCCACTTCGCCGGCAGAGCTTTTACCCCACGGCAACACGGCAAGCCACTCCACGTAGTTCCGTGCCAACGAGTAGTCCGCAGCAGCAGGATTCATCCGGCTCAGCCGTCCAAGCTCCTTCAGCGCATCCTTCTTCGTCTCCTCCGGCATGCCGGCGTTTTCAATCTTCTCTTTCAGTTCTGCAATGTCCTTCTGCGTATCGTCCTGGTCGCCCAGTTCCTTCTGGATCGCCTTCATCTGCTCGCGCAGATAATAATCCCGCTGCGACTGCTGCACAGAATCCTGCACCTCGGTCTGAATCTTGTTCCGCAACTGCTGAACTTCGATCTCCTTCGCAAGATGGCTGTTGATCTTCTCCAGCCGTGCCTTCACTTCCGGTGTCTCAAGCAGCTCCTGCTTTTCCGCCGTTGAAAGGAACGGTAAGCTGGACGCAATAAAGTCCGACAACCGGCTCGCATCTTCGATGTTGATCGCAATCGTCTGCAAATCGTCCGACAGCGTCGACGACGAGTTCACAATCTCCTGGAATTGACCCAGCACATTCCGCTGCATCGCCTCAGCCTCAGGCGACTTCTCCGGCTCAACCTCATCCAGCGGCTCACATTCGGCCATCAAAAACGGCTGAGTCTGGCTGTAATTGCCGATCTTCACCCGCTCCGTGCCCTCTGTGAACACAAAAAGGCTCTGATTCGGCATTTTTACGACCTTATGCACAGTCGCCCGGGTCCCAATCACATGCAGATCAGACCCCTCCGGCTGGTCCTGACGGGCATCTTTCTGCGCCACAACCAGGATCGTCTTCTCCTCACCCAGCGACTGAATCAGCTGGATCGAGCTCTCACGTCCTACCGTCAGCGGCAAAACCGCATGTGGGAAAAGAACCGTATCTCTAACTGGCAGAACTGGATAAGAGCGTCCCTTATCGCTTCCGCTTTTCACTTCCGATGGCTTGATTACACTTACAAATTCGCTCGACATCTTAGCGTCCCTCTATCAACTTTCATGAATAGGATGCACTACCATCCCCTTCGGTCGCAAATCGTGCGATCTCTGTCGGCCCAAATCCGTTTCCAGTCACTATCTATGAGACGTCATCGGCCAGTTTCATGATCCCTTCACCTGGGAATATCTTCTTGCTATTCCCTTCTCCTCCAGGCCCATACGCTCTAAGCCCAGAACTCGTTCCGGCCCACCTTCCGGAAACGTCCAACGGCACATTGCAACCATTCGACATTCCCGCTACGCTTAACCTCACCGCGGGAGTGGTGAAATGGCAGACACGCAGGTCTTAGAAGCCTGTGCTTCGGCGTGGGGGTTCGAGTCCCCCCTCCCGCACCACATTTTCAGCATCGCGCCCGAACGGCGTTCAGGATGAATCATGAGCCAGACCATTACCCAGCCCGACAACACCAAAATCACCCTGAATAAGGCCGAAAACTACCGCGAATCCTACGCAAACAGCGTCCAAATTCGCCTTTCCATCTGGGATTTTTTCATGGTTTTCGGCACCATCGACCAGAAGGCCGCCGACCAGGTCGAAATCGATAACTTCCAGGGCATTTACCTCAGCCCCCAGCAAGCTAAAGCCCTCAATAACCTGCTCACGCAGAACATTGCCCAGTACGAAAAAACTTTCGGAGCCATCTCTCTGGATGGCCCCCAGAACGCTACCCAGCACTTCATCGTCCCCGGAAGCGGCCCGGTCCACTAACCCGCGTGCCCTCGACTTCACAATCTCTGGGTACCCCGGGTCCGAATTCTCGGTCCCGCGTAGACGTACCATTGGAAACCTCGCCCCCCGCAATCCTTCATTTCCCTGATCGCTTAGCCGGCTTTTCCTCTTTCACCCTCTTTGCCATCTTCTTCGCTGCAATCGCACTTTCCCACTTCACCCTCCTGCACCTCCCCTATTACTGGGACGAAGGCGGCTACTACGTTCCTGCCGCACTCGATTTCTACCACCGCTTCAGCCTCATCCCCGAGTTCACCAACGCGCACCCGCCGCTGCCCAACGTGCTCCTCGGCACGCTCTGGCACATCACCGGCTACAACATCCTCACGACCCGCCTAACGGTCTGCGCCTTCGCCGCAGCCGCACTGCTGGCCGTCTTCCGCCTCACCCAACGTCTTCTCAGCCCCGCAGCTGCTCTTGCGACCACGCTCCTGACAGCGGTTTACCCCATTTGGTTCGCTCAAAGCACCCTCGCCCACGCGGACATCTTTGCCGCCGCGTTTACTCTAAGCGCCTTCGCAATCTATCTGCCGGAAACCCGTTATAAGGATTGTCATCCTGAGCAACGCGAAGGATCTGCTTCTATTCCGCAACAGCGCAGCCTCATCTGGGTCGCCGTTCTCTTCTCGCTAGCCGCTCTCTCCAAAGAAACGGCCATTGTCGAACCCGCAATCCTCGCCACTATCGAACTTTTCCTTCTCATCCGCACCCGCGCTACTACCCATCTGCACCGGCTCCTGGCCCTCAGCTTCCCGTTACTTCCACTCCTGGCCTGGTACGCCTACCATCGCCACAAGACCGGCTTCACCTTCGGCAATCCCGAGTACCTCCGCTACAACGCGACCGCCAATTTCACTGCCGCGCACATCTTCCAGGCAATCTACTACCGCGCCCTGCACCTCTTCTGGCAACGCAACATCTGGCTGGCAATCCTGCTCGCCCTAGCCTGCCTGCTCCTACCGCGCCGCAACCCGCAATCTCCTTATCCCCTATTCCTTGCACTCCCCACCATCGGGATGCTGATCGCCGGCAACTGGTTAGCTTTCTCGATCCTCGGCGGCGCTCTACTCACCCGCTACCTACTGCCTGTTTATCCACTGATCCTGCTGATTTGCATCGCCACATGGCGCGACCGCACTCGTCACTGGCCGTTGCTCGCCACAGCCACCGGAGTGGCCTTCTTCGTAGCGATCTGGCTCAACCCGCCAACCTCATTCGCCCCTGAGGACAACCTCACCTACCGCGACATGATCGTCGTCCACCAGGAAGCCACGGCTTATATCGCGCAGCATTATCCCGACGCGACAGTCCTCACCGCATGGCCTGCCGCTTCCGAGCTATTCCGCCCCGACCTCGGCTACGTGCCCCAGCGCATCAAGGTCTATCCACTTGAAAACTTCACCGCTGCCGAAATCAACAAAGCCGCCCAAAACACCGGCAAATTCGACACGGCGCTCGTCTTCACCACGCACTACACCAGCCCCGCGCTCGAGCGCTATCTCCTGAAGCACCCCACCACTCCGCGCGGTCGCGAGTTCACCCAGGACCGCGACCTACGCCCTTCGGAGATCGCCGCCATCCTGGGCGGCCAGATCGTCTTTCAGGACAGCCGCGACGGAGAATGGGCCGCCGTCATCCGTTTCAGCCGCAGTTATGAGGCGCGTTTGTCGCAACCATAGTTTGAGCAGAGCCAGGGTCTAACGAGTAAACTCTTCCGTCCGCGGATACCGCGCCGTCACCACGGTCGAAATCCCACCCCGAGGCCTGAAATCGCCCTTGATCTCGCACCAGACCGGATCGGTTGCCTTCACAACATCGTCCAGCACCTGGTTCACAATGTTCTCCTGAAATATTCCCAGGTTGCGATAGACAAACAGATACTCTTTCAAGCTCTTCAGTTCGAGACACTTTTCCTTCGGCATATACCGGATGGTCAGAACGCCAAAATCCGGAAGCCCTGTCTTCGGGCAGACGCTCGTAAATTCAGGATCATCAACCAAAATTTCGTAAGCGCGAAACTGGTTCCTCCAGGTTTCAATCGCTGGAAAAACAACATCAAGACCCGCCTTGGCGTGGTCGTCGGTATAGCCAGTGGTGTGCGTAGACATACCCCTATTTTATCGCCGGCAAAGCAAAAGGCGCAGCCTAAGCCGCGCCCTCGCTACCTATCCTGTACGCTCTGCTCTCTAATTTCTACGTCCCAGCGTCGGCGTATCGTCATCTGAACTTGACCCATTCGGATTCGAGTTCGGATTGTTCGTCGTCCCGGTCCGCCGCAACGTCGGCTTGTTGCCGTTCTTCTTGTCGTTCAGGCCGCGCTTGTTCTGGATACGCGCCAGCCGCGCCTTCACCGAATCGAACTCCGAAGTCGTCACCAGGTAATCCGGGCGCGCGGGCAAAATGGTCGCAATCTCTTCTTCGACATTGGCAATGCGATCGGGCGTTGCGGGATGATCGCTGAACGCCCGCGAAAGTGCGCCGGGCTTGTGCTTTTCCAGCGCCGACAGTTTTTCAAAGATCGACACCATGCCCTGCGGATCGTAGCCCGCACGGTACATGTACTGAATCCCGAGATAATCCGCTTCCGCCTCGTACTCGCGAGAGAACATCAGAAAACTCATCGGCACAGCCAGTTGAGAAGCCTCGTAAATGCCGTACCCGGTCCAGGTTCCCTGCGTAAAAATCATCAGCGGAATCGACCCGATCTGCATGTAGTTGAGCTTGGTCATCTCGCGCGCTGCATGGTGCGCGGCAACGTGCGAAATCTCGTGCGCCATCACGCCCGCAAGCTCATCTTCCGAGTCGCAAGCCAGGATCAAGCCCGAGTTCACGTAGAAGAACCCGCCAGGCAACGCCATTGCATTGATCTCGTCGGTATCGAGCACCTTGATCGTGAACGGCACCTTCGCATCCGAATTCTTTACAAGATTCTGGCCAACGCGATTGATGTACTCCACCACCACAGGATCGGTCACCAGGTGCGACGACTTCTCAATCTCTATCGAGTACTGCTTGCCCGTCCCGATCTCCCAGTTCGTCGAGTACCAATTGGCCATGCCACGGCCGCCGATATTGCGCGTGCCAACCGCGTTGACGTCTTCCTCGCTGCCCTTCTTGATGTTCGGATCAAGCGCCTCGCCGGGATTTGGCATGACATCAGGCTTCGCGCTTGCGGTGTCGCCGGTCTTCTTCGCTGTGGCCGCATCGGGCTTCTTGGCGGAAGCATCCGTGTCCGCGGTCTTCGTCGCATCCGTGGGCTTGGCTACAGACGCGTCTCCGCTATTGGAATCCTTTGCCGCCGGTTGCGCAGCCGCAGGTGTCCCTGTATCGGGCGTCTGCGAACTAGCCGCCGGAGGCGAACTTGCTGGAGGCGTAGAGGATGCAGGTGCGCTCGGCTGCTGGCAATAAGCGACCGGCACCGTAACCGAAAGAAGAGCGGCGAGAGCAAGTATGCGCATTTTGGGGCTCCACGGAGCCGCACCCCTGCCATTCAGGCACGACTCTGCTTACCTATTAGACGCCTTTTTTTCGAATTTGTATTACAGAGGAACCCGGGTGTGGTTCAGAGGCCAAAGACTTTGGATCTGCATTTGTGGCAGTTCGCGCGGGTCCGGAAGTCCGGGATTACCAGGTGTTGTAAGACGTCCCATCGGTGGCCAGATTTTGCGCCCCCGAATGGACGTCATCGATGCCGCCCTGCGTTTCGTTGATGTCCATCAGCGAATCCGACTGGCCTGTGATCCAGGTGTCGTTGTGCTTCGTAATCGGGTCAACGGGTATCGATTTCAAATACCCGGCCTGAACAAGGTCGTCCAATCCTTGCGGCGCCTTTTCCTTATCCACCGTATAGCTGTCAATTGCCGTTCGCATGGTTTGGAGATCTGTTTTCAGCACCGCCTCGTTGGCTCGCTTGATTGCTTTCAGATACATAGGAATGGCGATTGACGACAAAATCCCGATGATCGTCATCACGATGATCAGCTCGATGAGCGTAAAGCCACTCTCGCCGCTGCCCGCTATGTTCTGCTGCCGTCCTGCCCGAATTGGCTTAGCCATCACCATGTGTTGTACTTCGTTCCGTCCAGGGACGTTCCATCGCTCTTGCTGTACACGTCAAAAACATCCTGTCCGCCAAAACTCGTTGAATCCGGCTCATCCTGGTTCGATCGCAGACCCCAATCGGTGCTTTTCGTCATCGGATCTACTGGAATCGACCGCAAAAACCTCATCTTTTTGGTCTGAATCTCGACTCCATCCACCAGTGTCTGCAAATCCGGCGGATAGTTGTTCGAATCGGCCTTGGTCTGAATCAGCCCTTTGTCCGCAACATCCTTGTACTTGTCGATCGCGTCCCGCATCTCCCAAAGGTCACGTCGCAGTTCCCGCTCTTTCGACCGCTTCACCTGGAACTTCGCAATCGGAACCGCCGCACCCGCCAGAATGGACAGGATCGTGACGACGATGATCAACTCGACCAACGTCAGTCCAGACTCACCGGACCAGGCCGCCTTTCGTGAAATTCCAGCGTCGCAAGTCATCCGTCCCGCTCCCTGCTACTTCACGTGCACCATAGCCTGCGACCCGGTCGTCGGCAGACTATTCTGCTTGCTATCCTTCGCACCAATCTTCACCAGCGAAAGCGCACTATCGCCGCCGGCCACGGCCTTGAAAGTCAGCGTGCATACCGTTCCCTGACCATTCACGCCCGCGGTATTCGGTGGCCGCGATGCAGCAATCGTAACCAGACCATTGCCCTCATCGCGGTGAACCAATGCCACAGCCTGGCCGTCGCGGCTTAGCAGCTCCCCGGCGTCTACATCGACCAGCGATAGCACTTTCGGATCGAATTGCAGTTGCATCGGGACGCTGAAAAGATCACGTGCATTGCCGGCGAGGATCGCTACCTGGAAGGTCGAACCAACAACCTGATTCGCCACAGCCGGCACCACGGTGAGGTTCACGGGCGGCAACGAAGCGGTTGGGTTGGGTAAATTTGCCACCGCAGCCGCTGCCGCTGCTCCCGGCGGAGGAGGCGCAAGGGGGTGCCCCTGCGCGGCCATCTGGGCAATCATCGACGAAGCCGCGTTGGCGGCCGACGTCGGCTGCACCTTCGCGTACGCGACACTCGCACTTGCCGCAGCACTTTCTTCCTCAGCTTCGGCCTTCGAGCGATCGCTCCGCATCAGCTCAAACGACTGGCTTGTCCCTGTATAAATTGGCCGCGTGTTCTCCGCCGTCAAAATCGACTCGCGGACGATATGCGGAATCAACAGAAAGACGATTTCGTCGGTCTGCTGCACCTTGTCCTGGCTGCTAAAGAAGTACTTGATGAACGGAATTTCACCCAGCCCCGGTGTTCCGCTGACGGTCTTCGTATCCTGCTGCTGCAACAAGCCGGCGAGGATCGAGGGCTCGCCGTCCTTGAGCTGAATCACCTGCTCGACCACGCGCTGCGAGATGATCGGCTCCGTCACGCCCGAGATCGTTACCGAGCCATTCTGGGCGGAAATTTCGATTTTCATCTTCAGCGAAACTTCGCGGTCATAGTGCACGGTCGGCGTCATCGCGATATTCACACCTACGTCCAGGTAAGTGAACTGCGTCTGCACACCGAGCGACGCTGTCGTGATGGCGGCACCGGCTGAGTACGATCCAGTTGCTACAGGGATCTTCGATCCAATCTTCAGAGTTGCGGCCTGCCCATCGGTGGCGCGTACGCGGGGGTTTTGCAGAATTCGGGTGTCTGAATCCGACAGCAGCGCGTTCACCTGTCCGCCGGTCAGCGACACAGCAAAGTTTGTCGCGTTCAGATTGCCCAGTGTGTTCAGCGTAATACTTGAAGTTGAGGTTGAAGAAGTCGTCGCAGTAGAAGTTGAAGACGAAGTGACATTCGCGTTGCTGTACTGCGGCGTCAGGCCGAAGCTCGTCGGCAACGTGATGCCGAGATTGCGCTCAAGTTGGCGGCTGACTTCGAGCACTGCCACGTCCACCACTACCTCAGGCCGCGTGCGGTCGAGATCGTTGATGATCTTTTCCGCCAGGATCAGCTCTTCGGGCGTCGCACGCATCACAATCGCGTTCTGGCTGGCGACGAGAAGCATCTTCGTCGTCGGATCGAACAGGTTGCGCAGCGCCACCAGAATTTCATTCGCATCGTTCTGCTGCGACACGTTCGTCAGATAAAACGTCTCCACCGCAAGATCGTCCAGGTCGGTGCGCTTGGTCCGGTTGTTCTGCGCCACGAAGATCGTGTTGCTCGTCACGGGCTTCCAGAACGTGCCGGAAAGCGTTCCAACGATACGAAGCGCGTCGGCCAGCGACACGCTTGTCAAATCCACGGGGACCCGTTTCGATGTGTAATCAGGATCGAAGATCACATTCAGTCCGGCAGCCTTGCCGATGGCCTGGTAAATAACCTTTGTGTCTTCCACCATGTGCAGCGTAATCGGATCGTCGTTCACCGGTTGCAATTCCACCGGGCCATTCATCGAAGCGATGTCCTTCATTATCTGCTTCTGGCGTTGCGTCTGCTCTCCGAAGCTGGCCGACCCCGTGGGACTGGTCGGCTTTCCATCCGGACCCGCGGGAGCAGCCCCCGATTTCTGCGTGATGGCGAACTCCTGCGCTGCCGCCTGATTGCCCGGATCTATCTGCAACGCCCGCACAAATTCATTGAGCGCCCCGTCTGTATCGCCCGAGTTTCGCAGCACACGCCCGCGATCGAGATGCTGATTGGATGCCTGGAACCTCAAGCGCTCGTAGTGCGTCTTGTAGCGCAGGTCTTTGGGCTTCTTCAGGTGCGCCTGGCGATAATCCTCAAAGGCTGCATCGAAGTCTTCGCGAGCCTCCGCATTCGAGCCGCGCTTGTCCCATGAGGATGCCGATTGCCCGCGCGCCGGCATACCCGCGAAAACGCTGAGGCCAACCATCAGCAGAACACCGGTGCACAATCCGGTCGGAATAAAGATAATTTTCTTGGCTGTTTGACCCATACCGCTACTGACCCGCATGCGTGCGCCCCGCTCTATGTGGCCACGGACGCTGGGCTTGGAAATCCACTTTCGGGAGGCGGTAAAAGAGCCCTTCTCAGGCTCTCTTGCGCTGTCCCCTGCGGTGGCAAGCGGGTGGTCGGGCTTTTCCGATAATACCATTCGTGTCACTGACTTCTCCATCAAGGGGCTCGCTTGGCCGGCGTTGTCCGCGGGTGGCTGAAATGCCCCCTCACAGCAGTCCCGCCCGGTTGGTGCACCTTGGCCCGCATTCTCTTGGACGCGGGCCAAAGCAAGGGGTTTATTGCCTTCTCATCTGCTAGCATCATGCTTCGGGCGCTATGCATCTGATTGCAAGGCTCCCGTTTTAACTTCATGCGGAACACCGTACAACAATCCCAAAGCGTCCTGCTGCTCAACAACCTCTTGGACTCCGCGCCCGGGATTTTGTCGTAAAGAAAGACGATTCTTCTCACCAAGTTTCTCTCAGTAACAAACCAAATGCCACGTTCCCTCTCCAATCCGACCGTTCCCGCTCCGGCGAAAGCGCCCGTCAAACAAAAGGACCGCGACCCCGTCGCCGCCGGTGCACGCGATGCAGCCTTCAACCGCTCGGCCAGCTTCAACTACTTCCTCTCCGACCGCGTTGAGGCCGGTATCGCGCTCCGCGGCACCGAGGTCAAGAGCATCCGCGAAGGCAAAGCCAACCTCAAGGACGCCTACGGGCTACTCAAAGACGGCGAAGCCTTTCTGCTCAACGCCCATATCGGACCTTTTTCGCACGGCAATGCGATGAATCATGATTCACTTCGCACCCGCAAGCTCCTGCTGCACAAGAACGAAATCGCAAAGCTCGAAACCGCGACCCGGCAGAAGGGCTACACACTCATCCCGGTAAAGCTCTATTTTAAGAATGGCCGCGTAAAGTGCGAACTGGCACTCGCCAAAGGCAAGCAGGATTGGGACAAGCGCGCTACCGAACGCAACCGCGAAGCCGACAAGGAAGCCAAGGCGGCCATCGCTCGCTCCCAGCGGAGGTAGCTCGTACCTGTGACCGAAGCCGAAGCCTATCTTCGGAGCCTCTTGCAGCAGAACCCCGAGAGCGCCATTGCATGGCACGATCTCGGCATTCTGGCCTACAAGGATGGCCGCCATGCCGTGGCGCTGGAGCTGATGCAGCGAGCACTCCAACTCCAGCCGGACCATGTCGCAATCCTGAAGTCCTACGGGCAGATTCTGCGCGAAACTGGAAAGCTGTTCGAGGCCCTGGAGGCATTTCTCCACGTTCTTGACCTCGAACCAAGGTCGGCAGAAGTTTGGAACGCAGCTGGAGTCTGCTTTCAGGAGAGCGGAAATTCCGCCAAGGCAATCGAGTCCTACCTGCGCGCTTCGGCCCTTAAACCAGACTTTATTGAAGTCTTTAACAACATGGGCATAGCGCTTCTTCATGAAGGGGATGCCGAAGGCGCTATCGACAGTTTCCGGCAGGTCCTGGCACTCTCTCCTGACTACGCAGATGCCTGGAGCAACATTGCCGTCGCCTATCGCCAACGCCTGGAGTATGAGAAGGCCATAGAAGCTTTCCGAAAAGCGTTTCAGCTAAAACCCACCGACCCGAATATCGCCGGCGGTCTGGGCGAAATTCTCTCGCTCGTCTATAACGAAGCTGCCGAAGACACTTTGCGGCAAGCCCTGGCCCTCGCTCCGACCGATCCCGAACGGCATTGGAACCTGGGCCTCGAACTACTCAAGCGCGGCAAATACCCCGAAGGCTGGCGAGAGTATGAGTGGCGCTGGAAACGCGGCAAAGGACACAACACACCACGCCCCTTTGCCCAGCCATTCTGGCTCGGCGAGCCAGGGCAGGATATTCGCGGCACAACGATCCTGCTCCACGCCGAGCAGGGTTTCGGCGACACGCTTCAAATGCTCCGCTATGTGCCGCTGGTGCTCAGCCGTGGCGCAAACGTCCTGCTGGAGGTACAGCCGGAACTAAAGCGCCTTGTATCCACGCTACCCAGTGTTCTGCGGGCGGGAATCACGGTGCTGGGCGCAGGAGATCCTCTGCCCGCCTTCGATTGGCATACCGCATTGCTCAGCCTTCCCCTGGCCTGCGGAACGACTATCGACACGATTCCCCCGCCGGTAAAGCTCACGGCTACCCCATCACCGGAATCACGCGGCAACAGACCACTCCGTATCGGGCTCGCATGGGCGGGCAATCCTGCTCATGTACGCGACCGCGAGCGTTCGCTGTTGCTGGAAATTTTGAAGCCGCTTTTCGAGGTTCCCGGCTGCTCCTGGGTTTCATTGCAGACTGGAACAGCTACGCAACAAATTCAACGCTCCGGTCTGTCTCTGGAACAGCCTCCGCTCCACGACTTCGCTGACACGGCTGCCGTCATCGACACGCTGGATCTGATTATCTCCGTGGACTCCGCCGTAGCTCATCTAGCGGCGACGCAAGGAGTGCCCACCTGGATACTGCTTCCGTTTGTCGCCGATTGGCGCTGGCTGCTGCCGCCGAAGCCTGGTGAACCCCACATCACCAATCCCTGGTATCCGCAGGCTCGTCTTTTCCGGCAGACAGACTTCCCCACTGAGTCTCATGCGCCGACTCGCTGGAAATCGGTCATAACGACTGTTGAGAGCGCATTGCGCAAACTTGCCGCTAGTTCCTGAATCCACAAATCGCTCCGGATCGCCGATCTCAATTAGGATCGAAATTGATGAACACCAATCTGCTGTTCCAGGACCCCGCCGGCTTCACCATCCCGCTCCTAGCGGTCTTTGCAGTCGATATTGCGACCGGCAAGGATGAAACACCTTCACCTGCGCTGCTCTCAACCTCCGACGCCATCACCGAAGCCGCCGCACCCTGGCTTGCCTCAGGAGAATTCAAAGCCACTCTAGGCGAGACGCTTCTACTCCACTCCCCGGCCAATTCAAAGCCCGAGCGCCTGCTGATCATCGGCCTTGGTAAAGCAAAAACATTTTCCGTTCACGACGTTCGCAAGGGTGCCGGCGTCGCTGTTCGTTTTGCCAAGCCTCGCGGCATCTTCGAGCTGGCCATCGCCTTCCCTGACGATAAAGCCCTGGCCGATGAGCATCTCGAGACGCTGCCTTGCAATCGCGCCGCACGCGCTATCGCCGAAGGCGCCCTGATTGCCGATTTCGACATCGACATCTACCGCAGCGATCGTAAAGACCATGCCATTCGCCAGGTCACCGTCCTCGCGAGCGAAAAAGACCAGAAATCCCAGGCCGAAATCCAGCATGGCATTGACGAAGGCGTCATCCTGGGCGAGGCTCAGAACTTCGCCCGCTCACTCGTCAACGAACCCGGCAACGTGCTGACACCCACTGAGCTAGGCAAACGTACCGCCGCAATGTGCGCTGGGCAGGGTCTTCAGTGCGAAGTCCATTCCCTCGACAAGATCCTGGAGCTGAAGATGGGTGCGTTCGCGGCAGTGGCGCAAGGCTCCGCCGAGCCACCAGCCCTTATCGTGATGCGCTACGAGCCGCCGGTCGCGCCGCCTGTAGACTCGCCTGTACTCGCGCTCGTTGGCAAAGGCATCACCTTCGACACCGGTGGCATCTCCATCAAACCCGCCGAGGGCATGGACAAAATGAAATATGACATGGCCGGCGCCGCCGCCATGATCGGCGCCATGCAGGCCATCGCCCAGCTCAAGCCGAACGTTCGCGTGATGAGCATCATCTGCTCGTGCGAGAACATGCCCGACGGCAAGGCCTTCAAACCCGGCGATGTGATCACTGCCATGTCCGGCAAAACCATCGAGATCATGAACACGGATGCCGAAGGCCGCCTCGTACTAGCCGACGGTCTGCACTATGCCAAAACGCTTGGCGCTACTCACCTCATCAACGCAGCCACGCTCACCGGGGCCATCGGCGTTGCGCTGGGTCAACTCAACGCCGGGCTGTTCTCCAACGATGACGAGACCACCCAGCACTTCCTTGACGTCTACCCGATCACCGGTGAAAAATTCTGGCGCATGCCCTGCACCGAGGACTACCGCGAACAGATCAAGAGTTCCATTGCCGACATCATGAACACCGGCGGCTCGCGCTACGGGGGCGCCATCACCGCAGCCATGTTCCTCAAAGAATTCGCCGGCGAAACACCGTGGATTCATCTCGACATCGCGGGCACGGCCTGGATCGACGACAATAAATCCTGGCAATCCAAGGGCCCCAGCGGCATAGCCGTACGCAGCATCACCGAGTGGGTCCGCAGCTACTCCGGATAGGGAACGCATGCGTCGCGCTGTACTGCTTTATAACCCGCACTCGGGCCGGCCAGGTGATCGCATCGCCAAAATTGAAGCGGTTGCCGCAGCCCTGCGCCGCGAAGGTATTGGCATCCGCATTCTTGCCACCGAAGGCCCCCGCACGGCCAGCCGCCAGGCTATGGAAGCAAGCAAAGATACCGACATCGTCTTCGCATGCGGCGGCGACGGCACCATCCACGAAATCGTGCAAGGCATTGTTTTTCGACCGGACGTTGCGCTGGGCATCATCCCGTTCGGAAGCGCGAACGTCCTCGCACGCCACCTTCAGCTTTCGCTCGATCCAGTCCGCGCCGCACGGCAGCAGATCAACCGCATCCCACGAACGGTTCCAATCGGCAAGGTGACTTTCCAGACCGCGAACGGCGAGGACTCGCGCTACTTCGTGGTTATGGCCGGTGCGGGAGCCGACGGTGCGCTCGTCTACAAAATGCTTGCCACCGGCAAGCACCATTTCGGACGTGCGACGTATTATCTGCGCGCCGCTGCACTCTTTTGCCGCGCACGCTTTTCAAGCTTCGCGATCCATTTTAAATCTCCATCGGGAGAGCCCCAAACAGTGCGTGCTGTAAGCGCTATGGCGGTTCGCGTTGGAGATCTTACCGGCCTCTTCAGCCCACTCATTCTGGGCGCCACCGTGAACCACCCGAAGATCGTGCTCACCATCGCGAAGACGCCTGCTCGCCTTTCTCTACCGGCATGGTTCGCGATGAGCTGGGCGCGGCTTCACCGCTGGAACAGGTTTGTCCGCACTATCGAAGTAGAGGAGTTCCACTGCAGTGCAGGTCACTCTAACGCCGTCCAGGTACAGGCGGATGGAGAGTGGCTGGGCCGCACGCCAATGACGGTAAAGATCGTTCCGGATGGGCTGAGACTTCTGATGCCGCCGCAGTCTGATTTTTGAGCGAAGCGGCTAACTGAGATAAGGGCCGAACCGTGCGTTCACGCCGCCATCTTCCCGGCTGTCATCCAGCACAATCACCTCATACTGCTTGCCGCCGGGAGCAACCCGTACTACCACATGCCCCTGCTTGCTGAGCATCCGGTCCGCAAGCCTCGCATCAGCCAATTCCGCCGCCGGCACCAGCCCCGTCGCCAGCACATCGCGATCACCCGCATACAGCAGCGGGCTATACAACCGGTCGAGCGTCGACAACGCCGGATGCGATGCATGCCACGACTGCAAAATATAGATCCGAGACCGCATCGCCCTCACAAACGCAATGCCCGTCGCATCGTAGTAGCCATGATGATCGAGCGCTGAAACATTCACCGGTCCTGCAGCCTCGGCCACAGCGCTCTCGACATCCAGCCAGGGCGCGGTCCCAAACAACGTATTGCAAGTAAGATCGCCGCCGATGTAATAGCTGAACGCCCCATAATGCATCTTCAACGCGAGAGAGCAGGCATTCTCGGGCGGATAGTCTTTCGGCTGGAGCGAAGCAATCGGCGGGAACAACTGCCTGGTTGCATCATCTTTGCCAGTCCAAACTTCACCGTTAGCAGCAAGATTTCGAATTCCCACAGACTCATAACCAGCAGCCGCATGTTGCAGAACAATCTGCCTCGCCGATCCAACCTTCAGCCGCTCCACCTTCGTCCCATGCTTCTCTATCGAGTGCACAAAGCGGATGTAGTTCACCGTCGCATCGTAGTTCGACACAGCAGGATAGTCATAGCCCGGATACCCACGATCGATCAGCCGTCGAATTGGCAGCAGCTCCGCCACATCGGTCACGCCGGTCAACCGGTAGTCGCCATTGGCGGACGTTGGCGACTCCGTGGTCACATCGCCCATATGATCGCCATGAAAATGCGTCAGCACAAAATAATCCAACTCCTGCTTCGGAGCCGCCCGCAGATGATGCAGCGCATACCGCCCGATCCATTCGCCCGGCCGCCGTGAAGCATCCGGCCGCGCCGGTCCCAGAGCATCGGTTGGCCCCTTCACTGCTCCGGCATCGACCATGATCGATGTTCCATCCGGGCAAATCGACAGCACCGAGTTTCCTCGGCCCGTCGAGATGTGATGAATGTCCAGAAACCCCTGTCGCCACGGCTCAAATGCCGCGCTGCCCACGATCGGAACCAGAGCCTGCAACTTCCCTGCCGCTGCTAGAAACGTACTCGCAGCTGCCCCGCCGACAAACCGCCGTCTGCTGATTCGTTGTGCCATTCATCTATTTTGACTTATCGATCGGCCCGGGCTTGAAGTTTGTTACCAGCGGCCGGCCTTCGCCGCCATACGGACCTACGACGATCAGGCAGTAATCCCGTATCTTCGACAGCGTTCGGTGGGTCACTTCCACATTGCGTGAACCGCTGGCCACATCGCTGTCATCGGCCGCTGTCACGTAGACGCCGGCGCCATGATAGATCCCACTCATCACATCGCGCGGCACCTTGAACGCAAAGTGATAGACACCACCCTGCTGGGCATCGCGCGTAGCTGCACCGCCTCCGCCAAGGTTGCGAAAATCAGGCGGCGGCAGACCGCCGGGCTCGGCAACATAAGTTCGGCCCAATCGCATCTGCAGGTCCGCATAAACAGCCCGCGCGTAACCCACCGACTGAATCGTCAACGTGTAATGCACCACATCGCCAGGTTTCACCGGACGGCACTTGCCATCCGACTCAGCTTCTACAACCTGTGGCGCTGAAGCCCCATACGCCGGTGCAGGAGCGGGTCCATTGGGCAATGCATACTGGGCGCATGACATCCGAGCCGCGAACATCACGCACACGATCGGCAAGTAGCGCTTCATCAGGATCTCCCTGGCTGGTACGGACGAACAGGCTGCGTCACCTTGTATTTCTAATGCACGCTTTGCTCAATCGCCAGTAGCAGCTTAGGTAACCCCGCTCGTTACATCGCCACCGGTACGCTGATCCCGAGCCACCCAAGCACGCGCACAAGTTCTCGCCGCGCGACAGCCGCGGTAGCCAGCAATAGCGTCTTCCGAGCCTCATCCGTCTCGGTCAAAATATGATGCCGATGGTAGAAGTTGTTGAACTGCTGCGCCAGCGCGAACGCATATCGCGTCAGAATAGCTGGCTCGGCTGCGGCGATCGCCTGCTCCAGCACCATAGACAGCCGCGAAGCTGTCAGCCATACTTCCCAAACGCTCGTGCCTTCTTCGCCTTCGAGCATCGCGGCAAGATCAAGCCCCGGAAGCGCAGCCAAAGCCTCGCTTGCCTCAACGCCCGCCTTGCGAAAGATGTTCGCTGCCCGCACCGCGGCATACTGCACATAGGGCCCGGTTTCGCCATCAAAGGCCAGGGCATCCTTGTAGTCGAACGCGATCACAGTATTGCGCGTAAACCGCAGAATAAAGAACCGTAGCGCGCCCACGCCGATAGCCTCGGCAATCTCCGCGCGCTCGCCGTCTGCCAGCTCCGGATGCCGCGTGTCCACCTCGGCTTTCGCCGCTGCGATCATGCGATCAATCAGGTCATCGGCCTTCACACCGAATCCCTTGCGCCCGCTGACCTCGATGAACGCCCGCGCCTTGTCTTCCTCACTCAGCACATAGCCAAGCTCTTCAGCAGTGCGCGCGGTCAAGCCGACAAATGCGTAGCTCAAATGCGTATAGTGCTCGCTCTCGGCAACGTAGCCCAACACACGCAACGCCTCTTTTACCTGCGTCTGCGGATCATCCTGCCTTGAATCGATCACGTTGTAAATCGCGTCCGCGTGCCCAAAGCTCGGATGCGGATCTTCGCCATGTACCGTCGAAATCCAGCAGGTATGCGTCGGATACTCGTAGAACTTTGCATAGCCAAAATCCTTGCCCAGCAACCCGAACTTCCACAAGTGATACGCAATGTCCTTGCCGACATACGTCACTGTGCCGTTCGACCGCACCAGGATCTTCGCGTCTTCATCCGGCCCGTCGCCGAGTTCTCCCGCACCCGCCCGGCGCATCACCCACGCACCCCTATTCTTGCCTTCCGTTTCGAGATACAGCACGCCCTTATCGACCATCAATTGGCGCGCGGTTTCCCAGAAGTGAAGGTGCAAGATCTCGCTCTCACGCGGCAGAAAATCATACTCAATGCCGAGCCGCTGCATGGTCTGCAAATGCCGCCGCAGCACGCCGGTCGCGATCAACTCCGCAATCTGCGCGGTATCGTTGCCGCCTGCTTCGATCTTGTGCAGCGTATCCAGCCGCAGCTGCTTGCGCGCGGACGCCTGCGCCGGATCAGCCTCATACCACTGCGAAACCCGCGCATACAAATCCCAGCAAACATAATCGAGCCGCTGATTGGTCTCGAACAGCTCAATCAGCCACTCCTTCACGCGGTCCAGCGTCATGCCTTCGAGCTCGGTCACGCCAACCACAATGTCGGCAACCTGCACGCCGGTGTTGTCGATGTAGTTCTGCACGCCGGTCTCATACCCCGGCTTGAACTCGTCCGGCTTCAACATCCGCGCAAAGCTGTCGCCAAGAATCGCATTCCGCAGGTGCCCCACATGCGCAGCCTTATTCGGATTGATGCTGGTGTGCTCCACCAACCGAAAGCCTTCGCCTCCGACCGCGGCATGCTCATCTGCCGCAATGCGTTGCACCGTCGCCGCGCGATCCAGCTTCAGGTTCAGGTATCCCGCACCCGCAATATCGACCGCGGCAACACCCGCAATCGTAGCCAAGGCCGGCTGCAGTTCCTGCGCAATCGCGCGCGGCGCTTTCTTCAAGCGCTTCGCGAGCTCGAAGGCAACCGGCAGCGCCATCTCGCCAAACTCAATCTTTGGCGGCAATTCTACCGCCAGGTTTGGCAGCTCCACGCCATAGCGCTCAGCCAGCAGTTTCTCGATCTCTCTCTGAATGTTCTGTTGCAGCGTGCGATACATAATTAAACTCAAGCGACGAATCGCTACTTCCTATTTCCTACTAGCTATTTTCTGCTTTAAGGTAGTTCAACTGGAAGCGTATCAATCTCTTCCAACAATGGCTTGCGCCGCGCCATGTGCAGCCGGTGTTGCAGGAACATCGCGCCACCAACCGCCGTAATCGACACCAGCAACCATGCATGAATCAGCAGCCCGAAAATACCGCCTGCAGCTTCTGTCGCCCCATAACGCATCAAGGCCTGCTTGCAAGCCCACTCGAACGGCCCAATACCGCCTGGCGAACTCGGGATCAGGAACGACAGGTTAGCCTGCGCAACCGCAGCCCAGGGTCCTGCCCAATCCGTCTGCAAACCCACAAGATGTGCAGCAGAAACATACAGCAAGCCTTCAAAGAACCAAGCCACAAAACTATAGACGATCAACATCAACGTACCGAACACGCCAATCTGACGAATGCAATCGAGCGCCAGCAGGAGCCAGTGTTCCAGCTTCGCAAGTTTCGGGTTCTGTGTGCGGGCAAAAAGCTTTTTGAGCAGTGGCTCCAACGTGCGCGCGCCGAACACCAGCACCAGCAGCCCCGCCGACGATACAGCAATCCCAATTTCCGCTCCGACGCGGAGATGCGCAGAAACACCCTTACCAAAACGCATGGTGACAACGAACAAAATCGCCAGCGTAAAAATATCCAACAGCTTCTCCAAGATCACCGTACTCAGGATGATGGAAGGCGTCGCATTCAGATCACCCGCATAGGTAAAAATCCGCATCACATCGCCAATTCGCAACGGCAGAATGTTATTGGCTGCCAATGACGTCATAAAAACACGAGCACACGCGCTGAAACGAGCATTCACGCTGCGCAGCATCCGCCACCAGCGAAAACAGCGGACGGTATAACCCGCAATACTGAAACCCAGAATTCCGAGAATCCAGAGCGGTGCCACCAGATGCACGCTCTTGAAGTCCGAGGCTTTGAATCCCCGAAACGTCCACCAGAGAAAAAACGCACTGATCAAAAGGCCGGGTATCGTTTTTAATAGACTAAGTCGGCGCTCACGCGTCACAAGTAAACTCCATTAGAGCGTGCCGCGGCATGCCCTTCCATTCGCGGATCATCAATCCAGGGATTATCTTTCTCATAAGCACTTCTTCGATTGTATCGTTCAGACGGCAGTACCGCCGCATCAAAGCCAGACGGCGCTGCCACAACCAGATTCAGGAGAACGGTTGACCACATTACCCCTTAGTTATCCGATTGCCAAACCCAGCAGCCTGCAGCCTGACTGGACCGGAAAAACCTGGGCAGGACTGCTTTCCGTTCTCACTTGCTGCACGATTATGGTTCACGGCTACCATCCTTTGGCAGAGGACGGCGGCCTCTATGTCTCGGGCATCGAATACACGCTCGATCACTCGCTCTTTCCGCATTACACTGCGTTCGTTCGCGAGCACCTGCGCTTCTCCATCTTTGCCCCGGCAGTCGCAACGATTGTTCGCTTCACGCATCTCTCGCTGCTTTCCACTCTTTTCTTTCTCAATCTCCTTAGCATCTGGATGACGCTCTTTGCCGCTCGCCAGATCCTTCGCCGTGTAGTCCCTGGCGTTTCCTCGCGAAGTCAGCGTGCTCAACTTGCGGGCGTCGCCCTGCTGGCCGCGTGGTGGACGATGCCGGTAGCCGGTACGTCACTGATGCTGATGGACCCCTACGTAACGGCGCGCAGCTTCTCCACTCCCTTGTCGCTGCTCGCCATAGCGTTTGCGCTCGACGAATGGCATTGGCATGGAAACCGGCTGCGATCACCCCTCCTGTGCGCTCTCTGCCTCGCAATC
>Ga0302316_10001180_pt1 | contig 21258 bp, 20 predicted proteins | sample III_Palsa_N3_2_FD_200456 | JGI IMG/M metagenome (GOLD analysis project Ga0302316, IMG submission 200456) | Peat permafrost microbial communities from Stordalen Mire near Abisko, Sweden - III_Palsa_N3_2 | ecosystem: Environmental > Terrestrial > Soil > Palsa > Peat permafrost | place: Sweden...
TTCCAGGGTCTGCACCTGCAAGGCCGATTCACCGGAAAGTTGATGGGTGAGTGCCAGCGCCTGCTCGCTTTCATAGACGTCGAGCCAGGCCAGGGAGGTGTCGCGGCTGATGGTGCGGCGATCGGTGTCCAGGCCCAGACGATCCATCGCCGCTTCCAGGCGCTTGCGCTCGCCCTTGAGCCGGCGCTTGTCGCCGCGCGGGAAGTCCTGGCTGATGCCGACGGAGAACATGGTGAAGTTGTCGTCGCGGACGCTGAAGGCTTCGCCGCGGTCGACCGGGAGATCCTTGAGGCCGGCGGTGAGCCTGGGGTCGGGCAGCTGCGCGGCTGATACGGCCTGCTGTTCCTCGGCGTCGATCGACGCTTCACGTCCACTCAGGATCGGCTGGTCGGTCAGGGCGAGTTTTACCGCATCGTCGATCGACAACGAAGCGCCGGAGGCGGTGGCGCCAATGTCAAAGGGGTGCTCATGCGCGGAGGGTGAGGCAGCTGAAGTTGATGGCTCCGCAAGGGCAAGGGGTGCGGTGAACAGCAGCGCGCTTGCGGCAGCGAGGCAAGCAATTCGCATGATTGAGTACCTCTGAAGATTCGATGGTCTGAATTGGCCTTGATGGGCCGAGTGCAGGTACAGCGGTACAGACGGCTCCGTTGGGAGCCGCATGACCATCGACTTACAGGCGCAGGCGCGCCGTCTGGAGGTACAGCGGACGAACCCGGTGCCGGCTGGCGCCCAGGTGTGGCGAGAGGAAACGCTTGCCGCCGGCATCGAAGGAGACCGGCAACAGATGGGATTCCACCGCGGCGACCGGCGGGAGATCGATCGGGTGAATGGGGGCGTGGTGATTGCCGTAGACGGTCGCCACCGCGTAGCCCAGCGGGGCATCGGCGGATGCAAGCTGGTCGCAGCAGGGATGACCGTGGGATGCGGCGGGCGGGCAATGGTCCGGGCCTTCGCCGGGACAGCAGCAGGTGGCGAGCGCGGCGCCCGGCATCATTTCGCAGGCGAACGCGCTCCTGGCCTGAGCCGAGAGGCTCAGCAGGATCATGATCGCCGCGATGAATTGCCGGATGCGCATGGAATCTAGAATACTCGCCTGGTTGCTGCGTCAACGAAACCCGGTGGGCTCAGCCACGGGGCCGTATCTTGAACCTTTCCGGTTGAAATGTCCGATCGTCCAGCGTGACTGGCCTGCCTTGGCCAATCCGAAATGCAGTTTAATCCCTGGAGCAGGGTCCAGAGTCAAGCCTGTCATTGGCTGAGACGGGATGCGGCGGCTGGCGCCGGCCTTCCTGTTGGGGGCGGGAGCTGGATGGAGTACAGTTCTTATGGGTCAATAACAAAAAAACATCCGCGGCAGGGCGGGGCGCATCCGGCGCTCCGGCGCGGGTGATACGCAGGGGGAGAGTGTCATGTCGAATTCCTATCGTTTTGCCGCGCTGGCCGGTCTGGTTCTGTCCGGGCTGGCGGGGTGCGGCGGCAGCACGGTTCCGGCGGCCAGCCTGTCCGCCAACACGTCGGTTGCGCTTGCCCAGTGCGGGGCCGGCTCGCAGCCGGAGACGGCGCTGCAAGGCGAGGTGCCGCTGGCTGACCGGCAAAGCGGGCGCAATCTGAAGGGCTACAGCTGCAACCTGGCGATGGTGGGCCAGTACCAGGGCACCGGGGCGAGCGTGGTCAGCCCGTCCACGGATACCTGCGCTTATATGTCGACCAGCGGCACGCTGCTGGATCCGCTGCAGATCGCGGAGCCTTCGCCGGGTGCGCTGGTGGTGGACGTCTCCAACCCGGCCAAGCCGGTGCAGTCGGCGAATCTCACCGGGCCGTCGATGCTGATCGGCACCTGGGAGTCGCTCAAGGTGAGCGAGACGCGCAAGTTGCTGGGCGGCGTTGCGGTGGGGCCGCTGGTGGGCGCGGCGTTCTTCGATGTTTACGATATTTCCAATTGCGCGCACCCGGTGCAAACCAATGCGATCGGCGGCACCAGCCTGGAGCTGCCGGACAATGTGCTGGGGCATGAGGGCAACTGGTCGCCTGATGGGATGACGTACTGGGCGACCGGCACGGCCGCCGGCTCGATCACGGCGATCGACGTGAGCAATCCGAAGTCGCCGCAGATCGTGTACACGGGGCTGGAGGGCTTTCCCGCCAATCACGGGGTGGAATTCAGCGCCGATGGCAACACGCTTTATCTGGCCACCTGCCTGCCGGGCGGCGTGCAGATTCTGGATATCAGCGACATCCAGAGCCGCAAGGCCGCGCCTTCGATTCGCCAGATCGGCTCGGTGACCTGGAACTCGCTCAGCTGCGGCCAGCATGCGCTGCCGGTGAGCTGGGGCGGCAAGCCTTACCTGATCGCGCCGGATGAGTTCGACTCCGAGGGCATCCATATCATCGACATCTCGGATCCGACGCAGCCGAAGATCGTCAAGCAGATCCAGTTGCAGATCCAGCTGTTGCAGAATGCCGACCTGCGCACGGCGGACACGGTGGGCGATGGCGCCTTCGGCTACGAGTCGCACTACTGCACGGTGGATACACCGACCAATCCGACGGCGCTGGCCTGCGGTTATTTCCAGTCCGGCATCCGCGTGTTCAACGTGAGCAATCCGCTGCAGCCTAGTGAGATCGCCTATTTCAATCCGCCGGCGCAGACCGGCAAGGGGCTGAGTTTGCAGCACTCGCTGCATGCCTGGATCGGCGGGTTGCTGCCGCCGATCTCGGACCTGTACACCTCCACCTCCGGCGTGAGTGTCGGCACCGGCACCATTGATCTGCGCTATGTCGGTGGCTTCGTCGCCGACCTCCCCGCCCTCCTCGCCAACGCAGGCAGCGGACCGGTGTCGGGCAATCTGAGCGCGGACTGGTGCAGCTCGCCGCCGCGCTTTGTCGGCAATCAGCTGTGGGTGACCTGCATGGATAACGGTTTCATGGTGCTGCAGTTCACCAACGGCGTCTACCCGGTTCAGTGAGCGGCCGCCGTATTGCCGGGCTGGTCCTGGTGCTGCTGGCTGGCGCGGGGCTGGGCGGGGGCTGCCAGCGGGTTGGCGCCGTGGCGCAGCCGGCCGCCGTCATCGCCGCGCCGGGGGCGGTGGATGTGGGGTTTGCGCAGTTCATGCGCGGGCATCACGATCAAGCCGTGGTGATGACGCAGATCCTGCTGGATCATGGCTCGACCAAACTGGCCGGGCTGGCGCGGTCGATCCAGGCCGCGCAACTGATCGAGATTGGTGAAATGAAGGGCTGGCTGCTGCTGTGGGGCAAGCCGCTGCTGCCGGCGAGCGCCAGCATGGACTGGATGCTGCTCGGGCGTACACCGCCGGATGCGACGCTGAACCGCTATCTGCTCGATTGCCGCTCGGCGGGCGGCATGCCGGGGCTGGCCACCAGCGATGAACTCAACACCTTGCGCAAGCTCGATGGCGACGAGCGCGATCACCTGTTCCTGCAACTGATGATGCGGCATCACCAGGGGGCGCTGCCGATGGCGCATTTTGCGGCGATCAATGCGGAGACGCAGGTGGTGCGCACGCTGGCGGCGCAGATCGAGGTGCAGCAGATGGAGGAGCTGGCGGCGATGGCGATGATGGGGCGCGGGCATTGAGGCGTTGGGGCTGATCGGCTTTGAGGGAGGCCGGGTTTTTCCTTAGCCTCAAAGCCCCTCTCCCGGCCCTTCGGGCCACCCTCTCCCGTCCCACGGGGACTTCCTGTGGTCGCAACGGGAGAGGGGACAGCCTGGTGTGTGCCTAAAGCAAAAGTGTTCCAGGGGTTGGCGAGTGGGCGCAATGAAGACAAGGGCGATGCACGGCTGCCGGCATCAATTGGTCGCTCATGAGCGTTTGCCTCGGGGCGATGACGTTGCAGGCTTCTGGCCCACGCGGGTGGCGCGGCTCTTTGATGCAGGCGCGGTCTGGGCGGGGGCTTCTTCCACCGGCTCGGCTCTTTGCCTGTTCTTCATTTCGTCGGCGAGCTTGCGCAGCAGTCTGGGGAGGGTCTCCCGCTCTTCTCCGGCCCAGTCGCTGAGCAGCTGATCGAGCAGGCGCCGCCGTGCTGCCGTGATCGAGTGGATGGTGCGGGCACCGGCGCTGGTGATCCGGGCTTCGCGGATGCGCAGGTCTTTTTTGCCTGGCTGACGGCCGACCAGGCCGAGCTCTTCGAGCCTTGCGATCTGGCGGCTCACGGTGGACGGGTCGCGGCCCGCCTGCTCGGCCAGTTCGGCCACGCCGATGGAGGTACTGGCGCTGATGCGGACCAGCAGGGGGAACAGGGCGCGGTCCAGCGACACGCCGGCTTCGCGCAGCAGGACGTCGTCCTGGCGCGGGCTGTTCATGCAGCCGACGAGATCGATGAGGGCGGACGCCAGCGCATCCAGATTACGTGTATTGTACATGCTTTACTTGTGCGGCATGCCTGTGTAGGATTGCATGTATCTTACATGCAATCAGGTGGCTTATGGACGGCAGGTCGACGGTTCTTCTGATCATGGGCAGCACCCGGGCCAGCCGGATCTGCCCGAAGATCGCGGAGTGGGTCGCGGGGATTGGGCGCTCCTGCAACGGGCATGTTTACGAGGTGGTCGATCTCGCGGATTGGCCTTTGCCGATGAACGACGAGCCGGGCATTCCCGCCATGGGGGAATATGCGCAGCCGCACACGCGGGCGTGGAGCGGGAAGGTGGCGGGCGCGGCCGCGGTGGTTTTCGTGACACCGCAGTACAACTGGGGCTACCCGGCGGCGCTGAAGAATGCGCTGGATCACCTGTACCGGGAGTGGCGCGACAAGCCGGCGGCGATCGTCAGCTATGGGGGACACGGCGGCGGCAAATGCGCGGAGCAGCTGCGGCAGGTGGCGGGTGCGCTGAAGATGCGGATGGTGGCAACGGCGCCTGGAATTGTGCTGCCGGAGGCGGTGATCCGGCAGGGGGCGGCGTTCGATCCGGAGGTGGATTTTGCCAGCTATGTCGATTCGATCAGGCAGGCGTTTGCCGAGTTGAATGATCAGATGGGTTTGGTGACGAAGGGCTGATTGATGTTTTGCGTGGGGCGCGTATGGGGCGTAGATGAAGGGGTGAGTGCGGGTTGTCGGGCTGGATGCCGGGATTCGCTGCGCTCATCCCAGCCTGCGGGGTTCAATGGCGGGCGCATACGATTTGATTGGGGTACAGGCAGCCGGTAGGTCATCGGGGCGGCCCATTCGGGCGAGCGAAACAGGGTGGCGGCCGGCATTCGTGACGGCGGGCACAGTACGGGGCGGAGGCGGGCCTATGATAAGGACTGGTGTTTCCGGTCCTGGGGAGGCTTCGATGATTTACGATCCGATCGCTGCGCAGATGGCTCTGTTGGTGATGTATGCGGAAGATACGTTCGACGAGTTGGGCACGGCGGGGAAGGGGAATCTGCGGCCGCCGCTGGATGGGCGGGTGATGCAGGGGTGGAAGCCGTTGGGGTATTTCTGCGGACGGGATGCGCTGCTGGATACGCAGCACATCGGGCTGGGCGATCCGGTGTTCTATGGCTTCCTGGCGCAGTCGCTCGGTGACGCGACGCAGTTCATTGCGGTGGTGCGGGGCACGGATGGGCTGCTGGAATGGCTGGAGGATGGGGAGTTCGTGCCGATGAAGCATCCGCTGGCGGGGACGGTGGAGTCGGGGTTTTATTCGATCTATTCGAGCCTGCAGTACATCGGGGCGGACGGGGCGGCGGGGAGTCTGCTCGATGGCATTGCGACGGCGGTGGGCGACAACGATCTGACGGTGATCGGGCACAGCCTGGGCAGCACGCTGGCGACGTATCTGACGCTGGATCTGGCGGTGGGGAAGAAGCTGGGCAGCGCGCTATCGGCCTGCCTGTTCGCTTCGCCGCGGCCGGGAGATTCGGCGTTCACGGAGTATTTCGATCAGCACGTGGGCGCTTACAAGGTGTTCAACTACAGCCTGGACCTGGTGCCGCAGGTGCCGAAGTTTTTCGGCTATGGGGCGCTGCCGCGGGCGCGGGAGTTCGAGCCGCAGGAAGCGCAGGCGAATATCCGCAGCTCGCTGGACGGCAACCATCATGCGGTGTGTTATTCGGCGATGCTGAATTACGCGGCGGCGGACTGGACGGCGATGCCGGCGGTGGATCAGGCCTGCGCGGCGTGCATCCTGGGGCCGAATCCGCAGGTGGCGGGAGTCGGGATCGCGGCGCCTGCGCCAGTACCAGCGCCTGTGGCTGCGGTTGCGGTTGCGGCATAGGGAGTTATTGAGGGGTGAGCGGGGCTTTCCGGGTGGAATGCCGGGATTCGCTGCGCTCATTCCGGCCTGCGGGGCCGGCGGGAAACGATGGGACGAACGGTGCGCCGGGCGCCATGGCGGGGTGTAGACTGGTCCGGTATCCCAATAAGCGGCCGGGGAAGCCGCAGGAGGAGCCGAGATGAAAACCGGACTGGTTCATCGGGATGTGCGGTATTTGCCCTTGCGTCTGACGTTGGTATTAGGGCTGCCGCTGGTGTTGCTCGCCGGCTGTGCCGGCTTGCCGGAACAACCGCAAATTTCGGATCAGGAAGTAGCCTGGGCGGCGGGCGGGGCCGGGGGCTTGCCGGCGCAGGGGGGCGCCAAGCTGGAGGATGCCTCGTCGCTGCTGCATGTCACCGACGAGATGCGCCGCTTCGCCCGCAGTGCAACGGGCGGCCGCATGGGGGTCGACGCACGGACGAATGCGCTGGTGGAGGCGCTGGCTTCGCCGCAGGGCCTGCACATGCAGTACGACGCGCAGGCTTCGCTGACGGCGCAGCAGGCGTTCGAGCAGCATCGCGCGAATTGCCTGGCGTATACCTTCCTGTTCGTGGCGCTGGCGCGGGAGGTGGGGATCCCGGTGAAGTTCAACGATGTGGATATTCCGCCGCTGTGGGACATGGGGGACGAGAAGACTTCGCTGCTGTACCGGCATATCAATGCACGGGTGGAGTTGCCGAGCACGTTCTACACGGTGGTGGACGTCGGCGGCGACGAGTTCGATACGACCTATGCGCAATTCCTGATTCCGGACGAGGAAGCGGAGGCGCAGTTCTACAACAACCGTGCGGTGGAGCTGCGGCTGCAGAAGCGGCTGGACGATGCGCTGCGCTACGAGGTGCGCGCGCTGGAACTGGCGCCGAATGCGGACTATCTGTGGGTAAATTTGTCGAGCCTGTATCTGCTGGAGGGCAATCCGCGCGCGGCGCGCATCGCGGTGACGCAGGCGCTGAAGCTGAACAGTTCGAGCATGCTGGGTTACGACACGGCGGCGCAAGTGTACGAGAAGCTGGGGAATCATCGGCTGGCACAGTACTTCACGGAGCGCGCGCGCTATTTCATCGAGCAGAATCCCTATTATCACTACCAGCTGGCGGTGGCGGCGCTGAACCAGAAAGACGATGAAACGGCTTTCCAGGAGGCACGCCGCGCGATCATGCTGTATCCGAAGGATTCGCGCTTTTTCTTCCTGATAGCAGTGGTGCTGAACGATCAGGGCAACGACAAGCTGGCGGGCGCAAGCATGAAGGCGGCGCTGGCGCTGGCGCCGAACGAGGCTCAGCAGGAGCGGTACAAGAGCAAGTTCGCGCGGCTGGTGGCGATACGGGGGTGAGGCGGGGCTGGTGTGATGCAGGGTGATGGCGGTGCCTGGCGCGAGCGCTTGCGGCTGGCGGTAGAAGGGAATATAAACATGCTGTGCTTGTCGTACTGAGTCCGCAGCACCGCGAAGCCCCGCCGAAGAGCGGGGCTTTTTCGTTTTCGTCCTCTGCCTCTTCTCCCTCCTTTATTTCGGTCCGGGCGGACGGCAGGCAAAAAATCCCCCGCCACCGGAGGTGACGGGGGATGACGGAGGCTGTGCCTGGGGCTTACTTGGCGGTGCGCTGCTTGTGGATGCGGCCGCTGTTCTTGTTCAGGGATTTGTTGAGGTGGTTCTGCTCGGTCTTGGTGAGATGGCCGCCGTTCTTGGCTTCGTCGGTGCTTTCGCGCTGGGCGATGTTGGCGTCATGCTTTTCGTCGCGGGCTTCCTGCTTGGCGTTGATCTGGCCATCGGCGACGCCGTTCTGGATGCGGTTCTGCTGGTTGTCCAGACGCTGGTTGACTTCGTTGACGCGCGGATGGTCGGGGACCGGGGTCGGCGCGGCGGTCTGCGCCAGGGCGGTGCCGGAGATTGCGGCGGTCGACAGAAGCAGGGTCATCAGGGTGGCACGGGCAAAGAGATTGGTGTTCATGAGTATTTCCTCCACTTGAATTTGGTGATTCCCAGGTGCTGCGGTGATGGTGTATGGCCTTGGCTTGCGGATGGGGATCCGGAAGCTGGAGCGAGATTAGGGCCGGGCAGCTTGCTGCAAGCTGAATGAAATGGGGCATTTAGAGGGGGGCGTCTTGGCTAGAACGGCGAAGGGTGAGGCTGTGGGGAAGCGGGTGGTTGTGCGCAAGGGGAAGGTGCGGGCGGCGGCCGAGAAGGGCGGGCTGTCGCCTGCGGCGGCTGAGGCGGAGGGTGTGGCGAAGCCGCGTGAGCGGGCGCCGTCGGCTGTTGAAGTAGCGGCGGGACGGGCAGGTGCCATGGGGGATGGGAGCCTGGCGGGGTTGGCGATGGTCGAGACGGGAGGCTTGTCGCCGCTGGCCTATCTGCTGAGGGTGATGCGGGACGAGACTGAGACGCCGGCGCGGCGGATGGATGCGGCGAAGACGGCGGCGCCGTTCGTGCATCCGAAGCTGGCGACGATGGATGTGCAGTCGGCGGGGCTGGACCGGATGGGGGATGCGCTGGCGGAGTTGATCGAGCGGGCGCAGGGGGATGGAGGCGGCGTGGGCGGGTTGCTGGGGCGTTGAGATGAAGTGTCGGAGCCTGGGCAAGGCGATGCCTGATGTTTCGGTTGAGGCGGCGACGGCGGATGGTGAGGGCGGTGATGGTGCGGCGGCAGTAGCCGGCGATGTGGGGTGCGGGGCGACTGCCGAGGTGCGGGCGGAGGTGGGGCGCGATGCACCATCCGATGCGGCGCTCGATGCGGCGCTGGCGGTGCTGGGGGAGAAGTTACTGGACCGCAGCTGGCGGCTGAGCAATCTGTATTACGTGACGGACAAGAGCGGGGAGCGGGTGCGGTTTGTGCCGAACTGGGCGCAGCTGCGGCTGTTCGATTCGCTGGCGCACCGCAATGTGGATCTGAAGGTGCGACAGTTGGGGGTCACGACCGGGTATTGCATCCTGTGGCTGGATGCGGTCCTTTTCAATCGCAACCTGCGTGTGGGGATTGTGGCGCACACGAAGGACGATGCGATGATCATTTTCCGCGACAAGATCCAGTTCGCTTACGACAATCTGCCGGAGGAGATCCGGGCGGCGGTCTTTGCGCGCAAGCGGGATGCGCACGAGATCCTGCTGAACAACGGCAGCAGTATCCGGGTGGGGGTGACGTTCCGGTCCGGCACGGTACAGGTGCTGCATGTGACGGAGTACGGGTATATCTGCCAGCGGCAGCTGCAGCGGGCGGACGAGATCAAGACGGGCGCTTTCCAGGCGGTGCCGGCGGACGGGATCATCGTGGTGGAGTCGACGGCGAAGGGGCGGGCGGGACATTTCTACGAGTTGTGCCAGGGGGCGCAGAAGGGGAATGACTGGCGCTTCCGTTTTTTGCCGTGGTACCTGGAGCCGAGTTATGCGCTCTCGCCGGAGCGGGCGATCGAGTACAAGCATGAAACGGAGTATCTGGACAAACTGGAAGGGGTGATCGGACAGGAGCTGACGGCGGAGCAGCGGCAGTGGTGGTGCGGGAAGCACCGCGAGCTGGGCAGCGACATGTTTGCGGAGTATGGGTGGTTTGATTCTTTATTTCATTCGCCGCTGGTAGCGGCGTTCATCCTGGTTTTCGAATCGGGAATCAATTGGGCGGCTGCTGCCGCCGTGTGATCGAGGGGCTGGCATTTTGCCGGCCCCTTTTTATTTGGAGCCGAATGATGCCTAACGTGTTGACTCATCCGCGGGCGCCGACGCCGCAGGCGGCGCCCGCCGTGACGCCGAAGTATCTAGTCCGCAATGACGGGATGGTGACGGTGTATACGCCGGTGCTGGCGAAGTTGCCGAACTTCACGCCGGTGGAGACTTTGCCGGCGGCGCATGTGCTGGCGAGCGAGCTGGCGGCGCAGCGGGATGCGCTGACGCGGGAGGCGCGGGAGGCGCATCAGGCGCGGATGGAGGCGGCGGAAGCGGCATTGCGGGACCGGATGGAGGCGGCGGTGACGCAGGTGGGCGGGGTGTCGGTGGTGACAGGGCCGACGGCAACTCTCGCGCCGGGTACGGGGCCTGCGGCGGTGGCGGAGCCGGCTGTGGCGAGTGCGGAGCCGGCTGTGGCGAGTGCGGAGCGCGCGGTGGCAGCGGGGGCATCTGGTGCCATTGCGAGAGGTCAGCCTGCCGCAGTGGCGCCGGAGGCGAAGGTACAGGCGTCTGCGGTGACGCAGCCGCAAGCGCCGGGGGTGCTGCGCGCGCAGGCACCAGTCCAGGCGAGGGCAGCGGCAGCAGTGGTGGCTGCGCCGGTGACGGCGCAGGAGATCGGTGCGGCGGATAAGGCGGGGCTGAAGGAGTTTTTCGCGCAGCAGGGGGTGAAGGCGGATTTGCGCCGGCCGGTGGAGGAGCTGCGGGCGCTGGCGCATGAGGTGGCGCGCAAAGGGCGCGCAGGGTCGGCGTGATGCAGGCGGGGGTGGTGATTGCACGGGCGCGGGCGACGTTGCTGGACCCGTCCGGGGTGTATTGGCCGGATGCGGAGCTGTACGACTATCTGTCGGCGGCGCAGACGGCGGTGGTGAACCTGAAGCCGGATGCGTATGCGGTGACAGCGTTCATGACGCTGGCGGCTGGGGTGCTGCAAGTGATTCCGGCGGATGGTTCGCAGTTGCTGGATGTGACGCGCAACGCGGACGGGACTTCGATCCGGCAGATCGATCGCAATACCTTGAGCCATGCCAGCCAGTCCTGGGCGGGGACGGCGCCGCAGTCCGATGTACTGCATTACATGCCGGATCCGCGCAATCCGCTGCGCTTCCATGTGTTTCCGCCGAGCGACGGAACGTCGAGTGTGGAGATCGTATATGCGGGGATGCCGCCACGGGTGGCGCAGACGGGGGACAGCTTGTCGCTGCCGGATGTGTATGAGTCGGCGCTGCATGCGTATGTGTGCGCGCTGGCGTTTGCAAAAAATACGGATCGTGGCGACCTGGCGAAGTATCAGGGGTTCATGGGGCAGTTCTTTCAGCTGGTGAGCGGCAGGTCGCAAGGGCAGTTTGCCGAGGCGCCGCCGGGGGCGAGTTGAGGGGCTTTTGATTGAGGGCTTGCTTGGGTGGCGCGGCCCTCTCCCGGCCCCGCGGGCCATCCTCTCCCGCGGGCGGGAGAGGGGGTTGTGGTGCGCTGTGGCGGGGCGGTGCAGTTTGTTGGGTGTGCGCGATTGATGCGCTTCCCCCGGATCGAGTCCGGGGTCAGCTCATCCGTTGGGGGATCAGTTTACGTTGATTTTAGGGGCGAACGATGCCGATTGCGGTGACGGATTTGTTGGCGCGGGTCAGCAAGACTTTGTATGACGAGACGAATGTGGTGTATGCGCAGCAGGAGTTGCTGGATCACCTGAATGCGGCGGTGGCGGAGATCGTGCAGCTGGACACGAAGGCGTACATGGTGAATGCGCCGCTGCAGTGTGTGCCGGGGACATTGCAGAGCTTGCCGGGGGACGCGGTGGCGCTGGTGGATGTGCGCTACAACTGCGACGACAGCGGTAGCCCGGGGCGGGCGATCACGGCGGTGGGGGTGGAGCAGCTGCAGGCGGCACGGCCGGACTGGCATGAGTCGCCGCCGGCCATGGTGACGCGGCATTACGCGGCGGATGTGCGCGATCCGAAGCGCTTCTATGTGTGGCCGCCGCAACCCGATCCGGCCGGTTATGTGATGGCGGTGTATCAGGGAGTGCCGGATGACGCGGCGCTGACGGACATCTTTCCGCTGCCCGATCTCTATGGGGAGGCGGCGTACCTGTTTGTGATCTATCACGTGCTGCTGCGGCGCGACCATGGGGCTGATCCGCAGCGGGCGATGCTGTTTTACCGGATGTTCATGACGGAGCTGGATCAGGACGTGAAGAACATCAGCACCATTCAAGCGGGGAAGCCTGATGTGTGACGTACAGGATTTGTATCCGGAGATCCGGCGCGCGGTGAAGGGCTGCCCGGAGCCGAGCTTGCAGGATGCGCTGGTGCGCGCGGCGCGGACGTTTTGTTCGGAGAGCTGGATTTTGCGGCGGGTGCAGGGGTTTACCACGGTGGCGGGGCAGCAGCAGTACGTTGTGCAGGCGCCGGCCAACGAGGAGGCGATCGCGCTGAAGCACGCGCAGATCCAGGAGCTGGCGCCGGGGACGGCGGTACATCCACTGCGCTTTGTCTATCCGACGCTGGTGAATCCGAACATCGGGCCGCGGCGGCCGACTGGAATCTGTTTCGTGCCATATGCCGGGGTGGCGCTGGTACCGGCGCCGGACAATGCTTATCCGGTGCAGTTGGAGCTGGTGACGCAGCCGGTGGCGGGGACGATGCAGCTGCCGGATGAGCTGGCGGTGCGTTATGACCGCGCGCTGGGGTATGGGGCGCTGGAGTGGATCCTGCGCATGCAGGGCGATCCCTGGTTCAATCCACAGGCGGCGGACGAGTACGCGCTGCTGTTCAACCAGGAGATCGTCAAGGCGCGGGGGGAGGCGGCGTTCGATTTCACGCCGAATCAGCGGCAGTGGATCGGCGCCGGCTTTGCGAGGCGCGCATGAGCACCCTGGGCAACGCGTGGGGAGGGCAGGCGGGGTTCGTGGAGCAGGTGGGCAATCCGCCCGCTTTCACGCTGCTGCTGGCGCGCAATGGCGCGAGCATTTCCGTGACCTGGACGCCGCAGCCAGGTGCGACCAGCTACGCGCTGTATTGCGGGCGGTCGCCGGTGAGCCTGGTGGAGATGGAGCCGTCGCTGCAGGTGACGTCGATCGAGATCACAGGGTTGGATGCGGGTCTGGATTATTTTGTGCAGGTGGTGGCGCGCATTGCGCCGGGCCGGAGCGTGGCGAGTGCCGTGACTTACACCGGCGGGCATCCGCTGCTGACGCTGGCTTCGGTGGGGGACGGAACCGCCGGATTGAGCTGGACGGCGGTGGCTGGCGTGAGCCACTACAACATTTACCAGGGCACGGCGCCGGGCAGCGAGAATTTCGCCAATCCGTTACAGGTGCCAGGCACGTCGACGACGGTAACGGGGTTGATCGACGGTCTGACTTATTATTTCGTGGTGACGGCGGTGACGGGGACATTCGAAAGTCCGCCGTCGAACGAGGTGAGTGGGACGCCGTTCATCGCGGCACCGCAGGGTGTTGCGGCGCAGGGCTGCAGCGGCGATATCGCGATGTCCTGGGAGGCGGTTGCCGGCGCCGCGGGCTACAACGTTTATCTCGGCACTACGCCGGGTGGGGAATCCACCAGTCCGGCGGTGTCCGGCGTGACCTCGCTTTCCACGACCGTGCCGGATCTCGTCAACGGGACGGAGTATTACCTGACTGTAAAGACGGTTCCGGCCGGCGGCGGCCTGTCCGCGGCATCGGCGGAGGTGAATGCGACGCCGGCCTTGCTGGGCAGCGCTTCGTCCCTGACGGCGACGCCGCAGCCTCTGGGCAACAGCATTCTCCTGTCGTGGACGGCCGGGTCGAACGCTTCGGCTTACAACATCCTGCGCGGGACGGTGTCCGGGGCGGAGACGCCGCTGGCGATTGGTGTCACCGGCACCAGCTACAGCGATACGACGGCGGCCGTCGGGGTTCTGTATTACTACGAGGTGCTGGCGGTGAACGGCTGCGGCCAGGTGGCCGCCGCATCGAATGAGTCCAGCGCGTCGCTGAGCGAGTACATGGCTGCCGTTCTGGCGGATAACCCGCTGGTTTATTTGCCGCTGAATGAGACCAGCGGATCGGGCGTGGCGCTCAACCTTGGAAGCCTGGATGTGCTCGGCAATTTTTCCGCGAACGGTAACGTCGGTTTTGGTGCGCCGACGATCCTGAGCGATGGATACCCGACGACCGCCGCCGCATTCACGGGGGACCGTGACTATGACGGCGGCTCGTTCCTGGAATGCATCAACGAGGCTCTTGGAACATTGTCTCCGCCTTTTGCACTGGAGTGTTGGGTCAGTAGTGGCGGCGAAGGACAGTTGTGGTCGGTGACGCAGAAGCAAACGGATGGGCAGCAGCAGACGGACAACGGATTGTCCATGGCATCGGGCGCCAATTTCTTCGCGACTACCGTATCCATAGGTGCCGGCTACAGCGGCGGAAATGCCTACAGCACGGTCGATGGCTGCGCCAACTCCGGGCCTCGGCTCTTTGTCACTTTCTCCATGCCAACGGCAGGCAATATTCTGTTTGGAGTCAACGGCTGCAATCAGTTCAGTGGCGCTTCCGGGCAGGCGCTGGAAGCCGGGAACGGTTTGTGGTTCGGCAAAACCTATGATGGCGGGACATTCGATTTCAACTGGCTGAACGCGACCGCCCAGCACCTGGCGGTATACAACACCAATATCGACATCTCCAGGCACGCTACCAAGTACGGCATCGGGATTGGTGGCGGCAACGGTTTTACCCAGGCGCAGAACATCAACTGCATGGGTAATTTCTCGCTGTCCAATCAGAATCGAACGGCCACCAAGTCGGTCCTCGGCAGTTTTCCCTTTGCCTATATGAAGTCCTTGTTTTCGATTCCGGCTGCGCTTGCCTATGCGGAGGTGGCATGCACGGCATCCGGTGGTAGCAGCTTCAATGGGTTCTCGGCTGGCATGACGCAGCTCTATTACAGCGACACCGAGCATCCGCTGGGTTCCGACGATGGCAATGCCATCGGCTATACGAGCAGCGGCAATTTGTATGTGGCCGGTGCGCCGGCCATCGGTGGGTTCCCGGCGCTAGTTGCGGGCGATGTGACGAACTGGTGGATCGACAACGTGGCGGGTCAGGCCTGGATCGGGAAAAACAATGTTCCGCTCACGGGCGATCCGCAGGCCGGCGTTGCCCCGACCTTTACCTTCACGCCCGGAGCCAATCTCTGGTACATGGCGACCGCCCTGGCGGATGTGGGAGATGCTGCCACGCTGAATCTGAATACCACCAGCCTGGTCTATCCCTCGCAGGGCCGCTTCAGCCCGATGCTGCCATGAAGCTCCTGGTCAGCGACAATTTCAAGGGGATGGCGCCGATCGTCAGCAATCGGCTGTTGCCGCCGGGCTTTGCTTCGTTGGCGGTCAACGCCAAGCTGGTCAGCGGCGACCTCGATTCCTATGGCGATATCGGCAATCCTTTCCAGCTGGCGAAGGATCCGGTGATCAATGCGATCTGGCTGATGGCCGGGCCGGCGCCGGATTTCTGGCTGCAATTCACCGGCACGGGTGGCGATCTGGCCTATGGCGCTAACGTCGACGTTGCCCTGGGAACGATTCCCGGTGACTCTACTTACCGCAGCTTCATCACGGGACTGGAAGGCGGCCCACAGCAGACGAATCTGTTCTATGCCACGGACCCTTCGCAGCAGGGCGGCAACCCGGCCGGGTCTTATCCGTATGTGATGTTTCCGCTGGGTATCGCTTCACCGGCGGGGCCGCCGGTGGTGGTGGCTCCGGCGCAGCCGGCCGGACCGACGACGCAGTATCAGTTTGCGCAGGAGGCGAGCGTCAATAATGTCACGGTGGTTTCCGGCGGCGGGGGCAGCGGTTTTGTGGTCGGCGACATGCCTTATGTCGGCACGGGCACGCTGGCCAACGGCTTCACCCAGGCCGCGGGTGCGGCGCAGGTTTCTGTGACCAGTGTGGATGCATCGGGTGCGATTACCGGGTTGTCGCTGCTGGCGCCGGGCGTGTACCAGCTCAATGCCGGGCCGGGCAGCACTACGATCGACCAGGCGGGTCTGAGCCTGCCGGCCGCCACGGTTACGGTCGCTTCGACGGCGATGCTGCCGGCGGCGGGCAGTTTCATGGTGGAATCCAGCGGCGGCAATCAGACGGTTTCCTATACGGGAATTTCCGGCAATACGTTCACGGGATGTTCCGGCGGGTCCGGCTCGGTGGCGAATGGTGCGGCGGTGCAGGCGCAGAGCGCCATCGTGCCGCTGAGCGGGGGCAGCGGCACAGGGGCGACGGTCAGCGTGCAGTGCGAGCACTGCAGTTTCAATGGCTTCGGCACTTATTCGACCAGCGCCGGGGGCTATTACATCAGCTGGAGTGTGCAGAACGGTCAGTATTGGGAGGTATCCAGTGGCCAGGGTGATGTGACGGCAGCGTATTCGGAAACCAGTTTCGGTCTCAAGGCGGCTAGCGGCTTCACCTATCAGATGGATGCGCGGGATAACCAGGCGGCTTCCGGCGGCGTGCCGACGGATCTGGTGATGTATCTGTGCGGGACCTATAGCGGCTCCACTGCGATCAATGGACCGGTGGTCATCCTGAGCGACAGCGACGGGACGTTTACGCTGTACAGCGCGTTTTCGGGTACCAATGGTGGCGCGGTCAGCGGTACGGTGGTCAGCCAGGACAGCGGACTGTCGATCAGCGGCAATACCTGGTACCGGATCAAGGCGGTGTGCACCGCGCAGACGGCTTCGACCACGCCTGGGTTCAGCGTGGTTGCTACGCTGGCGCTGCAATCCGATCCCGGGACTGTGCTATCGACACTGACCGGCTTCATTCCGTATATCGGCGAGAGCCTGGGTGTAGGCACCAACCATCGCGGCAACCACGACGACGGTAACGACGGCGATTTCGAGAATGTAGTCGTTTCGGTGTCGCAGCCGGCGAGCGCCGTGAGTTCCGAGGCCGTCAGCTATGTCTACACCTATGTCACCACCAAGGGCAGCGGGGACAACGCGATCACGGAGGAGTCCGGGCCCAGCGATCCCAGCCAGACGGTGGTGATCTACTTCGATACCAGCACCAATCCGGTGACGTTGGCGCCGGTGAGCGGCTCCATTCCGGCATGCCCGGCCGGGCAGGACATCAGTGCCTACAACCTGTATCGCCTGGTGAGTGTGTCCGGCGGGTCGGAAGTGTACGAGCTGGATCAGACCTTGACCGCCAGTTCCTCGGCGGCGGTGCCGTGGACGGATACCGTACTCGACGAGGACCTGGGCGATGCGCTGCCGTCGACCGACTGGGGGCCGCCGCCAGCGGATATGCAGGGGATCCTGGCCTTGCCCAACGGCATCATGGCGGGGTTCTTCGCCAATACGCTGTGCCTGTCGGCGCAGAACTATCCCTTCGCCTGGCCGGTGGACAATCAGTTGCCGACGGATACGCCGATCGTGGCGATCGCGGCGATCGACAGCACGGTGCTGGTGCTGACGCAGGCACATCCGTATACGGCCTGGGGCAGCGATCCTTCCGCCTATAGCATGAGCAAGGAGACGGCGAACCAGGGCTGCGTGTCCAAGCGCAGCGCGGCGACGCACAAGCGGCTCGGTGTGGTTTACGCCAGCGGCAATGGGCTGTGCTACTACCGTGGGCAGGGTGATCTGGACCTGATACGCATGCCGGGCGGCGATCCTTATTTCAGTGTGGAGCAGTGGCAGGCGCTGAATCCGGCTTCGATCCTGGGCGTGGTGCACGACGACAAGTACTGGTTCTGGTACGAGACGGTTGGCGGCGCCATGGGCGGTTATGTGCTGGATCTGTCGCCGGCCGGCTTCGGCCTGGTGGCGCTGGATTTCCATGTCACGGCGGCATATGTCGATGCAAGCACGGACACTTTGTATTTCACGCCGGATTTCAGCGTGTATCCGATCAATGGCGCGGTGGTAGGGGCGGCGCTCAATGTGCTGTCGCAATGGGAGGGTGGTAGCGGCCTGCGCACGCGAACCTGGGAGCGCGACCATTTCCTGCTGCCGCGGCCGGGGTGCTTCTCGATGGCACGGGTACGCGGCGAGGACTATGCGAGCCTGCAATTGACGGTGAGTTGCGAGAACGGCACGGCCTTCGACGGCGCGGTGACGGGGCCTGGGCCGTTCGTGATGGCGCCGGTGGTAGGGGTGCGCTGGAGCGTGGCGCTGGGTGGGGCGTCGACGGTGAACACGGTGGAGTTGGTGGAGCGCTGCGAGGAGTTGGGGGCTTGATCCGCCTGGATATCGATGCGGTATGGGAGGACTTCTCAAGACTGGCGGGGCCGGCGATGGCGGATGAGGACGATGGTCCGGAGGACATTCGCCGCGCCTGCAAGGCCGATCAGGCTTGGCTGTTCGGCAACGAGGAATGTTATCTGGTGTTGCAGTACCAGCTGCGTCCGGCAACGGCGCGGATGCAGTTGCTGGTGTGGCTGGCGGTGTCGCGTGGGGCGCGGGGGTGCATTGCCCGTAATCTGCAATTTGTCGAGGACATGGCGCGGCGGCTGGGCGCGAGCCGGCTGCTGTTCAAGACTCGGCGCAAGGGTTTCGACCGGGCCATGCCGCGAGGCTGGACGGCCGATCACATCATCTGGACTAGAGAGTTGTTGGGGGAGTTGTCAAGGGAGTTGGCGGATGGCTAAGGGCAATGTGGATACGTCGCCGGCGATGGCGGACTACGAGAGTGCGATGCAGCAAAGCGCTTCGCGTTCGGTGAATTTCTGGATGCCGGTGCAGCAGTATTTCGCGCGCAGCCTTAACCGGAATCAGCCGGGATTGGAGGAGGGCGCGCGCGGGATGGCGGCTGCGGGTGCGCGCACGGCTGGCGGAGCGGCTACGCAGCAAGCGCTGGCGGGAGATGCGGCACGCGGGCGCAGTGCAGGGTCCGGCGCGTTTCTGGGTGACATGCAGCGCGGCGGCAATACCACGGCGCAGGCGTCCGGAATGGGTATGGCCGATGCGACCAGTCGCATGGAGCGGCAATGGGTGGGCGGCATGCAGGATGTGATCGGCATGGGGCAGTCGGATCAGGCCAGCGCGCAGCAGGGGCTGCAGGACGCGGCGAACCTGGAGCAGGCCTACGAGCAGGCGCGCTCGCAGTATTTCAATAATTCGATGGCAGGCATCGAGCAGGCGGCGAGCCAGCTGGTCAGCTCGGGTGCAGGCGCCATGAACGGCATGGGAGGTAGCTGATGGCATTTCTTGGATTGGGGCTGGGGCCGAATGTGCAGTTCGACTCGTATACGCAGAGCCTGGCCAACCTGTCGCAGTTGCAATGGAACCAGGCGACACAGGGCTTCTATCCGTACCAGAACCAGATGGTGCAGTACGCGGAGGATCCCAATTACATCGCGACCCAGCGTGCGCAGGCGCAGGGCGGTGCGGATGCGGCGGTGAATGCGCAGCAGGCGGGGCAAGCGCGGCAGCTGGCGCTGATGGGAGTGAATCCGACGGCGCCACAGGCGGCGGCGCTGGCGAAATCCAATGCGCTGGGGAAAGCTCAGGCGGAGGCCGGGGCGATGAATGCCGCGACGCAGGGCGCTTACGCCAATCAGCAGGCTGCACTGAGGGGAGTCTGAGATGGCGGGACTACTGAGCGATTCGATCAATGCCGATCAGTCCGGCCTGCGCGGCATGGCCAGCGCAGCGGGGATGAAGACCGGGCTGATTCTGCAGAACGACCAGATCAATGCGCAGCACGAGGCGGGCAAGTTCACGCTGGCGGGGCAGGTGATCGGCGCGGCCATCGGCAGTATCTGGGGGCAGTCGGGCGCTGGCGCGGCGATCGGCAAGCAGGAGGGGGCCAAGTGGGGCGGGATTATCAGCGGTACTGGGCCTTCGACGGGGGGCAGTGATGCGGCGGGGAGTGGTGAGTCAATGTTGTTTGGATCGTTGTTGAATCACTTGAGTCAGAGGTCGGCGAGCAAGCCGGCGCCTGCCGCCGCTCCCGCTCCCGCGCCTAGCACTGGTGGCGTGTCTTACGGCTACAACGGATTCAGCTACAGCGATGGTTCCCCGGCTACCATGGATCTGGTGGACCGCAGTCGCCCGATGGACGGTGTCAATGGCTATGCCGGGCCGGACGCCGTTTCCGCGGGCGATATGGGGGGCGATGTCGGTGGTGATATCGGCGGCGGGATCGGCGGAGATGCGGGATTGGGTGATATCGGCGCGGCGGCGACGGAGGTTGCGTGATGGCTGAAGTATTCCACGGCGGCTTGCATGCTGGCGTACATCACGCCTATGAGGACGCGACCACGGGACGACATCAGCGGTTTCGGGAGCAGATGGCTTTTCTGGCGAATCAACGTGCCGGGGCGGGCCGGCGTTGGCAGGGGACGCGGCAGCGCTTGCAGGCGCTGGATCAAGCGGAGCAGATCGAGCGCCGGCAGGCGGCGGCCGATCCGCGCTTCGGTGTCGATCCGCGAGTGACGCGACAGCATATTGCTCATCGCAATGCGGTCAATGCGGCGCGGCTGAACGAGTATGGCAAGTTCGCCGCGCCCGAGTTGCAGCAGTGGGACGATGCGGCGGGGCGCACCGCAGGGGAACTGCATCAGGGGCGGCGCTCGTTCGCGCAGGTGGTGCCGGGCGACCTGGCGGCGGCGATTGCGCATGCCACGAATCTCGATCCGCGGGAGTTGCAGCCGGGATCGGAGATGGTGCACGCGGCGGAGGCGGTGGTGAGGGCGGCGCAGTCGGGGGATACGGCGGCGGCGCTGCCGGCGGTGAACCAGCTTTATCGCCGGGTGCTGGCGGGGCATGTGGGGCAGCATCTGCACGATGGCAGTGTGATTTCGCGGGCGCCACGTATTGTCGGCTTGCATCCGAATCCGCGTGATCCCGCGCAGACGACGTTCGCAGTGCAACTGACGGTGACCAGTCCGGATGGGCGGGTGGGTACGGCGCTGCGGCCGCTGATGCTGGACAGCGGGCATCTGTCGCTGCATCCGGATGAGGCGCAAAAGCATGCGGTGCTGAGTGTACCGACGCGGGAGTTTGTGCATCACACGCTGGCGCTGGCCACCGCGATCCTGGCGGCGCAGCATCCGCACATTCAGGCGCAGCTCGACGCGGTGCCGGAGGCGCAGCGGCGGCGCAACCGCGCGCTGCTCGATTTGAGCCTGGCGCTGGGAAGCAAGAGTCCGCGGCGGTCGGTGGATTTCAAGCCGCTCGGCAATGGCGATATTGCCATCGCGGATGCGGACGGCTTGCATCGGCGGGTTAGCCTGCCGCCGGCGCAGCGCGCGAGCCTGGAGGAGCAGTACCGGCAAGCGCTGGAGCAGGGGGATCGCGATCGCGTCGAGCGTGTCGGCAGGTCGTTGGCGGCGGTGAAGCGCGGTGGGGTGACGCAGCAG
>Ga0302316_10001186_pt1 | contig 21220 bp, 15 predicted proteins | sample III_Palsa_N3_2_FD_200456 | JGI IMG/M metagenome (GOLD analysis project Ga0302316, IMG submission 200456) | Peat permafrost microbial communities from Stordalen Mire near Abisko, Sweden - III_Palsa_N3_2 | ecosystem: Environmental > Terrestrial > Soil > Palsa > Peat permafrost | place: Sweden...
CGTGCAGGTCAGCTCCTTCTTGCCCATCAAAAATTCCATGAACATCGGCGACGCATTGAACTTCCACGTGCTCTTCCTGTTCGACAGAATCGACCGGAACAGCTTCTTCGACTTCGCCCGACCCAGAAAGTGCTGCTGGTCCGGCGCCTTGTCATACGTGTATCCCGGCGACACCATCATCGACTCCACACCGGCATCCATCATCTGATCAAAGTGCCGCCGCACCGAGTTCGGATCAGCCCCATCGAACAGCGTCGTATTCGTCGTCACCCGGAACCCGGCCTTCACCGCCGCATGCACGCCCTCAAGCGCGATGTCATACCCACCCTCGCGGCACACGCCAAAGTCATGATGCTCGCGCTCGCCGTCCACATGCACCGAGAAGCTCAGGTACTTCGACGGCGTAAACAGGTGCAGCTTCTCTTTCAGCAGCAGCGCATTCGTGCACATGTACACATACTTCTTCCGCGCCACCAGCCCGGCCACAATCTCCGGCATCTGCGGATGCAGCAACGGCTCGCCGCCCGGAATCGCCACCATCGGCGTCCCGCACTCATCGACAGCCTCGAACACCTGCTCCGGCGAAAGCTCCGCCTTCAAGATGTGCGCAGGATACTGAATCTTGCCGCACCCAGCGCACGCCAGGTTGCAGCGAAACAGCGGCTCCAGCATCAGCACCAGCGGATACCGCTTCTTGCCGGTCAGCTTCTGCTTAATCACGTAGCTAGCTACGGTCCATGCTTGCGATACAGGTACGGCCATCGGTCAAAACTCCTAATTCACAATTCACTATTCACTGCTCTTCCCGCTCCAGCGCCTTCTTATAAGTCGTCAGCGCCAGCAGCGGAAAATACTGCTTATACAAATGGTAGCCAAGATAGAACACCCGCGGGAACCCTGTTCCCGTGTAGTAACTCTCGCCATTCCGGCCTGGCATCAACTCATCCCAGTCGCCGCCCTCATGTTGCCGCTCAACCAGCCAGCGAATTCCCTTCGCAACCGAGTCCGACCGCGTATCATTGGCCGCCAGCAACCCAAGAATCGCCCACGCCGTCTGCGATGGCGTAGAAGGCCCAATCCCTCGCTGGTCCGGATCGTCATAGGTTCCGCAGGTCTCGCCCCATCCACCATCGGAGTTCTGCACCATCCGAATCCACTCCGCAGCCTGCTGCACACTCGGCTCCAGGTAGCTATACCCCACCGCCTCCAGCCCCCGCAGCACCAGGAACGTCCCATACAGATAGTTCACGCCCCAGCGCCCAAACCAGGACCCATCGGGCTCCTGCTCGCGCAGCATAAACTGCAGCGCCGCCTCAATCCGTTTGTCCGCGCGCGTATAGCCGTAAGCCGAAAGCATCTCCAGAATCCGCCCGGTAATATCCACCGTCGGCGGATCAAGCATCGCGTTATGGTCCGCGAACGGCACATACTGGAAGATCTTCTTCGTATTGTCCTTATCGAACGCCGCCCACCCGCCGTTCTTGCACTGCATCGCCAGCACCCAGTTGATGGCCCGCTGCTCCACCTCATGCTGATACCGCTCCCGAGGATTCGCCACGGCCTTCAGCCCCAGCAACACCTCACCGGTGTCATCCACGTCCGGATAAAACTCATTGTTGAACTCGAAGTACCATCCCCCGGGCTCGACATTCTTCACCTTCTCCGCCCAGTCGCCCTTATGCCGCACTTCCTTCGACAGCAACCAGTCCGCCGCCTTCAGCAGCCTCGGATCAGTCCTCGAAACCCCAGCCTCACCCAGCGTAGAAAGCACCTGCGCCGTATCCCACACCGGAGAAAAGCACGGCTGCATCCGGAACGTAGGCGTCGGATAATCCGGCGTCCCTTCCGGGCAATCGATCCCCAGCTTCTCAAACTCATCCATCGCGCGAATCACCTGCGGGTCATCAGCCGAGTACCCCAGATACCGCAGCGCCACAATCGCATTCAGCATCGCCGGATAGATCGCTCCCAGCCCATCCGACATCTCAAACCGCGCCAGCAACCACTCCTCAACGCGCTTTAACGCCCGCTTCCTCAACGGCCGTATATGAACGCGCTCCGCCAAATGAAAAATCCGATCAAACAATAAAAACAGATTCCGCCACGAAAAAATCTTCTTCGTGTCATACCGCAGATGCAGATTCGCACCCGCGCGTCCACCCACAAACAACTCATCGATCCCCTGCTCCGGCGCCAGCTTCTTCAGCGGCTTCTTCGCATACAGCACCGTCAGCGGCACCAATATCCCGCGCGACCACGAACTCAGCTCATAGATGTTGAAGTAGCACCAGTTCGGAAACAGGATCAGCTCAGGCGGCACCGCCGGCACCGCGTCATAGTCGTACTGCCCCAGCGAGCACAGATAGATCTTCGTAAACGTGTTGCACTCCACCACGCCGCCCAGCGAAAGCACATTCTCCCGCGCCTTCACCATCAGCGGGTGCTCCGCCGTCCATCCCATCAACTTCAGCGCCAGGTAGCACTTCACGCCATAGTTGATATTCGACGGCCCGCCCGGATATAAGCTCCATCCACCATCCGCATTCTGGTGCCGCAGAATCTCGTTGACGCACCGCTCCATCTTTCCGCGGTCGCCCGTTCCCAGCAGCGTATGCATAAAGATGTAATCGGCCTCCAGCATCGAGTCCGCTTCCAGCTCCCCACACCAGTACCCATCTTCATGCTGCTGACCCAGCAGCCAGCCCACCGACCGCTTGATCCCCTCAGCCACCCGGTCCATCCCCAGGTCCATGCGCCCAAAGCGCGGCTGCGCGGGGGCTGCACCACTGGGTGAAATCGGCGGTTTCGGGTTGCTGGGTTGTGTGCTCATGCTTTAAACAATGTGTTTCTCTGATTCAGTTCTCGTGGCTGCGGACTCAAAAATCCACTTGCCCATCCGAGCACTCCAACCACTTTTTGCATACCTGCAAAGACGAGTCAAAATCCGTCAAAGATTACAGGGTTGCCATCAACTACGCTGTAGCAGAAATCCGCGGCGCCGAAGCAATAGCCTGCACAATCTCCGGAGGCAGTCCAAACCGCACATTCTCCGGCATCACTTCAATCTCTTCCACAGATCCATAGCCTTTGCCCTGCAGGTACTGCACCACATCCTGCACCAGGATCTCCGGCGCCGACGCTCCCGCAGTAATCGCAACCGTATTCGCGCCCTCAATCCACTCCGGACGAATATCTTCAGCCTTATCAATCAGGAACGAGTTCGTTCCCAGGTTCTGCGAAACCTCAACCAGCCGGTTCGAGTTCGACGAGTTCCGCGAACCCACCACCAGCACCACATCCGCGCCATGCGCCACGTTCTTTACCGCCGTCTGGCGGTTCTCCGTCGCATAGCAGATGTCCTGCGCATGAGGTCCCACAATGTTCGGGAACTTCTTCTTCAGCGCCTCGATCATGTACCGCGCCTCATCCAGCGAAAGTGTCGTCTGCGTCAGGTACGCCACCTTGTTCGGATCAGGCACCACCAGCGCCGCAACCTCTTCCACAGTCGAAACCACCTGCGTCACCGTAGGCGCCTCACCCTGCGTTCCTTCAACCTCTTCGTGGTCCCGATGTCCCACCAGCACCAGCGACATACCCTGCTTGGCGAACTTGATCGCCTCCACATGCACCTTGGTAACCAGCGGACAGGTCGCATCAATCACCTTCAACCCGCGCTCCTTGGCCGCCTCACGCACCGCCGGCGAAACACCATGCGCCGAATAGATCACCCGCGCACCCGCCGGAACCTCGTCCAGTTCGTTCACAAAGATCGCGCCCTTTTCAGCTAAGTCATTCACAACATAGCTGTTATGGACGATCTCTTTACGAACATAGATCGGCGCCCCGAACGTATCCAGGGCAATCTTCACAATGTCGACCGCGCGCACCACTCCCGCACAGAAGCCGCGAGGCTTCAGCAGAAGAACGCGTTTGGTAGGGGAGCTGGTTACGCCCTGATTAACATCGCCGGGTGCGAGAGTAGAGGCATTCACATCCCAAGTATACCCTTTTTGAAGGGGGTTAGCACCCTGGGATGAACCACCAGCGGTGCAAAACTCCGGCCTCCGGAGCCGCCATCTCGACAGCCCCGGAACCCGCAGAATCCCCGGCAAATGCGCCCTGGAGCCCAGTGCCGCACTTACCGTCTCTTCACAACAAAGGCAGCCTAGATTCCGGCCTCTTCACACCCGGGATGCTTGCAGTCGCACTTCAGCGACGCATACTTATGGCTGTCCTGGCACATCTGCGAGCAATACTTCTTACCGTCGGTACAAACACAGTTACAAGCTGCATGAGCGCACTTCTTTGGTTCGGACATATAGGCCTCCAGGGGGTTTGACGTACAAAATTTTGTCGTGACACCAGAATTATAACGTCACCTCGTTACCCCCGTGCGTTCTTACAAAAGTTCGCGCCCTCCACCACTCTCGTCATCCTGGACGCAGTGAAGGACCTCTGTACTGGCTCTCCTCAAACCCAGCACAATCCGGGTGCCCCAGGTCCCTCGCCTTTGGGGACCTGGGTGTCCACTCACCCAACCTCCCTCGGAGACCCCAACCCCGGGTGCCTACCCTTTGCGCTCTCTGCAAAGCTGGGGTATCGCGAAGCGACCGCTCTCCTCAACCCACCCCAAATCCGTCATCCTGAGCGAAGCCGAAGGACCTGCCACACCGCCGGCACCACCCCACCGCTAGAACCTTTCAACCACGAATCCACCCGTTGCTGTCATACCCCGCTGCCACCCCCTGCGGTATGCTTTCTCGAATGCCAAACCCCACCCAAAAGAGCTGGCTACCCTCCGCCAACACCCTCCACTGCGACCTCCCATTGCAGAACCTCCCTTACTGCGCCTTCCAAACCGAAACAAGCCCCCACCTCGGCATAGGCATAGGCGAGTCAGTCCTCGACCTCCACGCCCTCTCCCACACCGACCTGCTACCCGAGGAAACCCACTCAGCCTGCCGCGCACCCCATCTCAACGCTCTGATGGAATCAGGCCTCACCCTCCACGCCCGCCTCATCGAACTCCTCGCAGAAACCGCCTCCCCCGAAGACATCGCCAAGATCAAACCCCACCTCCACCCCATAAAAGACATCCGCTTCACCAAGCCCGTCAACATCCCCAACTACACCGACTTCTACGCCTCCATCCACCACGCCACCAACGTCGGCAAGCTCTTCCGTCCCGGCCAGCCCCTGCTCCCCAACTACAAACACATCCCCATCGGCTATCACGGCCGAGCCTCCTCCATAGTCCTCAGCGAAACCCGCATCACCCGCCCACAAGGCCAAACCAAACTCGACAGCTTCGGCCCAACCCAGCAACTCGACTACGAGCTCGAAGTAGCCGCCTACATCTCACACGGCAACGAGCTCGGCCACCCCATCCCCATCGACAAAGCCGAGCAACACCTCTTCGGCATCACCCTCCTCAACGACTGGTCCGCCCGCGACATCCAATCCTGGGAGTACCAACCCCTCGGCCCATTCCTCGGCAAGAGCTTCGCCACCACCATCTCTCCCTGGGTCGTCCCCATGGAAGCCCTCGCCCCCTACCGCGTCCCCCTCGCACCCCGTCCCGCCGGCGACCCCACCCCACTCCCCTACCTAGCCACCAACGAACCCTCCGCCATCGACCTCCACCTCGAAGTCTTCCTCACCACGCAATCCATGCGCGAAGCCTCCCTCCCACCACACCAACTAAGCACCGCCAACCTCCGCGACCTTTACTGGTCTTTCCCCCAGCTCGTAGCCCACCACACCAGCAACGGCTGCAACCTCCTCCCCGGCGACCTCCTGGCCAGCGGCACCATCTCCGGCCCCACAGAAGGCTCTCAGGGCTCACTCCTCGAGATCACCCAACGAGGCGCCAACCCCCTCACCCTCCCCAACGGACAAACCCGCACCTTCCTCGAAGACGGCGACGAAATCACCCTCCGAGGCTACTGCGAACGCACCGGCCTTCCCCGAATCGGCCTCGGCGAATGCCGTGGCACCGTCACGGTCTAAAATCACCGTAAAAACCATCCGCAGTCACCGTAAAACGACTCCGTCTCCTCCGTGCTCGCCACCGTCAAACACCCCGTAAACAAAGGCTTTCCGAACTATTCTTAGGCTACAAATTCCCCCGCGAATCCTGCTCCCGTTCAATGGCCTCAAACAGCGCCTTGAAGTTCCCCTTCCCAAAGCTCCTGCTCCCTTTTCGCTGAATAATCTCATAAAACACAGTAGGCCGATCCTCCACCGGCCTCGTAAATATCTGCAACATATAGCCTTCGTCGTCCCGATCCACCAGAATCCCCAGCCGCTCCAACTCTTCTATCGGCTCATCAATCTTCCCAATCCGCTCTTGCAACTCTGTGTAGTAACTATGCGGAACTGTAAGAAAACTAACGCCTTGCGCCTGCATCTTCGCCACAGTGGTCAAAATATCCTTAGTAGCCAACGCCATATGCTGCACCCCCGGCCCCCCATAAAAGTCCAGATATTCCTCAATCTGCGACTTCCGACGCCCCTCCGCCGGCTCATTAATAGGAAACTTCACATACCCATTCCCATTCGCCATCACCTTCGACATTAAAGCCGAGTATTCCGTAGAAATATCGTTGTCATCAAAGTGCTGATACAGCGAAAAACCCATCACTTTCGAGTAAAAATCCACCCACTCATTCATCGCATTCCAGCCCACATTTCCCACAATATGGTCCACATGCAGCAGCCCCACCGGCTGCGCTACAAAGTCTTCCGGCTCAGTACGATAGCCCGGGAAAAACACCCCGCGATAGTCCTTCCGTTCCACAAACGTATGCAGCGTATCCCCATAAGCCGCAATGCTGGCGACCACCACCCGCCCATCTTCATCCTCAATCTCCGTAGGCTCCTGCACCGATTTTGCCCCGCGACTAGTCGTCTCCAACCAAGCACTCCGCGCATCATCCACCCACAACGCAATCGCCCGAACACCATCCCCATGCGCCGCCACATGCCGCGCAATCTCACTATCCGACCGCAGCGCCGTCGTCAGCACAAACCGTATCTTCCCTTGTTGCAATACATACGAAGCTCGATCACGCCGCCCCGTCTCCGGCCCCGCATACGCCACCAGCGACATCCCAAACGCCGCACGATAAAAATAAGCCGCCTGCCGCGCATTACCCACATAGAACTCGATATGATCGGTCCCTTTGAGCGGCAGAAAATCCTGTTCAACGTGTACGGGGCTTGCAGCGAGTGTGGCCATAACGATGTCTCCTGATGCAGCACTTGTGGCAGTCAACTACGCCACAAGGGTACGCCACCGGAAACAGCTCCGCCAAGACCCTCAGCCTAGTGAGGATGCAAATGAAACCCACCACGGTGGATATAAACCGGCTTCGGCTGCCGCACCGGAGACTTCACAAAATGCACGCCCGGCTCAATCTGCAACTCAAGAGGTATCAGGACAACAACCTCTTCTACATCCTGCGCCCTCATCGGCTCCTGCAGGACGTCCAGAGCCTGCTTGCTCTTCCACCAAAGAGCAAAGCATGCAGTCGCCAGAACGAGAGAGCCCAGCCGCACAACGACCCCGCCAGCCTGCAACGCGACGTAAAGTGCGAACAGAGCAACGCCGCCCTGCAACCATTTTTTTGATATCAGGCTGACACTCTTCATAGCAGTCTCCGAAACCCCGCGCCTACAACTCTGGTTAGCGCAAAAAAGTAACTTCAACTCATTCTACAAAGTGACTAAAGTAGCTAAGCTACAACTTTAGTTGCAAAAGCGGTCAACACCGCTCACTAAAAATTAAACGCCAACCCACCTTGGATCGTTCGCGGCAACTGAGCCAGAAAAAGCGTATGCCCATCCGGCGCCAGCACTGGCTGATACCCCTGCTCCAGCAGGTTCGTGGCTTCCACCACGGCGTCGACACCCCCCGGCAGAATCCTTCCGCACCAAACCCTCTGCCGCACGTAGAACCCCATGTACCCCTCATCCGGCGTCGCGTTATACGAGTTCACCTGTGTCAGCGTCCGCAGCGGCTGCCATCGGTACTCCGCCTTCATCGTCGTACCCGTCCGCGCAATCTTCCCTCGAATAGCGACGCTACCTGCCTGCGCCGTATGCGCCCCCACCGAACCCGCCAAAGACGTCACCGAGGCTGTGGTTCCACCCTCACTCCACAACGCCGTCCCAAGGTCATACTCGCCCCACACCGTCAGCGAGGGTGTCAGCGGCTGCGCCATCGACACGCTCATTCCGCGCCCCGAATACCCAGCCGTCGCCAGTCGGAACGTCCCCGTCGTTGGGTCCGTAATCACCGGCAGGGCCGCCAGACTAGCCTGATCTACCAGGCCACTGCCGGCGATCGCACCGCTGGAGAAACTATCGCTATACGCCGCGAACGCCACGGTGCGCGTTCCCAGCTTGCGGCTTACAGAAAGCTCATGGTGGCTGCCCTTTGCGCTCAGCGGACGGCCGTTGGCATCGGTCAAAATATCCGCTGGCGGCTTGATGTGGTCGAGGTCCTCCGAACTCTGTAGCGCTCGTCCCGTGGCATAGCGATACTCCACCATCAGGTCTCCGCTTGGCCGCATCATCACCCGCACAAAGGGCTCCGCGATAAACCGGCTGCTCGCCAACCGCTCCGCCTGCACCAGCGTTCCCGCATCGATCATGACGGCATCGCCGAAACTCAGCTCCTGCGTGCTCGCCAACCGCATCACCTGCAGGCCCGTGCCCGCGCCATACGACAACTCCGGATGCGATTGATAACTCGTCACAAGTCGCGTATTGCCGCCCATCAGCGACCGCCGCTCGTACCCCGCGCTCACCTCGGTCGAAGGCTTGATAGGAAAGCCCTCTGGCTGACTGCCCATATCCACGCGCAAAATCGCACTATCACCGTTCTCAAGCGTGCGGTTCATCAACAGCACCTGCTGTACACCGCCCTGGCCAAAAGCCCCGTCGCCGCTGATTACGGACACTCTGGCCTGCCGCGACGCCTTGCTCGCCTCGGTCGCGCTTGAGGAGATCGAGACAGTCTTGTCATCTGGATCAACCAATCGCAACAACGGTCTACTGGCAACCGAGCGCAGTGTCCACTTCCAGTCATCCGCAGGCTCGTCGGCACGACGCTTCTGGGCCGGCAGCCAGCTTTCAGCCTCAAACAGCGTGCTCATGGTCAAGTTCAGCACCATCTGCGCGCCAGCCTGCAAATGGAGGTTGGTCCGCGTCACCGGCACAAAAAAAGCCGCGCTGGCACGTAGCTGGTATCTTCCGGGAAGGATTGCCGCCATCCTGTATCGGCCATGATCGTCGGTGAACGCGGTGGCGATCAGGTTGGCGTCGCCGGTCAGCAACTCCACCACGGCGCCCATCTGCGGCGTACCCTGTGAATCGCGGACAATACCGTGCAATACCGCATCGCTCGACGCAGCAAAGCAAGGTCCGGTAGCACCGAACGTTACCGCCAGAATCAGAACCGTTGCAACTCGTATCACCGCGCCCTCAAACTTCAACTGCGCGCGCCCTGCTCTCCAAAGTGGTGTTCCGACCCTGCTGGAAACACCGGCGTGGCGACTGCTCTGGTAAACGGCCATCGCTTTGCGATCCTGCGTGGCTTGCTCAACACTCCCGACAGTCATCCCCGGGAAAACTTGCTAGTTCTGTAAAGCTACTGCACAACCGTAAACGGCGCGGAGCTGGCCACCTGCTGCTTGGACAGTCCATCGTTCACTGTAATCGTTACCTTGTATTTACCCGGCTGCAGGCTTGCCAGCGGCATAGACTTCTCCAGCGTCAACTGGTCCGCATTCGGATTCAACTTCGCCGCCGTCTCCTGAGAAACCAGGATCTCCTTGTTCGTCGCCAGATCAAGCACCTGGTACTCAATCGTCGCATCGTTCCGCTTGTTGTCGCCGATCGTCAGGTTATAGACCTGCATCCAGAAGTTCAGATTCTGTGCGCGGTGGAACGTTACCGGCGCGCTCAACGTCGGCGGCACACGAGGCGTAAGCTTTGTGTTCCCGATAACAAAGTTTCCCGTGCCGATATTCTTGGAAGGCACACGCTCCATCGTGTCAGCCAAAATCAACGACGACGATGAAAGAACATCGTCCTCATACTTCGGCACATCAACGCTCCGTCTCCAAACGCCGACATGGTCCGGATTGTTCACATCCTTGATCGCGATCTCGACTTTGTAGCGTCCCGGAGGCAGCGGAAGCGCCTTCCAATAAATCGACACATTGTTCTTGGTCTTCGACAGCAGATCGGCAGCCGTATTCACTGTCACCGTATCTTCAAACGTCTGCACAATGTGGCCCGTGATGTTGCTCACACGTCCCAGGATGTTCACCGTACCCACCGAGTAATCATCCTTGGTGATGTAGGTAATATCCCCATTCTTTATCTGTAGCGTTAGCGGGACCATCACCGTATCGTTGGTCAGCTTCACATAGTCCGTCCGCACATCGAACAGGAACGGCGGCCCATTCAGCACCTTCGCCGAACTCAGGAAGGTATCCAGATCGGCGAACTTCACCGGCGGCGGCGCAAATATCTTGGCATACCGATCAAGCCGGTCGAACTGCTTGCTCTGGTTGCTGGAAGACATCGGCCCATCGCCCAACTGCTCCAGGCCGCCACCCTTGAAGCGGTCCGCCTTGGTCGACCGGCCCTGCTGCTCATAGTCGGTCAATCCAGCGCCCGGAACGTTCTTCAGGGCATCCTTCTCCGAGCGGTCGATCGTCGCGTGATAGTCGCCGCACTGGCAGCTATCCACGAACTCGATATCGACGTTGTCGCCCACACCTTCCAGATAGCGATAATGCCACGTCTCGAACGGAAACGTCGAAGTCTCGCCGCCGCCCTCCTCCGTCGGACGCTCATAGTTTCCGCCCGAAGGATGCGAGTCGATCGAATCCGGCTTGCCATAGGAGATATAAATATGGCCGCGATCCGTCATCCAGCCCGGCTTGCCCGCGGCGAAGTGCTCATTGGCATAAGCGATGCGCGCATAGTGCTCATCGCGATACTCATTCTCCGGCGACTCCGGATTTGGATTGCGCCGCAGCCAGAACTGCTCGATGAACTGATCCCGCTCTTCATCGTTGCTCAGGTTCTTGAACGCCTTGGCTTCCTCATCCGTGATAATCCAGCGCACGTCCTGGTCAAGCCAGGTCTTGTACGAGCCGTGCAATTCCTTCGAAGTGTCCTTGCGCCGCTGCTTCTCCTGGTTGTCGGTCAGCCGCCGCTTCAGTGGATCGGGCTTCTCTTCCACGGGCGGGTTCTTCACCACGCCGCCATTGTTCTCCAGCGCAGCCGGCTGATGGCTCGCCGGTACGGTCTGATCCTGCGAAGCCGTCGCTTGCGCACGCACTCCTACGCTAACGCCTGAAAGCGCCAGCAGTGTTACAGCGGAGAGGACAAATCGCGTTTGCATAGTGGGCCGGAACTCCTTCAACATTGACCTTCCGATTCTAATCCTGCAGGCAACCTTTCACAAGCGCCATAACAACCGTCCCCTTGCTATGATCGAGGTATCGGTCGAACACGATGTATCGTCTCCACGTCCCTGTTTTCCACAGCAAGGGAACCGTGGACGCCGCTACAGCGTATCTCTCTTCCGAGTCACGACAAAATATTCCTGCGCCTCAAAACCTGGACGAAGCATCCTGTAAGTGAAAGACCGCGAAAGAACAAAAATCGATAGCCGCGAAAGAACAAAATAATGAGTGCGAAGAAAATTGTCCTGATCGTCGTTGTCGTTCTGCTGCTTGCCGGAATCGTTACCGGCACGATCCTCTACAGCAAATCGAACGTCACCCCGGTTGCCACTGCCAAGGCAGTTAGCGAAGAACTCGTCTCCAGCGTCAGCGGCACCGGCCAGATCAAGCCCAAGACCTACGTCAACGTGGGCGCGACCTCGTTCGGCCGCATTACGCATCTCTACGTCAAAGAAGGCGACCACGTAAAGGCCGGTACTGTCCTCGCCACTGTGGAAAACGTCCAGCCCGAGGCCGCCGTAGCCGCCCAGGCCGCCACCATCGCCGCCTCCAAGACCGACATCAACTCCTATGTCGCTGCCGAAAAAACCGCCGTTGCCAATGTCGATCAGGCCAAGGCTGATCTCGAGCAGAAACAGCTCGACTTCGGCCGCTCCAAGCAGCTCTACGAGTCTAAACTCATCGCCAAGCAGGACTACGACGCCAAGAAGGCCGCCTACGACATGGCCGTCGCCACGCTCGCGCAGCGCCAGGCCTCAGTAACCCAGGCCCAGGCCCAGACCGACTCCGCCCGCGGCCACACCAATCAGGCTGTCGCCACCCAGCGTTCAAACTACGACGCCCTCGACAAGACCGTCTCCCGCGCTCCTTTCGACGGCCTCGTCACCAACGTCCCAGTCCGCGAGGGCGAAACCGTCGTCGTCGGCATCCAGAACGCCGAGGGATCAACCCTGATGACCCTCGCCGATATGTCCGTCATCACCGCCGAAGTCAAGGTCGATGAGACCGACATCGTCAACGTCGCGCTCGGCCAGACCGCCGACGTCACCGTTGACGCCCTGCCCGGCAAGGTCTTCAAGGGCCACGTAACCGAAGTCGGCGATCAGGCGCTGCTCCGCACCACCGGCGTTGCCACCTCGCAATCCACCACCGGCACCGAAGAGGCCAAGGACTTCAAGGTCGTCGTCACACTCGACCCCACCACCGACGGCAAAAATCCCATCCCCGATGAGCTACGTCCCGGCCTCTCCTGCACCGCCAAGATCACGACGGCGAAGAAGCCTGACACCCTCACGATCCCCATCCAGGCGCTCGTGCAGCGGGATCTCTCCGGCGAGCAGTCGCTCTTCAAGAATCACGGCAAGACCTCCACCGCGGCCACCACCTTCGTCAAGCCTGTCCTGACCCAGGGCGTCTACGTGCTCGTCTCCGACAAAAAACAGCTTCGCGTCAACTTCATCCCCGTCACCACCGGCATCACCGGCGCGACGGACATCGAAGTCCTCTCGGGCCTCAAAGCCGGCGACGAGATCGTCACCGGTCGCTACAAAGTCCTGCGCGCCCTCAAGAGCGGAACCGCCGTCAAACGCGACAACTCCGTCGAACCCATCACGCAGGACGACAGCAGCAGCTAGCACGAAGTCTCACGTCGCCCTTTGCGTAACCTTCGCGCCCTCTGCGTTCAAAGATTTTGCTTTTGCCTTATCTCGGAGATCTAATGACCATCGATACCAGCGCACCAGTTCCACCCGAGCAGGACCGCCCCGGCGTCAACGCCGGCGGCCCCAAGCACGGAGAAGTCATCGTCACCGACAACCTCTGGAAGACCTACGAGATGGGCGACCAGCAGGTCCACGCTCTCCGCGGCGTCGATATCCGCATCAAGCACAACGAGTACGTCGCCATCATGGGCCCCTCCGGCTCCGGCAAGTCCACGCTGATGAACCTCCTCGGATGCTTGGACAGCCCCTCGCAGGGCAAGTATTGGCTCAACGGCCACGATGTCTCCGAGCTCAACGACGACGAGCTCGCCCGTATCCGCAACAAGGAGATCGGCTTCGTCTTCCAGACCTTCAACCTGCTCGCCCGCGCCACCTCGCTGCATAACGTCGAGCTCCCGCTGATCTACAACGGCACCCCCGCAGCCGCCCGCATCGAGCGCGCCAAGGAAGTCCTCACCCAGGTCAACCTCGCCGAGCGCATGATGCACAAGCCCAACGAGCTCTCCGGCGGCCAGCGCCAGCGCGTCGCCATCGCCCGCGCCCTCGTCAACCATCCCAGCATCATCCTCGCCGACGAACCCACCGGAAACCTCGACTCCAAAACCTCCGTCGAGATCATGGCGCTCTTCGACGATCTCCACGCCAAGGGAAACACCATCATCCTCGTAACCCACGAGCCTGACATCGCCGAGTTTGCCCATCGGGTCATCAGCATCCGCGACGGCGCCGTTGCCTCTGACGGCCCCAGCCGGCGCGCCAAATAGCCACTCCCAGCCTGCTATTCGGTCACATCGGCCGGCGTCGCAGCATCGCTACTTGTATCGGCCCCTCCGGTTGAGCCCGCGATCAGACTCGTTATGCTCTGCGTCAAATCAGCGTTGTTGAGCGCATAGAACGTGCCTCCGCGGCCATTCTGACTGCTCTTGCAATTCCCACTCAACGTTCCTTGCTGGTTCTCATCACCAAAGATGGAATAGGGTGTCGTCCCACTCGTCGTCACTCCAATCTTCGCGTGGTTTGCTCCCGGAATCCCCGTGAGATTAAACGTTGTGTTGCGCCAACTGCCGCTTGTCGCAATCGCAACCGGCCCCGGCGCTCCCAGCGATTCGGCCCAGCATGCAGGCGCGGTGCTGTCCGTCGTAGTCGGTATCTCAGGCTTGGCCCAAAACGTCGCGGTCCGCAGGCTCGCTCCTCCCAGTTGTGACGAGACCATCTGCCACGGTGGAACATTCAGGTTCGATGGTTTGCTCATAAACAGCACCCCGGTAGACAGCGTCCCTTCTACCAGCGCCTCGCTGGTAGACTTAGTTCCCAGCGAACTCACCAGCGCCTGCACATCCGCCGGCCCGCCATTGTTCACCACCTGTGGATTCGTCGGATCGGTTACAACACTGGCATTCGCCAACCCTTTCAGCACCAGCACCAGATCGTCCTTATTCAACATCAACGCAAAGAAGTGCTGGCTGAAGGTCACATCGTTGTCTCTTACGCATCCCAGCGTATTCCCGTCAGTCTTCCGTGGAAACTTCGCATTGCCCGCCGCCGGCCACGATGGCGTCGACACCTGCATGACAAAGCCCTCACCCTGATCGTTCCACGCCACAATCCCCTTCGAGTGTCCCCACGGAGCATCACAGTTTCCACTACTGGTACACGCGGCAATCTTCGGATCGCCATATGGCTGATCATTCCAGATCACATAGTGGTAGTTCCCGTTATAGATCTCATCGAAGCTCGCGCCGACCGGGTCCTTCGTTGTCGTACCCAGGCAGTCCGTCAAGCCATCCTGAAGCGAAGTCGCATCACTGCTCGCTACCACATACTGCTGTCCAAACTGGCTATACGTCTTGCCCGTCTGCGGCGTTCCGCCAAACGGACAGGTGCGCGTTCCACCGCCGCACCCCGGAAAAGCCTTGGCGTTCAGCTTGAAGACAAACCACCATGTCACCGGATGTCCTTCGGCCACCATTGGGCACGGCACTCCCGAGTTGCAGTCTGCAATACTCGGTGCCGGCAACGTCGAAATCGGTGTCGTCCCCGTCGAAAACTGCGAGATCTGCGATGGCTGTGGGGTCCGAGGGGTGTGCGGCTCCTTCGGCGCTATCGCCCCATGCACCAACGCAATCGCCAGGGGAATCGCCGGCGTAATCGTCCGCACCGCCGTCCCAACCCATCCGCTCTTCTTCTTGCCTGTCGTCTCTTCTGCCATGGAACGCTCTCCTCACGGTTACCAACAGCCAGGGCCGCAACAACGCACCGCCTTCAATCCACTAGTTCTCAGGTGGCTGGGGTGGTGCGATTACTGGCGGCTGTGGCTCCGCTCCCGGAGGCACCACTGGTGGCGGAATCGTTCCCTTCTGCATCAATCCCTCAGGCCGCGAGAACTGGATACCCTTGCCCGTCGCATAGGTGCTCGCACTAATGCCAAGCAGTGTCAGCACACTGGGCGGAATATCAGGCAGGTTCTTGTATTCGAGAATGTAAAGAAATATCCCTACGGCCACCACCAGGGAGAACACCAGCAACTGAAACCGGGCAATACTCGCGTTCCCGTTCTCCCCTTCCAGCAGCGTCGACAGGTTGATCTCGTTCTTCCACATCTTCACCAGCAGGAGCAGGCAAAGCGCGCCCATGATCAGCAAAAAACCAATTCCTAACCAAAGCAAAATCCCGTTCATCCACTCCGGCATTGTCGGTATCGTCAATATCGTCTTCGGCATCGTTCCTTCTCCTCGCTAGCTCTGTGTTCTTATAACCCGTACCGCTTTGGCCCCAAGGTAGATCGCACAACCAACCCCAAACATCATCAACAAACTCGTACTGACCCCTGGCATCGCACCCTGACCCGCAACACGTGCCAGCTCGATTCCGTACCGCCCGGCTGTCACCACCACAACAACCAGCAGCAACCACCCCTCCACGCTGCCGGCGAGATAACCGCGTTTTTGCGCAGCAAAACGCTGCCAAAGCTGGCGAGCCAGCGAGGCGACAAACAGCAGCAAAAGGACTCCAAACTCAACCCGTAAAAGCCACGCCACAAACATATTCAGTTTTCTGGAAACGCGAGAATCCTAGCACTCACTCTCTTTAGGCGCAACAACTTCCAGCAAAGCCACCCATTTTTTCTCCTGCCGGGCCGAATCTTTCCAAAACACCCACTAACGCCTCGCACAGCGACGCATCTAAACTAGGAACATGGCGAAACGCGTCCGATTTTCAGTTCTGTCGCTCCTGCTATTCGGCCTCCTGCAACCCCTTCACGCAGTCGATGCCCGCTTCGACCTCACCGGCCCCAGCATTGACGTTCGCGTCACCCGCAACGGCGTCACGCTCCCCATCGCCTCCGTCCCAAACCTTCAGGCCGGCGATCGCATCTGGCTGCACACCGACCTCCCCGCCAGCCAGTCCGTCCACTACCTCCTCATCTGCGCCTTCCTCCGCGGCACCACCAACCCCCCGCCCGATAGCTGGTTCATCCGCATCGAAACCTGGGATAAAAAAGTCCGCGAAGAGGGCACCTTCGTCACCGTCCCCGACGAAGCGCAACAAGTCGTACTCTTTATGGCGCCCGAGACCGGAGGCGACTTCTCCACCCTCCGCTCCGCCGTCCAGGGCCGCCCCGGCACCTTCGTCCGCGCCTCGCAAGACCTAGCCGAGGCCGGATTCGAGCAGGCCCGCATCGAAAAATACCTCACAGCCATCCGCCGCGTCCCGCCCGGCGACCCAATCTCCTTGCAGAAACACTCCGACCTCCTCGCCCGCACGCTAGCCCTCAAACCGAACCCCGACTGCTTCAAGCAGCCCATAGACACCCAGTTCACCTGCCTCACCCAAACCGGCACCCAGCTACTTCTGGACGACGGCCACGGCCAATCGATCGTCGCCGCTCTCTCCAACGGCCCCGGCTCCGACTTCATCACCGCGGCAAGCTATACCAACCTCGCCGCCGGGGGCCTCTATTCCGCTTACGTCGGCGCCATCGTCGATCTCGTCCGCCTCACCACCAGCCTCCACACCGCGCAGTACCAATACATCCCCGCCATCGCCTTCCCCCAGGCAGAAGCCCTCAATCTCCGTCTCAACGCGCCACCCTCCTTCCACAATCCCAAGTCCGTACTCGTCATCGGCCTTCCTTCCATCCAGAAAGCCGTTCCGCCCCCGCTGCGCCCCGCCGACGCCAACGCCGTCACCTGCCTCCTGAAACCCACGGCCGCCTTGCCCATCGAAGGTGCCCCACTGGTCTTCTCCACCGGCTTCGCGCACGACATGGTCCTGCACCTCAACACGCCTCCCGGCGCCCCCACCGAACCCGACATCCCCCTCAGGGCTGACGCCTACCAGGGCGGCCTCGTCCTCCAGCAAACCCCCGAGCACCACGTCGAACTCCCCGAACCCAAGCAACTCCCCGACTCCGATGCCAAAGCCTTCGCGCATCCTGAACTACCCCCAAAGAAGCCCGAAGCCCCCGCAGCCAAACCCGAACCCCGCCCCATCCTCCTCACCGGAACCATCCAGGGCCAATGGGGCTTCGACGCCTTCACAGGTCCCACCCTGCCTCTCCAGCAACTTCCCGGCGGCGACTGGCACATCGTCAACCTTCCTGCCACAGATTCAAGCGCAACTCTCGATCCAACCACCAACCTCATCGCCGGCCGCCTCGAAGAGCTCACTATCGCCTCCACCGGCAGCGCCTGCGTCCACACCATCACCGCGCGCCCCACCGGCAGCACGTCGGACCTCACCATCCCCTTCTCTCCCGACGCCCAACCCGACCACGCCAACCTCCTCAAGCTGACCCTTGCGCTCGAGCACTCCGTCACCCCCGGCGATCTGCACCTCGCCATCCAGCAGTACAGCCAGCCCAAAGCCGACGATCTCTCCGCCCGCACCTTCGCCGAACCCGCCCACATCACCGGAGCCGAAATTCACGCCGCCGACCGCACCATCATCCTCGACGGAACCAACCTCGCCGAAGTCGAAAAGCTCTCCCTCGGCGACCTCGTCTTCACCCCGATCCCCTCAACCGACGCCGACTCCCCCAACCAGCTCCACCTCACCCTCCCGGCAAACGCCCCCGCTCCACCCACACACCTCAACGACCACCTAACCGCCAGCATCTACCTCCGCGACGGCCGCACCCTCTCGCTACCGGTCGTAGTTTCTCTGGCGCGCCCCGTTCTCACCATCCTGAGCAAAAGCGTTCAGCCCACTTCCGGCCAGACCATCTCGTTGCCCGACGCCAACGACCTCCCGCTCTCGCAGCGCCTCACCTTCACCCTCAAGAGCGCCACACCCTTCCCCCGCGATGGCCAGGTAGAGATCGAAACCCTCGACGGCACCCTCCGCACCGTCCTCACGCTCGCCCCCTCCGGCGGCCTGCTGCTCCAGGATCCCCACACCATCGTCGCCACGCTCGACCCCCTCCGTTCCTTCGGCCCCAGCGCCTTCGGCCCACTCCATCTCCGCGCTGTCTACCCCATCCAGCCAAACGCCCACGACCGCCACACCCACGAGCCGCAGCCCGAAACCACAACCCCGGAACACCCCGCCACCTCCGATCAGGAGCCACCCTCCAGCGACTGGCTTCCTCTCGCAACCCTCGTCCGCCTCCCTGACCTAACGTTCCTGCAGTGCCCCTCCGACCCCACGCAGGACTGCACCCTCACAGGCTCAAGCCTCTTCCTCATCCAATCCATCTCCATCGACCCCACCTTCGCCAACCCCATCCCCGTCCCCGACGGCTTCACCGGTGCCACCCTCTCGCTACCCCGACCCTCCGCAGCCACCATCTTCCTCCATCTCCGCGACGATCCCAACCCCATCGACCCAGCCATCCTCCCAACCCCACCCGCATCCTCTTCGGTGGCCCGCACTCACATCCCCCGGCCAAAACCGACAGCCAAACCTTTACCCCCAGCCACAGTAACCCCGATCCCCGCCCCGGATACCACTGCCACCTCACCCCCATCGACAACAACTCCACCAGCAACTTCCAAACCCGAATAACCCTCACCCAAGAACTGTCATCTCGACCGAACCACACCCAAAACTGTCATCTCGACCGGAGCGCAGCGCAGTGGAGAGACCCCTGTATTCCGTCGAAGCGGCAATCAAGCCCCGCAATCCAACCTGCAAAAGCAAAAGCCCGGCGCAAGCCGGGCTTTTTGCCTTTCCCTAAACAAACCTACTCCTTCAATTCGCCCGGCAACTCACCCTGCTGAACCCGGCTATGCTTCTGTCCATAGGTGAAGTAAACCACCAGCCCAATCACGAGCCAGATGATAAGCCGCGCCCAGTTCACCCACCCCAGCTTGATCATCATGTACCCATTGAAGATCACACCAAGAATCGGCACCAGTGGAACCCACGGCGTACGGAACGGCCGTTCCTTGTTCGGATCACGCTTCCTCAGCACAATGATCGAAATACACACGATCACAAATGCCAGTAGCGTCCCAATGTTCACCATCTTGCCGATATCGTCGATAGGCGTCAGCGCTCCTACAACCGCCGCAATAAAGCCAACCAGGAATGTGTTCTTGAACGGCGTCCGGAACTTCGGATGCACCTCGGCAAAGAACTTCTTCGGCAGCAGTCCATCGTTAGCCATCGCGTACAGCACACGCGTCTGACCCAGCAACATCACCAGCATCACGCTGGTCAGTCCGGCCAACGCGCCAAACGTTATGATGTTGCTCGCCCACGGCAATCCACGATCCAGAAACACCCGCGCAATCGGGGCCTCGATGCTCACCTGCTGCCACGGCACCATACCCGTCAGCACCGCCGCCACGCCGATGTACAACAGCGTGCAAAGCACCAGCGAAACCATCAGCCCAATCGGCAGGTCCCGCTGCGGATTCTTCGCCTCCTGCGCCGTAGTCGAAACCGCATCGAACCCGATATACGCAAAGAAGATATAAGCCGCACCCTGCCAGATGCCGCTGATGCCGAACGGCGCAAACTGGTGCCAGCTATGTCCCCAGTTTGCCGGATGCACATAGTGCGATCCCAGCCCGAGCACAAACAACACCACCGCAACCTTCACCACCACAATCCACGAGTTGAACTTAGCCGACTCCGAGATGCCGATCGCCAGCACACACGTCACTAACATCGCGATCATGAACGCCGGAAGGTTCAGCCCAATCTCGTGCCCAAACATCACCGGCGCACCCAGCAAAACATGCGCCCGCGCCACGATGTCCGCCGACGGCGCGTCCTTCAATATCCCAAGCTGCGTAATGTACTCCTGGCTTCCCGGAGTCAGGTTCGTATAGTTCGACGCCATCACCTGCCGGCAGATGTTATCCACCGCCACCCGCACCGCGGTCCAGTGGTCATACGCCAGCCACAGCGGAAACCGTATGTGGAAGATCTGCAGCATCTCGATAAAGTGGTTCGACCACCCCGAGCTCACCGTGCTCGCACCCATCGCATATTCGAGCGTCAAATCCCACCCGATAATCCACGCCACCAGCTCACCCAGCGTCGCATAAGCATACGTATAAGCCGACCCGGCCAGCGGAATCATCGCCGCGAACTCCGCATAGCAAAGCCCCGCAAACGCGCATCCCAAACCACTCAAAACGAACGAAACCATCAACCCCGGGCCCGCATAGTGCGCCCCTAGTCCAGCCAGCACGAAGATGCCCGCCCCGATCACCGCGCCCACACCCAGCGACGTCAACTGGAACACCCCAAGCGACCGCTTCAGTGTTCCCTCACCCGTCGCCGAAGCCTCGGCCATCAGCACATTCATAGACTTCTTCGCAAAAAGCTTCGCCATCAGTACGTCTCTCCTATTCCCTATTCCCTATTCCCTGCCGTCGCCAGACGGCATAAACCGGCACACCCAACAACACCAGCAACAACCCTGGCCACGTGTACTGAGGCTTGTATCGCAACAGTACACCACAAATCCACACCGCCATCACAATGTACAGGGCTGGAAGAATAGGATACCCAATCGCCCGGTAAGGCCGCTCGGCATCCGGCCGCTTCACCCGT
>Ga0302316_10001193_pt1 | contig 21139 bp, 14 predicted proteins | sample III_Palsa_N3_2_FD_200456 | JGI IMG/M metagenome (GOLD analysis project Ga0302316, IMG submission 200456) | Peat permafrost microbial communities from Stordalen Mire near Abisko, Sweden - III_Palsa_N3_2 | ecosystem: Environmental > Terrestrial > Soil > Palsa > Peat permafrost | place: Sweden...
CAGGACGCGGGCGAGGGCGAGGAGGTTGGCCGTTTCGAGGTCGTGGATCGTGGCGCCTTCGATGTGGGAGCGGTCGAGGGTTTGGAGCGCAGAGCGGAGGTCGGTGGCGTTGCGCTCGATGCCGGCATGGGTCCAGAGGAGGGTTTGAAGCTCGACACGGGTGATGGGAATGGAGCGGGCCGGACTTGTTGCCTGGATCTGGTGGAGGTCTGTAGGTGTTCCAACGAAGGGGTTTATGTCGGCAGATAGTGAGTCCGTTTGGAGTAATAGGTGAGCGCAGCGCCAAGCAAACGTGAGGCTTTCGAGGAGGGAGTTGGAGGCGAGGCGGTTGGCGCCGTGGACTCCGGTGTTGGCTACTTCGCCGACGGCGTAGAGGCCGGGGATGGAGGTGCGACCATAGGTGTCGGTGCGGACGCCGCCCATCCAATAATGGGCTGCGGGGTTGATAGGAATGGGGTTACGGGTCCAATCGAGGTTGCGGGCGCGGGTTTCTGCGTTGATGGAGGGGAAACGTTTGGCGAGGAAGTCGGGGGACATGGCGGTGGCATCGAGAAGGACAGGAAGTCCTTGCTGGAGAGCCATTTGGCTGGCAATGCCTCGGGCGACTACGTCGCGGGGAGCCAGCTCGGCGGCGGGGTGGATTTGGGGCATGAAGCGGTGGCCTTCGGTGTCGAGGAGGACAGCGCCCTCGCCGCGAACGGCCTCGGAGATAAGAAATGGCGATGAATCTAAAGAGGTTGCGGTCGCTAGCGCGGTGGGATGGAACTGGTAAAACTCGAGGTCAGCCAGCTGGGCGCCGGCGCGGAGGGCCATGGCGGTGCCGTCACCTGTGGCTACCGAGGGGTTGGTGGTGTGGAGGTAGAGCTGGCCGGCTCCGCCGCTGGCCAGGATGACCGTGTCGGCGTTGAGGGTGCGTGGAAGGCCTTCGGAATCAATGATTTCCAAGCCGGTTACGGTGTTGTTTTTGAGGACTAGATCGAGGGCGAAGGTGTGCTCTAAGACGGTGATTTTGGGGGTGTTGCGGACGGCGCGGACGAGGGTGGTTTCTACGGAAAGGCCGGTGGCGTCGCCTCCGGCATGGAGGATACGTGCTTTAGAATGAGCAGCTTCTAGGCCTCTGGCTAGGTCGCCGGAGGGGGTTTGGTCGAAGGGGACGCCGAGGCGGATGAGGTCGCGGATGCGGGCGGGGCCTTCGGTGCATAAGATGTTGACGGCGTTGGGGTTACAGAGGCCGGCGCCGGCGGCGAGGGTGTCGGTGGCGTGGCTGGCGGCGGAATCGTCGTCAAACATGGCCGCGGCGATGCCGCCCTGTGCCCAGCGGGTATTGGATTCGGCCAAAGCTGCTTTGGTTACAACAGTTACGTTGTACTTTGCGCTCAGCTCGAGGGCGGCGATGAGGCCGGCGATGCCGGAGCCTACGACCAAAATGTGATTCGTTTTCGACATGTTTAGCCTAGTTTCGGGTACGCGGCGACATACACAGCCTAGTTTCGGACGCCGGGCGCCAGGCTCAGCATGGTTTTGAGGGCGAGGCGGGCGGGGACGGCGATGGGCTCGGGGACGGTGATCCGGTTGAGGACCTCACCACGCTCCAGGGCTTCCAGGACCCACGCGAGGTAGCCGGGGTGGATGCGGTACATCGTGGAGCAGGGGCAGACGATGGAGTCGAGGCAGAAGATGGTGTGCTGGGGGTGCTGGGAGGCGAGGCGTTGGACGAGATTGATCTCGGTGCCGATGGCGAAGGTGCTGCCGGCGGGTGCGGCGGCGATGGCCTTGACGATGAAGTCGGTGGAGCCGGAGGAGTCTGCGGCGTCGACGACTTCCATGGGGCACTCGGGGTGAACGATGACCTGGACGCCGGGGTGACGTTCGCGGGCCATGCGGATCTGGTCGACGGTGAAGCGCTTGTGGACGGAGCAGAAGCCGTGCCAGAGGAGGACGCGGGCGTCGCGGAGGGTTTCGGGGGTGTTGCCGCCGTTGGGGAGGTTGGGATCCCAGACGGGCATCTGCGAGAGGGGGATGCCCATGGCTTTGGCGGTGTTGCGGCCTAGGTGCTGGTCGGGGAAGAAGAGGACGCGCTGGCCGCGCTCGAAGGCCCACTCGAGCACACGGGCGGCGTTGGAGGAGGTGCAGACGACTCCGCCGTGTTCGCCGCAGAAGCCTTTGAGGGCGGCGGAGGAGTTCATGTAGGTGACGGGGATGACTTGCTGGCGACCTTCGGAGGTGAGGTTGTTGCCGAGGACGTCCGTGAGTTGTTCCCAGCAGTCGGTGACGGAGTCGAGATCGGCCATGTCAGCCATGGAGCAGCCGGCGGCGAGGTTGGGGAGGATGACGGCCTGGTCGGGGCGGGAGAGCATGTCGGCGGTTTCGGCCATGAAGTGGACGCCGCAGAAGACGATGGTTTCGGCGTTGGGGCGGGTGAGAGCGGCGTTGGCTAGCTGGAAGGAGTCGCCTATGAAGTCGGCGTATTGAACGATTTCGTCGCGCTGATAGAAGTGGCCGAGGATGACGAGCTTGTCGCCGAGGGCATGCTTGGCGGCTCGGATGCGGAGGTCGAGTTCGGCGGGCGAGGCATTGCGGTACTCGGCGGGAAGGCCGGGTTGGCGCGGGGCCGTGGAGGGGAGATGGTCGGCCATGGAGGCGCCGGGGCCGTAGGTAGGCTCGGCGTCGAAGGTCCAGGGCGCATCGGCGAGGGCCGAGCTGCAGGTGGAAGTCTGATTCTGAGTTCCTTGCTGTTCGTTGATCTGAATCAGCTGGATGGTGCTGTCGACAGAAGGCACTGCGGACTCCTTGAGGCTGCGCTCCCTAGCCCCCGAAGGTGTGGTGGGCCGGGACGTATTGGATGCAGCCGTACCTTTATAGGGTACAAGAGTTGCGGGGTGGGTCTGTGATTTTGGATACCAAAGGTGGGGCAACTTCGGCGGGTGGGATTGGGGGTCGAAAAGTTGATCAGGCCATACACGTTTCCGGGAACTTATATTGCGCCCGGCCCAAGCTCAATGGGTGCATTGAGCTGTTGTACTCGTTCAGAATCGAGCTTGCTGAAAAGCCGACTTTGCGGGAATCATTAGTCGTTGGTAAACATAACGGCGTTTAGCGGGACTAATCCCGGAGGTGGCGCCTACTCAGCTCCCGGTGAGTACATTGGCCTGCGATCGCCAACTGATGGCGGATTGCCGCCTTTCAAAGTTTCTGCATTTTCTTCACTCGTTCGCAACGTATTAGAGAATAGAAGTCTGTTTGGAGGTCGTTCGTGTGATCGCTCAGATCGGAAGAAAACTCCCACACCTCATGGCAAAGAGCATTTTCCATGTGTTCCTGACTATCGGCGTGCTGGTAGGTGTGTTGACCGCCAATCCGTTCTTTGGGCAACTGCCGTCAGACAACCCGAAGCAGACGGCCTTCGATAAAGCTGTAGACAAAGCTGCCGGCGAATTCTTTGGTGAGGATCGACATGTTGGACTCTCGATTGGGATTTACGACCGAGGCAAGACTGTCTTTTATAACTACGGGACGGCGAACAAATCGGTGGCTCGTCTGCCGGACCAAAAGAGCATTTATGAAATTGCATCGATCACCAAGACGTTTACGGGAGCTCTTGCAAGCAGGGCCGTGATCGATGGAAAGATGACGCTTGACGGTGATTTCAGAGCTTATCTGAGTGAGCCGTATCCGAACTTGGAGAAGAATGGAAAGTTCATCACCCTCAGGCTGCTTGCAGCCCACCGGGGAGGTCTCCCGAAGAATGTTCCCGACACGGATGCCCTCTTTAAGGATCCAAACTTCGATACTTTGCCGTTCCAGCTGAATGAGTTGGAAAAGACATACGATGACGCAGCTTATTTACGAGCGCTCCATCAGGTCGAGTTGCGCAGCGAACCCGGAAGCGAGTTTGTCTATTCAAACATTGGAATCAAGCTGATCGGCTTTGGACTTCAACAGGTATATCGCCAGTCTCTCGAACAGCTGTTCAAGGCGCAAATGCTGGATCCACTCGGAATGAAGCGAACCGGCCTCGCAGTGTCGCCGCATAACGAACGGCTCCTGGTGCAAGGCTATAGCCCGAGCGGCAAACCGATGCCCTACCATCTTTTCAATGCTGGCGCAGCCGGAGGGTTGTATTCAGATGCCGAAGATATGGTGCGATATATTCGCTGGCAACTGGATGAGAGCGATCCGGTTATCAGGCAATCCCATTCCGCGATCTTCGACAATAGCAAGAGTGTCCAGGACGGTATGGTCTGGTACATGACCCAAGAGGGTGGCGAACGGAAACTCTGGGAGAGTGGCGGCGCGTATGGAATGGCTAGCCAACTGGTGCTCTATCCAGAATCAAAGATTGGAATCGTGCTTCTGGCAAACGACGGCGGATTTTCTACTCAGGAAGAGCTTGGCGTTATGGCGAAGAAGCTTCGCGAGGCTTACAGGCCTCAATAAGAGGTTGGCGATCCCAAGTGCTCCTTCTCATTGAGTTGAGTGTCTGTCCGGGATTTGTGTCTGGGCTGAAGCCTGTACGCAAACTCGGACAGACCAGGCGTGTATTCCGTGTATTCAATGGTCTCCATAAGTGCTAAATCGCCGATGCACTCATGAAGGGCCGATTGGTACCTGGAAGTCGGCTTCTCGGAAGTGATTACCGTGATTCGCGCAAAACGAGGTTTTGGGAAACTACGGCTTGAAGTTGCCGATGAGCCGGCTTTGCGGGAAATGTGGCGGGACTGGCGGCTGGGCGGTAAGATGGGACCGCAGCCGCTAGATCATCCCAAACCGTATGCCTGATGTGTACGGCATCAGCGGACGTCACGCACTATGGAGGGGTGGAGCGTTCCGCGCAATAGGGGCCATTATGCTTAGCCTTTCTCAGACCGTTGCTTTGCTGCTTGTCACTTGTCTGCTGTCGCGGGTTTCACGTTGTGGCTCAACCGCATATGGCCTTGCGAAAAGCGCCCTGTCCAGAATGACTTGGTTGGTTGGCAACTAAGCATTCTCGGGACGACGTACGCGGTCATTTTGGGATTCATGTTGTATGCCGTGTGGAGCGAGTTTGGTGCGGCAACTCTGAATGCGGATTTGGAGGCGAGCTCACTTCGCAATGTTTATCGGTTGGCCGTCGGCCTGCCGGAACAGCAAAGGCACGAACTGCAAGCAGAGTCGAGGGCATATGCTGCTGCCGTCGTTAACGATGATTGGCCGGCTATGGCGCTGGGCCAACTACCAGACGCGAGTCACACAATCAACGAGAAGATGTGGGGCACTCTTATGTCGGTAAAAGGAAGCTCGACGTCGGAAAATACGGCGGAGGACCATGCGATCTCCGAGCTCAGTGCGATGACAACCTACAGACGAACGCGGCTGGTTCAAAGTACGCATCGACTCCCCGCGATCCTGTGGTGTGTGTTGATGGTGGGCGGCCTGCTCACGTTGTTGTCCGTCAACATATTCAACTCCGCGAGCTTGAGGCTCCATGTGTTCCAGGTCTTCTCGTTCACCTTGCTGATTACCCTGGTTCTGCTTGCGATAGCAGACGTGAACAGGCCATTTAAAGGTTGGGTCCACGTCAGTAGCTATCCCTTTGAACGGGCGCAGGAAACTATGCGTGGCGTCGGAGATTAAAGGCAGAGAACTCTGGGGGTGCTGCGGCGCTACCAGTTCATCTGGCGCATGCGTTGCTGGATGATGTCGCTGTAGTGGGCCATGTGATCGGGACGGCGTTTTAAGGGGGCGGGGAGGATGGCGGCGAGCTCGGCGGCCTGGCGGCGGTTGAGCTCGCGGGCGGAGGTGTGGAAGTAGTAGCGGCTGGCGGCTTCGGCGCCGTAGATGCCGGGACCCCACTCGACCACGTTGAGGTAGAGCTCGAGAATGCGCTGCTTGCCGAGGACGAGTTCGGCGATGGGGACGAGGGTGGTCTCGGCGCCTTTGCGGAGGAGGGTGCGGCCGGTGCCGAAGAAGAGGTTTTTGACTAGCTGCTGGTCGATGGTGGAGCCGCCGCGGAGACGGTGGTTGGGCTTGTGGTCGTCGAGGTCGCCTTCGGCGGCGATCTCCATGGCTTGCCAGTCGAAGCCGTGGTGCTGGTAGAAGCGGGCGTCTTCGGCGGCGATGACGGCGTGCTGGAAGTCGGGGGAGATGCGAGCGAGGGGAACGAAGTCGTAGACGGCGGTGTAGAGAGTGGGGGAGAACCAGGACTGGATGCGGCGCTCGACGTGGACCGCGGTGGTGGGCGGGTCGATGAAACGGAGAGCGGCGAGGGTGAGGGCGGCGAGCAGCCAGAGCGACGCTAGAACGATGAGGAGCCAGCGGGCGACGGAGCGGAAGGTGGGCTTGCGGCGCGGAGGGGCAGCGGACGAGGGATCCGGGGGCGGGTCGGTGGACGTGCTGGGCGTGGTGGCGATGCTTCAGGATAGCGCGCGGAGGTGGGCGCGAGGGCATATGACTTCAGGCGGTGGTGTTGATGACGTTGCCGGTGCTACGGCCGCTCTGGATGAGGTAGGTGTCGAGGGCCTGTAGGGAGGCGCTGGTGCTGTTGGTGGAGTTGAGGGAGTTGGATATCCGGGTGAGCAGGTTGTCGAGGGGTGAGGGGGTGGTGGAGGAGGAGTCGGAGGGGCTTTGGGCCTGGATGTCCTGTTGGACCTTGGCGATGGCGGTTTTGGATTCGTCGACGTTGCCGGAGGCCAGGTCTTTGAGGAGGGCGGCGAGATCCCTGGTGAGTTGGGTGGGGACTGTGCCGGGGGATGGTGTGCTGGAGGTGGGGACGGCGGAGGAGACGCTATCGAGTTCGGCGAGGAGAGTTTTCTCGATCTGGGCGACGGCGGAGGATGGGATGACAGAGACGGACATGCGCGGAATCCTTTAGGGGGCTGAAAAGTTCAGCCAGATAAGAGATGTCGGCATGTGGGGTGATGAGCTTTAGCGTAGTCGCTAAGATGACCTAATCTGGTACATTCCCTGACCGCGAGGCGTGGGGGGCGTCGTATGATGGGCGGGTAGAGCTGCCTTGGTCACTTGTGGTGCTGCTGACGATCTTCCTGGGGAAGTATGGAGTGTGGGATAGGCGAATTGATTTCGCTCGATTCCCCGTCTATGGCTGGTGAGTGGAACTTCACTTCGAGATCGGCAGGAGTTGCATGACTTTTTCTACGCGCGCAGTGGATAAGGGATGGAGCTACCGGTGGGCTGCGGTCGGGTGCTGGCTGTTGTGCTGCGTGGTGTTGATGGTGAGCGGGTGTGGGTCGAACACGGCGGTGGTGGAGGATTTTACGGTGTCGGTGGCGCCAGCGAGTGTGGCGCTGACGGCGGGAGGGGCGACGCAGCAGATCACCGTGACGTCGAGTGCGGTGAATGGGTATAGCGGGCTGATTGCGATTTCGATTGCGGGATTGCCGGCGGGGGTTACGGCGAATCCGGCGTCGGTGGTGATTGCGCCGGGGGCGACGGAGACGATTGTGCTGACGGCTGGGGCGACGGCGGCGACGAGTTCGGGGACGGTGACGATTACGGGGACTTCGGGAACGCGCGTGCATAGCGCGACGGTTGCTTTGAACGTGACGGCGGTGCCTCCGGCGGACTTTACGCTGGCGGTAAATCCGACAACGGTGAGTGTGACGGCCGGAGGGGCGAGTGGGTCGACGGCGGTGTCGGTGAGTGGGGTTAACGGATTTAATGCGGGGGTGGGGATTGCGGTGAGTGGGCTGCCGGCTGGGGTTACGGTGAGTCCAGCGACGCCGACGGTCACGCCGGGAACGCCGCAGACGCTTACACTAACGGCGGCTGCAAGTGCGGTCGCGAGTTCGAGCACAGTGACGGTGACGGGGACTTCAGGTGCGCTGGTGCATACGGCTACGTTCACGCTGAAGGTCGCGGCTGCTGCGCCGGCAGACTTTATGCTGGGGATTAATCCGACAAGCCTGACGTTGACGGCAGGTGCGTTGGGGCAGGGGACGGCGGTGACTGCGACTGCGGTGAATGGATTTAGCGGGTCGGTGAGCGTGTCGGTGGCGGGATTGCCGGCGGGCGTGACTGTTGCACCTGCTACGTTGACGCTGGCGGTGGGGACTCCGCAGACGCTGACGTTTACTGCGGCGGCGAATGCGGTGGTGGGGACGTCGAGTGTGAGTGTGATGGGGGTGTCGGGAGCGTTGACGCATACGGCCACACTGACGCTGACCGTGGCGGCGCCGGTGGGCGTGAATGTGACGACGTATCACAATGACAACTCGCGGGATGGGTTGAACGCGAGCGAGACGATGTTGACGCCGGCGAATGTTAGCTCGGCTACGTTCGGGAAGTTGAATTTGCTGGGCGTGGATGGATTGGTGGATGCGGAGCCGCTGTATTTGTCGGCGGTGACGATTGGGGGGCAGACGCACAACGTGCTATACGTGGTGACCGAGCATGCGAGCGTGTATGCGTTCGATGCGGATAACGGGACGCAGTTGTGGAAGGTGTCGGCGTTGGGGAGTGGGGAGACGACGAGTGATGACCATGGGTGCGGACAGATCACGCCGGAGATTGGGATCACGTCGACGCCGGTGATTGACCGGACCAAGGGTGCGAATGGAACGATGTTTGTGGTGGCGATGTCGAAGGACAGCGGAGGGAAGTATCACCAGCGGCTGCATGCGCTGGATGTGACGACGGGCGCGGAGACGGCGGGAAGTCCGACGGAGATTGCGGGAACGTATCCGGGGACGGGCGACAACAGCAGCAATGGGAACGTGGTGTTTGCGCCGGGGCAGTATGCGGAGCGGGCGGGGCTATTGCTGATGAACTCGACGATTTATTTGGCGTGGACATCGCACTGCGATGCGCGGCCGTATACGGGATGGGTGATGGGCTATAGCGAGAGCACGCTGCAGCAGACGGCGATTCTGAACCTGACGCCGAATGGAAGTGAGGGATCGATCTGGATGGCGGGCGATGGGTTGGAGGCGGATAGCTCGGGGAATATTTATTTTCTGGACGCGAATGGGACGCTGGATGCGAAGGATACGGTGACGGGATTTCCGGTGAACGGCGATTACGGAAACGCGATGATGAAGTTGTCAACGGCGGGGAATTCGCTGGCGGTAGATGATTTCTTCGAGACGTATGACTCGATCAATGAGAGTAACAATGACGTGGACCTGGGGTCGGGTGGAAGCTTGTTGTTGCCGGACATGGTGGATGCGAAGGGCGTGGTTCGGCACCTGATGGTGGGTGCGGGTAAGGACAAGAATATCTTTGTGGCGGACCGGGACAACATGGGGAAATACAACTCGGCTAATAATGATGCGCTGTACCAGGAGCTGACGAATGCGCTGCCGGGTGGAGCGTGGTCGATGCCGGCTTACTTCAACTATGTGGTGTACTACGGCGGGGTTGGCGACTATCTGAAGGCGTTCTCGATTACGAATGCGCTGCTGGGGACGACGCCTTCGAGCAAGTCGGCGACTACATTCGGGTATCCGGGAGCTACGCCGAGTGTGAGCGCGAATGGGACGTCGAATGGGATTGTGTGGGCGCTGGAGAGCAGCACGGGATCGACCGCGGTGCTGCATGCGTATGACGCGACGAACCTGGGCAAGGAGCTCTACAACAGCACGCAGGCGGCGGGAAATCGCGATGGGTTTGGAACGGGCAACAAGTTCATCACGCCGATGATTGTGAATGGGAAGGTTTATGTGGGAACGCCGAATGGGGTGGCGGTGTTTGGGTTGCTGCCTTGATGGCGACTAGAGTGCGGCGGTGAGATTTTCGGAGGCGAGAAGAGCCTGGACGCGAGCGCGGATTTCGTCGCGGAGGATGCGGACTTCGTCGAGGGAAAGATTTTTGGGGTCGGGGAGGGGCCAGTCTTCGCGGCGAAGGTTGGGGATGTAGGGACAGGCTTCGCCGCAGCCCATGGTGATGAGCAGGGTGGCGTTGCGGGCGAGGTCGTCGGTGAGGAATTGGGGGTGGGCGGTTGAGAGGTCGATGCCGACCTCACGCATGGCTTCGACGACGATGGGGTGGATGTGGGGGCCGGGATTGGTGCCCGCAGAAATGGCGCGGGCCTGCGTGGGATCGGCGAACTGGTTGAAGAAGGCGGCCGCTATTTGCGAGCGGCCGGCGTTGTGGATGCAGGCGAAAATGTAAGTTTTCATGAGTGATCAGGAGCAGCAGCTGGGGCCGCAGCAGGAGGTGGTTGCGGGCTTGAGGGCGTAGACCTTGACGCTGGCGGCGGCGTAGCTTTCGGCGACGGCGCCGTATTTGGCTTTGACGGAGTCGATGAGTTGGTTGGGCATGAAGGGCCTCCTTGGCGCATAAACATTTGCTTAGGCGAATGTATCCCTTGCCAATATATCCGTCAAGGCATATATATCAATGCATGGCGAAACGGGGATTTGATATGGAGCGGTTCTTCCAGGCGCTGGGTGACGGGACGCGACTGCGACTGTTGAACCTGATGGGCGAGCAGGAGATTTGCGTGTGTTATTTCGTGGAGATATTGGGTGCGCCGCAGCCGAAGATTTCGCGGCATTTGGCATATCTGCGGAGTGCGGGCATTGTGTCCGCGCGGCGCGAGGGCAAGTGGATGCATTACCGGATCGTGATGCCGCCGCATATTGGGGCAACGCAGATTCTTCGGCAGACGCTGGAGTGGTTGAGCGAAGACAAGGCGATGCAGGCGGATCGGGCGCGGCTCTCGAAGGCTTGCTGCGCGCCGGCGAAGTATGCGGGGATTGAGGGCGCGCCGTTGCCGGCGAAAGTTACGGATGCTTGCTGCGAGGCTTGCTGATGATTGCGACCAAAGGACAGGTGTGTGCGCCGGCGGCGCGGAAGCAGCTATCGTTTCTGGATCGGTACCTGACGCTGTGGATCTTTCTGGCGATGGCGATTGGTGTAGGCGTGGGGCATTTTGTTCCGGCGTCGGCTGGGTTCGTGAACCGGTTCCAGGTGGGGACTACGAATATTCCGATTGCGATCGGGTTGATTGTCATGATGTTTCCGCCGCTGGCGAAGGTTCGGTATGAGAAGCTCAACGAAGTATTTCGGAACAAGCGGGTGCTGGGGCTTTCGCTGGTGCAGAACTGGGTGATTGGGCCGCTGTTGATGTTCGGATTGGCGGTGGTTTTTCTGCGCGGGGAACCGGCGTATATGCGCGGGTTGATTTTGATTGGCATTGCGCGGTGTATCGCGATGGTGCTGGTATGGAATGAGCTGGCCGAGGGCGACACGGATTATGTGGCGGGGCTGGTGGCGCTGAATAGCGTCTTCCAGGTGCTGTTTTACAGCCTGTACGCGTGGGTATTCCTGACAATTTTGCCGCGATGGTTTGGGTTGCAGGGGAGCGTGGTGCATGTGGGGATTGGTCAGCTGGCGAAGAGTGTGGGGATCTATCTTGGGGTGCCGTTTGTTGCGGGATTTCTGACGCGGATGGTGCTGCTGCGGATGAAGGGGGAGGAATGGTATCGGACGGAGTTTGTGCCGCGGATCAGTCCGATGACGCTGGTCGCGCTGCTGTTTACGATCCTGGTGATGTTCTCGCTGAAGGGTGATTTGATTGTGCGGCTGCCGCTGGATGTGGTGCGGATTGCGATTCCGCTGGTGATTTATTTTGCGATGATGTTTCTAGTGAGCTTCTGGATGGGAAAGAAGCTGGGTGCGAACTATGCGCAATCGGCGACGCTGAGCTTCACGGCGGCGGGGAATAATTTTGAGCTGGCGATCGCGGTGTCGGTGGCGGTGTTCGGGATTAATTCGGGTGAGGCGTTCGTGGGCGTTGTGGGGCCGCTGGTGGAGGTGCCGGCGCTGATTGGGCTGGTGAACGTGGCGTTCTGGATTCGGCGGAGATATTTTGCGGACGATGCAGGCGGGGATCAGGCGTCGGTTTTGGGCTCCTGAGTGATGAGAGTCTGGAAGTCAGGGCGGACGGGCAGGGTGATGCTGAAGGCGGTGCCGGAGGGACCGGTGCCGTTCATTGAGCGGACTTCGACGGTGCCGCTATGGCGCTCAATGATTTCTTTGGTGACCCACAGGCCGAGGCCGGTGCCGACATCTTTCTTGGTGGTGAAGAAGGGTTCGAAGATGTGATCGCGATGTTCGGGGGCGATGCCGGGGCCGTCGTCTTCGACGATGATTTTGACGATGTGGGTGGTCGTATCCTCGTGGCAATCGATGCGGACGCAGATGGTGCCGCCGTGGGGGACGGCGTCGGCGGCGTTGGAGACGAGGTTGGCGACGGCTTGTTTGAGCTCGCCGGCGAGGGCCTGGATGGGCGGGCAATCGTGGAAGTCGCGGACGAGGATGATGTTTTTGGTGCGGAGTTTGTTGGAGTAGATGTTGAGGACCGACTCGACGAGGGTGGGGAGATCGACTTCGTTGGGTTGCTTGGATTCGCGATAGAAGCCGAGGGTTTGACGCGTGATGTGGGAGACGCGGGCGAGTTCTTCTTCGGCGAGTGTGAGATTGGTGAAGGCGGATTCGGGGATGCCTTCGGTGGCTTTGGAGATGTAAATGAGATTGCCGATGGCTTCGAGGGGGTTATTGATCTCGTGCGCGACGGTGGCAGCGAGACGGGCGGCGGCGGCGAGCTTCTCGGTCTTGCGGAGGACTTCCTGCGATTTGCGCTCGGTGGTGGCGTCGCGAAAGACGAGGACGACGCCGACGATTTTGCCGCGGCCGTCGCGGATGGGAGCGGCGCTGTCTTCGATGGGGACGTAGGTGCCGTCGGTATTCTGAAGCACGGTATGGTTGGCGAGGCCGACGATGAAGCCGTGCTCCATCACTTTCTTGACAGGGTTATCGACGGGCTTGAGGGTGGTCTCGTTGAAGATGGGGAAGACGTCTTCGATGTACTTGCCGCGGGTGACGGAGAGAGCGCGGCCCATGAGTTTTTCGGCCATGGGATTGAGGAAGGTGACGTAGCCGCGACCGTCGGTGGCGACGACGGCGTCGCCGAGGCTGGTGAGGGTGGAGCGGAACCACTCTTCGCGCTCTTCGAGTTGGCGGGCGTAGATTTCGCGCTGTGCCATCGCCTTGGTGATGTAGTAGGCGAGGAAGAAGAGGCCGGCGGCGGCGACGAGCGAGGCGAGGTAGATGGAGATGTAGGTGTTGCGGATGCTGCGGCGCGTGTCTTCCGAGCGGGTGGACTCGAGGGTGGTTTCCTGGAGCTGAATTTTGCCGATGAGGTTATCGATCTGGACCATGATGAGGCGGCCACGGTCGGAGAGGACGAGCGCGCGGGCGGCATCGGGATCGCCGGAATTGTAGAGCCGGATGGTCTCGGCGAGCTCAGCCAACTTGGCTTGGGTGAGGGTGCGAAGCTGCGCTACCTCAGCCAGCTTGGCAGGATTTTTGAACATCTGCTGAAGGAGATTAAGCTGGGGATCGAGTTGAGTGAGGGCCTGATTGTAGGGGTCGAGGTATTTTAATTCGCCGGTATAGAGGTACCCGCGCTGGCCCGTCTCAGCGTCCTTGACGAGGGACTGGGTTTGATTGAGCGCGATGAGGACCTGCTGGATATGCTCCACGCGAGACTGATTTGCGACCTGGACGGCCAGTTGACGCCGGGTAATGAGGGCGTTGGCGACGAGCAGGATCAGGAGGAGTACGAAGCCCGTGATGACGCCGAAGCGCTTGTAGATGAGTTGCATGGGTGATTTCAGAGGTCGGCCGAGGTGCGCCGCGCTGCTGGATTATAGCGTGAGAAGCGGCTGGATGCGAAAAGCAGCGCGCCGGCGGCTGAAGGTCCAGCCACCGGCGCGTTGATCGCATGAAAAAGAGCAGTGTTGCCGTGAAGCAGTTAGTTCAGTGCGTCCACATAGCGGGCGAGGAGGATCGCGTTGCCCGCGGATGGATTCTTGAGGAAGAGACCGACGACGCGGACGTTCTCGCCGCTGGTGACGTCGGAAAGAGCGGTGAGGGTGTCGCGGATGGTGGTGTTGCTGTCGGTGTAGACGGTGACGGTTTCTGGGATGAGGAGGCCGGCGAAGTCGTTGACTTGGATCTGGAAGGTGCCGGCGGTGGTGTTGATGGAGCCGGGGACGATGGTGGCGTCGTAGCCGCGGCAGCGGAGGACGACGCGCTTGGTGGTGACGTCTTGCGCGTTGGTGGCGCCGGTGGCTGGGCCGCCGATGGCGACGCGCTGGCCGGCGAGGAGGGTGGAGTCGTTGAAGAGATATTCGGTGAGGGGGTCGTGCATGCGGTGGATGAAGAAGTTCTCGCTGCCGGAGAGATTGACTTGCGCGATCTGGCCGAGGGTGAGGCCTGTGGTGGTGGGGAGGAGGCCGCGGACGTAGAAGTCGAAGCTGGAGGCGGGGCCGGAGGAGGGGTTGACGTAGGTCACGAGGCCGGTGGCGTAGAAGCCGTTTTGCGAGAGGATGCTGACGTCGTCGGCATCGATGGTGGCGTCGGCGCGATCGAGGTCGCCGGAGAGTTGGACGATGCTGCTGGTGGTGAGGGAGGCGAGCGTCTCGTTGTTATCCCACTCAGTTTGGCCGGTGACGTTGACGGTGAAGTTGCGGCCGTGGGGTCCCTGGATGACGAAGGACTGGGCGGTGGCGTTGACGCTGACGACCGCGGCGTCGAATTCGTCGATGTAGGCGCCGGAGCTGCTTGGAGTGACAACGTTGAGGTTGAAGGTGGGGGTGACGTTGCCAGTGATCTGGCCGTTGGAGTCGACCTGGATGGACTTGTGGAGGTCGAAGTCAAAGTGCAGGCCGACGGGACCGGAGGTAGCGACGACGAGCGGCGTGGCGAGCGTAGTGGTGATGGTGGAGGTGGAGAGGGTGGCGGGCTCGGTGGCAATGGTGGGGGCGGTGTCAGCGACGACGTTGAGATAGCCGATGGTCGCGGGGCCGAGGGTGACGACGATGCTGGAGTAGGTGCCGACAGGGACATCGTTCATGTCGAGAAGAGTTTGGAGGCCGTTGAAGCGGGCGAAGTCTACGGTGGGCGAGCCGCTGAGGAGAGGGACGCTGGTGCCGGAGGTGGTGACGGCGTCGATGCTTTGGATTTCTACGGAGAAGGAGGTGACGCTGGGGAGCGGCGCGTCGGTGCCGATGATGAAGGCGGGCGCTGTGACGGTTTGCGAGTTGGTGTTGGTGGAGGCGGTGGTGCCGCAGCCGACGCAGAGGACGGCGATGATACACATGGCGAGGACGGTGAGAAGAGAGCTTGCTTTCGAAGAGGAATGGGACATTGTTGCCTTCGCTTTCTGCGGTGCTTCGCGGTGTATGAAAGCGAGCGTGGAGTGGCGAGGTTGCCATTCGGTGCGCCGGGCCACTTGCAGCGTCGAGATGCGAACAGACGGGGACATGCGCCCGGTGAGGGACGTTTCCGTCGTCGGCAGATCGAGGCGGGTTGTGGCCTGGCGCGCTCGTTGCGAAGTCAGCGCTGGGTACGTCATGGGCCTTGCACTAGAGGACACGGCGGGTCCGGCGAAGTTGTGCGGGATTGGAAATAAATGTTTTTGGGGGTGCGACTTTTTCCTGAAGTGGAACGTCGCGAGTGGACGAGAATTGAAGGTCTCAGAACCAAAGGCAAACGAAGAAGCAGATTCCCGGAGGGAATGACAGAAAGAAAGGCAATGGCGAAAGGCGCGAAATGTCCGCGTCGCACATGTGGCTAATGGACGGGGCGCTGGAGGACTACTACGTCGAAGCGGTTGAGGGTTACGGAGTGGGTGGTGTTGTTGGCGAGGACGTCTTCGAAGGCGGAGGGGAGGGTTATGGTTTGGGAGGTGTCGCCAAAGTTAATGAGGATCCAGACTTCGTGGTGGGCGTCGGAACGGATGTAGAGGTCGACGCCGGGAGGAAGGATGCCGAAGGGGGGATGGAGGTTGGCGTCGGCGACCATCCACTTGGCGGCGTTGGCGAGGGTGTCGCCTTCTAGCTCGGCGCCGATGTAGGTGATGCTGCCGTTGCCGACTTTGCGGGTGATGGCGGCGGGTTGATCGTCGAGCCAGCCTAAGGGCGTCTTGCCGTAGCGCATGAGGACTTTGGTGTCGGGGTTGGAGGTGGAGAGGAGTTCAGCCCAGGTCTTGGTTGGACCGGAGCCCCAGGTGCCGCTGATTGGGATCGTGGTGTCGAGGGCGTAGAACTGTTCGACGCGACCACCGAGGAGGGGAACGAGGGGGCCGGGCTGGCGCTGGGGCTGGAGGGCGTTGTCGATGGTCTTCATGGCGGAGCGCTGGGTGAGGACGAGGTGGCCGCCGCTATGGACGTAGTCGATGAGGTTCTTTGCTTGCTCGTCGGTTAGGACGTTCAGTGCGGGGGCGATGAGGAGCTTGTACTGCGAGAGATCGGCTAATGGAATCGAGGGGTTGACGATGTCGACGGAGTGGGTGAGGGCGCGGATGGCGCCGTAGTAGGCGACCATGGCGGCGAGGGGATCGAAGGCCTTGTTGTGACGCTGCCAGTTGATGGCCCAGACGGAGTCGTAGGAGTGGAGGATGGCGACGTCGGAGTGGACGGAGGTGCCGGCGAGGGCGGGGCCGGCCTTGGCGAAATCTGCGCCTAGTTGCGAGACTTCGGCATAGAGCGGGACGGGCGTGCCGTCGGCGCCGAGGAGGGTGCCATGGTATTCCTCCTGGCCGTTGAGGTCGGAGCGCCACTGCCAGTAGGAGACGGCGTCGGCGCCGTGACCGACGTCATGCCAGGCCATGGCGCGGACGGAGCCCTTGTCGAGGGAGTTGTTGTTGACTTGCCAGTTGACGAAGCCGGGCTGGGTTTCCATGACCCAGAAATTTTTGCGGAGGAAGCCGCGGGTGAGGTCGTGGGCGGCGCTGTTGTAGACGGGGTTGAGTTGGCCGGTGCCGACGTAGTCGTCCCATGAGGCGAGGTCGAGGTCTTGCGAGACGGTGTAGTGGTCGTAGCCGTCGAAGAAGCCCATCATGTTGGTGGTGATGAACTGGCGGGGATCAGCGTTGGCGCGGATGACGCCTAGCTGATTCTTCTGGTAGCTGCGCCAGGTGTCGGAGACGAAGCGCTTCCAGCTGAGGAGAAGGCCTGGATTGCCGTAGGTGGTTTCGATGGGGATCTGCGACCAGTCAGAGTAGGTCTGGCTCCAGTAGGCGGTAGTCCATTTGTCGTTGAGATTGTCGAGGGTGCCGTAGCGGGCTTTGAGCCAGGCGTCGAATCGGGCTTGGTCGGCGGGGCCGTAGGACTCGGCGGCGTACTCGTTATCTATCTGCCAGCCGATGACGTTGGGGTCGTGGCCGAAGCGATTGGCTAGCTGCTCCGCCATGGCGCGCGAGAGTTCGCGATACTTGGGATCGGCCCAGTTGAACTGCTGGCGGTTGCCGTGTTCGTCCCGACGACCGTCTTCCTTGATGCGGAGGGTTTCGGGATATTTGGTGGTGAGCCACGCGGGCGGCGCGGCGGAGGGTGTGCCGATGACGACGGCGATGTGATGGCGCTCGGCGGCACGGACGGCGTGGGCTAGCCAGTCGAGGTCGTATTGGCCTTCGGAGGGCTCGAGGTTGGACCAGGCGAATTCGGCGACGCGGACGAAGCGGATGTGGGCGGCTTCCATGAGGGAGAGGTCGGCGTCCCAGCGGGATTCGGGCCACTGCTCGGGATACCAGGCGGTGCCGAGGTAGAGCGCGGGTGGCGTGGTGGGTGCGGGCTTGGGAGGGGCCTGGGGGCGGAGGCTGGGGGCGAGAAGAACGGCGGCGGCGAGGGGAAGGGCAAGAAGCCGGACAGCGGAGTTCATGAGTTGATCCTACGGCGGATGGGGCGATGGGCTCTAGACAAACGTTATACCTAAAATGGTGAGGGGCTGGGCAAAGGTATTGCTGTCCTGATATGCTTCGACGCGAGAAGCGATTCGCACAACACTAAACCGTTTTAATAAAGACTTGCAAGATGGAAACCTATACGTGTAGGAATGGATTCGGCCCAGAGACGGGGTCGGCCGCCTGATCACAGCTTTGGGAGAGGAGAACATGATGAGGATCGGATCGATTGCGGGGAAGGGCTGTGTTCTGGCGGGGTTTGTGTTGATGAGCGCGGGCGCGTCGAAAGTTGGCGTGGCACAGACGGCGGCGAGGACGGTCAAGGGACCATGGATGAATGCGGGGCTGGATCCGGATAAGCGCGCGGATCTGATGATCAAAGAGATGACGCTGGATGAGAAAATCCAGCTGGTGCATGGGATTGGGTGGGGGCCGCTGCGTGCGGGCGCGTATGTGCCGGTGGCGGACAATGGCGGCGCGGGATTTGTGCCGGGGATTCCGCGGCTGGGGTTGCCGGATATTAATGAGGCGGACTCTGCGGTGGGGATTCGGATGGCGGCGGTGAGCAGCCGGTATGCGACGCTGCTGCCGAGCGTGATTGGGATGGCGTCGAGCTGGGACCCGAAGATGGGATTTCTGTATGGCGCGGTGATTGGGAGAGAGCTGCGCGACCAGGGGTACAACATGTCGATTGGCGGGGGCATGGACTTGATTCGCGAGCCGCGCAATGGGCGGAACTTTGAGTATGCGAGCGAAGACCCGGTGCTGGCGGGAACGATGGTCGGCGAGCTGGCGATGGGTGTGCAGTCGAACCAGATTATGGGCGACATCAAGCACTACGTGCTGAACGATCAGGAGACGGGGCGGAATACGTTGAATGCGGTGCTCGATAAGAGGGCGATGCAGGAGACGGATTTGCTGGCGTTCCAGATTGCGATTGGCATGGCGAAGCCGGCAGGCGTGATGTGCAGCTATAACCGCGTGAATGGGGACTTTGCGTGCGAGAACCAGTACGTGCTGACGGATGTGCTGAAGAAGGAGTGGGGGTTCAAGGGGTTCGTGCTTTCGGACTGGGAGGCGACGCATAGCACCGTGAAGGCGGCGCTGGCGGGACTGGATCAAGAGCAGCCGGGCGATGGATACTTTGGGGCTCCGCTGAAGAAGGCAGTGCAGGATGGGCAAGTGCCGACGGCTAGGCTCGACGACATGGTGCACCGGATTGTGCGGAGCATGTTTGCGACCGGCGTGGTGGACAATCCTCCGGTGCGCAGGGTAGTCGATCCGTTTAAGGGGCGTGACGATGCGCGGAAGATTGAGGAAGAGAGCCTGGTGCTGCTGAAGAATGAAGGCGGTATTTTGCCGCTGTCGGCGGGCGAGGGGAAGACGATCGTGATCATTGGCGGGCATGCGGATGAAGGCGTGCTGTCGGGCGGAGGGTCGGCGCAGGTGGATGCGCCGGGAGGGCGGCCGGGCGGATCGCAGTGGGGCGTGCCGGTGTACTTTCCGTCGTCGCCATTACAGTTTGTGACGGAACAGGCGGGGACTGGTGCGAAGGTGAGCTTCGATGCTGGCACCGATGTGGCGGAGGCGGCGAAGGCTGCGGCGAAGGCTCAGGTGGTGATCGTGTTTGTGACGCAGTGGATGAGCGAGGGCATGGACCGGCCGACGCTGAGCTTGCCGGATAATCAGGATGCGCTGGTGGAGGCCGTGGCGAAGGCGAATCAAAATACTGTGGTGGTCTTGGAGACGGGCGGGCCGGTGTCGATGCCTTGGCACGGGCGCGTGAAGGGGATTGTGGAGGCTTGGTTTCCGGGGATCGGCGGTGGCGAGGCGATCGCGAATGTGCTATTTGGGCGCGTGAATGCCTCGGGTAAATTACCGGTCACGTTTGCTGCGGATGAAAAGCAGCTGCCCCATCCGACGGTGACGGGACTGACGGCGACGACTGAGAATAACGGGATGAATGGCGGCGGCTTCCACGGCATGCAGTCCAAGAACTTTACGGTGGACTACAACGTGGAGGGGATGCAGGTTGGGTACAAGTGGTTCCAGGTGAAGGACGAGACGCCCCTGTTTCCGTTTGGATTTGGGCTGAGTTATACGAGCTTTGCGTACTCGGGTTTGACGGTGGCGCCGGGCGCGGAGAGTGTGAGCTTCGAGGTGAAGAATACAGGCGCGCGTGCGGGCGATGAGGTTGCCGAGGTGTATGTAACGCTGCCGAAGAGTGCGGACGAGCCGTTCCGGAAGCTGGTTGGATTTACGCGTGTGTGGGTGGATGCCGGTGCGAGCAAGACGGTGACGGTGCCGATCCAGCCGCTGTATTTAAAGGTATTTTCGGAGCAGAAGAATGGCTGGGAGCGGTTGGCGGGCGAGTATGTGATTGAGGTGGGTGGGTCTTCGGCGGAGCTGCCGTTGAAGACGGAGGTTTCGTTGACGGCGGAGTAGTGCAGGTCAGATTTTATGCGGGGTCCGTATGAGGAAAATTGCTTTCGTCGTGGTGTTGCTGAGTGTTGGGAGCTTCGCTGTCGCGCAACAGAAGCCGGGCGCGATTCCTGAGACGGCGGTGTATGCGGATAGTAGTGCGCCGGTGGATGCTCGGATTACGGACCTGCTGAAGCGGATGACGCTCGAGGAAAAGGTGGATGCCTTCAGCACGGATCCTACGGTGCCGCGGCTGGGTGTGGTGGGGACGGGGCACGTGGAGGGACTGCATGGGTTGGCGCTGGGTGGGCCGGGGCATTGGGAAGGCCACGCGGGGCGAGGGTATCTGACGGTGATACCGACGACGACATTTCCGCAGTCGAGGGGGTTGGGGCAGACGTGGGATCCGGAGCTGCTGAAGGCGGCGGCGGCGCAGGAGGCGTATGAGACGCGGTATGCGTTTGGTAAGTATCACCGAGGCGGGTTGGTGGTGCGGGCTCCGAATGCGGATTTGAGTCGGGATCCTCGGTGGGGGCGGAGTGAGGAGTCGTATGGGGAAGACCCGTATTTGGTGGGGACACTGGCGACGGCGTATACGCGGGGGCTGCAGGGGGATGGGACGTACTGGACGACGGCTAGCTTGCTGAAACATTTTCTGGCGAACAGCAATGAGAATCTGCGGACGTCGTCGTCATCGGATTTCGATGAGCGGCTGTTTCAGGAGTACTACTCCGTGCCGTTTCGGATGGCGATTGAGGATGGGCACTCGAATGCATTTATGACGGCTTATAACTCGTGGAACGGGAAGCCGATGATTGAGAATCCCGTGCTGCGGGATGTGGTGATGAAGGACTGGGGCGAAGATGGGATTATCTGCACGGATGGCGGCGCGCTGGCTGCGCTGGTGAAGGATCACAAGGCGTACAAGACGCTGCCAGAGGCTGTGGCGGCGACCGTGCATGCGGGGATCAATCAGTATCTGGATGACTACAAGCCGGCGATGGACGAGGCGTTGAAGCAGGGGCTGAT
>Ga0302316_10001196_pt1 | contig 21106 bp, 17 predicted proteins | sample III_Palsa_N3_2_FD_200456 | JGI IMG/M metagenome (GOLD analysis project Ga0302316, IMG submission 200456) | Peat permafrost microbial communities from Stordalen Mire near Abisko, Sweden - III_Palsa_N3_2 | ecosystem: Environmental > Terrestrial > Soil > Palsa > Peat permafrost | place: Sweden...
CTGATTCTCCCGCGCATGTTCCGTAGCCGCGCTGCTTCGCAATAAATTGAAGCCGCGAATGCTGCCTTCAAGATACGTGTCGTACCATCCCGAAACATGCAGCGCAGGCATGTCTATTAAATGTGAACGCTCATTCACATCCAACGCACTCCAGTACTCTCCCGGGCTATCGTGCTCGAACCAGTCGCGCACATACGAGGGCAATTCCTGATCAACTATGGCCGGATGCTCCGCATACGGAAGATGCGCAGCCTGCGCACGCACATTGGCCCATGCCGCTTCGAGCTTCGCGCTGGCCTCGCGCAACCCCAGCCGCCGCGCATCCTCCTTCAACATCTGCAATCCCCAGCCCAGCGACGAAGCCAGCCGCAGTGCGCCGTTGTGATAAAACCATCCGCGATACAGGTCGCATGCGGTCATCGCCGGCGCAATGCATTGCAACCCCTCGGGCCGTTCGGCAGCGGCCAGCAGTTGCGTCGCACCCTGGTACGAGAAGCCATACATCCCGATGCGCCCGTTGCACTCGGCCCGCGTCCGCAGCCACTCGATCGTCTCCGCGCCATCGTGGCCCTCATGGCGAAACGGATAGAATTCACCCTCCGAACCGCCGCGCCCACGCACATCCTGGATCACCACGTTGTAGCCGCGCCGCGCAAACCACGCCGGATGCGCATACACAACCGTTGACGCAATATCGCGCCCATAAGGCTGCCGCATCAACAGCGTCGGATGTGGGCCTGGCCCAGCAGGGAAGTAGTGGTCGGAGACCAGTGTCACGCCATCGGACAAGCGAAAGCGACCGCCGCGCTCCAGCGTAACCCCATCGCCACAATCTATCCGCGTGTTCTTTGCCATGCGTCCCTGCTTCTACTTTCGCACTACGGCTTGTAGTTGTTCTCGTAGTGAAACGCCGCTTCCAGCGCGGCGGCGGCCTTCTTCGCCGCGGCCGCGATCCATCGCTCGCCATTCTCCGCGGTCGCTGGCCGCGGATCGCCCAGCACGCCACTCGCCGCAATGTCGCGCGTCAACCACGCAAAGTTCACGGCGCCTTTCTCCGGCGAAAGAATGCTCTCATCCTCCAACGTCGCAATATAGTTCACCGTGTAAGCACTGGTGTCGACAAGCTCCGGCGTCGCGGCCAGCAGCAGCGCGGTCTCCCACTCGCCTGCATGGAAACCATACTTCGCCTCTTGCTCGCTCAGCCCTTCAGCCTTCGCGCCCGCCGCGCCGCCCATGTGAAAAGCCCGCAGCCCAAACTCCGCCCTCAGATCGCGGGCCATCACATCCACCAACGCCGAGTTGCCGCCGTGCGTGTTGTACAGCACCAGCTTCTTGAAGCCCGCAGCCACCACGCTCGCACCGATATCGTGCAGTACCGCCATAAACGTCGCCGCCGATACCGACAGCGTTCCCGGAAACCCGATGTGCTCATTGCTCTTGCCATAGCAGACCGATGGCAGGGCATACACCGGCATATCCGCAGGCAATAAATCCAAGGCACGACCCAGCAACACATTGCCGATCAACGTATCGGTGGCGAGCGGAAGATGCGGCCCATGCTGCTCGATCGCCGCGGTGGGCAACACCAGCAGCGTGCTTTCCTTCGGCAGCGCCTCTACCTGCTTCCAATTCAGATTGGCAAACTGCCGCGCATCACTGATCCAGGTCTTCACTCTGCTTCGCCCTTTCTACTACTTACTACTTACCCACTACTACTTGCCGTTCAAACGTCGCCATCTTCCCCGGGTTCATCAAGCCCTTCGCATCATAGCGATACTTCGCCTGCAACTGCACATTATCTTCGCGATAGCGTCCACCACCCTCGACGTTGTTCACATGCGGATTCGCCACAAACACGCCATTCGCCCGGCAAAAGCCGATCATCTCATTCAGCCGCTGCTCCGTCGTAAACCGCACCACGGGTATCGCCGCGGGGAAGATCGTGCCCGCACCATTCTTCATCCACTCCACATGATGCAGAAACTCATCGCCGAACTTTGCCTTCAGCAGCGCAAGCTGCTCCCGCGCGCGCGCTGCGTCGAAGCTGCATTGCAGATAGGTATACGCCGGGTCCGCCTTCATCGCCCACAGCGTCGTATGGTTCCATGTGTAATCGGAGAGCAGCGGAGCCGACTTCAATCCCGCATACGGCGCAGACCAGGTTACCTCGCCGCCGGCAGCACGCGCCTTTTCGTCGAACGCCACGCGTTGCTCCTCCGCGATCAGCGCAAAGATCAGCGCCTGCCCCTCGCGCACCAGCGTCTTCACCGGCGAAAAGAATGAAGGGATAGGCCACTCGAAGACGGTGATCAACCGCTTCGTCCACACCGCGTCTTTCGCAATCGACTCGCTGAAATCGAACGCCTCCGCAAAGCTCGTAAACGCCACAGCACACTGCGCCCACGCAACCGCCGGCGTCAGCGCAAGCCATATCTTTGTGATGACGCCATTCGTTCCCCACGAGTGCATGATCTCGTGAACGGCGTCGCCCTCATGCAGCACCACGCGAGGCTCAGCCTCCATCGTCACAACCTCGATCGCGCGCACGGTCTTGAAGTCACGCAAGCCTCCATGAGCCACCGACCCAACACCACCCGACCCGCCGCCCAGAAACCCGCCCAGCGACGCCTTTGCAATCGTCGACGGATAACACCGCAGCTCCCAACCCACCTCGCGCGCGGCATTCTCCAGCGCTCCCAGCTTCACCCCGGGCTCACACACCCCAACGCCGTCCGCCGTAATCTCCAAGATTCTATCCAGCAGTTGCAGGTCCAGCACCACGCCGCCGAACAGCGGCACCGCCTGCCCATAGTTCCCCGTCCCCGCGCCACGCACCGTCACCGGCACATTCTGCGCATGGCAATATCGCATCACGCGAACGATTTCCTCCTTCGTAGCCGGCTGCACCACCACATCGGCACGCTTGCCATCGAGCAGCGGCCGCAGCACCGGCGAGTACCAGTAGAAGTCCCGCGAAAGCCGCTCCACCACCTGCGGATGCGTCAGCACGCGCGTCGCATCGCCGAGCACTTCACACAACGCGCTGGCGAGATCGTTCATAACCGCTCCTATACCTTTACTCGCCCCGCCTGCTGCTCCACGTCTTGAACGCCTTCTGCATATTCGGGTGCGTGAACAGGGCCACGCACACCTCTCGCTCAATCGGCCCCTCCACAACGCACTTCATATCCGAGCGCTCCACAACCTCCGCAGCCGGGATATGAATCTGCAAACAAAAGCGGTTGGCATCGGCAATGGTCGCCCCATAGACCACGCGGTCCAGTCCCGCCCACAGAGCATTGGCCATGCACATCGGGCAGGGCTCGCAGGTGCTGTACAGCGTATAGCCGCGCAGCGAAAAAGACTTCAGCTTCTTGCACGCCAGCCGCACCGTGCGCACCTCCGCATGGGCGCTGGGATCGCTCTGCTTCGCCACAGCATTCGTCGCCCGCATCAGCCGTTCCCCAGTATCGCTATGCACAATCTCAGCGCCAAACGGCACCGGCCTCACCGTCTCCAGAGTGCGCGCAGTCCACTTCGCCAGCGCCCGCATCCGCTCCGCATCCAGCACGCCCGTCGTCTTCAATGCCATACTCGAACCTAGCACGACCAGGGCTGCGGGTCAGGACGGTTTGGCAGCTGCCGCGGCAACCTTAGCCGCGTGCTCTCTGACCTTGGCAAAAACCACCAGGACGCGCGCCTCTTCCACCGGGCCAACCAGGATGTAGGGATGGTCCGTAACAGCGAGGACATCGGCACATCGGAGCCTGGGCCCATGCGAGCCGGGCTGACGATACTCCGGAGTGGCGGCCCCGTAGACAACGCGGTCGAGTTGGGCGTTGAGACAACAGACCGTACACATGATGCAGGGTTCGCCGGTGGTGTACAGCGTATAGCCCTTCAGCGAGTTCTTCTGCAGCTTGGCGCACGCCAGCCGGATGGTATTGACCTCGCCATGCGCGCTGGGATCATGCGTCGGCTGGACCGTGGCCACCCCGCGCATCAACTCTTCGCCCGTCCTGGTATCGACGATGGAAGCACCAAATGGCGACGGCGAAACGGGGTCGAAAACGCGTTCCGTGTACTCGGCCAGCGCAATCATGGTCTTCTTGTCGAATTCGGTGGCCGCCGGATCGGTCGGCTGGGGTGGGGGATTGAACGCAGGCGCTGCCTGCTGCGCTCCGGCAAGCATGGGCGCAGCCACCGCCAGAGACGCCATCTGGAGGAACGAACGGCGGGAGGGAACATCCTTAATGGAATGCGCTATCTCTGCAAAATCCGTAAACGTATCGAATTTCATGCGCCATCTCCTCCTGGTTGGAACAGATCGTAAAATTCGATGATGTCTAGGCCCGCAAATTAGCTAGGCGAGCCTCGCCTTGCGCACTGCGACCAATATTGGATCGGCCCGGCCTGTCGAGTTGGAGTTGTCCGCCTGGGCTCAGGCCGGCTTGGCGGCTGCTTTGGCTGCCTGTAGCGCCCTGAGCTTGGTGATGATTTCGACGCAGCGGTCCTTTTCAACGTGGCCCACCAGGATGTAAGGATGAGGGTTCCGGCTGAGGATCTCCGCACAACGCATGGGGGGAAAGCGTGGGTCGATTGTAGTGGCGCTGGCCTGCCGGGCGTCCGGTGTTGCGGCACCGTAGACGACGCGGTCGAGTCCAGCATACCCACAGCACATCGAGCACATGGCGCAGGGTTCGACGGTGGTATAGAGCGTGTAGCCCTTGAGCGAGCGGGAACCAAGCTTCTTGCACGCAAGACGGATGGTATTGACTTCGCCATGCGAACTCGGATCGTTTTCGATCGCGGACATATTCACCGCTCGCATCAACTCTTCGCCGGTAGTGGTGTTGACGATGGCCGCTCCAAACTGCGTCGGGCCGGCCGTCTTGAACGAGAGCTCGGTGAACTCTGCCAGCGAACGCATCACCTTCGCGTCGAACTCAGTGCCTTCGAGGGTAGGGACTTGCGGTGCGGCAACCAAGGTAGTCTGCGCTTCTGCGAGTACCGGAGCAGCCATGAGGAGGGAAGCCGAGCGCAGGAACGTGCGCCGGGAAGGGGTTGCTGTGCGGGAAGTTGCTAATTCGGTGAGGCTCTTAAAATCGGCGGGGAACATAGACTACCTCCTTGGGGTTGTCATGCTTGGTCCTGGGGATTAGGCCACACGCTGAATTTCAGCGCAGTATGTAGGGTTCACCGACAGAATAACAGCAGATGCGTCCCCGCACACACTTCCCGATAGAATTTGCTTATGGTTCCGCCCGAAAGTCCGCTCGCCGCGCTGCGCCGGCGCTTCCGCGACGGCACAGAGACGCCACTCGCCGCGCTCGAGACATCGTTCGCGCACGCCAACAGCAACACCGGCCACAATGTTTACCTCGCGCGCGAGGAAGCCTGGTCCCGCAGTGAAGCGGCGTCCCTCAACCCAGCAGACCTTGAAGCCCAGCCGCTCTGGGGCACTCCCATATCGCTGAAGGACTGCTTCGATCTCGCCGGCTTCCCCACTTCCTGCGGCTCCAGCTTCTACCGCGATCACAACGGCATCGCCGCCGAGGACTCATCCATTGCCGCTCGCCTGCGCGCAGCCGGAGCCATCATCACCGGCAAGACGCATCTTCACCAACTCGCCTACGGCATCACCGGAGAGAACAGCGACTTCGGCGACTGCCTCCAACCATACGACTCTACGCAACTCACCGGTGGCTCCTCCTCCGGCGCAGCGGCCAGCGTCCAGGAAGGCTCCGCGCTGGCCGCCATTGGCACCGACACCGGCGGCTCCATCCGCGTGCCCGCCGCGCTCTGCGGCCTCTCCGGCTTCCGCGCCTCAATCGCTCTCGGAGCCGGTTTGTGGCGCGGCGGCGCGCATCTCGCACCCTCCTTCGACACCCTCGGCTGGCTCTACCGCGACCTCCGCGACGGCCCCACCCTCGCCCATGCCCTCTTCGATCTTCCTCCAGCCCAGCCCCCGCAACTCAGTTCGCTCCGCATCGGCATTCCTCACGACGCCTTCCTCCACGACGCCGAACCGGCAGTCCTTGACGCGCTCCACCACTGGCAATCGCGTCTTGAAGACCATCACGTCTCCTTTGGAATCTTTGACGCAGGCTTCTGGAACGACGCACTCAGCATCTTCAATCCCATTCAGGCCTCGGAGGCCGCGACGCTCCACGCCGGCCGCTTCCACCACTTCGAGCCTGCGATTGCCGAACGTCTTACCAGGGGCGCGTCTATCTCTCCGCAAGAACTCCAAGCCTTCCAAGCCCAGCGCTCCCTCTTCTGCGACCGCACGGCCCAGCTCTTCGACCGCTTCGACTACCTGCTGCTCCCGTGCAGCCCCATGATCGCCCTCCTCGCCGGCGCGGACCACGCCCTGACGCGGCCGCGCATCCTGCGCTACACCGCTCCCATGAGTCTCGCCGGCCTGCCGGTCGTCACGCTCCCGGGCCTCACGCCCGGCGACACTCCGGGTGGCCCATCTTTGAATCCGGGTGGCCCATCTTCGGCGACTGTTTTATCGGCGCCTAAGGTGGGTTGGCGCAACTGCGGGCTACAACTCGTCGCCTCATCCGGAGCGGACGCCGCACTCCTCGCCCTTAGCGCCTCGCTCGCACATTTCGTCGCTGCTTAGCCTCCAACCGTCGCGCGAGATGCTACGCTGCACCCATGCAGCCCGTTTTCAAGCGTCAAGCGCGTCGCTCGTTCCTCTCCTCGATGGCCCTGCTCTCAGGCTCGGCCTTCGTCGCCGGTCTCCCGCTTGCCGGTTGCCACTCGCGTCGTGGCAGCTCCGGCCTCACTCTCGTCAAGTTCCAGACCGACTGGTATCCGCAACCCGAGCACGGCGGCTTCTACAACGCTCAACTCAAGGGCTACTACAAGGCCGAGGGTCTCGACGTGCAAATCCTTCCCGGCGGCCCTTACGACGCCAGCGAAGGCCTCGTCGCCAGCGGCGCGGTGCAGTTCGGCATGAACTCCTCGGACCACGTGCTCGAAGCCATCGCCAACTCCGGCGAACCCCTGCTCGCCGTCGGCGCCACCATGCAGCACGACCCCCAGGGCCTACTGCTGCACGCCGGCTCTCCGGTCCATACCTGGACGGACCTCGACGGCCGCACCGTCGCCGTCAAGCCCGGATCTACCTGGTGGGAGTTCATCCGCAAGCGCTTCCACCTCGATCGGGTCCACGAGATTCCCGCGACCTTCAGCGTCGCCAACTTCCTCCAGGACCCCAACTACATCCAGCAGGCCTTCGTCACCTCCGAACCCTTCTTCGCGCAGAAGGCGGGCGTGCCCACGCGCATGTTGCTCAACAGCGATGCGGGCTACGACCCCTACCGCGTCTTCTACACCTCGCAGGCTTACGCCCAGCAGTATCCAAACGTCGTCGCCGGCTTCACCCGGGCGTCGGTCCGCGGCTGGCGCGATTACCTCGCAGACCCCACCGCCGTGCATACCCTCATCCAGAAGCTGAACCCCGCCCTCAACCCCGAGTGGATGAACTACAGCTATCAGGCGCTCAAGAGCGGCGGCTTTGTCTCCGGCCACAGCAACCCAGACAACTCGAGCGACCCGTCAGCGTCCCAACTGGGCCAGTTCGATCCAGCCCGCTGGACCACGATGTACCGCCAGTTACTCGACCTGAAGGTCATCCAGAAACCCATCGACCCCGCCACGGCCTTCACCACAAAGTTCCTGAAGTAACCCGGCTCGCCGACTAGCTTGCTGTCAAACTTGCTAGGCTGTTCGTTCGCTTAGCGCCGGCGGCGCGGCCATATCACAGCCCAGGCCGAAGGCCTGGGTACACAGCCCCACAGCGCAAGAGGGCTGTAAGCCCGATCTAAAATGCCCGAAAACCACGCATAGCCCTGGTCGATGCGCTCTAGCCAAACAGAAAGGCCCGGAGATTCTCTCCGGGCCTTTCTGTTTCGTTGTCTGCAATCCAGAAGCTATTGGATCACTAGGTTGAAGGTGGTTGTGGGGCTGATATTCGGGCTGGCCGACGTCGCTCCAACACCTGTTGCGGTGACGGTAACGGTGCTGCTACCCGTTGGCGTGGTGTTGCTGGTAGTGCTGCTGCTGCAACCGTTGGTCGCCATGATGCCGCAGAGCAGGACCGCAAGCACCATCAACTGGCGTCCGCGGACCGTAAGCTTCTTGCGTCCCAGCGCCAGCAGACCCGCCAGCATCATCGCCGGTAGCCAGAGCAGGCCGGCATAGAAGCTGCTGGTTCTGGTCGACACCGCACCGATCGTTCCCGAGGTGGTGATCACCAGGGAAGCATAGTGAGCGCCATCGGCACCGTCGAAGACGAGCGGCTGCGGCACGAAGGTGCAGGTTGTGTAAGCCGGCAAGCCCGAGCAGGACAACGCCGCCGAACCCGTCCAGTTACCCACGACCGTACCGGTCACGACCAGCGGACCCGAGGTGCCATGCGCCACTGTCACGGTGCCGGGCGGCACAGAGATGGTGAACGCAGGGGCAATCGTAGTCACGCTGATAGTGCTGCTGGTGGTTGACTTGTAGAAGTTGGTGTCACCCGAGTAGGCCGCGCTGATTGTGAAGGCCCCGATGGCGGTTGGCGCCCTCACCGTACCCGTCGCCACTCCGTTGACCACGCTGCCTGTTCCGAGAATGTTTGCCGGAAGGATAGCCCCGTTGTAGAACGTTACCGTTCCGCCAACTTGCGTCGAGGTAGCCAGCACAGGGGAGACCGTACCGACCACGGTGAACAGCTCACCCGCGCCGACCGGGTTGACCGGCACGGAGACGGCAAGCGTCGTGATACCGACCGCGACGGACAGCGTGTTGGAGGTCACCGTGGCGTAGTTGTTATCGCCGGAGTACACCGCCGAGAACACGTGGTAGCCCGGAACAACCGCGCCCGAGGTGAAGTTCGTGTCGTACTGCTCATAGTTCGGCAGGAAGGCGAGGGTCGATGTTCCCAGCGAAGTAGCTGCACCGCCATTGGCCGCATCCATGTAGCTGACGCTGCCGGTTACGGGCGGGGTCGGCGCCCTGGTTGGCAGAGTAGCCAGTGTCAGCACGACGTTGAACGCATAGCCCGAGCCGATATTGCCATTGACCTGCGAGGACAGACCGATGGTCGGGGTGTTCTTGTTGATGACGTACGGTACCGTCACACCCGTGGCTGTGGCCGCGGCTGGGACAGTGGTGGTACCGCCATAGACCGCGGTAATCGGATGCGTCCCGGCAATCAACGTAGCGATATTCAGCGTAGCGATGTGCGTTGTGCCCGTCGTGCCGGTACCGATTTCGACAGGAACACCGGAGATGCTGTCGAAGAACGTGACCGTTCCGCTGGTTGCTGTCGTGACCGTGGCCGAGATGGAGGCCGTCCCGAGCACCACAGGAATGGTCCCTGTTTGAGCATTGACGGCGAGCGTTGGGGCCGTGCCGGTAATCACCGTAATGGTCGCGGCAGTGGAGGTCGCCGGACCATAGTAGGTGGCGCCGCCTACGACTCCGCCGGTGGCTCCCGCGAAGGTGCCCGTAATGGCGTGGGCGCCCGTCGTAAGAATGTTGCAGGGAGTCGCTGTGCACGAGAACGTAACCGAGCCATTGGCCGCCGCAACCATCGCAGCAGTACCCAGGACAGTACCCGTCGTGGTGTCCGTAAAGGTCACGGTACCGACGGCGGGAACACCGCCGTTCAGAGGATCGAGCGTCGCCATGGTGGCATACAGCGTGTAGACGCCACCGGTGGAGATGTCAGGCGTACCGGCCGTCACCCTAATTGTCTGCGTCGCCGCGCCGACCACGAAGGAGAACGGAGTTGCCGATGCGGCATTGTAGGTGGTGTCGCCCGAGTAGCTGATGTTCGCCGTCCACGTGCCGGGAGCGAGTACGAACCCGGAGAAGGCGATGTCGTCACCGGCGATGCCGAGACCTGCATCGTAGTAGGCGCCACCGTCATAGAACTGGCCGACACCATTGATCTGGAACCCGTTCGGATCCACACCGGTGGTGTAGACCGGCAACGCGGTCCCGCCCGTGGGGGTCAGAGCGAAGCTGATGGTCCCCGACGGCGTGCCGTAGTTCGCACCTGGATCAATAAGCCCTGCTTGGATGTACACATTCGTGGCATAGGGGAACAGCGTGGTCGGAGTCAGCGTGTAATTGTTCGCTATCTCATAAGCCGCCGCCGCAACGGTGGGGGTAATGGTCGCAATCGTCACCGTGGTGCAGGGGCTGCTGCTGCCGCCGAAGTTCGTGTCGCCACCGTAATGCGCATAGATGCAGTAGGTGCCGCCGGGAAGGTCGCTGAAGGACCCGGTTCCGGTCCCGCCGGAGAGCGTGATCCAACCCAGGCCGCCATATATCTGCTGCGCGATGATGCCGACGTCCCCAGTGGGCGTACCGGGTGCACCGGCCGGTGTCACCGTCACGGAGATGTTATACGTGTCGCTGGCAGAACCGGTGGTCGGAGAGATCGTCATCGTAGTCTTGGTCGCGTTGAAGTTGACCGCACTCCAGTTCGTCGCCAGGTTGTACACGTCCGGAGAATCCAGTCCGACAGTCAGATCGAACCCAGGGCCCCCGTTCCAGCCGATCTCGTCCGTCGTAACGGTCCTGGATCCCGGAACGTCGTTCTGATAAATCTGGCTATCGTGGAAGGAGCAGCCGGCAGTCGCCACATAAGCGCTGGCGATGCAAGGCGTTGTGGTTGTGCCCGCACCGGTCTCGACTGCTGCAGCGCGATAGTAGTAGTAGTTCGGCACGCCCTGGCGGCCGCCGTTCATCTGGTTGATCAGTGCCTGTGCGCCCGCCATGGTCGGCGACGCCACCGAAGTTCCACCGACGATACCAAACTCATACAGCGCACCTGAAGCAGTCAACGTGCAGGAACCTTCCGAGCACAGCACGGTGCCGTCATGGTAGACCGCCGCATTCAGCGCGACGTCCGGCATGTAACGGTGAGGACCGGGGACGACGAAAGCACTAGACGGAATCGTGGCCTCGGGTAAGGAGCCTGCCGGCGGATTTGGATCTGTAGTGGGGACTCCTGGGCCGACCTGCCAGCTGGGTGTCCCATAGTAGAAGCTGATACCGCTGCCGCCGCCGGTAAAGCCGCCATAGGTGTTGGTACCGAACTTGCTCTCATTCCAGACTTCATCCGGCACGAAGCTCTTCGCGCTCTCATAAGGGATGGCGGTATTGTAGCCAGACCAGTACTGGGTCGCTCCGGGCGTGTTATAGGAGGCGCCTTCGTTGAACTGCGTTCCGCCAACCGACACGTTGTATGGTGTGGAACCGAGACCGTTCACAGTGTAGCCGGCAGTTGGCGCACTGGCCGCAGTCGAGTAGTAGGCACCGCAGGTATCCGGGCCGTCGTCGCCGCTGGAGATGAAGAACGATTGCCCCTGCGCCGCGCCCTGCTCGTAGACAAAGGCATAAAACGCATTGCCGCCCGCGCCGAGGTCGCCCTCGCACTCGCCATAGCTCATGCTGAAGATGTCCGCCGCGTTGTCTTCGATCACATACTCCACCGAGGAGTCGACGCCACCGCCAACATCGCTGTTGCCGGAGGTATAGAAGATCTGGTTGGCCAGCGGGGCCATCGCGCCCGAGACTTCGAGATCCAGGTCGGACTCGGTGTCGTCGGCGATGATCCCGGGATCGGTGCCGATCTGCACGCGGGTGTAGTTGTTGACCGGCAGGCCGAAGATGCTGCGATAGATCTGGATGTCGCTGAGCAGCACGTCCGTCTGCCCGATGATGCCGAGGGTGACGCCCTGGCCTTGAATGCCCTGGGCGAACAACGGGTTCGTGTCATAGATGGTGGCAAGATCGGCGCCGCCCACAAACTCACCGTTGGGGAAGGTCGTGCTGGTCGGCGTGCTGGTGTTCGGAGAGTCGGTCCATGGCACCGCGGAGATCACCTTGCCCGTCGTGGGGTCAACCGTGACCCTCAGCGCCTTGGCGTCCCGCTTGTAAGGAAAGTTGTTAAGCGCCTCGGGGCCGAGCACAACTGGGGTCAAGGCCGTTGGAATCGAAAAATCCTTGGAGTTGGAGAAGCGAACATCGCCATTCGCCGTCACGTAGTTGTGTATCTCGGTATTGAAAGCTGCTTCCACCTGGGCCGAGGTGCCGCTGAAGGTGATGATGCGGCCACCTTTAGCGACCTTGTCTACTATAAAACCGGAGTCCTTCAGCCACGCCGTGACCTTTGCGATATCCGACTTCTCCACACCGAAGTACTCGCCGAAGCTCTCAGGAGTCACCCACTGGTGATAGTTCGGGTGGTTCTTGTCCTGCTGTTCATCCAGCAGGCTATGCAGGGCAAACTCCTGCTCGTCCGTGCTCTTCATCACCAGCATCATGTGATTCATCGGCGTATTCGCGGCGGCCCGGCCCATGTCCTGCGCACCGGAAAGCCGGTGCTCCGGGTGACTGTTCGCAACGACCGTCACCTTGGTCACATCGACCTTGTCCATGATGCGCGCCTTCGGGCTCACACTGATCTTGGGATGCGTGTTGACCGCCGGCGGCGTGGCGTAAGCGAAGGCGGAAGAAACCAACAGGGCGGCGATGCTCAGGACTTTGACGGCGCGGTTCACGAGAAGGGACAAGGTAGGACTCCTTGGAAGTAAATAAGAGAGACTCGATGCCTGCCCACGTTCCTGTGGGTGCGGCAAGGCGGCAGTGACAGATACCCTGGGGCCGGGTTTGATTCACGGATCAAACCACAACAGCAGGCAAGGCGAGGTGCATGGATAGCTGTAAAGTTAGTGACTGTCCAGCAGTCTGTCAAGGATTTCTCTAAATGTGCCCTAAATCAGGTGCAATTCGACTCCAAAAAACCGCCGCCGCACCCCTCAGCCGCAACGCAGGCTCGCTGGCCAGGACTCAGAACGACACGCCATAAATTGCGATCAAGATGAGATGATGAGCTATAGATGAAGCCGCGCATCGCCATCCCCGTTCCCACCAGCACCGACATCCCCTACAACGGACGCGCCTGGCCGGCCTACGCCACTGCCATCACCCGCTCCGGCGGCGAGCCCATCCAGATCGACCTCACCGCCTCGCCCGCGCAGATCCTGGAGATCGCCCGCACCTGCCAGGGCGTCTGCCTGCCCGGCAGTCCCGCCGACGTCGACCCCGGCCGCTACGGCGCCGACCGCGACCCCGCCACCGATCCCGCCGATCCAGCCCGCGAATCCGCCGACAATATATTGCTGGAAGACGCTGCGGACCATGCCAAGCCCGTGCTCGGCATCTGCTACGGCCTGCAATCGCTCAACGTCTGGCGCGGCGGCTCGCTGATCCAGGACCTCACGCCGCTGCCCGTCAACCACGCCGCCGGCAGCAGTGTCGCCATCGCCCACACCGCCCTCATCGCCGAAAACAGCCTGCTCGCCTCGCTGCTCGGCCCAACAGAAGCACCGGACACCGGCGGCTTTCTCCGCCTCCCCATCAACACCAGCCATCACCAATCCGTCTCCTCCCCCGGCGACGGCCTGCGCATCGTCGCCCGCTGCCCCGACGACGGCGTCGTCGAGGCCGTCGAGAACGATCCCATCTGGCCCTCCGAGGCCGGCCCGCAGTTCCTCCTCGGCGTTCAGTGGCATCCTGAGCGCAGCTACGACATCAGCCCAACCTCCCGCGCCCTCTTCGACCGCCTCATCACCGAAGCCGCAAAAATCCCTTTAGGCTAACCAATAGCGATGCCGACCCTCCCCTCAAACCGCATCGCCGACCTTCTGGAACCGTATCTGGAAGAATCGCAAGCAATTGATAAAGAAACACTTATATCCAATCTAAGCCTCTACCTCGACCTCCTGCTTAAATGGAACGCCCGCACCAACCTCACCGCCATCCGAGACCCCGAAGCCATCGTACAGCGCCACTTCGGCGAAAGCCTCTTCGCCGCCCGCATCCTCACCCAAAAGCTGGCCCCCGCCGCGTCCCTGCTCGACTTCGGCGCCGGCGCCGGCTTTCCCGGCCTCCCTATCCAGATCTACCAGCCCACGCTCCGGGTCACACTGGCAGAGTCGCAGGGCAAAAAGGCCGCCTTCCTGCGCGAAGCCGTCCGCACCCTCGCGCTCTCCACCGAAGTCTGGCCGGACCGCGTCGAAGCCATGCCCGCCAACCGCCGCTTCGATTGCATCGCCCTGCGCGCCGTCGACCGCATGGACACCGCCCTCAAAGCGGCCACCACCCGCGTCGAACCCAGCGGCCTGCTAGCCATCCTCGGTGGCGACGACCCCGAGCCCGCTCTCGCCCCATGGCCCAGCCTCTCCTTCGATGTCCCGCAGAGCGACCACCGCCGCCTGCACCTCTACTCCGCCCCAGCCTAACACCCTCCCCGCCTCTCTTGCCCTCCCCACTATCTCCCCGCTCGCGGAACGAATGCAGTTTTTATTTGACCCCTTATTTCATCTGGTCTACGATCTTTTTGCATCTCGCTCCACAAGACAGTGTTTTGAACCTTAGGCCCCAGCAGCTTCTTCATCTGGAGTGTGTCCATGCGCCTGGCTCAGCCCTTCTGCCTCTCTGTTACGCTCCTTCTCACAGGTTGCTCCCTTAGCCCCACGGCTCCGCTAACGCCCGCCACCGGCCCCGCAATCAGCGGTGTCGTTCACGGTGGCCAACAGCCGATCTCAGGCGCGAGGGTCTATCTTGCAGCCGCGGGCGCCACCGCGTACGGAGGGCCCATCTCCTCGCTGCTGAACAGCAACGTGGCGACCAATAATCCCGGACAGTCGGGTCAGGACGGCAACGGCCACTACTACGTGCTCACCGACTCCAACGGGAACTTCAAAATCTCGGGCGACTACACCTGCACCTCCGGCCAGGTCGTCTACGTCCTCACCTACGGCGGCAGCGCCAGTGCCGGCGTCAACGACTCTGCCATGCTGATGGCCATTCTCGGCACCTGCCCCTCCGGCGGAAACTTCGCCACCTCCACCCCATTCATCACCGTCAACGAGGTCACCACTATCGCCGCCGCCTATGCTATGGCGGGCTTCGCAGTAGACGTCAACGATGTCTCCAGTTCCAACACCGCGCTCTCGATAACCGGCATCCAGAACGCCTTCGCCAACGCCGGCAACCTGGTCAGCCTGGCCACCGGCTTTGCGCTGGCCACCACCCCCAACGGCAACGGCACCGTCCCGCAGGCCACTATCAACACCCTCGCCAACATCCTAGCCGCCTGCGTCAACACCAACGGCACCGTCACGGGCGGCCTCAATCCCACAGCCTGCTACACCCTCTTCCAAAACGCACAGAGCAATGCCGCGACGCCCGTCGTTCCTACCGATACCGCCACAGCGGCCATCAACATCGCCCACAGCCCCGCAGCCAACGTGTCTGCCTTGTACAACTTACAGGTAGCCACCGCCCCCTTTGCGCCCACCCTCGGCACCCTGCCCAACGACTTCACTCTCGGCATCAGCTTCACCGGCGGCGGCCTGGCTTCGTCCCTCGGCATCGCCATCGACGCAGCCGGAGAGGCCTGGGTCACCAACTTCACCAGCAACAGCATCACCAAATTCTCCCCCCTGGGCGCGGTCCTCTCCGGCGCCGGCGGTTACACCACTGGCGGCTTCGACAACCCCATCGGCATCGCCATCGACACCTCCACCAACGTCTGGGTCGCCAACGAGCAGGGCTATAACGTCATCGAGCTCCACAGCTCCGGCTCCCCCTACACCAACTCGCCCTACGACGGGGGCATCGATAACCCCATCGACGTTGCCATCGACGCCTCCGGCAATGCCTGGCTCTCCGCCTTCGGCAACAGTGTCACCAAGATCGCCCCCGCCGGTGCCTCCATCTCAACCTACAGCAGCATCGGCGGCCTCGACTATCCCCGCGGCATCGCCATAGACGGCTCCGGCTACGCCTGGACCACCGACTACTACAGCAACGGCATCACCGCGCTCTCCAACGCCGGTTCGCCCACCGCGGGCTCGCCCTACTCCGGCGGAGGCGTCAACGAACCTATCGCCATAGCGATGGACGGCGCAGGCAACGCCTGGATCTCCAACTACGGCAACAACTCGGTCGCTAAGCTCGCCAACTCAGGCTCGGCCATCTCCTCCTCTGCGGGATACACCGGCGGAGGCCTCAACAAACCCAACGAATGCGCCATCGCCATCGACGGCGCCGGCAGCGCCTGGATCGCCAACCAGGGCAGCAACAGCGTCACCGTGATATCCAGCGCCAACGCCTTCCTCTCCGGCGCCAACGGCTTCACCGGCGGCAGCCTCAACACCCCCTCCTCCGTCGCCATCGACGGCTCCGGCGATGCCTGGATCGCTAACTCCGTCGGCGCCACCGTCACCGAGCTCATCGGCGCGGCAGTCCCCGTCATCACCCCCATCTCCGCCGGCCTGCCCGTCACACCAACCGCCAATGGGACCAGCAACCTCGGCACCCGCCCCTGACCCAAAATCCTGTCAAGCCCCCCAACCCCGCCAGAAACCACAAAACCCTTGTCAACACTGGCGATTTCTCTCAAAAATACTTTGCACATGTATTTCCCCGCATCCGCTATTCTGTTAATAGACCTTTGCGTAACTTTGCTCTTCTCTTTGCGAACTTTGCGTCAAGGTTCGTGCTCCTCTCCAAAATAAGCAGCTATGGGGTTGCGTATCTCCAGTAATGCAGCCAGTTGTGACTGAAAATCTAAAATTTCGCCTCAACACGGCATTTAGAATCAAGACTTTACAATCAAAGAATTTGCGTAACTCCTTTGCCGTCTAGAGTTTGAGCGAAAACATAGGGGGGGGGATCATTTTTAGCTGTTTGATTGCCGTCCAGACAGCATGTTCCACGTGGAACATCTCATTTCCAACCGCAGGAGACGCCCAGCGCCTCAACGCCATCCAACAGCTATGAGTCACCTCAATTGGGCCCGTTTGTCAGTTCTTCTGTGTACCCTCACAGCCTTCACCCTCACGCCAATCGCCGCATTCGCTCTTCCCGGAGAAGCCACAGCAGTCATCAAGCACTGCGGGCAGCCCACTGGAGAGAATCAAGCCACCAGCCAGGTCACCGGCCTGATGCAGCGCGACCTCACCTACACCAATGTCACCCTCCACTTTGAGCCGGAGGAAGGTGGTTGGAGCTTCACCACCGCCTGGGCCGGTCACCTGCCCCTCTCCAGAAGCGAACTCGCAGCCCGAATGCCCTGCTTCCGCGACGCCCTCCAGGAGGTCGCCGCTGCCCCCGCGCTCGTCATCGACCCCACCACTGCCGGACAGGGTCTCGCTCCTGGAACCTCCAGCTCCACCTTCGGCATCTCCTTTCTCTGGGTCATCGCCGGCCTTGCCCTGATTCTCCTCTTCTTTGTCGCCATTCCCTCCAATAGGCGGCGCGCCAAGAGGAAGCTGACCATGGAGGAGCGTCCCTACCGCAGACCGATCGTAGTTGGCATCCCCTTCCTGCGCCGCAAGCGCCCGCTCCCAAAGCCGCCCGCGCCGAATCCGGCAGATCTGTAGATCTATGGCTCGTCGGAGTGGCGAACATAGGGTGTTCCACGTGGAACATCCGCACACGCCCCGCCAATTCTGCTAGCCTAGCTCTCACCGCATGTCCGAGTCCTTCCCATCTCCCGAAGCACCGCAATCCAAAGTCATCGCCATCGTCAACCAGAAGGGCGGCGTCGGCAAAACCACCACCGCCATCAACCTCGCCGCGGCCCTCGCCCTCGACGGCCTCTCCACCCTGCTCATTGACTGCGACCCCCAGGCAAACACCACCGGCGGCCTCGGCCTCCAGCGCGACGAAAGCCGCCTCTCCATCTACGACGTCCTCCTCGGCCTCTGCGCCGCGCAGGACGCCATTCTCTCGACAGACGTCGCCAATCTCACCCTCCTGCCCGGCTCCCGCAACATGATCGGCGCCAACCTCGAGCTGGTCACCGCCGAGCGCCGCGAGTTCCGCCTCCGCGACGCCCTCGAACCCGTCCGCAACCGCTTCTCCTACATCCTGCTCGACTGCCCGCCTGCGCTCGACCTCCTCACCCTCAACGCCCTCGTCGCCGCCGATGGCCTCCTCGTCCCCATGCAGGCCGAGTACTTCGCCCTCGAAGGCATCTCCGAGCTCATGTCCACGCTCGACCGCGTCGTCGCCGCCTTCAACCCCACGCTTATCCTCGAAGGCGTGCTGCTGACCATGTTCGACGACCGCACCATCCTCTCCCAGCAGGTCCGCGCCAACCTGCAGCAGTACTTCGCAGAGAAGCTCTTCACCACCACAATTCCCCGCAACATCCGCCTCGCCGAAGCGCCCAGCCATGGCAAACCCTGCGTCCTCTACGATCCACGCAGCCGCGGCTCTGAAGCCTACTTCGAGCTGGCCCTCGAACTCCTCCACCGCAACGGCAGAAGGCCTCCCGCTCTCCGCCCCCGCAAGCAGCTCATCGTCGACTCGATTCCTCCACCCCGAGAGATCACCCCTGAAGAGCCCAAGCGCAAGTCACGTATATGGCCGTTCGGCGGCTAATCCAGCACGAAATCCAGATAGGAACCAGCAATGTCAACACCCAACCAGAACGATCCCAAACGCCGCGCCTTAGGCAGAGGCCTGGAGTCGCTGCTGCCGTCCAGACCAGTTGCGCCGGCGCCAGCCGCTCCAGAGCCCACAGGCAAGCCCTTCGAGATTGCCCTCGACCTCATCGACCGCAACCCTTTCCAGACGCGCACCCAGTTCGACGAGGCCAAACTCGCCGAACTGGCCAGCTCCATCGCCGCGTCCGGAGTCGTCCAGCCAATAGTTGTTCGCTCCGGTAAAGACGGCCGCTATACGCTCATCACCGGTGAACGCCGCCTGCTGGCCAGCCGTAAAGCTGGCCTGGCGACCATTCCAGCCGTCGTCCGCGAGGTCTCTAATGTCCAGGCGATGGAGATGACCATCGTCGAGAACCTACAGCGCGCCGATCTCAACCCGATGGAGCAAGCCCGCGCCTTCCAGCGCCTCTCGCAGGACTTCCATATGACCCAGGAGCAGATGGCCACGCGCACCGGCAAGGACCGCGCCTCCGTCTCTAACTCCATACGACTGTTACGCTTACCGGAGTCCATCCAGGCGCACGTCGAAGCTGGCGACCTCACCTTCGGCCATGCCCGCGCTTTGCTCTCGCTGGACTCACCCGAGTCCATTGTCACCACCGCACAGAAGGTTCTGGCGCTGCATCTTTCGGTCCGAGCCACCGAAAATCTCGTCCAGAGCCTGCTCAATCCCGAGTCGAAGACCAAAACGGCCAAAACGCCAGTCCCGATCGACCCCAACGTCCGCGAGGCGCAGGATCAACTCCGCCGCTCGCTCGGCCTGAAGGTCACCATCGAAGACAAGAAAGGCAAGGGCAAAGTCATCATCGAATACAGCGGCATCGAGGACTTCGACGCCATTCTCTCCGCGCTCGGAGAGTCGAAGTAGGAATGTAGTATAGTGACTACATTGTTGTAGGAAGGTGCATCATGGCCACGACGACCGTATCCAGCCGCGAGTTCAATCAAGACCGGGCGAAGGTGAAGAAGGCCACCGAGAGCGGACCAGTGATCGTAACGGACCGCGGTAAGCCGGTGCTTGTTGTGCTGAAGTATGAGGAGTACGAGAGGATCAAGCTGCCTCGTAGAAGTATCGCTGAGGCGTTGTACATGCCCGGCGCAGGCGAGATTGAGATTGAGTTTCCTCGCTCCCGTGAGAAGGCACGAGGAGCAAGCTTCGACTGATGTACCTTCTCGACACCAACGTAATTTCTGAATTTCGTAAGATCCGCATCGGCAGAGCCGACCCTCGGGTTGTGGCCTGGGAAGAGAGTGTAGACTCCTACGACCAATACGTTTCGGCCATCACGCTGCATGAGATGGAGCTGGGCATTCTGTTATTGGAGCGCTACGATCCAGCGCAGGCGCGAGTTCTGCGCAAGTGGCTCGATGACTATGTGCGGCCTGCGTTCCGTGGACGCATCCTGGCGGTAGATGAAGCCGTCGCACTACGCGCAGCCAAGCTGCACGTTCCCGACCCGCAACCTTACTCCGATGCATTCCTGGCGGCGACTGCACTGGTTCATGGAATGACAATGGTAACTCGCAATGTATCGGATTTTGAGCCGATGGGCGTGCAGATCATCAATCCCTGGGTGGACAAGTAGAGTGAATCCATGAAGGCAACACGCTTCGAGTACCGCTTCCGCTTCATCATTCACCTGCTGCTCTTCGTGCTGGGCTTCACAGCGCCATGGGATTACGCCTGGCAGCTCGATCCCTCCGGCCCGAACGCCCACGCGTGGGGAGTCTTTGCCGCGCGGCTGGCCGAAACGCAATGGTGTTCCATCGTTGCCGCGTTCAACGGCCTGCTGGTTCTCGGAATCGTCTTCGCCGCGCTGGGAGCCTTTCTGCGCACCTGGGGAGCAGCCTATCTCAGCTACAAGATCGTGCAATCTCACGCGATGCATGGCAGCTCCATAATTGCCGACGGCCCCTACCGCTTTATGCGCAACCCGCTGTATCTCGGCACATTTTTTCATGCACTGGCACTCGCGCTGTTGATGCCGCCCTCCGGCGCGATCTTCTGCATCGTCACGATCGGGCTGCTACAGCTTCGCCTCATCCTGGCTGAGGAGCCGTTCCTCGCCGCACAGCTGGGCCAGCCGTATCTGGACTACTGCGCCCGTGTGCCGAGGATCGTCCCGGCTCTAACGTCGCGCGTGCCGGCCGGAGGAATGCGTCCTCATTGGCCGCAAGCCATGCTCGGCGAGATCTATGTGATCTGTGTTGCGGTGGCGTTTGCCGGCCTGGGCTGGCGTTACAACCAGTTGCTGCTGATTCGCTGCGTGCTCATCTCACTCGGCGTCTCGCTGGTGGTCCGCGCGCTGCTGCCGCGAGGCGCAGCCGAGACAGCGTAGAAAAGAAGAGGCCGAAGCAAAGCTCCGGCCTCTTGCGTTGAATCGTGGAACAAGAGTTACTTCTTGGGAGGAGCGATGGTGTCCTTCGCGACCTTGGCCACGCGGAACTTGACCACGGTCTTGGCCTTGATCTTGATGGCCTCGCCGGTCTGGGGGTTGCGACCCACACGGGCCTTGCGCTCGGCCTTCACCAGCTTACCGATGCCGGGGATGGTGACCTCGCCG